>Ga0318525_10000670_pt1 | contig 11206 bp, 10 predicted proteins | sample GRESIP052b4f23_FD_203482 | JGI IMG/M metagenome (GOLD analysis project Ga0318525, IMG submission 203482) | Tropical soil microbial communities from Luquillo Experimental Forest, Puerto Rico - GRE.SIPMG.052b4f23 | ecosystem: Environmental > Terrestrial > Soil > Tropical forest > Bulk soil...
ATCCCCGGCCGGCCGAGGAAGTGGTCGAGCAGTACGTCGAAGAATAGGGCCGCGGGGCAGGGCGCCACCCCCGCCACTGGACGCCATGCCTGGGACGTGCGGCCCGCCCCGGAGGGTCCGGCCCGGCGGTATCACCGCCGGGCCGAACCGTTCCCGTCCGGTGCCCGTGCGCCCCGGGCACCGCGTGAGTCGATGATCGTCCTGGCGACGTCGGTGACCCGCAGGTTTCGCTCCTGCGAGATCTGCCGCAACCGGTCCAGTGCGTCCTCGGCGCTACACCCCAGCGCCTGCATTAGCATGCCCTTGGCCTGGTCCACGAGCGCCCGCGACTCCGCGGCCGCGCGCAGCTGGAGCGCGGTGCGCTTGGCGTCGCCGTACTCGGCGGCGTTGCCCATGACCGCGCCGCCGAACGCGGTGAGTAGCTCGGCGAACTGGCCCGATTCCAGGGCGCGCGGACGGGCGCCGTACAGCGACAACGTGACGGCGTCGGGACCCGGCCGGTAGGCGAGCGCCACGCAGCAGCGCACGCCGCGGTGCAGCGCCGCACTGGCGTATTCCGGCCACCGGGTCTCGGTCAGCGTGTCCGCGCAGCTCACCGGCCCCCCGCTGGACAACGCCTCCACCACCGGGCCGCGCCCGCTGGATAGCTGCACGTCGTCCAAACCGGGCAGGTCGGGGTGGCTGGCGGCGCGAACGGCGGGCTCGCTCCCGCGCCACAGCACCGCGGTGGCCCCCGAGCACGCCGCGACCTGATACGAGGCCAGCGTCACCAGCTGGTTGAGCGATCGCGGCTCGGAGGCGTTCGCGATGCTCAGCAGCTCAGCCGCTTCGTGCGCAAGGTCCGAGCGGGGCACCGCCACCTCCGTTCGCCGCCTGCCGGGCCAGGTGCGGACCTGCCCTCGTCTCAGGGTGTCACGATCCCGGTGCGGCCGGTACCCCGCGGGCACCGGGCCGGCGGGAACCGGGCGGGCCCAAAGCAAGAGCCGGGCGGGACGGCGCACCGTCCCGCCCGGCCTGAGTGCCTGGTGCCCGGCCGAGGGGGGGAGTCAGCCAGACCCGGCACCCGCGAGGCTTGCGGCCGCGGGCCGCAAGCAGTGCTCGTAGACAGCCAGGATCTCCCGGCTGATGCGGTCCCAGGAATAGCGCGCCCGGGCCCGGTCGGCGGCGGCGATACCGAAGGCCTCCAGCCGCAGCGGACTGGCCAGCAGGTCACGCACCCGCCGGGCGAGCAGGCCGGTCCGGCCCGGCGCGACCAGCACGCCGGTGGTGTCGTCGATAACGGCGTCGGCGCTGGCGTCGGCGGCCAGCGCGGCGACCGGGGTACCGCAGGCCATGGCGGCGAGGGCGATCGCGCCGGACGCGTCGTAGGGCGCCGCGCTCACCAGCAGGTCCGCGGAGCGAAGCAACGCGGGAAGGCCCCCGGGGGCGACCTTCCCGGTGACGGACAGCCGGTCCGCCACGCCGAGGCGGCCGGCCAGGCGGGTCAGGCGCAGGTAGGTCTTGTCCTTGCGGAGTTGTGCGCGGGCCGGGCCGCCGGCGATGACCAGTTCGGCGCCGGGCACCCGGGTGAGTACGTGGAGCAGCGTGTCGAGGCCCTGGCGCTCGTCCAGGCGGCCCACCGTGAGCAGGCGCGGGTGGCTGCCACGCTTGGCCACCGGGCCGTCGGGGGCGAACTCGGTGGTGTCCACCCCGCACGGGACGACGGTCACCGATCTCCGGGGCACGCCCATGCTGAGCAGGTCGGCAGCTTCCGTGGCGGTGCCGGCCAGGACGGCGTGAGCGTTGCGCGCGAGGCCGGCCTCCAGGCGGATGCGGACATCGTTGCCGTCCGCAGGCGAACCGTGGCGCCGCTCCGCGACGCCCAGCGTGCCGAACGTCTGGATCAGCGGGATGTCGTGGCCGCGCGCGGCCGCGAGGGCGGCGAGCCCGCTGGTCCAGAAGAAAGAGTGCGCCAGGCTGGGCGGGTTCTTGCGCCAGCGCTGCCCGAGCTGGTCGCTGAACTCGGCGACGTGCCCGGCGAGTCCGGCGCCGGCCAGCGGTTCCCGCGGGCCCGCCGTCACATGCTCGACGGTCACCCGCGGGGCCAGGATCGCGCTGCCGGGCAGCGCACGGGCATCCCGCCGGGCGTAGATGGTGACCCGGTGCCCGAGCTTGGCCAGCCCCCGCGCACAGGCGGCGACGCTGGCTGCCTGGGACACCGGCTCTTGGCCGGTGACCGGGGTGAGCGGGCTGCCGTTCTGGGCGATGAGGGCGATCCTCATCACGATGCCTCCTGGGGTTATCGCCCTGGCATCGTGTGGAGTCCGGCTTTGGAGCATCTAAAAAGGCACACCACACTTCACGCCAGGACGGCGTGCGGGTGTGCCTGCGTCGTAAGCACCGTTCTCGGGCGAGGTTATCCCCTTCCCCTTGGCCCGTCAAACACCCCCCAGGCCGCCGGGACGCGGGGGGCGAAGGACGCCGGAGCCCGGCGACGGTGCTCCCGTCGCCGGGCCCGGTGGTGGCTCCGGCTTGCGGTGCAGGTACGGCCTAGAAGCTGTTCTTCCAGGTCGTGCTGAAGCTGTTGCCCCCGGTGAGAGCGGAGACCGTGTTCAGGTTGTAGGCCTGCGTGGAGTCGATCATCGTGATGGCGTTGACGCCGGGACCGGTGCCGATCGTGCCGGCCGTGCCGTTGGCGGTCTGGGCGCCACTGGTGAGCTTGAAGGTGTTGTAGTGCGCCTGCGGCACGATACCGGTCGAGAACGAGGGCCGCTCGGAGATCCATTCGGCGCTGGTGTCCTTGCACATGGCCAGCGCGCAGGTCTTCGTCACGGAGATGTTGTTGCCGGCGGTCGTGGAGTCGGTCAGCTTGAGCGCGTAGCTCGTGCCGGTGCGGGTCACCGACGCGGCGATCTTGTCACCGGCCTTGAGCGCGGCGCCCACCTGGACGGTGTTCGCCGGGAACATCTCGTACCAGGTGAAGTAGGTAGGCGTGCCCCGGTAGCACCAGCTGATCGTGCCTAGCTGCTCGACCGTGTTGCTGTTGAAGCCGTCCAGGCCGACCCAGTTCGAAGTGATCTGGTCCTCGGCGCTACAGGTCACGCTCGGTGTCGTCCAGGCGCCGCTGACCTTGGTGAACGTCTGGGCCGTGCTGGCGGTGTCGGCGTACCCGGACCAGTTGAAGCTCTGCGTGGCGGTCACGTTCTTGACGGCACGCGCGTGGCGTGCATGCACCAGCATCGCCTGCGGATGGTTGTGGCGCAGGTAGTGGACGAGCGCGATCCTGGCCTCCGCGAGAAACCGGGCCGAAGGCGCGTGGCTGGCCCGCGCGGGGGCGGCGACGGTAGTAGCGGTAACACCGGAGAGTGTCACTGCCCCCGCCATCGCAGCGGCCGAGCCAGACACGATCAGGTAGCGCAGCAGACGCATGCAAACTCCCTACGATTTGTGGGCAAAGAGAACATTCCGCCCGCACCATAACGGGCTCGTTACCGGTTGGCAACCCTTCGCTGCGCTTCGTCCTGACAACGCCTGAAGGGCAAATTCGCCATCGGTTTTCTGTCGGCGCGAGGACCTGCGGCGCCGCCCAGGCCGGGTCGGGCCGCTCATCGTCAGCGTCGCCGCGCCCGGCTCGGGCGGATGATCCGGCGCTCCCGCGGCCAGCGGCGGAGCCAGGGCGGGCACCGTTCGGCATCGCCGCTCTGGCCGGATGGGGCCTTCATCCGGTAGAGTCCGCGAGCGCACCGCCGGTTGCCTCTATCCCCCCCGGAGGTGACCGGCGGCGCGCCGCCCGGGCCGCTCCCAATCAGGCGTGGCCAGGCTAGGAGATGGTGGCGGCGATGGTCACCGTAGCCGCAGCGGATCAGGCGCCCACGTAGCGCAGGACGGCGAGCACCCGCCGGTTGTGGGCCTCGCTGACCGGCAGGTCCAGCTTGGCGAAGATGCTGGCCACGTGCTTCTCCACCGCTCCGGCGGAGATGACGAGCGCGGCCGCGATGCCCGCGTTGGACCGGCCTTCGGCCATCAGGGCGAGCACCTCGCGCTCGCGGGCGGTCAGCGTGGCCAGGCCTGCCGCGTGGCTGCTGGACCGCACAAGCTGGCTGACCACCTCGGGGTCGAGCGCGGTGCCGCCCGCGGCGACCCGGGCCAGCGCCGCGGCGAACTCGGCCACGTCCGCGACCCGGTCCTTCAGCAGGTAGCCGACGCCCGCGGCGCTGCCGGCCAACAGCCGCGTCGCGTACCTGGTCTCTATGTACTGGGAGAGCACCAGCACACCGGTGCCTGGATGCTCGCTGCGGAGCCGCAGGGCCGCCCGGAGCCCTTCGTCGGTGTGCGTCGGCGGCATCCGGACGTCCACCACCGCCACGTCGGGATGCCACCGCGCCGCCGCGGCCAGCAGCGCGTCACCGTCAGCGACTTCGGCGCAGACCTGATGACCGCGATCCTCCAGCAGCCGGACCAGCCCGGCGCGGAACAGCGCGGCGTCCTCGGCGATCACAATTCGTAGCGTCACGGCGACTCATGCCCGCAGCGGCAGTTCGGCGGTGATCCGGGTCGGGCCGCCCAGAGGGCTCACGATGTCCAGGTACCCGTCCACCACGGCGACCCGCTGGGCAAGGCCGGCCAGGCCGCTGCCCCGGGCCGGGTTGGCGCCGCCGGTTCCGTCGTCGCGGACCTCGAGGACCAGCACATCCTCCCGCCCGGTGACCCGGATCCCGATCCTGGTCGCCGAGCTGTGCTTGGCCGCATTGGCGAGCAGTTCAGCGACGCAGAAGTAACCGATCGTCTCGATCGCCTGCGTGGGGCGGACCGGAACCTGCACCTGGAGGTCCACCGGAATGGCGCTGCCCGCGGCCAAGGTGGCCAGCGCGTCGGCCAGGCCGTTGTCCAGCGCCGCCGGGTGAATGCCCCGGGCCAGGCCGCGCAGCTCGGCGAGCGCGTCCTTGGCGCCCCGGTGCGCGGCATCGAGTAGTTCCCTGACCTTGTCTGGGTCGGGCACCTCACCGTCCTCGCCGAGCTTCTCCCTGGCCATGCCGAGGTTCATGGCTAGCGTGGCCAGCCGGACCTGCGCGCCGTCGTGCAAGTCGCGTTCGAGCCGGCGTAGCATCGCGGCGGAGTCGTCCACCGCCAGTGCCCGCGCCTGCTCCAGGTCGGCGACCCGCTGGGCGAGCTGGCCGGGGCCGAGCATGCCCCGGATGAGCCAGCGATCCGCAGTGCTGGCCCCCCGCGCCAGCCAGGGGCTGGCCAGGATCATGGCCACGCCCGCGGCGAAAACGGCGAACGTACCGGGGAACGTGGCCACCCACAGCGTGCCAAACGGGGTGAGCGCGCCCACCGGCCCCAGCCGCACGCCGGGCGGGTGGTTGCGGAAAAGCGGCCACCAGAACGGATACATCAGGTTGGCCAGCCCGGCGGCGGCCAGAAACACCGCGTACAGCTCCACCACCGCGACGGGCAGCTTCACCAGCAGGTACGCCGCGGCGCGCCAACCCGGGCCGTCGCGCAGCGTGGCGGTCAGCCACCGCGCCGGCCCGCGGCCGTGGCGCAGCGGAGGCGGCCCGGCGATCCGCTCCCCCAGCAACCGTGCCGCCAGGCCGCTGTGCACCGCGGCGAGCCGCCGGGCACCGCACGGCACCAGCACCAGCACCGAAAGCAGCAGAACAACGGACACCAGGCCGTAGGCCGAGACCGCCCCCCTCGGGTTGCCGCCGGCAGTCCCGGCGCCACCGCCCGCCAGCAGCGCGGCCAGCAGCCCCAGCGCGGGCAGCGCGATCACCACGGCGAGGACGGACAGCCCAAGCGGGCCCTCGATCGCGCAGAACGCCAGCTCCCGCAGGGCCCGGCCGGGCCACCGGGTGGCCCGGCCGGGCCACCGGGTGGCCCGGCCGGCCGCCGGGCACCTGGTTCACGGCCGGCGTGGCCGGGCCGGTGCTGCCCATACGCTCATTGTCCCCGTTCCGCAGCCGATGCTCAGGCATCCCGCCGGGCCAGCAGCCAGGCCCCGATGCCGAGCACCACCGCGGCGTACAGACACAGCATCCCCAGCCCGGCCCATGGGGACAGGAAGTGCGGGCACAGCGCGCTGCGCGGCGAGCAGTTCTCTGGTTTGGTGGTGGTCAGCGAGTTCGCGATGATCAGCACCGGCATGTACCCGGCCACGCCTGCCGCCATGGCGCCGACGAACTGCGCCGCCAGGTACACCCCGCCGACCAGCACCGCGATGGCCGCCGCGGTGTGCCGCACGATGGCGCCGAGGCCGAGGCCGAGCAGCCCGACGAGGCTGAAGCTGGCACCCGCCAACAGCACCGAGCGGAGCACCCCCGGCTGGGTCAGCGCGGGGGCGGCGATGTCGTGCCGCAGCGCGGCGCCGCCCGCGACGAACGAGATGAACGCGGCGGCTTCCCCGGCCGCGAGCGCCACGATGCCGAACACGGCGGCTTTCGCGGCCAGCACCAGCCCCCGGCGGGGCACCGCGGCCAGCGTGGCCCGGATCATCCCCGAGGTGTATTCGCCGGTCATCATCAGCACGCCGAGGACGCCGGTCAGCAGCAGGCCGGGGACGACGCCGGCCAGCGCGTTGTTGGTCAGGTCACCCCCCGCGTTGCGGGTGTTGAGGCCGATCACGACGGCCATGGCGGTCGCGCCGCAGACCGTGATGCCCAGCGTCCACCAGGTGGATCGCAGGCTGCGCAGCTTGACCCACTCCGTCCGCGCGACGTGCCGGTACCGGTAGTGCCCCGCGCGCTCCCCCGGCCCCGCGTGCGTTGCTGCCATGGTCATGTCAGGCTCCCTCCGCCCGGTATTCGGTGCTGGTCCCAGTCAGCCGGAGGAACGCGTCCTCCAGGGACGGCGCGCCCCCGGCCAGGTCGGCGACCGGCGCGTGGGCGAGTAGCCGGCCCTGGCCGATCACCACGACGTGCTCCGCCATCAGCGCCATCTCGCTGATCAAGTGACTGGAGACGAACACGGTCCGGCCCTGGGCGGCCATGGTCCGCAGCAGGTCGCGGATCCAGTGGATCCCCGCGGGGTCCAGGCCGTTGACCGGCTCGTCGAGCAGAAGCACCGGCGGGTCGCCGAGCAATGCGGCAGCGATGCCCAGACGCTGCGCCATGCCCAGCGAGAACTTCCCCGCACGTTGGCCGGCCACCCCGGCGAGCCCGGCCATGCCGAGTACCTCGTCCACGCGCCGGCGGCCGATGCCGTTGCTGGCGGCCAGCGCGGCCAGGTGGCTGCGTGCGGTCCGGCCTGGGTGCCAGGCCCGCGCTTCGAGCAGCGCCCCGACCTCACGCAACGGCCAGCCGAGGTCCCGGTAGCGGCGGCCGCCGATCGCGGCGTGCCCGGCATCCGGATGGTCTAGGCCCAGAATTAGCCGCATCGTGGTCGACTTGCCGGACCCGTTCGGGCCGAGGAATCCGGTCACCCGGCCCGGCCGCACGTCGAAGCTGAGCGCGTCGACCGCGAGCCGTGAGCCGAACCGCTTGGTCAGGCCGCGGGCCTCGATCATCGCCGTGACCTCCCTGCGCCCGCCCCATGCCGCGGGCCCCGGCCAGGACGCGCGGGGTGCGCGCCCTTGGAAGATCACGTTAGGAACCGGAGCGGCCAGCCGGAACGCGGCTGGCGCCCCTCTTCGAGGGGGGATTTCCCCCGCCCGGCACCGGGACGGCGCAAGGCCGGCTCGGGCCGGTCGGCGCGATTAGCTGGCTCGATACCGGGTAGCGGCTCAGGGTTCACCGTCTCGTCAGGCGGCGGCCCCAGGGCAGGCGACCCCGGTTGGGCCGGCGCCGGAGGCGATCGGCGTCGGTGGCGCGGGAGGTGGTACGGCTATGACCGGCGAGAAGCGGAAGGTCGGCCGGAAAACCATCGAGCTGTCCAACGCCGGGAAGGTGCTGTTCCCCGGCGAGGGGATCACCAAGCGGGCCCTGGCCGACTACTACCGCGGCGTGGCCGGCCAGATGCTGCCGCTGGTGCGGGACCGGCCGGTGTCGATGATCCGATTCCCCGACGGCATCGCCGCGCCGGGCATCGTGCAGAAGAACGTGCCGGCCTACTTCCCGGACTGGATCACCCGGGCCGGGATCCGCAAGGAAGGCGGCTGGCTGCAGCAGGTCATCTGCGACAAGGCGGCCACGCTGGTGTACCTCGCCGGCCAGGCGTGCATCGAACTGCATGGCTTCCTGTCCAGGCTGGACCGGATCTGCGAGCCCGACCAGCTGATCTTCGACCTGGACCCGCCGGACGAGCACCGGTTCGACGACGTGCGGGTGTGCGCGCTGCGGCTGGGCGAGCTGCTCTCCGACGAGCTGGGCCTGCCCACCTTCGTGAAGACCACCGGCGGCAACGGCCTGCACGTGCACGTGCCGCTGAGCCAGAGCGGGGACTTCGACTCCGTGCGCCAGTTCGCCCGCCAGGTCACCGAGTTGTTCGCGGCGCGGAACCCGGACCTGGTCACCACCGAGCAGCGCAAGGCCAAGCGTGGCCCGCGCATCTACGTGGACGTCATGCGCAACGGCTACGCCCAGCTCGCTATCGCGCCCTACTCGGTACGCGCCCGCCCCGGCGCCCCGGTGGCGACTCCACTGTCGTGGGACGAAGTGGAGGACAAGAGCCTCAGCCCCGAGCAGTTCACGCTGCACACACTGCCCGGCCGGATTCGCGAAAGCCGGCCGGCGGCCGGTCCGTGGGCGGGGATGGCCCGGCGGCGAACCGGCCTGGCCCGGGCGCGCGCGTCGTTGCGGCGGCTCACCGGCTAACCGGAGCGGACGGTCTGGCCGGGCTCGCCGGCCGGTGGGGGTACCGGGACCGCTAGGACGGGAACCGGGTACGCCGGCGGACCATCGGCAGCACGAACCACAGGACGGCGAACAGGCACACGGTGACGACCGTGATGATCACCACGGTGGCGCCGGACTCCACGTAGCTGACCACTAGCAGCACCGACGCCGAGACGGCCAGGCCGACCGCGACGAGGCCCAAGATCGCCAGCACGTTGGCGTCCTTGACGAGCTGCTCCTTGCGGTTCCGGCGGAACACCAGCCGGTGGTAGGCGACGGGGGCCAGCAGCAGGGCGGTGGCGGCCGCGGCCAGCAGCAGGGTGGCCACATACAGCTCGCGCTGAGCGTGGCCCAGGTCGGCGAACCTGGCCGTGAACGGGATCGCGAGCAGGAACCCGAACAGCACCTGGACGCCCAGGCCTGCCACCCGGAGCTCTTGCAGCAGTTCGATCAGGTTGCGATCGTCCCGTTCCGCCTCGGTCTCCCCCGGGCGGCCGGGGGCGCGCTTCCCCGGCCGGGTCACCGTGACCTGGCTGCTACCCGGGCGCGCGGGCGGGCACCGGTGTGCTGGGCCAGTTGGGCGGGCGCCCGGCGCTCGCGCCGGGCGCGCCTGCGGCGTTCCTCGTCGGTCATTCCGCCCCACCCTCCCTGGATAGAACCGGGGTCGAGAGCCTAGCTGAGGCCGGGCGGAATCTTGTGGATACCGCGCGCCAGGTCACCGGCGGGCGGGCGAGCTTAACCGCCGGATGGCTCGCCGAGATATTGGATGCTGGTGACCTCGCGATGCGGGATAAGCGACGGGTTCGCCCAGCCGTGCGACGGCTCCTGAGACCAGACCTCGACCATCCGGTCGGTCACCACGATGGCGATGACCTTGCTGCCGCTCTCCTGCGCCTCGCCCCGCCGCCCCCCGGCGACCGCATAACGGGCCGGCGGGCCGTATCGCCTGCGCGGCCGGCCGATCGTGGCCTTGTACAGGTCGCCGCCGTGGGTGTAGATGAGTGACCGCGCGGGCCTGGAACCGGGTGGTCCAGGAAACACGCGCGCCTGGCGAACCCTGTCGGGGTAGCGCATGGATACCGTTGCCTCCGCCGTTTTCCCCATGGCCGGGGCCGCGTCGCGGCAAGTCTCCGTCGCGTTCAGGCTAACGCCCGGCCCCATACCCTGCTAGACCTGGACCCGCATTCGATTGCGCTCGCCGGGTGATGTGGGGTGATGTGGGCGTGATGTCGCTGATGCCGGAATCGCGCGAACCGTCGCGGCCCAGGTCCGAGGCCAGGAGGGATGGGAGGGAATGACCGAAGAGATGGCCGCGTGGCCGGGCACCGCCTATCCGCTGGGGGCGGCCTACGACGGGGTCGGGACAAACTTCGCGCTGTTCTCCAGCGTCGCCGAGCGGGTGGAACTGTGCCTGTACGACGACGCGGGGACCGAGGACAGGGTCACCCTGGCCGAGATGGACGGGTTCGTCTGGCACGGCTACCTGCCCGGCGTCGGCCCGGGCCAGCGCTACGGCTACCGGGTGCACGGGCCCTACGACCCGGCCGCCGGGCATCGCTGCAACCCGGCCAAGCTGTTGCTCGATCCCTACGCCAAGGCGATCGACGGCAGCGTGGCCTGGAATCCGGCGGTATTCAGCTACCAGTTCGGCCGCCCGGACGAGCGCAACGACGAAGACTCCGCGCCATACGTGCCGCGCTCGGTGGTGACTAACCCGTACTTCGACTGGGCCGCCGACCGGCCACCGGGGACGCCTTACCACGAGAGCGTGATCTACGAGGCGCACGTGCGCGGCCTCACCATGCGGCATCCCGGGATACCGGAGGCCGAGCGCGGGACCTACCTGGGCATGGCCCATCCCGCGGTCATCGAGCACCTGGAGGAACTGGGCGTGACGGCGGTGGAGCTGATGCCGGTGCACCAGTTCGTCACCGACGCCTTCCTCACTGAGCGCGGGCTGTCGAACTACTGGGGCTACAACACCATCGCGTTCCTCGCCCCGCATGGCGCTTACGCCTTCGCCGGGACGCGCGGCGAGCAGGTGCAGGAGTTCAAGTCGATGGTGCGGGCGCTGCATGAGGCGGGGATCGAGGTGATACTCGACGTGGTCTACAACCACACCGCCGAGGGCAATCACCTGGGTCCGACGCTGTCGCTGCGCGGCATCGACAACGCCGCGTACTACCGGCTGGTGGACGACGATCCCGCGCACTACTACGACACCACCGGAACCGGTAACAGCCTGCTCATGCGGCATCCGCACGTGCTGCAACTGATCATGGACTCGCTGCGGTACTGGGTGACCGAGATGCATGTGGACGGGTTCCGGTTCGACCTGGCCGCGGCGCTGGCCCGGCAGTTCCACGAGGTGGACCGGCTGTCGGCGTTCTTCGACCTGGTGCAGCAGGACCCCGTGGTCTCCCAGGTGAAGCTGATCGCCGAGCCGTGGGACGTCG
>Ga0318525_10000676_pt1 | contig 11180 bp, 6 predicted proteins | sample GRESIP052b4f23_FD_203482 | JGI IMG/M metagenome (GOLD analysis project Ga0318525, IMG submission 203482) | Tropical soil microbial communities from Luquillo Experimental Forest, Puerto Rico - GRE.SIPMG.052b4f23 | ecosystem: Environmental > Terrestrial > Soil > Tropical forest > Bulk soil...
TCGCTGCCCTGGATCGCCGCCAGCTCTTTCTTGACGGCCTTCGTCTTGCCCGGTGCGGTCTCGATGAGTACGTACGCCCGCATCTTCTTGGATCCGGCTTTCGTCATCTCGCACCTCCCGCGGGCGCCCGTCGGCGTGGCCTGGGCGCGCGCCCGCTACGGCGACACGCGCCTGAGTCTAGCAGACGTCAGGTATCGACAGCGTGCGGAGCGCATGCGCGAGGCCCGGTTGAGCGATGCTGCCGTCCGAAGATTCCGCCCAGCCTACCCGCTGGCGCCAAGCGGATGCGCATTGGACCATGGTCGTAGAACGGTCGACTCATCGCGCTGGTATAGTGCCGCTGTGCGATGCGGGGCCCACCTGCGCCCGTGCGTGCTAACGGCGTTGCTCCTCAGCGTCCCGTTCGCTGCCGTCGCGGCTGCGCCGACCGCGCCTGAACAGATGTCGGTCCTCATCCTGTTGCCTGGCCAGCCGGGCTTGCCGGCCGCGACCGCCATCGTCTCTGGAATCCGTGCTGTGCTGCTCGCCGATTGGTCCTTCCAGCTCAGCATCGAGATGGAGCACGTGGACGTCGCTCGCTTCCCGTCGCCGGACGACGAAGAGCGGCGCCTCCGAACGATCTATGGTTCGAAGTACAGACATCAGCACTTCGACGTGATCGTGGCGGCGCTCCCGGAGCCCTTTCGCTTCGTTCTTCGTGCGCGCGACGAGCTGTGGCCGGGAACCCCGGTTGTCGTCTGCGGGATCGACGAGCGCACCGTGCGTGACCTCACGCCTCCTCCCGGCGTTGCAGTCCTCACGATCCGCTTCGACATGGAAGGGACCGTGCGCGCAGCTCAGGCGCTCCTGCCCGACACGCGCCATATAGCGCTCGTCGGCGGTGCAAGCCCCCCGGAGCAGGTCTACCATGATCTGATCCGGCAGGCAGTGTCAGCCGCGGGCGGACTCGACGTGATCGATCTCACGAAGCTGCCGCTCTCGGAGGTGTTGTCGCGCGTATCGACACTGCCCGAGCACACTGTCATCGTGCAATCGAGCTATCAGATCGACAGCGCCGGGCGGCGCTTCTACGGCATCGACCTCGTTCCGCGGGTCTCGAAGGCCGCGAATCGTCCAGTCTTCACGCCGCTTGGCCTCGCGCTGGGGCGAGGAGTCGTGGGCGGGTCGATCATCGAGTTCGAGGACATCGGCCGCGATGCCGCGAGGGTCGCAACACGGATGCTGCGCGGTGAGGCGCCGCCGCGGTCGCCGGTGCCGAGCTTCGCGACCAGCGTGCCGCGGTTCGACGCTCGCCAGCTGGCGCGCTGGCACCTCGACGAGCGGCGCCTACCACAGGACAGCCAGATCATCTTCCACGAGCCGACCCTCTGGGAGAAGTACCGCTGGCATGTTGCGAGCGTCGTCGGACTCATCGGCGCGCAGGCGGTGCTCATCGTCACGCTGCTCGTTCAGCGGCGACGCCGCCGCGAGGCCCAGGCAGCCCTGGCCGAGCGTCTTCGTTTCGAGGTGGTCGTGAGCGAGGTCGTCACGGCGTGCGCGACCGCGACGATTGACCAGATCAACGAGCGGATCCGCGAGTGTCTGCGGCGGGTCGTGGCGTTTCTCGGTGTCGATCGCGGCGCACTGTGGCAGCGGTCGCCGCACGGCGCCGTCGTGTCGATCACGCACGTCTGGCAGAGACACGGCCCAGCGCCCCCGACCACGATTGACCTGGAGCAGTTCCCGTACTTCCGCGAGCGATCGGAGACCGGTGAGAGCATTTGTGTTGCGAGCCTCGACGAGCTTCCGCCGCCCGCGTCCGCGGAGCGCGCCTTTTTGAGCGCCGCGGGCGTCCGGTCCTTCGCAGCGCTCCCGTTATTCGACGGCGCTCACCCTCTGGGGTATCTCGTCTTCCTCAGCCTCCGTGCGAAGCGCCGGTGGCCTGGCGATCTCGCGCGGCAGCTGCAGACCCTGGCGGAGCCGTTCTCCGCCGCCCTGATCCGCGCGCGAAGCGCCGCCGCGGTCGAGCACAGCGTGGCGACCGCCGACGCCCTCCTCGGTGCGATGCCGGGAGAGACTGCGATCATCGACTCAACTGGCCGGATCGTGCAAACCAATGACGCCTGGGCCACTGCGGCACGGAGCGGAGCCGGGGCCGATGCCGCGCGAGCGCTCGGCGCGAACTACCTCGATGCGTGCCGGGGCGCGATCAACATGCCTCGCGACGTTGCCGAAAAGCTGCGTACTTCCGTGGAGTCGATTCTCCGCGGGGAGCAGGAGGAGTTCACGATCGAGTATCCGACGTCGCGGCGCGGCCAGGACTGCTGGTTAGTGGTCAGGGTCCGTCGCCTGTCCCGTCTCGGCGGGGGAGCGGCGGTGATGTACTTCGACGTGACGGCGCGTCGGCAGGCCGAGGCGGCCGCGCAGCGCCATCTGAATCAGATCGCCCATCTCGACCGCGTCGCCGGCATGGGCCAGCTAGCTTCCTCGATCGCGCACGAGCTGAACCAGCCGCTCACGGCGATGCTCGCCAACGCCCAGGCGGCGAGCCGGCTGCTGGCACGCTCTGCGCCGGACGTTGCCGAGGTCCGAGCTTGTCTCGCGGACATCATCAGCGATGATCAGCGAGCGAGCGAGGTGATCCGGCGTATGCGGCGACTGCTCAGAAAGACCGATTTCGTCAGCCGGCCACTCTCGCTCAACGGTCTCGTGGCAGACACGATCGGTTTCGTGGCCAACGACGCGCTGCTGCATGCGGTCGCCATAGAGTTCCTTCCGACGCACGCCCTGCCGGTCGTTTACGGCGATGTCATCCAGATCCAGCAGGTGATCTTGAACCTGCTCACCAACGCCATCGCGGCCGCGGCAAACGGCGGAACTCCGGCGCGGAAGGTGACGGTGTGGTCCTCGATCGCGGCCGCGCCATATGTCGAGGTCGGCGTGCACGACTCGGGCAAGGGCATTCCGGAAGGCGACCTCGACCGGATCTTCGAGCCGTTCTTTACCACCAAGGGCGACGGGCTGGGCCTAGGGTTGGCGATCAGCCGCACGATCGTCGAGGCGCATGGCGGTCGTCTCCTGGTCGAGAACGATCCGGCCGGAGGCGCGACATTCAGGGTCCACCTGTGCACCGACCAGGGCGAAAAGCCCGAGCGGCGAATCGACGGTTAGGTTTCGGAGCAGGTTCAGATAGTTCTACGTCTATGGGTACGTCGTGGAGCCCTTGCCGAAGGGTGCTTCCGGGCACGTCTTGAGCTACCTGCCAGATAGGCGCGCAGCAGCGACCGGTGACAGCGGTTCTCGTCGGGGCAGCCGCAGAAGAGGGTGACCGTGCCCTTCCTCGAGGCCGCGCGGACCTCGGCCAGCGGCGCCTGCGCCTCCGGGCGCTCGAGCCCGGCGAGGTAGCGCTGCTTGTACCCGGCCCAGCCGACACGGCCGCCGCGGAACGCGCGCAGCAGGGGCAGGACGGGGCCCAGCTCCTTCAGCCACACGTCGACCCGGCTCTTGCGGATGCCCCGCGGCCAGAGCCGCATGATGAGGACACGCCGGCCCTCCGAGGCGCTGGGCGGGTCGTAGATGCGCTTGGCCGCGATCACTTCCCGGTGGTCTCCGTCTCCGTCGCCTTCTTGAGCTTCTCGCACGGGTCGGCCTCGTCGACCTTCGGCGTGAACCACACGTAGTCGAACGGCAGCGCGTCGGCCCCGAATTTCGCCGTGTAGTCGGCGGGCTTCTGGCCCGCGGCGTCGACCTCCACGAACGCGACGCTCGCGATCGAGGCGTCGGGCGCCTGCCGGGCGAGGTGCAGGGGCACCCCGCGGTCGCGCCGGACATGCCCGGCGCCGGCGATGAGCACGGCGCCGTCGCGCTGCCCGCCGCGCGCGAGGCTGGCGGCCATGCGCGCGTCGCGTGCCCACTGGATGTCCGCCATCCGGTCGATCGCGTTGTCGGGCATCTGGCCACAGTGCGAGTCGCGGAGCTCGCGCGTCATCGCCAGCCGCATGTCCGGCGCGGGCTCGCCGAGGCGCAGCTGCGTCGTGAGCGTCGGCCCGAGACCGGACAGGCCGTTGCGGCGGACCGCGTCGGTGGCCGCCTTCGAGAGGTTCGTGGCGACGATGGGCACGTTCGTGTCGAGGGCCGCCTGCGCGATCGGCTGGTAGAAGCGCCACTCCGGCCAGCCCGAGCGCGACCAGTTCACGGCGTCGCCGAGCCCGGCGGCGTCCTTGGGGCTGCGCGCCAGATAGCGCACGATCGCCGGCGTGTCGTCGGTCGCGAGCATCTCGAATCCGACCGCGGGCCGCCGTCCGGCCTCGAGGATCGCCCGCAGCAGCTTGGCCTGCAGCGCGTGATGATCCGGGTTGTCGTGCCGCTCGCCCAGCAGCACGAACCGGCTCGCGACGAGCCGCGCCACCAGGGCGTCCTCGCCGATGAACGCCCTGGCCTTCACGTCCCAGATCCGCCCGACGAGCGGATGCGTCTTCTCGACCGGGCTCTCCCACTCGATCTTCCCGCCCTTCGCGCACCCGGCGACGATGAGCACCACCGCCACGAGCAGGGCCACCCCGGTCCTATTGAGCGCCAAGTGATCCCTCCGGCGTCGTGACGGTGAGCCCGGCGTCGATGATGAGCGTTTGACCGGTGACCCAGCGCGCCTCGTCGCTCGCCAGGTAGACGGCCCCCCAGCCGATGTCCCAGCCGCTGCCCTCGGTGCCGAGCGGGCTCGCGCGGCGCCGCTTCTCGCGCGCCTCGGCGCCGAGGTCCTGCACCATCGGCGTCCACACCGGCCCCGGCGCGATCGCGTTGACGCGAATGCCCTTGGGACCGAGCTGAACGGCCACCGAGCGGACGAAGCCGATCACGCCCGCCTTGGCGGTCGCGTACGCGGTGCGGCCGTAGCCGCGCAGCCCCGCGATCGAGGACACGCAGATCACGGCGCCGCCGCCGCGGCGCACCATCGCGGGCACGGCGGCCTGCGTGGCGAGGAACATCGACTTGAGATCGACCGCGATGACGCGGTCCCACTCTTCCTCGGTCGTGTCGAGCAGTCCCTTGCGCGACTCGATCCCGACGTTGTTGTGTAGGATGTCGACGCCGCCCCAGCGATCCACCGCGGCCTTGACCATCGCGGCGCACTCGGCCGCACGCGTGACGTCCGCGGCGTGCGCCGCCGCCTCGCCGCCCTCGGTCCGGATCGCCCCGACGGTCTCCTCGGCGCGGTCCTTCATCTGATCGACGCAGAGCACCTTCGCGCCTTCGCGCGCGAAGAGGATGGCCGTGGCCTTGCCGTTGCCGAGTCCCGGGCCGCGCGAGCCCGCGCCGGTGAGGATGGCGATCTTGCCGCTCAGTCGGCCGCTCATCGCACGGACCGAGGACCGGGATAGCCGTCCCACGAGAGACGGCCCTGGTCGGAGCTGAAGCCAGCCGCCAGCAACGGCTCGAAGACCGCGCTGTCGCGCACGGGGCCGCCGTTCCAGCTGGTGATCTCGAGGCGCCTTACCGGCCGTTGCAAGATCGGGCGCTCCATCAGCGCCTGCAGGGCGGCGATCGTCCCGGGCAGATCCACGTCCTCCCATCCGGCCAGGGGCGTGAGCTCGCGACCGTAGCCCTCGGCGAGCAATCGCGGCCGGCCCTGCCGGAACACGAGCCAGTTCTGCGGCAGGCGGGGGGCCGCGACGCGCGAGCCGTCCAGTCGCGACAGGGCGAAGATGCGGCCCCAGAGATTCGCGGGATCGATCATGTTCACGAGCACGTGCGGCTCGGCACGCCGGCTCGGGGCGTCCAGATCGGTGAGGGCGTCCGCCAGCGCGTACTGCTCGCCCGATAGCCCGGCGACGAAGTAGCCGCGAACGACCTCGCCGCCGTACTCCATGCGCAGCAAGGTGTGGCGCATCGTCGCCCAGTCGCCGTGGGCGAGCTCGCGCGCGACGATGCCGTAGCGGGCGAGCAGGAGCTGGGCGCGCGCTTCCTCACGCTCCTCCGGCGAGAGCCGCTCGTCGTCCCCGAGCGCGCTCCAGCGTCCGATCACCGGCAGCCGCGGCAGCACGCCGCGCGCCTGACCGCGGCGTCGGCGCCGGTCGCGCCCGCCCTCCGGCGCGCGCCGAAGCGGCGTCATGCCGGCCACGATCGCGCTGAAGGTGTCGGGCGTCACCATCCCCGCCCAGAAGAGCTCCCAGAGCGCCCCGAGCACCTCTGGCGCGGCCAGGCCGGTCGCGCGCGCGAGGTCCTGCGCGAACGAAGCGCCGCGCAGCTGCAGATGCAGAAAGACGTTCTTGATCCGCGCGTCCATCTCGGGCGGCGGCGCCGAGCCCTCGCGCAGCCACCCGACGTTCTCGCGAAGCGCGGCGCCCACGCGCGTGGAGCGGCCGCGGTCGCTGGCGGCGCGATCGAACACCGTCCAGACCATCTCGCCCGCGAGCCCCAGGCGGTCCAGCCACTCGCGCTCGTAGCTCTCGACGCGCGCGGGCAGGAGGTCCTGTTCCCACACGCGCACGGGCAGATCCTCGCCCTGCAGGAGCTCGAGCGCGGCGAGCACTCCCGGCGGCCCGACCAGACGGTGATCGGGATGCAGATGGTGGCGGCGAAGCAGGAACGCGGAGAACTGCTCGGCCGAGGCGACGGGCCGCGGGACGCGGCGCGCGTGGACCTGGCGGCGCTGGATCTCGTCGAGCACCGCGATGTGGACGAATTGCGGCGCGGGCGCGTCGGCGAGATAGCTGCCCTGGCGGACGAGCCCGCGCGCAGTGAGTCGCTCGAGCGCGCCGCTCGCGCTCTCGAGCGGCAGCCCGTAGCGCTCCGCGAGCCAGGCCGCGGTGACCGGCCCGCGGGTCCGCAGCAGGCGGAGGGCGAGGCGCTCGAGCCCGTCGGCTCCGTCGAGCGATCGGTAGAGCGCCAGATCGGTGGCCCCGATCCACGCGCGCCGGCCGCTCGCGAAGTCGAGCGCGACCACGCGCCGCTCGGCCGCGAGCGCCCCGATGAGCGCGGGGCCGTCGTCGACGACGCGCGCGACGATCTCCTCGTCGGTGAGGTCGCCGAGATCGTCGAGGATCCCCGCCAGCTCGTTCGCGTCCCGCGCGCGCCGGTCGGGCGCCGTCTTCTGCAGCTCGGCCTCGACCGCGGCGACGAATTCCGGCCGGAGCGGCCCCGGCGCCACGGACCACGCCTTGCGCATCGTGACCGCGTCGCTCCGGCGCTCCTCGGCGTGGCCGGCGCCCAGATAGGCCCAGTCCCACGCGAGCAGCAGCGGATAGACGAACGGGGACGGCAGCGGCGTGTCCACGTGACGGCGCCACATCTCGCCGTCGTGCACGCGCTCGAGCAGCCGGCGCAGGCGCGGCGCGTCGAGCGCGTCGTGGAAGCACTCGCGGAGCGTCTCGGCCACGATCGGGAACTCGGCCTGGCCGCCCACCGACTCGAGCAGCGCGTCGGCCTTGAGCCGCTGCAGGTAGGCCGGCGTGCGCTGGCCGCGGTACATGCGCGGGATGAAGAGCGCACGGATCGCACAATGACGGAAGCGCGTGCCGAAGAGCGGCGTGCCGATCAGCGCCTTGCCGAGGAGCGTGTCGACCTCCTCGGGCGCGACGAACGTGACGAGTCGCTCCGGCGAGGGCGGCACCTGGCCCGGCGCGAACGATAACAAGATCCCGTCGTCCACGTGGCTCGCTTCGCAGACCAGGCCGACGCGGCGCAGCTTCTCCTTCAGGACCATGCCCCACGCGCCGTTGACCTTCATGCCGAAGACCGAGTGGATCATCGCGTGGCGGCCGCCCATCTCGTCGGAGAACGACTCGACGACGATGCCCTGATCGTCGGGAACGCCGTCGAGCACCTCGCCCGCCTTCACGAGCCACGCGTGCATCGCCGAGGCAGCGCGCGGGTCGAGGCCGCACGTGGCGGCCGCCCACTCGGCGAAGTCGGGCCGGTCGAGGCGCTCGGCGGCGTCGCGGCGCAGGCGGCCGACGGCGGTCCCGAGCTCCCACGAGCGCGAGGGATGCTCGCCCTTCCAGAAGGGAATCGTCGGCGACATGCCCTGCGCGTCCTCGACCAGCACGCGGTCGGCGCGCACCTTCACGATCTTCCAGGAATGGGAGCCGAGCAGGAAGACGTCGCCTGGCAGGCTCTCGGTCACGAACTCCTCGTCGAGCGTGCCCACCTTCAGATCGGTCTCGGCCACGAAGACGTCGTAGAGACCGTTGTCGGGAATCGTGCCGCCGGAGGTGAGCGCCAGGAACCGGCTGCCGCGGCGCGCGTGCAGCCGATCGTTCACGCGATCCCACAGGATCCGGGGCGCCGCGCCCTTGACTTCGGCCGGCAGCGGCTCGGCGAGCGAGCGGACGACAGCGATCAGCGCGTCGCGTGAGAGCTCGCGATAGGGCGCCGCGTTCCGCAACCGCGCGTGTAGCTCGTCCACCGTGAGCGACTCGGCGGCGACCGCGGCGACGATCTGCTGGGCGAGCACGTCGAGCGGCCCGTCGGGCATGACGACCCGGTCCAGGTGGCGCTCGTGAATGGAGCGGACGACCGCCGCCGCCTCCAGCAGCTCCTCGCCCTTGGTCACGACGATCCGCCCCTTCGAGGTGCGGCTGAGCAAATGACCCGCGCGGCCGACGCGCTGGAGGGCCGCGGCGATGTTGCGCGGCGACTGCAGCTGCACGACCAGGTCGATCGCGCCGACGTCGATGCCGAGCTCGAGGGACGACGTCGCGACGAGCGCCCGCAGCTCGCCGTCCTTCAGCCGGTTCTCGGCCTCGAGCCGCGCCCGGCGCGAGAGCGAGCCGTGGTGCGCCGCGACCTTGCCGTCGGGGATCCGGTCGTTCAGGTCGCGCGCCAGTCGCTCGGCCGCGCGGCGGCTCTGGGCGAACACGAGCGTCGTGCGATGGGCCTGGACCAGCTCGGCGACCTGCTGGAGCGCGGCTTCCCAGATGGTGTCGCTCGGCGCGGTCAGGAAGTCGTCGACCGGCGCGATCACCTGAAGGTCCAGGTCGCGCGTGAAGCCGGCGTCGACGGTGACGGCGTCGGTCGCCGTGGCGCCGGTCAAGAACGCGCGCGCCGACTCGATGGGGCTCACCGTGGCCGAGCAGCCGATACGCTGCGGGCGTCCGGCCGGGTCGCGCGCTTCGACCAGCGCCTGCAGGCGCTCGAGCGAGAGCGCCAGGTGGGCGCCGCGCTTGGAGCCCATCAGCGCGTGGATCTCGTCGACGATCAGGAAGCGTGCGTGGGCGAGCGCCGGGCGGAAGCGCTCGCTCGTCAATAATATAAACAGCGACTCGGGCGTCGTGATCAGCACGTGCGGCGGCCGCCGCGTCATCGCCTGCCGCTGCGCGGCCAGGGTGTCGCCGGTGCGTACGGCCACGCGGATCTCCGGCAGGTCGAGCCCCCGGGCGGCGGCCGTCGCCCGAATCCCGGCCAGGGGCGCCCGGAGATTCTTCTCGATGTCGTTGTTGAGCGCGCGGAGCGGCGAGACGTACACGACGTAGACGCGGTCTTCCAGCTGCCGATCCAGTCCCAGCCGACACAGATGGTCGATGGCCCAGAGAAACGCGGCCAGCGTCTTGCCCGAGCCGGTGGGCGCGACGATCAAGGTGTCGCGGCCGGAGGCGATCGCGTCCCACCCCTCGCGCTGCGCGCGCGTCGCCTCGGCGAACGTGTCGTCGAACCAGCCGCGGACGAAGGGGAGGAAGTCGGCCATCCCCTCGATTCTACGCCTCAGCGGAACCCATCTGACGTAGCAGCAGCCGGCTCAAGGTGGTGCCCGGGTCCTCGAGCTCGGAGAGGATCGAGAAGTGATGGAGCCCGGGCATGTCGAGCGTCTGGCACGGCAGCCGCCGGGTGCGCCACACCGCGGCCAGCTCCTCGCCCTGGCGATGGTATTCCGGCCCCTCGAGCCCGCCGACGGTGAGCAGGAGCGGGCCCGAGCGCGCCGGCGGGCAGTGCACGGGGCTCGACAGGCGCGCCGACTCGGGCGTGAGCTTGAGGACCTCGTTGAGGTACGAGAGGCGGATCGGCTCGAGATCGTAGAGCCCGCTGATGCCGCAGCCGGCCTTGACGACGTCGGCGGGCAGCCCCGCGAACGCGTTCCAGTCGGTCGACATCAGCATCGCCGCCAGGTGCCCGCCGGCGGAGTGGCCCGACACGAAGATCCGGCCGGGATCGCCGCCGAACGAGGGGGCGTGGCGGTGCACCCAGACGATCGCGGCGCGACACTGACGCACGAGCTCGTCCATGTCGACCGTCGGGATCAGCGCGTAGTTGATCACGACCACGGCCACGCCCGAAGGCTGGAAGGCGCGCGCCACGAAGCTCGAATCGGATTTGTCCAGCCGGTGCCAGTAGCCGCCGTGGACGAACACGTGGACCGGCGCCGGCCCGCTCCTGGCGGGAAAGACGTCGAGGCGCTCGCCCGGGTGCGCGCCGTAGGCGATGTCGAGGCGGCAGTCGAGGGCCGCGCGCGTCTCGGCGCTGGCGATCGCGTAGCGCGAGAGCCAGTCGGGGCTGTCCCGGACCTTCTCGCGGTTGTTGTACTCGGCGTCGAGGGCCTGCTGGTCGTACTCGCGAAAGACGATCTTGGCCATCAGGCGTCTCCGGGGCACCGCCGATCGCGCGGCCTCATCCGCGGCGACTATGCCCAACGCGCCGGGTGACTGTCAATGAACGGACCCGACCCCCGGCGATTGGTGCGCCGGCATCCGGGCAGTGGTGCGCCGGACCCCGGCAGCGGCGCGGCCCTGCTCGGCCGGCGGTGGATCCATGCTAGGATGTCGCCGATGTCGCGCCGCTTCATCATCACCGCGGTGCTGCTGCTCGCCGCGTCCGTCCTCTGGGGCGCTCCGGCGTGGTCACATCCTGCCCTCGAGGTTGCGGTGGATGTGGCCTCAGCCACGCCTGCGTCGACGTTGGCGTGGTCCTCGGCGCCCACGCTGCCCGCCGTCCCGTGGCCCGCCCTGCTCGGCGCCGCGGCGCTTGTGTTCGCGTGGTGGCGCCCACGCCGTGCGCTGGCGCTCGGGATCGTCATGATCCTGGCCGTGCTTGCATTCGAGAACGGCGTCCACTCGGTTCACCATCTCAACCAGGTCCGTCATCTCGACGATCTCCGGTCGAGCTCGACGTGTCCGGTGGCGGCAGCGACCGCTCACATCGCCGGGACACTCGTCGACGGCGCGATCGAGGAGCGCCTGGTTCCGGCCTCACCCGAGCGCGTCGCGGTGCAA
>Ga0318525_10000693_pt1 | contig 11095 bp, 6 predicted proteins | sample GRESIP052b4f23_FD_203482 | JGI IMG/M metagenome (GOLD analysis project Ga0318525, IMG submission 203482) | Tropical soil microbial communities from Luquillo Experimental Forest, Puerto Rico - GRE.SIPMG.052b4f23 | ecosystem: Environmental > Terrestrial > Soil > Tropical forest > Bulk soil...
CACACGAGGACGCGGCGCGGCGTGGCGACACCAACGGACAGCCCGCGAGCTTTGACGCGATGGAGGATCTGCTGGCCTCTCTCCTTGAAAGTGAGTCCGCGTCGTAATCAGCGAAGGAGGCTGATCCACCAACGATCCACCCTCCCAGGCGTCCGGCGTCGACCCCTCGCGTTCCAAAGGGTCGCCGATCAGGCCGCACGCGTCGGCAGCTGTCCCAGGCACGGATCCCAACGCACGGGACGCGTTCTCGAGATGTGCCTCCAGCGCCGGAGCTGTCGGACGAGCGGCGCACATGGAGTGACCGGCTCACCGCTCCGTCCGGTGGACCCAAGAACACCGCTCCGCAGACACGCACGGCGCCACACGCTGCGGCGCCACAATTGAGGTATGCGCGTTCACTTGGTCGACGGGACCTATGAGCTGTTCCGCCACCACTACGGCCTACCTGCGGAGATCAGGGACAGCCCTGAGTCCGCGGTGCGGTCGGTCGTCGAAGGGATCATGTCGCTGCTTGAGGACGGAGCAACCCATATCGGAGTCGCCACCGATCACGTCGTCGAGAGCTTTCGGAACGAGCTGTGGCCGGGTTACAAGAGCAGCGCAGGGATGGACCCGGCGATACTCGAGCAGTTCGGCCCCTTGGAGGAAGCATTGGGGGAGCTCGGGGTCGTCGTCTGGGCGATGACGGATCTCGAGGCGGACGATGCTCTTGCGAGCGCCTCCACGGTGGCGGCCGAGGACGACGAGGTGGAGCAGGTCTGCATCCTCACCGCCGACAAGGACCTGGCGCAGATGGTACGCGGAACGCGCGTCGTCCAAGTGGATCGTCGACGGCAGCGTGTGATCGACCAGGACGGGGTGGTCGAGAAGTTCGGCGTCGGGCCTGAGTCGATCCCGGACCTCCTCGCGCTCGTCGGTGACCAGGCTGACGGGTTCCCCGGCCTAAACGGATGGGGGATGAAGTCGGCGGCCACCGTGCTGGCGCGCTACGGCCATATCGTCCACATCCCTGATGACGCTGCGGACTGGGACGTGGGAGTTCGGGGCGCACCGCGACTGGCGGAAACGCTGAGGCGAAACCGCGACCTTGCCGCGCTCTTCCTTGAGCTCGCCACACTTCGCATCCGTGCCTCCCTGGTGCCGTCGGTCGAGAGCCTCCGATGGCGCGGACCGGGCCCCGGTCTGGCGCACATGGCCGAGCGCTGGAGTGCTCCAACGCTGGTGGCGAGGGTCGAGACTCTCGCCTCGTCGCGATGACTGGATGCGGCGTGGACTCAACTGGGCGCGCGAAGCTCGTCGAGCCGGTCGGCCGAACCGTCCCGAGCCTGGCGAGGGCGTCGGTTGGGTCCCCACAGTCGGCCACCCGCGCCGGTCGAGCTTGCTGGGACCAGCAGCACCGATCGCGAGTCACGGATCCGATATCTCCGCCGGCTAAGGACCGATGGCGACGGCGGTCGGGTTGTCGAGTCCCGCACTTCTTGCGATCACCCTGCTGGTGGCCACGGCGAACTCGGCGACTTCTCCGTTGGACGGCGAGGCGATATACAGGTCCTTCGAGTCAGGTGTGATGGCTACGTCCGCGGGTCGCAACGATCGGAGGACCTTGAAGGGCGCTGCCACACCCCGGGCGAGATCGATCGGAACGACGCTCCCGCTGTCGCCGTACTCGTTGTAGGTGACGACGTACGCCTTCAGCCCGTCGGGTGCCATGACGAACCCCGACGGGACGTCCCCGCGTCGAAGCCGGATGGAGATCCTGGAGGTGGGAAGCATGGACAACATGTTGATCGACACGATCGCGGTGCCATCGACGACGTACGCCACCTCGCCCGTCGGATCGAAGACGAGGTACGTGGGGGTCCCGTGCAGCGCCACCTTCGCCCTGAGCCGATCGGTCTGCGTGTCGATGAGCCAGATGCCGCGCGGCGCTGTGACGGCGACCCACCTCCCATCGGGTGAGGCCGCGATCGAGCTGCTACCCCCAGGCACCCTGATCGGGGCCCCGAGGCGGTCGGTCCTCGTCGCCAGTGGGCGCACCGTACCGCCGTAGCAGAGGACGTACAGGAACCGTCCAGATGGAACGATCGCCGACGCCAGAGGCGTGCATCCGAGTGGCACGGCGACGTACGGCCTGTTCGTTCGGAGATCCACCGGAGTGACGGTCCCGTCGGTGTCAGCGGTGACATATCCCTTGACTCCGTTGGGGGCGACCACCATCCCGAACGCCTCCGCCTCGGAGAACCTCGGCTTGTGCGAGAGCGACAGCCTCCTGCCGTTGCCCGTGTCGATCGCCCAGTACGTTCCCGGCGCCCAGAAGTTGCAGTGACCGTTCGGACAGCTTGGTCCGGTCAGCCAGCCGACGACATACGCGATGGGTGCGTGCCCCGATGTCGACTGACCCGGCTGCCGATCACCTATCCCTTTGACGCTTGGGGCGCGAGAAGCGCTGTTGCGTAGCTCGCTCCCGTGGGACACAGCGATAGGGGTCAGCGCCAGCACCGCTGCGAGCGCCGAGCTCATGAGCGGCGTGCTTCTGAAGTAGGACCGATTGCCCTTCAGGTTGCGCGCCATGGCTGCCTCCCGCACGCGACGACCTCGCTGGCCGAGCGCGAGGCATCTTCCCACCGCAGGCCCGGCTCTGTTCGGTGCGAGCTCTTCTCAGCGGGGCCGTCAGCGCGGTGTCTCGATCCCGACGTTCGCGTTGTGAGGACCTTGATGGGGACCGAGATGGCTGGCACGGACCCGCTCCCCAAGACGGAGTGTCGCGCCGGATTCGTAGCCTCTCGACTCGCGGGGCATCCGAGATCAAGGAGGGCATCGTGAGCAGTGAGCGCGACGACGTACTTGCGACGCTCGAACAGCACCGAGCATTCCTCCGACACACGGTCCAAGGCCTCACCGATGAGCAGGCGCGGCTTCAACCTACGGCGAGCGAGCTGTGCTTGGGCGGGATCATCAAACACGTGAGCAGCGTGGAAGATGGCTGGGTGAGCTTCATCGTCGACGGTCCGGACGCGATCGGAGGCTTCGACGATGCTGCGCAGGAAGCACACACCGCAGGCTTCCAGATGCTGGCGGATGAGTCCTTGGCGTCGCTTCTCGATCGCTACGAAGAGGTCGCAACGCGGACCACTGCCGTCGTCTCGGGGCTCCACTCGCTTGATGACTCGCAGCCGCTTCCCTCGGCGCCATGGTTCCCGCCGGGTGCCCATTGGACCGCTCGTCGAGTCCTTCTCCATGTCCTCGCCGAGACATCCCAGCACGCTGGACATGCCGACATCATCCGGGAGTCGATCGACGGCGCCAAGACGATGGGTTGAGTCCGGCCCCCGCGAGGCGAGCTCGTCTCATCCGCGCCGTGGTCGCGTACAGTCGTCCCGTGCCTCTCGTCGAGCGAGAGCCCCAGCTTGAGGCGCTCGCATCATGGTTGGCGGAAGCAGCCCTCGGTGAGGGCCGGCTCGTGTTGGTCGGAGGCGAGGTGGGTGCGGGCAAGTCCGCGTTGGCAGCGGAGTTCTGTTCGCACGTCCTAGCCGAGATCACTCCGCTCTGGGGTGCGTGCGAGCCGCTGTCCGCGCCTCGGCCGCTCGGCCCGTTGCTGGACATCGCGGCTGCGCTCGGGGAAGGGATCGCCGACCTTGTGCGCGACGGTGACCGCGGCGGCGCCTTCGACGCGACGCTGGCCGCGCTGGCCGAGTCCGCGGCGCCTCGCCTGGTGGTGTTCGAAGACGTGCACTGGGCGGATGACGCGACGTTGGATCTGCTGCGGTTCCTTGCACGGCGGGTCACCCCGCTGCGGGTCCTGATCTTGGCGACCTACCGCGATGACGGTCTCGTGCGATCCAGCCCGCTGGCCGTGCTGCTCGGTGACCTGACGTCGGTTCGCTCGGTCCGGCGGTTGAACGTTCCCCCGTTGAGCCGGTCGGCGGTGGCCGAGCTCGCCGCGCACGCTGGAGTCGATCCGGACGAGCTGTACCGCGAGACAAATGGCAACGCGTTCTTCGTCACCGAGCTGCTGAGCGCCGGACAGATCGGGTTGCCCACAACTGCCGCGGACTCGGTGCTCGCGCGAGTCGCTCGTCTTCCCACGCCAGCTCGCGCGGCGCTGGAGGCGGCGGCGGTCGTGGGTCCGAGGATCGAGCCACGGCTGTCCGCAGACATCCCAGCGATGGGCTCGTCGGAGCTGGACCTCTGCGTGGACGCGGGACTGCTCCGCTTCGATGGCGGCGCGTACTCGTTCCGGCACGAGCTGACCCGACAGGCCGTGCTCATGTCCATCGCTCCAACCGAGCGGCGGCTGCATCACGCGGCGGTGCTGTCGGCGCTCCGAGCCGCGCCAGCGGGTGCCCGTCCCCTGGCCGCACTGGCCGAGCACGCCGAGCTTGCGGAAGACGCCGCGGCCGTGCTCGAGTTCGCACCGGCCGCCGCAGAGGCAGCGGCAGGTCTCGGAGCGCACCGAGAGGCTGCGTTTCAGTTCGGTCGGGCGCTTCGCTTCGCCGACGGATTGCCCCCGAGCGAACGTGCCGAGCTGTTGGAGCGCCGATCGTACGAGTGCTACCTCATCGACGATCTCGACGCGGCGATCGACGCGATCCGCCAGGCGATCGAGCTCTGGGAGCAGGTCGACGACACGCTGCGAGTCGGTGACGACTATCGCCGTCTGTCACGGCTGAGCTCGGTCTTCGGGCAGCGCGCGGACGCCGAGCGCGCGGCGGACCGGGCCGTCGAGCTGCTCGAACAGCTGCCTCCTGGCCGCGAGCTCGCACGGGCCTACGCGAACCAGGCGACGCTCATGATGCTCGAGGACGACCCCGTCGCGTGCAGGGAGTGGGGGGGAAGAGCGCTCAGCCTGGCCGAGGATCTCGGCGACACCGCCACGGTGGTGCACGTGTTGAACAGCATGGGCGCGGCCGGCGGTCTCGCCTCTGATCCCGACGGCGAGAAGCTCTTGCTGGAGGCGCTCGCGATCGGCTTGGAACACGGCCTCGAGGACGAGGTCGCCCGCTCCTACACCAACCTCGCCTTCACCGCTCAGCTGGCACTGGATCTCGGCAAGGGCGAGCGGTACCTCGCCGCGGGTCTGGCCTACTTCGAGCAGCACGACCTGCACGGCGGGGCCCAGTGCGCACAGGGCGGGCTGATCGAGAACGTTCTGCGGCAGGGCCGCTGGGACGAGGCTGCCGAGCGGTCGTTGGCCATGCTGTCGGGCGGGCCGACCAGCCGACGGAACCTCGAGGCGCTCACGTCGCTCGCGCTGGTCCGCGCCCGTCGAGGCGACCCGGAGGTGTGGCCGTTGCTGGACCAGGGGAAGGCGATGGCCGAGGACTCCCGTGAGCTGCAGCGGCTGACCATGGTCGCTGCAGCCCGCGCCGAGACCCACTGGCTGGCTGGTCATCCCGAGCGCATTGCCGACGAGGTCCGGGGGCCTTATCAGCTCGCCGTCGAGCTGGCGATCGGCTACGCGATCGGCGAGCTCGGGATCTGGCTCTGGCGCGCCGGCGAGCTCACTCGGCTGCCCCCATCGGTGGCCGACCCGTATCGCCTCGTGGTCGATGGTGACCCGGTCGGCGCCGCGCACGCTTGGCGGGCGGGTGGCTTCCCGTACGAGTCGGCTCTCGCCTTGGCCGAGAGCTCCGACCCGTCGGACGTGCGGACCGCGATCGCCGAGCTCGACCAGCTCGGGGCCAAGCCAGCTCGGCAGCTCGCAGCGAAGCGGCTGCGATCGCTGGGGGCGAGGGGCGTGCCACGCGGGCCCTACCAGGCGAGCCGGAGCAACCCCGCGGGCCTGACCACGCGCGAGGTCGAGGTCCTGCGCCTTCTCCGGCGCGGCCTGACCGACGCGGAGATCGCCGACGCCATGTTCGTGTCCGCCCGCACGGTAAACCACCATGTCTCGGCGATCCTCTCCAAGCTGCAGGTCCGCACGCGCCAGGAGGCAGCCGGCAGGGCGGACGCGCTGCTCGGCAACTAGCGAGACGCGCGCACCGGACCGAACTGCCATCCCCGAGCGACCGGCGGCAGACGGAAAATAGGCAGTTGGCTGCCGAACATTGGGCAACCCTGCCGATGCGCCGGGGTCGGGTCCGGTGCATCACTGGCTCCAGTGGCCCGCGCCGCGGGTCCCGAGCCCACAGGAGTCGACCATGGCCCGGTACCTCGTCGAGCGGACCTTCCCGGACGGGTTCCACCTCCCCGCCGACGGGGATGGCGCCCGCGCCTGCGGCGGCGTCATCGATCGCAACGCCGAGGTCGGCGTCACCTGGGTGCACAGCTACGTGAGCGAGGACCGGTCCAAGACCTTCTGCGTCTACGACGGGCCGGACCCCGAGTCCATCCGCCGCGCCGCCACGCGCAACCACCTTCCCATCGACGTCATCACGCGGGTCGACGTCCTCGACCCGTACTTCTACCGGTGAGCCTCACGTGAGCCGAGCGACCATCAGACCCAGACGCCGCCAGACCGCGGTCCGATCGCCTCGACGGTCGTGGTCCCTCACCTCGCCGACGGGTTCGCCAGGGCCGGACCGCGCTGCACACCAGCTCGAGAGAGGAACCGAGATGCCGTACCGAGCGCGAACGAACGCGATGACCCGCCGCGGAGCCAGGTGTCGAGCTGTGGGCGCCGTCGCGCTCGGCATGGGCTTGCTCACCTCGGCTGTCCTCGCTGTGCCTGCGGCTCCCGCGGACGCGGTGGCAGGCGGGTCCGCCGCCCGGACTCGGTCGTACGTGGTGTTCATCAGGTCGCCGAGCGCGAGCGTCGCGTCTGCGAGGCTCCGCGCCCGCGTGCGTGCGTCGCAGCGAGCGGTGACGTCCGAGCTCGCGGCGTTCCACGTCAGGGTCCTCGCGCGGACCCTCGTGCCGGACACCCTGACCGTCCGCCTCACGGGTGCCCAGGTCGGCGCAGTGCGCGCCGACCCCTCGGTCACCCACGTCCTCGCAGACGGCGGCGTGTCGCTGGCACGCCCCATCAGCATCCAGCCGCACCCTCGCGGCACGCCGGTGGGTCCCGCGGGCGGACGGCCGGCGGGGCCCGCGGTGCTGACCCCGGGGATCTGCGGGACGGCCGCGCACCCGCAGCTCAACCCCGAGGCGCTCACGAACATCGACGCGCAGCCCGCCATCAACGCCGGCTGGGACGGGGCAGGGGTGAAGGTTGCCTACATCGCGGACGGCGTCGACCCCTCGATCCCGGACTTCCAGCGCAGCGCCCAGTTCGCCTCGCCTGGCTCGCCGGCCGGGAGCCCGGTGATCGTCGACTCCCAGGACTTCTCCGGGGACGGGACCGTGGGCTCCGGCGGCGACGAGGCGTTCCTGGACGCGAGCTCGATGGTGGCCCAGGCAAACACCACCTACGACCTCTCCCAGTTCGTGCCGCCCTCCCACGCCCTCCCCATCGGGTGTGACATCCGCGTCCAGGGCGACGCTCCCGGCGCGACGCTCGAGGCGCTGAAGGGCTTCGGGAGCACGGCCACGATCTCCTCGATCATCCAGGCGATCGACGACGCGGTGCTGAGCGGTGTGAAGGTGCTCAACGAGTCGTTCGCGACGAACCCCCTGCCCGACACGCCGCTCGACGCGATCAAGATGGCCGACGACGCGGCGGTCGCCGCGGGCGTGACGGTCGTCGTGGCCTCCGGGGACGCTGGGACCCAGAGCACCATCGGGTCGCCGGCAACGGACCCCAACGTCATCGCCGTCGGCGCGACCACCACGTTCCGCGGGTACCTGCAGACGGCGTACGGGGGCATCAACGTGCCGGGCGTCGGCAACGGCCGCTTCGCGGACGACAACATCTCGTCGATCTCCTCGGGCGGGTTCGCCCAGAACGGTCGGACCGTGGACCTGGTGGCACCCGGTGACCTGAACTGGGCGGACTGCTCGACGGACATCGCCGACTTCCCCGCCTGCGCACCCGGGCTCACGACGTTCGGACCCGGGGTCGGTCTCCTACTCGAGGGCGGGACGAGCGAGGCGGCTCCGCTGACGGCGGGCGCCGCGGCGGACGTGATCCAGGCCTACGCCGCGACCCACCGCGGCGCGCTCCCTGCGCCCGCGCTCGTGAAGCAGATCCTCACGAGCTCGGCCAGGGACATCGGTGCCCCGGGCGAGCAGCAGGGCGCCGGCCTCCTCGACATCACCGCGGCGGTGCGGCTCGCCCGGTCGCTTCCGGGAACGGCCGCACAGGCCGATGGCGGCGTGCTCGTGAGCACCTCGCAGCTCGACCTCGCGGCGATGCCGAGCTCGACGGTGTCGGCCTCGGTGGCGATCACGAACACGAGCGACAACGAGGACACCCTCACCCCCTCCCTTCGCGCGCTCGTCCAGACCGGAAGCCAGTCGGGCACCGTGACCATGGACCCGTCGGTGGGGACCGCCCAGCCTCGTTTCTCGATCTGGTCGGGGGCCCAGGAGATCTACCAGCTCGCCCACGTCGCCGTCCCGACCGGCACCGACCGGCTCGACGTCCAGGCCGCGTACCAGTTCACCGGGCAGGGGGGCCTCCTGCACGTCGCGGTCTTCAGCCCGGACGGCACCTACGAGGGGTACTCGGAGACCCAGGGGCTCGCTGACTACGCCGACGTCCAGGTCGCCGACCCGCAACCCGGCGCGTGGACGCTCGCGTTCTTCACGGTCTGGGACGGCGAGGGACCTGGCGTCCAGGGGACCTCGGGCCCCGTGCCGTGGACGGCGACGCTCTCTCGCTACGAGCGCGTGGGCAGCGTGGACCCCAGCGAGCTCGCGATCCCAGCCGGCGCGACCAGGACGGTGACCGTGCACCTGCCGACCGGCTCGAACCCCGGCGACACCGGCTTCTCGCTCGTGGTCGGGGGCGGCGCGACGATCCCGGTGACGCTGCGCACCCTCGTTCGGGTCTCGCCCACCAGCGGGGGGACCTTCACGGGCACGCGCACGGGCGGGGACGGGCGGAACGCACCATCGCCGTTCAGCCCGCCGGCACAGACGAACACGTACGTGTTCACCGTGCCCGCGGGCGAGTCCGACCTCGACGCCAGCATCGCGCTCGCGGCGAACCCGCCGGCGGGGCTCCTCCCCGGCGACGAGCTCGACGCGTACCTGGTGGACCCCAACGGAGAGGTCGTGGCGTTCGACTCCAACTACACCCTCGACAGCTCGGACAACCCCGAGGTGCGCCCATCCGTCCAGCTCTACAAGGCGAGCCCACAGCCCGGTCGGTACCTTTTGGTGCTGGACTGGGTCCAGCCGCTGACGGGGGTGGCGACGTCCGTGTCGTTCACCGGGGCCATCCGGTTCAACCTCGTCTCGGTCTTAGCACCCCTGCCCGACAGCGCGAGCACCGACGTCTCGAAGACGTCGGGCGCCACGTTCGACGTCACCGTCAGGAACTCCGGGGTCGCCCCGATGCTCGTCTCGACGGACGCACGGCTGGACGTCTCCCAGACGATCTCGCTCCCCGACTTCATCGGGCAGCCGGCGACCCAGCCGATCCGGGGCGCGCTCAACGTGTTCTTCGTGCCCACCGAGACCTCCTCGATCAGCCTCACGGTGACCGCGTCGGTCCCGGTGACGTTCGACTACTCGTTCGCGCCGGGTGACCCCGACGTCTCGCCGCAGACCGGCGGGCCGGGGGTCACCGCGACCGGACCGGGGACGACCTCGTCGATCGCCTACACGCCCGGGACGTCGGTCACGCCGGGTCCGTGGAACGATGCCCCTGCGCAGCTCGGGCCCTTTGGGACCGGTCCTGCGCCGGACCAACCTGAGACCACGACCGCCACGGCGACCACCCTCGGGTTCGATCCGACCGTCTCGTCGCCCACCGGTGACCTCGTCGAGGCGTTCACCACCGGCGGGGCGGCCGCAGGGTTCCTCCCGCCGGTCATCGACCCGGGCGGGTCCATCACGATCCCCGTGACGATCCAGCCGACCGCGTCCCAGATCGGCGACACCCTCTCGGGGACGCTCTTCATCGACGGGATCGCCGGGGCGACGTTCGCTGGCACGCTGGCCGCGGCCCCGGTCTTCCCCTCCGAGATCGCAGCCATCCCGTACCGCTACACGGTCACGCCGTAGGCGAGGAGGAGTGATGCGCAGATCCGAACGCCGACGCATGGCTCGCACTTGGCTTCGGGCGGGGGTGGGTGGCGCGCTGCTCGCCACGTACCTGGCGGCCCTCGCCACGCCCGCCGCGGCCGCCAGCCTGGGATGGTCCACCACCGGAGGCTTCCACTCACCCCGGTCCGGCCCCACGGCAACGCTGCTCGAGAGCGGCGAGGTCCTCCTCGCGGGTGGGCGCTCACCCTTCCCCCCTGGCGCCCTGACCTCCGCCGAGCTGTACAACCCGACCACGGGGACGTGGTCGCCGGCCGCCTCCATGTCGACGGCTCGAGCGTGGGACACCGCCACGTTGCTCGCGAACGGCGAGGTGCTCGTCGCGGGGGGCCAGGTCACCGCCCGGCCGCTGTCGTCGGCCGAGCTCTACCACCCGAGCACGAACTCGTGGTCGTCCGCCGGCTCCATGGTGGTGGCTCGCGCCGCCGCGACGGCCACGCTCCTGCCGTCCGGCAAGGTCCTGGTCGCCGGGGGCAGCGGTCCACCGACGGCGCACAGCTACGGCGCGCTCGCCGACGCGGACCTCTACGACCCGGCGGCCAACGCGTGGTCGCGGGCGGCACCCATGATCACGGGCCGCTTCTTGGCCGCGGCGGTCCTGCTTCGCAACGGCAAGGTCTTGGTCACCGGCGGCGTTGACCCCAACACCAACGTGCTCGCCTCGGCCGAGCTGTACGACCCGAGGACGAACGCGTGGTCGCCGGCGGGTCAGATGTCCACCGCTCGCTATCAGCCGACGGCGACGCTCCTCAAGGACGGCGAGGTGCTCGTGACAGGTGGCACTGGGTACGGAGACGTCCCGCTCGCCTCGGCCGAGCTCTACAACCCGTCCACCAACTCGTGGTCGCCCGCCGCGTCCATGTCCATGCCACGGAGCCTGCAGACCGCCACGCTGCTCGGCAACGGCCAGGTCCTCGTGACCGGAGGCTCGTGGGGCATGTACCAACCCGCGCTCGCGAGCGCGGAGCTGTACGACCCCGCGACCAACACATGGAGCTCGGCCGGC
>Ga0318525_10000697_pt1 | contig 11067 bp, 11 predicted proteins | sample GRESIP052b4f23_FD_203482 | JGI IMG/M metagenome (GOLD analysis project Ga0318525, IMG submission 203482) | Tropical soil microbial communities from Luquillo Experimental Forest, Puerto Rico - GRE.SIPMG.052b4f23 | ecosystem: Environmental > Terrestrial > Soil > Tropical forest > Bulk soil...
AGGCAATGGTGATTAAGGTTAAGACGGGTTTCAATCTGCTTGAATGGCAGGCAGCGTTAGAGCGTGGCGACGTGGATGCTGCTAAGGCTCTTTACTGGCTTATGCTGGCTCAGAATGGTGTCTCGGCTGATATTGACTTGGTTAACTTCAAGATCCTGAAGTTTATCGCCGCGGTTGGGGCTGCTGCTGAGGCTGAAGGTAAGAGCGAGGGAAACCCTACGATGGGTCAGCCGACAGGTGGTTAGTCCAAGACGTTAAGACGTTGCGCGGTAAGTACCTGTTCTGGCTGGCTAACATCTGCCACGTGACACCATTGGAGGTTGACCGTCTGAAGGTGACTGATTTCATCGGGCTGGTTGCTGGTATCGAACAGTATCTTGAGGCTAGGAAGCGGGCTGGTGACGTTGGCGACTAGACACACCCGTAGGCGTTCACCTGTGACACGGACCAGGGTGTCTGACCGTAGTATGAGACTGTCAGTGTCACCTGGTCGTAACGCTAGCGGTGACAGGCTCGTTGAGGCTGCTGACACGATAGCAGACGGAATCAGGGAGGTATCGTCAACGTTCAGCCGGAAAATACCAGAGAGCGTTGACGTGCGTCCGGCTGGCGCTGACCTCGTGTTCGTTGTCGCTACCGCCCCTAACGCAGACCCTATCGAGAACGGGAAACGGCATCCTCTGTTCGGTAACCGCGAATACTGGTATCCGATGAAGAAAATACCGTTTATGGAACAGGGCGTTAAGCTGTCTATTGATGACGCTGCTGAGGTTTACGGTAAGACAGTTGACGACTGGCTGAAAGAAGTTGGGTGGGAATAATGGATACTCAACGGTCAGTCAAACTCAAGATCGTAGCCAACGCTGGGACGGCAAAAGCAACCCTAGACGATATAGCGTCTAAGGCTGACAGTATTGACGGTAAGCATTCGTCTCTTACGGTTGCTGTTCACGCGGGGGACACTAAAGCACAGCTTGATGAGATTGCTGCTAAGGCTCACGCTCTGGGTATCGAGAATGTCCGGTTTACTGTTAAGGCTGACACCAGTCAGGCTGACAAGGCACTGAATGACACTAAGACTGGTTTCTTTGACGCCTATAAGGGTATGTCGCTGTTCCAAAAGGGAATGATGGCGGTTAACCTTGGCACTACTGTCTTAGAGCCTGCCCTGGCTGGGCTGGTGGTTGCTGCTGGTGGCCTGGCGTCTGGTATCGCTGCGGCCGGTGCTGGTCTTGGCGTGTTCGGTCTCGTGGCTAAGTCGGCTATGTCTCAGACTGCTGGTGCAGTCCAGTCGTATGAGAGAGCTATCAGCACGACTGGTAAAGCGTCTGCTACGGCCATGAAAGCCTATCAGGCTCAGATGGCAGCACTGACACCAGCTCAGCAGTCGCTTGCCAAAGCGCAGATCACCATGCAAACCGCTTGGCAGAATTTCATTAACACGGCTACTCCCGGTGTGACTGGCGTGCTGAATAGCGGGCTGAAACTACTGCCTGGGATCTTCAAGGATATGGGGATGTTCCTGAAGCCTACCGAGACTGCCCTGAGTCACGTGATCGGGATGCTTGGTAAGGGTTTAAACTCTAGTTTCCAGCAGGGGTTTTTCAAGGATCTAGCGGCTAACAGCGGGCCAGCATTAGAGAAGATCGCTATTGCTATCGGGCATATTATCCTGGGTATTGAAGGTATCCTTAAGGCTTTCATGCCGATGTCACAGACGATGTTGGGCGGATTGGACTCTCTGACGGCTAAGTTCGCTAAGTGGGGTGAGACCCTTAGCTCACATTCTGGTTTCCAGTCGCTTATGTCTACGTTTAAAACTGAGACGCCTTTAGCGGTTACCGTTCTTAAGAATCTGGCTACGGTGATCGTTCATGTTGGCGAGGCTATGACTGGCCTGTCAGGCGTAGGGAACAGTAAGACACTCCTACAGTTCCTAACACCGCTATCAGGCATCCTCGCTTCCCTGTCTAAGAACCAGGATCTAGACCGTATCGTCTTGTATATGCTGGCGTTGTCGTCAGCTGGTAAGAAGGTCGGTCAGGTAGCTGGTGGTATTAAGGACACGTACACGACGCTTCAGAAGGTCGGTAACACTGCTAGTAAGGTTTCTGAGGCTGCAACCGCGGTAAGAGAGTTTGGTCTGTGGTCTAAGGTCGCGTCTGCGGCTACTAAGGTCTGGACTGGTGTCCAGGCAGCGTTTGATGTTGTCATGAACGCTAACCCTATCTCACTAGTCATCATCGGTATCGCCGCGCTGATAGCAGTCATCGTCGTTATCGCTACTAAGACGAAATGGTTTCAGGAAGCCTGGGACGCGTCTTGGGGTTTCGTCAAGAAAACTTTTGATCACGTGTTCGGGTGGATCAAAAGTAATTGGCCTTTGCTGCTGGGAATCCTCACCGGACCTATCGGGCTGGCTACCCTGTTTATCGTGCGTCACTGGAATGATATTGTTCACGGCGCGTCGGCAATGGTGACTTCGCTGATTGGTTTCTTCAGGAGACTACCAGGCCAGATCATCAGCTCACTATCATCCCTAGCCTCGTCAATGTGGAACATCGGGTCAAACATCATCTGGGGTATCATCAGGGGTGTTGAGTCGGCTGTCGGAACGCTGTTCTCGTACATCAGTAACATTGCTTCCAGTATTGGTAGCGTGTTCTCTAGCGTGCTTCACATTTTCAGTCCGTCTAAGGTGTTCCACCAGTACGGCGTTTACATCGTCCAGGGTCTTGTTAACGGCATCAAAGAACAGCACTCGTCGGCTACTAGTGCGATCAGTGACCTCGCTAACGGTGTTGCTGGTTCGTTCAATCCGTCGTTCCACGCTGGCACTACCGGGAGTCGCGGCGGTGGTTCACCAGTGACTATCAACGTGACGGTACAGGGCATTGTTGGTGACGCTGGCGCGACCGGACGGCAGATAGCCCAATCGTTGAATACGTATCTCAGGCAGACGGGACAAACACAGTTGGTTGGAGTGTAGATGAGTTACACGATCCCATCGGATAGTCATGTTCCTGGTGACCCTACCGGACACACTACCGACCATAACAATATCGTTGACGTTATCAAGAGCCTAGGAACGCTGAACGTTTTAAACACAGCCTATTCTGGTGGCGCTGACCCTACTGGGGTTGCGGACTCGACTGCTGCTATTCAGGCTGCCGTTAACGCTGGCCTAGCATTCTTGCCGGCCGGTACTTACAAGACAACTTCGCCTATCACGATCGGCACGGCGGGTACTGGGCTGGTCGGTAATCACGGCAGGTGGTATCACGGCACTGCTGGTGGTGCGGTCATCAAACCGTCAGGCTCGTTCAGCGGTTCCGCGGTTATCAACGTGACAGCTTCAGAGGTAGAGCTGGGAAACCTGACTATCGACTGTTCTAACCTGTCGTCTGGCGCGTCTATCGACGGGTTAGACCTGACTGGTAATATCACGAACTTTTATGGTCATGAGATGCTTATCCGTAGCGCACCGTATTACGGGGTTCAGGCTGTCTACTCGTCTGGTGCGCCGTTCGCTAGTAATTTCCGCAAGGTCATTGTTGACGGTACGGGTACACATGCGGGCTGGAATATTTCTAACATGACTGATTGCATGTTCGATAACTGTTACGCGATCGGTGCGGCTGGTCAAGGCTGGTATCTTTACGGCAACGGTAACACGATCCTGCTTGGCTGCAGGGCAGAATGGTCAGGTGGGGTCGGCTATCAGATTGACGGTAACGGCGGTGCTGGTTTCCGCATGATTGGCTGTTCAACTGACAGGAACACTCAGCATGGTGTCCAGTTCACGTGTACTGGCACAGACCCTATTAACATCACTGGCCTGACCTGTCATCGTGACGGTGCAGGGTCAACCTCGTCAGGTTATGCTGGGGTTTCCGTCGCCAGCGGTGTGACGAACCGTATAACGATCAGTGGCCTTAATGTTTACACGGGTAAGAATGATGACGGTACGGGCAACGCTACACCCCAGTATGGGGTTAACATCACCTCGCCCACGGCACCAACGTTCGTTGCTATCTCGAATGCTTACCTGAACGGTGTCACAGCTGGGCAGACGAACGTGTCTGCTGCTAACGGGTGTCATTGGCGTCTGGTCTACACTGAGCCTAGTTACCCGCCATCGGGCACTGTGAGCGTTCTTGCTGATGACGCGTAACTAGGGTAAAGTGGAAGGTGTCTGATGAGTCTGGACATGTATACTGATCAGTACACTGATCAATACCCGTCTATCCCAGGCGTCGTTTCCGATCGGGCATTACCTGTTATTCAGGTGTTAGTTGACTGGGTGAACAACCCTCTTGGGTCTGGTGCTCTGGCTGGTAACAACTGGACTGACATCAGTACTTACGTGAGGCTTGACCAGGGGATTAACTTGTCCCGCGGACGGCAGGACAACATTTCAGCTGTCCAGCCTGGCAGGTGTACGTTTACCGTTCACAACGATGACGGACGGTTCACGCCTGGTGCTAGCGGCTCGCCTTACTCGCCTGGGGTTGTGGTCGGCAGACGCGTTCAGGTTAACGTCAGAGACGAGTCAGGGACGTATCACACGAGGTTTGACGGGCAGATAGCGGAATATCAGGTTGTTGATACGCCTACGGGCCAGGATACGTTTATGCGTATCATCTGCGCTGACGTGCTAGCGTTCCTCAACAGGTTCCCTGGTTTCTCATGCCAGACGGTTCAGGAGTGTTCTGCTCTTAACCCGTCTCTTCAGTATTTGATGAATGAGCCTGCTAATTCAGCCGGGTTGTTTGACTCGTCTGGTAATGGCGGACCACAGCTATCACTGTTCACTTACGCGTCTCCACCGTTTATCGCGATCCCTCATGGTGGCAGTAACGCTTATTTGTCTGCTCCTACGATGGGTTACCAGTCGGGCAGTAATCCCGTTGAGGGTGCTGTCCCGCCAACGTCGTATCCTGGTAACTACGCTAACCCGGTAACGTCTCCGGTAACGTCGCCTTTGCCGTCTGTCCAGTTCGGTATGACGATAAACAACGCTAGTGGGGCTAACACTCAGGCTCAGTACGCGCCTAGCTCACAGTTTCAGGGGTTCCTCACAACCCCTGTTAGTGTCAGCGGTGGTACCTCGTTTACTCTGCTTGGGTGGGTTTGGCCGAACGGTAACGTTATCACTAACCCGTATAACTCGACTACACACGCGATGATTTGTCTTGGTAACTCGCGGACTGGTTCAATGGTCGGGTTGGAAGCTGACGTTTCAGCTGGCACGGCAACTTATCAGGCTGCGTTCTACCCTTCTTATAGCCCGTATTCGGCTGGTCGGACTGCTACTAGCGGTTTCAGCAGCGGAACCTACATTATCGGTAACGCTCCTTTCATGGTCGCGGTTGTGGTGAACGGGACTACTGCGACGTTTTACCTTGGCGGTAACCTTTACGGTTCGGGTAACGTGCTGCTGACTGGCGGGTCAACGATCACGATACCGTCAGGGACTACGTTTAATTTCTTGTCTATCGGTGGGCCGCTCGGTGGCGGTCAGGGGTTTATCGGTAACATTTCCCTGGTGAACTTGTATGAGTCAGCGTTGAACTCTACTCAGCTTAGTGTTCTTTCTACAGCTGGTGCTCAGGGGTTTTTCGAGAAACATTCGGGTACGGCTTTCACCCAGGTTGGGACTGCTTACCCTAGTCTGCCGTCTTACTGGACTGGGACGATAGACACAGGGTTGTCTTACCTGGATTATGCGGATATTAGCGGTTCGTCTCCTACATCTGTGATGGCGTCGATTACCGCGGTTGAACACGGGTTGTATTTCGCTGACGCGTCGGGGAAACTGAATTTCCACGACAGGTCTAGGCGTATGGGTGCGACTGGTCCCGTGCTGACTCTTCCCGCTGGATCGTACAATGTAGGGTTGCAACCGAAGATCAACGACCAGTACCTAGTGAACTATGCTTCCTACCAGAACCTTAGGGGCGGTACTGGCGTGATCGCGCAGAACGCTGCCTCAGTAGACAAGTACGGCACTTACCCTAATGGTAGTGTCACGTCACCCCAGACAGCACCCTATATCGCTTGGGGAGGCGGGTATAACATTCACCAGGTGACAACCCCTGCTACGCTGACGTTAGCGGAACTGTACGGGTCGCAGGACATCGGGGATGCTGCAAGCTGGGATGTTAACACTCTCGCGGAACCAGCAATGAAACTGGCCACGCCAACGGTTGACATCCTCGCTAACCTTTCCGGTCAAAACGAGTATGTTGCTCCGTCAGCGTTGTTCGGTGTTGAGATTAACCAGGTGATCGCTATTGGGCATAATCTTGACTGGTGGCCTAACTCACCGGAATCCAGTGAACTATTCATTGAAGGTGTAACAGAGTCTTACAGCGATACTCAGGCTACGATCGGGTTTTACACGTCGCCTGCTTACCAGGGTAGGGCGTGGATTCCTGGGGACTCGACTTACGGTCAGATTGACGTGACCGCTAGGGTTGGTATCAGCCACGGGCAGCAGTTGTCTCCTACCAGTAACCCGCCAGTACCTACTTTCTCAACTTCAATGAATAGCGGTGGTGGTGCTAGCGGGTTTGTCGGTGCTTATGATCAGCTGGGTTTGTACGGGAATTTGCAGCAGCAGGTTAAACCTCCGCTAGTGTTTGTTTCTCAGACCTCTGTTGCTCAGACGCTAACTAACAACAGTGCTGCGTTCATAACGTGGGATACGACGCTGATTGACACTGCGCAGACTGTAAACCAGTCTGCCGATAATGGGGAATCGTACATTATCCCTGTTTCGGGATGGTATGAGGTTTGCGCTACGGTTAATTTTGCTTCTAACGGGACTAACAGGCGAGACATTATTATCGTTCAGAACCAGACTGGTTCTCTGCGTAATATCGCGCCAGCGTCGGTCAGGGGTACGGGCACAGCGCCAACAGGACTGTCAACGTCAGCGGTGTTCTGGTGCAACCAGGGTGATGCTATAGCTGTACAGGGTTACCAGGATAGCGGGTCATCGCTGAATACGTCTATTGCTAATGGCGGGTCACACATGTCCATTCGGTTTCTAGGTTCGGGGAGTAACAGGAACTAATGGCTACTATCCCGACTATCCCAGGCGAGACAGCTGGTACGATCAGCGCGTCAGCGGATTTAAACGACTGGGCTGGTGCTTGCACGTTCCTGCTTGGTTCAGCGTCAGGGACTCAGCCAGTGTTCCTGTTGATGGCATCTACTACTCAAGCGTTGACTGGTACTTTCGCCGCGGTGAACTACAGTAACACGGCAGCGTTGTTTAAAGACAATGATGGCGGGTGGGCTGCTGGTTCGCCGTCTAAGTACACGATTCAGACGGCGGGTTACTGGCATATTGAATGGTCGGTGTCTGCCGCATCTAGCGCTAACAACATTGAATGTTACGCGCAGGTCACTACTAGCGCGTCTAATCCTTACAACCCGTCTACCACTGTCAAGTTTCAGCACTCTAACCGACCCGCTACTACTGCCGTGGTTGTAGCGTCCGCTGCCGGGCTGGTGCCGATCTACCTTTACCCTAATGATTTTATACAGGTGTTCGCAACGGTTGGCGTTAACGTGAATACATCGTCAACGTTCTACCCGCAATTCTCGGGACAGTGGGTGAGTGAATAATGGCGACGTTACCCACCGTCCCGAGTTTCACTGCTAACAGCGTTCCTAGTGTCGCCACGCTGAACCAGCTGTCAGGGTCAGTGTCGTTCGTCTCTAAGATACCTATCGTGGTTTCCTTGAAACGGTCATCTGACCAGTCTATTTCGGCTAACACAAACACTGCTGTTCAGTGGAATGTTTCAGAGACAGATTCGGACGGGATGCATAGTAACGTGACTAACCCGTCACGGCTGACATGTCACACACAGGGATACTACCGTATCCACGCTGTTACGGCTATGACTAATATTGGCGTAGTCGCTGAATATCAGGCTTGGTTTCAGCAAACCACGGGTAGCAACAATCCGTTAGGTTCTGGTATTACGCAGATGTTCGCCGCTGACGCGTCGGTGTCGAATGCTAACTCGGCTGATCAGATGGCATTGTCTATCAGGTCTCTTACACCATGCCTGTACATTAACGACTATGTTGAGGTGTTCGTTAACTGCGGTAACGCAGTATCGGTCATTCATAACTGGCGTTCGTCGGGTAACAATGACATTGCGGGTAACGCTGACGGGTCATCTTGCGTGTACGCCTACTATTGTTTTGAGGGACCATAGATGGATGCAGGTACTATAGCAACAGTTATTTTAGCGTTACTCGGGTTTCTCAGCCTGCTGACGGCTATTGGTGCTTTCATTTACCGCCGCGGGTCCAGCGAGGAACACTGGACGCAAGCACTGAGAGATAACACGACTAGTAACAAAGAACTCACTGTAGAGTTACGCGATTTCAAAACACAGACTATTGACCAGCTACACGGACTGGATAAGAGAGTAACTGTCTTAGAGAGGACAACGGGACAATGATTCATGGTGTTGACGTTTCCCGCTGGCAGGGTGCCTATCCGTGGAACAGCGGTGAACAATTCGGGATAGCTAAGGCAACAGAGGGAACGTTTTATAAGGATGACGAGTTCGGGCACAACTGGGATACTATGTTCAGTAAGAAGATCCTCAGGGGTGCCTACCACTTCGGTCACCCCGGAACCAGCGCGGTTGCTCAGGCTGACTATTTCGTTGAATACGTCAGGCAGCACGGACTGACTGTCAATGATGCCCTAGCGCTTGACTTAGAGGTCAACGACGGTTTGAACCCTGCCGCGGTCGCAGCGTGGGCAGTAGCGTTCGTCAAGCGTGTTGAGGCTACCACTAAGAAAAACGTTTTCGTTTACACTGACGGAGCGTTTATCGCCAACGGGTCTTGTTCCGGTCTGACTGCTAGTCCGTTGTGGATCGCTAACCCGTCAGCGGCAGGACCAGGGCAAGTGTCGGTTCCTATCGCCCCGTGGCCTGTCTGGGCAATACACCAGTACGGTTCGGCTGGCGGGATTGACCGTGACGTTCTGAACGGTGACGCACAGGTCTGGGAACAGCTAGTCAACCTGGTCCCGGTGGTGAAGTACAAGACGGTTACCGGCAAATGGGTTTGCGAGGGTGAGAACAGTCTTACGCAGTTGTGTGCTGGGAAGTTCGGCAACACTGCCGCTGGCGGGGTTGGTGCCTCAACTGTCCTACGGCTTACTCTGGACAATTCCCCTGACAAACTGTTCGCTAACGATCTGGCTGCCTATATTACTGCTGGTGATCTCGCTAAGACTGCCGTTCCTAAGGGTGTTGTTCTCTACTACCCAAAGAGGGTGAAGGTGTAGCAATGGCTGTTAATAGTTCCGTGCTAGCTCAGGCTGCTGGTCACGGTGTAGCGCTGCTTGTCGGCTACTACGCGTCCCGTCAGGGATTCCACGTCAACCCAACCCAGTCAGCTGAGATCGCTGGTGTAGCGTCAATGGTTGTCGGTCCCGTGCTCGGGCATCTGGTGAACGTCAAGTCTGGCGGTAGTCAGGCTGACAAAGTTGTCTCGGACGTTGAACAGCTGTTCTCGGTGGTTGCTGAGTCCGGCAGCAACCCGCGTAGCGCGCTGAGTAAGCCTCAGACGCCTGTCAGTCCGCCACCGTCAAGCTAGTAAGAGAGCATGAAAAAACCCTCTCAGCCAGGCCCCCGAGGTCGGCTGAGAGGGTTTATTTTTGTCTGCTATCTGCGTGTTGCAAGACGGTACACGCCGTAACTGATACCGAGGATCACGTCTACCACGGTCCAGAGGATGACGACCAGGGCAATCCCGATGCCTTTGCCTGTGTTGCTGGCGTCGTTGAGTGCGTGACCGTAGTGCTGAACGCAGTCAGCGTAAGACTTGAAGATGTAGTTCCATCCTCCGTTGGCGCACTGCTGGGCTGCTTGCTGTGTGGCGGTTGGTCCCGCTGGGTGACTGAACGAACCAGCGACGATCCAAGCGATGAAGATTGCTTGTATGGCGAGGAATATCCAGAGGAACACGCGACGCTTACGCTTGGGTGGTGCGATGTGGGCTGGTGCTGCCCATTGACGGGTTTCCCACTGATCAGGCTGGGGTTGCCTGTTCCGTATCTGCCTGGGTGGCGGGTCTTGCATAGCGTACGAGGACAGTGGGGCATTCTGCTCGTAATGCCTGTCATACGGGTATGTCATGGTTTGTTCCTTTCGATCTTGGCTATCTCTGTTTCTAGGCTTGCTGGGCTGTCTGCGTTAATCTCGGCTACCGCGTACCCTTTGCGTCTAGCGCACCAGATGTAACCTACCGGGTATATGAGTCGGACATACCATATTTCCCAGTCAGGATGTCCGGCTGTCAGTTGTTCTAGCTGTTGGTCTGCCCAAGACATCATGTGGGTGAGTGTAGACTACCTAGACCACCTAGCACCACCTAGATACGGAAAGATGCATGGGGTGATCCTGGTTGCCGCTAGTAGTCGCTGCTGGTCAAGGGAATCTAAGCTTGCCTACCGTGAGGGAGGATGACCAGATAGACCCGCTATCACCAGTCCCGCGTTACCGTCAGGTAGCGGCGTTGATCCGTGCTCGTATCGAGTCGGGTGAGCTTGGTCCTGGTGACTCGATACCGTCTCAGAACTGGATCATCCAGCACTACGGGATAGCCCGGCAGACTGCTCATAACGCTCTGGCTCTGCTGGTTGATGAGGGTCTTGTGGTGATCGTTCCTGGGGTTGGCGCTAAGGTTGCGCGGCAGCGTTCCCGCTGATCAGACCCGCCAGACAAGTCAGCATGAAGTCAGCATGTGCAGCGTGAGACTAGCCAAAACCAGCCAACACCAGACCAGTCCTCTTCAGGGTGTTTCCCCAGGTCAAACCGTGTTTTACCCAGTCAGCCTAGGTCAGCGTTCCAACGTATTCATCAACCCCTGGTTCATGGGCTTGACAGCAGACACCCCAGGTCAGTAGAGTGATCTACGTCAGCAAGTCAGTAAAAAGTCAGCAAGAGCAGAAGAGGTCAGCAAGATGGCAGGCAGCACCGTTCAGACCGACACTTACGGAGAGATCACCCGCGAGACGCT
>Ga0318525_10000698_pt1 | contig 11048 bp, 11 predicted proteins | sample GRESIP052b4f23_FD_203482 | JGI IMG/M metagenome (GOLD analysis project Ga0318525, IMG submission 203482) | Tropical soil microbial communities from Luquillo Experimental Forest, Puerto Rico - GRE.SIPMG.052b4f23 | ecosystem: Environmental > Terrestrial > Soil > Tropical forest > Bulk soil...
ATCTCAGAGATCCCGCGGAACAAGGCGAAGAACCCGACCCACAGCAGCAGGAGCGCTCCCCGTGCGGGGAATGCCTGCTGGGAGGCCCAGAAGCCCAGCACGAGCTCCAGGATGCCGGCCACCAGGCCGAGCCACCAGGAGCTGTTGACCTCCTTAGTGACGACGGCGCCGATGATGTCGAGCGTGCCCTTGAAAATGAGCAGCAGCCCGAGTACCGAGGCGAGGGCCCAGAATGCGTTGAAGGGGCGGGCGAACGCCCAGATCGACCCGATCAGGAAGAAGACGCCCATCGCGATGTGCGCCCACCGCCACGCATGGCGCATCGACGCGATCATGAATTCGTTGAACGCGCCCAGCAGGAACAAGACGCCCATTAGGACGCCCACGGTGTTGACCGACGCGGGGGTGAACCGCAGCACCATCACGGAGATAATCAGCCACGCGATGCCGGTCACCAGGAACAGCCACCACGGGCCGGCCAGCCGGTACAGCGCTGCCCGGGCTCCTCGCCCGACGGTGGTTCTTTCTTGCGCAGCATCAGGATTGATGCTCATCTGCGGCTCCCTTCGCACCTGGCGTGCTACGCCTGTAAGGGGCAGCGGGCTGCCCGATGCTGGCGCAGAGTTTAGTGCAGGGGTAATGGCAACGGAATGGCAGCTTCAGGGTCGTTACCGGAACGAGCGCAGCGCTGGGTAGCGTGACAGCGTGCTCCTGGCCGAGGACCTGCTGCTCCTGGTCACCGACGGTGCCAGCGGGCGGTTGTCTGCTCCGGCGGCCCAGGTTGATGTCGTCCTGGGCGGCGCGAACCTCGTGGAACTCGCCATGATGAACAAGGTGGGCCTGTCAGGTCAGTGGGACCAGGGCAAGCTGGGCCGCATCATCGTCCGCGATCAGGCTCCGACCGGCGATGAGGTCCTCGATGCCGCCCTGGGGATCCTGGGCGCGCATCAGGGTAAGAAGCCGATCACGGTGGTGCGGCCCCTGAGCAAGAATCTGCGCGGCAAGCTGTACGAGCGGCTGCTCCTCGGCGGGCTGGTCCGCGCCGAGCAGGGCCGGGCCTTCGGCGTGTTCCGGGGCCAGAGATGGCCGGTGCAAGACTCCGACCAGCAGGCGCGGGTGCGCCGGCTGATGGCTCGGGCACTGCTGGAGCAGGCGAAGCCGGAGCCGCGGGGCGCCGCGCTCATCGCGCTCGTGCACGTGCTCGGGTACGAGCAGAAGATCGCCGACCTTCGCGAGTGCGGGCTGTCCAGGCAGCAGCTTTGGGAACGGGCCGAGGAGCTTGCGAGGGGCAACTGGGCAGCCGAGCCCGCCCGCCAGGCGATCTGGGAGATGATCGGCGCGGTCGCCACCGCTACTAGCGCCGCCAAGGCCATCGGCGCGATTAACTCGCCTTAGGCCCCACGCAGCGGCGCGGCGATACCCCGGCCGGCAGCGAGGCGTTCAGATTGTGGGCGGGGCACGGCGGCCGTAGCCTTTGGGCATGGCGGCGGACGACGCGGCGGGGCGGCCGGGCCTGAACCTGGACACGTCCGTGTCGCATTCTGCCCGGATCTGGAACTACTGGCTGGGCGGCAAGGACAACTACGCCGTCGACCGGGAAGCGGGCGACAAGGTGGCGGCGATGCTGCCGAGCATCGTGGCCCAGGCGCGGGCGGACCGGGCCTTCCTGGGCCGGGCGATCCGGTACCTGGCCGGCGACGAAGGCATCCGCCAGTTCCTCGACATCGGCACCGGGCTCCCGACCGCGGACAACACCCACCAGGTGGCCCAGCGGGTGGCGCCGGAGTCGCGGATCGTGTACGCCGACAATGACCCGATGGTGCTGACGCACGCGCGCGCGTTGCTGACCAGCACCCCCGAGGGCGCTTGTGACTACATCGACGGGGATCTGCGCGAGCCGGAGAAGATCCTGGCGCAGGCGGCCGGCACCCTGGACTTCGCCAATCCGGTGGCCCTGATGCTGCTGGGCATCCTGCACCACATCCCCGACACCGACCAGGCGTACTCGATCGTCCGGCGCCTGGTGGCGTCGCTGCCGCCGGGCAGCTTCCTTACCATCAACCACTCCACCAGCGCCGTCCACGGTGCGGCCATGGAAGAAGCGGTGGCGCACTGGAACCGGGTCGGCACACCGTCGATGACCCTGCGCACGCCGGAGCAGATCGCCACCTTCTTCACCGGGCTGGACCTGTTGCCGCCCGGGGTGGTGTCGTGCTCCCGCTGGCGCCCCGACCTCACCCCCGCGGGCGGCCAGCCCGTCGAGGTCGATGAGTTCTGCGGCGTCGCCCGCAAACCGACGGCGCCAAGCGCCCCGCCGGCCTGAGCGCAGGCGGCCCGGCGCGGCACCGGCGGCATTCCGCGCAGCCCAGGACCTTGAGGCCGCGCCCTTCCTCGGCGACACCTGGTTCTACCGCGCCCTTGCCGCGCTGGGCGCGGGCCGGTCGCGGCTGATCGAAACGTGCGACGGCCAGGCGCTGCCGGCCGCCCCGCCGGTGGGCGACGGCCACGCGCTCACGGCCGTTACCCTGCGGCTGACCCCCACCGGCGAGCGGGTGCTCCAGGGGAATGCAGACCGGGTGGAGCTCCTCGGCATCGACCGCTGGGTGGGCGGGACGCACCTCACCGCCGACGCCGCGTGGCGATGGAACCCGGCCGCGGGGCAGCTTAGCCAGCCTGCCCCGGGGCAGGCCCGGACATCGCGACCACCGCGGTAACCAAGCGTCCGCGACGGCGTACACTGCCGGTGCCTCCGGCAGGTTCGGCCGGACGGCGGTCCGGGAAGATTTGATCATGTCAGTCCTGCCGGGCGGGACGGAGGACACCGATGAATGCATCGCTGCTCGCGGTCCTCAACGATGCGGAGCGGCTGCTTGTGGCCCAGACCGGGCGGGCTGAGCTCGCCGCGCTGGACGAGGACGCGGCCATCGAGCTCGAAACCAGGATCCGGCGCGCGAGGAACAAGTACGTCGGCCAGTACCGCCGGGCCGCCAGTGCCGCGGTGGCCGAACACGGCGGGCGCGGCAAGGCGCGTCCGGAGAACACCCGCGCCGCTCTGAAGGCCGAAGCGTTCGAAGGGGCCTTGTCCCTGGTGAGCCGCCGCGTCGCCGCCCTGGCGCGGCAGTCGGCGGCGGAACTGCGGGCGGAGCGGATCGCGGCGGCCAGGGCCGCCAAGCAGGGCCAGGCCCCCGCCGCGCGGCGGGCGGCATCGGCCAGCGCCGGCGCGGCAGGCCCGGCGGTCACCGGGGAGCCCACCGGGGACCGTGCGCTGCGCTCGCCCGCCCTGGCCAAGCGCCGGGCCAGCACCCGCGCGGCGGGTGCCCGCCGTCAGGCGGCACGAGACAGCCGGTGAACTCCGGGCGGGCGGACGGGCGGGGCACGGGAAAGGGCGACGGCGCGGCCGCTGGCCGGGAGGCCGGCGGGCCGGGTTTGCGGTACGGCGTCAACTCCATGTGTGCGCCGCTGCGCCGGGTACTCGTCCGGCGGCCCGCAACGGCGGGCGATTTTGCCGCCGCCGACTGGCGGCAGCCCGATCCCGGGCTGCTCGGCGCGCAGCACGACGCGTTCTGCGCGCTGCTGGCCAGCCTCGGCTGCGAGGTCGAGGCCGCCGCCGCGCTGGACGGGCTGGTCGACGCCACCTATATCCGGGACCCGGGGCTGGTGACGCCGCGCGGCGGCGTGGTGTTCCAGATGGCCAAGCCGGCCCGCGGCGAGGAACCGCGCTACCTGGGCGCGGCGCTGGAGGCGGCGGGCGTGCCCGTGGTGGCGCGGCTTAACGGCGCGGCCCGTGCCGACGGCGGGGACTTCGTCTGGCTGGACCCGCGGACGCTGATCATCGGGCGCAGCTACCGGACGAACGCCGCGGGGGTGGCCCAGATGCACGCGATCATGGCCGCCGAGGGGGTCACGGTGCTGTCCGTGGACCTGCCGCACGACCTCGGCCCCGGGCACGTGCTGCACCTCATGTCGTTCCTCTCGCCGGTCGCGGACGACCTAGCGGTGGTGTTCCCGCCGCTGGCCCCGGTCGCGCTCATGGAAACCCTCGCCGACCGCGGCGTGACCGTGGTCGCGGTGGACGCCGGGGAGTACGCGGCGATGGCCTGCAACGTGCTGGCGGTCCGGCCGCGTCAGGTGATCATGCTGGAGGGAAACCCGGCCACCCGGCGGGCGCTGGAGCGCCACGGCTGTGAGGTGCACTGCTACGACGGCTCGGAGATCTCGCTCAAGGGTGACGGCGGCCCGACGTGCCTGACCCAGCCGTTGCTGCGCGCCGGCTGACCTCGCTAAGCGGCGTCCTGGCCGTTTGCCGCCCGCCCGGCGCGGCGGAGCAGGGCACCGAGCGCCAGCAAGATCGCGCCGCCCACCGCGATGCCGATGCCTGCCCCGCCGAGGATGTCCAGCGGGTAGTGCACCCCCAGGTACACGCGGGACCAGCCCACCAGGACGGCATACGCGATCGCCACCGCGGCCAGCGCCCGGGGCAGGAACGGCAGCAGCGCGATCACGACAGCCACGGTGATGGCGGTGTGGGAGGAGGGGAAGCTCGTGCCGTGCGCCGGCTGCTGGCGCAGCACCGCGGCCGCGATGGCCTGGTATGGCCGTGGCCGGTCGGCGATGGCCTTCGCCACGTGCGCCAGCGCCCATGCACCGCCGGCGGCCGCCACCCCGGTGATCACCGGCAGGATGCTCCGGTGCCTGGCCATGACGTAGCCGGCGATGACCGCGACGGCGACGATGATGCCCACCGGCAGGAACAGCCGTGACAGCGGCGTGAGCACCGACGCCACGGCCGGCGGGACCTCGTTAAGAAACGAGAACAGCCGCGCGTCCCAGCCGACCGCTCCCGCCTTGAGCAAGGCCGCCGAGGCGCCGAACAGCGCTGCCCCCAGGCCCGCCACGAGCCCGGCGATCCGGGGCCTCGGCGCCGGAACCGGGCGCTTCGGCCACCACCACGCTTTAAGCGAGATCATGGGGGCGAGGCAGCCTCTGCCGGGGATGTCGCTGCCGCGGACAGAGAGGTCATGGCCGGCCATGGTAGCGACTGACGGGCCGTCCCGTTGGCGGCCGGCCAGGCTGGGGCTATGAATCTGCAGGGCTTGAGTGCCTTGGTGTCCAGGGTCATCGCCTGGGCGGACCGGCTGCAGCGCAGGCACGGCGTGCTGGGGTTCCCCTACGCGGTGGTGAAGAAGTACGGCGACGATGCGGGCGGGCGGGAGGCCGCGCTCATCACCTACTACGGGTTCCTGAGCCTCTTCCCGCTGCTGCTGCTCGGCGTGGCGGTGCTGTCCCGGGTGCTGGCCAGCCAGCCGGACCTGCGTGAGCGGCTCATCACCGCGGTCGTGCCGCAGGCGCTGCGGTCCACCGTCGAACACGCGCTGGCCACCTTGCCGACCTCGACGATCCCGTTCATCGCCGGCCTGATCGGGCTGCTGTTCTCCGGGACCGGCGTGGTGTTCTCGGTGTACCAGACCCTGAACCACATCGCGGCGGTCCCGCACCGGCTGCGGGCGCCTTTCGTGTCGCGCTACGTCCGGGTGTTCACGATGCTGGCCACGCTGCTGCTGGGGGGACTGGCGGTCGGCGCGCTCACCGTGGTGGCCACCGCGCTGCCCGGCCAGCCCGGGGTGCAACGGGCGGCGGCGGTGCTCGGGTCGGTGCTGATCGCCTTCGCGGTCCTGCTGCTGAGCGCGCGGCTGCTCCTGGTGCGGCCCGCGCCGTTCTGGGCGATCTGGCCCGGTGCCCTCCTGGGCGCGGCGGTGGTGACGGTGGTTCTCAACGTCGGCGCACCGTTGCTGGCCCGCCTGGTCACCAAGGCCGGGCCGGTCTACGGCAGTTTCGCCACCGTCGCGGGCCTGTTCGCGCTGCTCTACCTGGTCGGCCAGGCGCTGGTGTACTCGGCCGAGGTAGCGGCCGTCCGCTATGCCCGGCTGTGGCCGCGCGCCGTGGACCTGAGCCGCCCGACCGAGGCGGACGCCCGCGCACTGGCCCTGCTGGCCCGCGAACAGGAGCGCATCCCCGCCGCCCGCGTGACGTTCCACCTCGCGGCGCCGGACCCCCCGCCGGTGCCGGGACGTACCCCGCCGGCGGACAACGGGGCCGACCGGCCATGACCGCCCTGCGGCCCGGCGGTCATCGTCGGTGCTAGAGGCCGAGCAGCCCCAACTCCCGGGACCGGGTGACCGCCTGGGTGCGGCTGGTGACACCCAGCTTGCGGTAGATCGACTTCATCTCCGACTTGACGGTGTGCGGTGACAGGAACAACTCGCCCGCGATCTCCGGGACGGGCAGGTGCGTGGACAACAGCGGCAGGAGCCGCAGCTCGGCCGCCGTCAGCGCCGACGGGCCGGCCGCGCGCGCTTCCATGGTGGCGAGCCTGGCCTGCAGCCGGCCGGCCTGCGCGGGAAGGTGGCCGAGGTCCGGCCGTTGCTGGAGGATGCCCTGGGCTTGCGTCAGCACCGCTGCGGCGCCCGCGCGGTCGGCGAGCATGATGTAGGACCGCGCCATCTCGAGGAGTGTCTGGACCGACACCACCGGCAACATGTAGCTCAGCACGGGCCGGAGCCGGGAGGCACGCCCCAGGTAGCGGCGCCCCTGTGCGCTGTCCCCCTGGTGCATCGCGGCCCGGGCTGCCCACGCGTAGACGAGGGCACTGGTCCAGTAATCGTCGAGATGCCCGGTTTCCACGATCGCGACCGCGCGCTGCGCCCGCGCCGTCACCTCTGGCCAGGAGTCGCGCTGAGCCGCCAGGCTGCACTGCTGGACGAGGACGAGAGCGGTCAACGGCGGTGCGCCGATATGGGCGGTGACGTCGAGGGCGCGGGCGAGGACGGGCTCGGCCCGGGCCGGGTCGTCTTCCAGCAGGTAGGAAAGGCCTTCGGTGTAGAGCATGGTCGCCCGGTAGGGGCTCGCCGGGCTCAGCCCGTCCCAGGCGATCCGCGCGTCACGCCGCATCCCGGCGACGCCGTCGCGGCACAGGCACGCGCGCAGGTAAGCAAGCGTGCTCTCCATCGTGCTCCCGTCGGGCAGAATCCCGGCGGGGGATGCATGTTCCGCGGCGGCCACCCAGCGCTCGGCCTCGGCCGGCTGGCCGAGGAGGGCGAAGATCAGCGAGCCGTGCACGGCGATCGCGCCGTAGTACTCGGCCGCCGTCATGTCCTTGAGCCACTGCATCCAGCGCCGCACCGTCTCGACGCGCCCGACGGCCCAGACCGGCTGCTGCAGTTCCAGAACGAGCCGGGCCAGCCGGTCGTAATCGCCAGCGGCGTGGGCGTGCTCGATCGCGGCCTCGGGCATGCCGTTCGCCTCGAACCACATGGCCGCCCGGAAATGCAGATCCTGGACCAGGCCGGGCTCTCGGCGCCGGAGTTCGGCCCGCAGGAGGTCGCGCAGCAGGCGGTGGTAGCGGTACCACTCCCGGCGGCGGTCGAGCGGGATCACGAGCAGGTTCCTGGCTTCCACCTGGTCCAGCACCGCCCCGGATCCCGTCTCGCCCAAGATCGCATCGCAGAGCGGCCCGCACATCCGATCCAGGACGGATGTGCGGGTGAGGAACATGACCTCCGCGCCCGAGATCCGGTCGAGGAGTTCCGAGCGCAGGTAGTCGCCCATGAAGACGTCGTCGCCGGTGAAGGTGAAGCCGGCCTCGTTCTGCTGGGTACCGGCCTGCATGGCCAGCGCGGCGATATACAGCCCGGTCGGCCATCCTTCGGTCCGCTGCAGAAGATCACGAAGACCGGCCTCGTCGACCTCGGCTCCGGCCTCCCTCAGCAACGAGCCCGCTTCCACCGGTCCCATGGCCAGGTCATCGGCGGTGACCTCGACTATCCCGCCCTGGGCACGCAACCTTGCCGTCGGAAGCGCCACCGCGGTACGCGAAGCCAGCGCGAACCGCCAGCCAGGCGGAAGGCGCAGCACGAACTCGGCGATCGCGTTCAGGCTGTGCCTGTCCGTGACGGCCTCGGCCTGGTCGAGCAGCACGGTCACCGGCGGCCGCATCGAGGCGACGGCGGATACAAACCGGGGAACGATGCTGATGGCGGCGCTGGCGGAGGCCAGCGCCGAGAAGATCGCCGGGTCGACGGGCCCGATCCGGTCCAGCGCAACGGCCAGGGCGGCCAACAGCACAACGGGGTCGTTGTCCGCGTCGTCGCAGGACAGCCACGCCACGCGGGACCCGAGCCGGTCGGCCCATTGCGACAGGAGCACCGTCTTGCTGTACCCCGGGGGGGCGGTCACCGTGATGACCGGCGCCTGCGCGGCGGCCAACCGCTCGACGAGAGCCGCCCGGACGATGATCCCCGGCCGTGCCCCGGGCGGATGGAATTTCGACTCAGGCAGTCCGAAGCCGAGCGCCAGGTCGGTCCTGTCATCCCCTTCAGACTTCACCGGAGACAAACCGGCGACCTCTGGCCTCATCTTCAGGGCATGCTCCATCAAACGCGGACATCACGAAACAGCGCCGGGTGAAGACCTGGACGCTGACTCCTGATCAGGCTAAAAACTGTGCGGCGCATTTGCTTCACCCAGGCCGGGTGATCTGGGCGGCGGCCGCCCGGTCCCAAGCCATAGCCTCAGCTATAACGCCGGGCTGTGTCCGTCAGGCCCGGGCTCGCCGGGCCGTGCGGCGGGCGCCTGGCGGCTTACGGCCGCGGCGAGCACCTGCGAGTTCGGCAGGGACATCACGTTGTTTCCGGTGTCGAGTCGCAGGTAGGTAATGCCTATCTCCGTCACGGTTCCTTCGAGCTGCCCGCCGAGCGCCCCCGAGCGCAGCAGTATCGCGTCGCCGACCTGGAACGGCCGCGACAGCAGCAAGACCAGCCCTGCGAAGATGTTGCTGAGCGACTGCTGGCCAGCGATCGTGACGATGATCGTGGCGAACGCCCCGCCGACCAGGAGCTGTCCGATGGGGACCTTGAGCAGCCCCAGCGTGACGGTGATGGTGAGAATCGCGCCGATCAGCACGATCGCATAGCGCACGACCGCCGCGTGTGCCGATCCGGTAACCGACTGGAGCGTCTTCCTCGCCTGGCTGGCAAGGGATACGACGGCGATGCTGGCGAAGATGAAGAACGCCACGGCGGCCACCGCGGCGGCGATCGAGTTGGCTAGGTGGCCCGGCTCCCACAGGGTCTTCAGGTCACGGCTGAACGCAAAGGAAACCCCCGCGGCGGCGATGGCCAGCACCGTGAAGATGATGGCGCGCCAGGGCCGGGCCCGTGCCTTGACGCCGGCCACCTGCCTCGCCAGGTCAAGCTGACGCTTTTCCTGCAGGTCCACCCGCGATCCCTCCGGCACGGCTGGAGATGAACTCTGCTGGAGAGCAGAGTCCGGCGTGGCGCTTGCAAAGCGCCTCACCCACAAGGATGGAGCCCAATGACCGCGCCTGTACAGCACAGCGGTGCTGGTGTTGCACGGGTTAGGTTGAACACATGAGCACCGGCGCTCTTGCTGACCCAGTGCGCCACCTGATGGCACAACTGGATGAGCTGCGGTTCGGTGACGTGCCCGAGATGGGCGAGGTGGGCCGGCTGCTGCTGGAGCTGGCCGCCGACGAGGAGTTTTTCGCTCCGCTGATCGCGCAGCTGCCCGCCGACTCGCCCGGGGTGCGCTGGCTGGCCGAGCCCGAACGGGGCACGCGCCTGGTGCTGGTCCACCGGCCCGAGGGGGTGATGGCCTACACCCACTCCCACCGGTGCTGGGTCGCGATCGCCCCGGTCCGCGGGGTGGAGACCCACCAGCACTGGAACGCGGTCCGGCACGCCGGTGGCCGCGCCGAGTTGAGCCTCGCGGACGAGCGAGCCCTGCGCCGCGGCGACGTGGCGACGCTGATCCCGCCCAACGATGTGCACAACCATGGTCATGTCCGCGGCACCGGCCCCAGCCCCTATTCGCTCATCCTCCTGGGTGATGACATGCTCCTGTTCCAGCGCGAGGAATACGACCCGGACCTGGGCACGTGGCAGGAACTTGCACCCGGTGACCCCGGCCGGTCGAACCGCTGATCAGCCCGGCAGCCACGGGGGTTCCGTTAGAGATCGTTTGGCTCCTCCAGCGCCGCTTCGACGTCGTACTCGAGTGCGGTGGCCACCGCGGGGGTGGCGGAGACGATCCGGCCGAGCCCGGCCACCGGGATGATCGCCAGGAGCACCTCGGTGATCTCGTCCTTGGTCGCGCCCGTGGCCAGCGCCCGCGCGGCGCTCCATTGCAGGCAGACCGGCGACGACCCCATGGCCACCGATACCGCTACCTGCAGCAGCGCCGTGGTCTTGGCGTCCAGCGTTGGTGTCTCGGCCCGGTCGAGGCCGAACCCCGCCTTGACGAGCCCCTCGTCGAAGATCGCCAGTCTGCGCAGGGTTTCCTGGAATCTCGCCGTCTGACTCATAAGCCTCCGATGCCGTACGACATCAGCCGACCGCACCGCGGGGCGAACTTCATCCCCCCACGGGGGTTAAAGACGGCTTACCACCATTCGTGGGATGCGCGGCCCGGCCCGGTAGGGTTTCGTGGGTAGTGCGGGTGAGGTGCCCGCTGGTGACCGGGCAGCGTGGCCCGGCCGGGGCCCCAGCGGAGGTTGGTGATGGCGGTTCATGCTGCCAAGCAGGTGGTGACCGGTTCCAGGCGGTCGGCGGCCTCCGCCGGCGATCCGGTCCTGGCGTCTATGATCACCGCGCCGGTCGTGCCGGATTGGGTGGTCCGGCGGCCGCGGATCAGCGAACTAATTGCCCAGGGCACGCGGCGGTGCCCGGTCACGGTCGTCACCGGCCCGGCGGGCGCGGGCAAGACGATGGCGCTGGCCTTGTGGGCGGCGGCCGAGCCCGGGCCGGTGGCCTGGGTCCGCCTGGATGAGTACAACACCCGGCCGGGGGCCTTCTGGTCCTACGTTGTCGCGGCGCTGCGCCGTGCCGGTGTGGCCCTACCCGGGACCTTGCCGGGCGCCGCACGGGGCGAGACGGCGGAGGACCTGTTCTTGCTGAGGCTTGCTTCGGCATTGGCGGCCCAGGATCCGCCGGTGACGCTGGTCCTTGACGACCTGCACCTGATCACCGAGCCGA
>Ga0318525_10000702_pt1 | contig 11027 bp, 8 predicted proteins | sample GRESIP052b4f23_FD_203482 | JGI IMG/M metagenome (GOLD analysis project Ga0318525, IMG submission 203482) | Tropical soil microbial communities from Luquillo Experimental Forest, Puerto Rico - GRE.SIPMG.052b4f23 | ecosystem: Environmental > Terrestrial > Soil > Tropical forest > Bulk soil...
GTGAGGGGCAGGCCGAACCGGGCCGCCACCCGCTCCGCCCGCGCCGCCAGGCCCGGTTCGGAGTCCTGGGCCAGCCAGACCACGCGGCGGTAGTGCCCGAAGTAGTCCGGCCACAGCTCCGGGTGCCGGTCGAGCCCCAGTTCCGCCACGACGGTCCGCTCGAAGCTCCGGACCAGGAAGTCGGTCAGCACATACGTGCCCGGCTCGGCCTCGAACACCGCCCGGATCCGGCCCGGCCCGGCCAGGACGTCGTAACAGTGCAGCCCCGGCAGCCGCCGCAGCCCCAGCCGCGCGCACACCTCATCCAGCGCGCCGTAGGTGCCGCAGTCGGCATAAGCCACGGCGACCGGCTGCCCGCGGGCCAGGGCGGCACGGGCCAATCGTTCGGCTTCATGAGCGATCTTTGCCGGGCGGTTGTGCAGCAGGGCGGGCAGGCAGCGCAGCTCGGCCGGCCAGCCGCGGCGGGCGATGATCTCCCGCAGGTGCCCGCCCAGGGCACCGCAGGCGATCACCAGGAGGGGCGCCTTCGCCGGGACCCGGGGGGACGCCTCAGCCGGGGAACGGCAACTGCGCGACGAACCGGTCGTTGAAGTCGGCACGGTCGGACAGCTCGACATACCTCACCTCCTCCAGCAGCGCCAGCCCGGCGGCCCGCTCCCGCAGCGAGAGCAGCGCCATCTTCGCCCCTTCGCCGGCCACGTTCCCGGCGCTCACCACGCGCAGCACGCCGATCTCCGGGACCAGGCCGAGCCGGATCGCGTTGGCCGGGGACAGGTAGCTGCCGAACGAGCCGGCCAGCAGGACCTGCTGGATGTCGCCGGGCGCCAGGCCCGCCTCCTCCAGCAGGATGCGCCAGCCGGTGGCGATCGCCGCCTTGGCGAACTGGAGTTCCCGCACGTCCCGCTGGGACAGGTAGATCGCGTGCGCCACGTCGCCCGGCTCGCCGAGCCAGTGCAGCACGAATACCCGCTCCTCGCCGAGCCGGGTCAGCCGCCAGGCCAGGCCCGGCGCCAGCGCCGCCGCCTGCTCCTCGGGCACGAACCGGCCGGAGGGATCGAGCAGGCCGAGCCGGACCAGCCCGGTCACCGCGTCCACCAGCCCCGAGCCGCACAGCCCGGCGGGCTCGCCGTCGCCGATGACGGTCAGCTCGCACGTGTCGGGGGTCATCGTGACCACCTCGATCGCGCCGTCGGCGGCCCGCATCCCGCACCGGATCGCCGCGCCCTCGAACGCCGGCCCGGCCGGCGCCGCGGTGGCCAGCAGCCACTCCCGGTTGCCCAGCACGATCTCGCAGTTGGTGCCGATGTCCACGAACAGCCGGATCCGGGCGTCCCGGTCCATGCCCGACGCGAGCAGCCCGGCGGTGATGTCGCCGCCCACGTAGGCGCCGAACGCGGGGAAGACCACGGCACGGGCCCGCGGGTGCACGGCGATGCCGAGGTCGGCGGCGAGCACCTCGGGGAACAGCCGGGTGGCCATGATGAACGGGGCCATGCCGAGGGGCTCGGGGTCGATGCCCAGCACCAGGTGGGTCATGGTCGCGTTGCCGGCCAGCGCCACCTCGTAGATCTCGGCCGGGTCCGCGCCGCCCTGCGCGCACACCTCGGCGGCCAGCCCCGCGAGGGTCTCCTGAGCCAGGGCACCCAGCCGGTCGAGCGCCGCCGGGTCCAGCATGGTCGCGCTGATCCGGCTGATCACGTCCGCGCCGAACGGCTGCTGCGCGTTGAGCACCGACGCCACGGCGGCCGGGGTCCCGGTGGACAGGTCGAGCAGCGTCGCGACCACCGTTGTGGTGCCCAGGTCGAACGCGATGCCGAACCGGCGGGCCGAGGTGTCCCCGGGCTCCACGCCGATCAGCACGTCGTCCACGACCACCGCGGTGACCTTGTAGTCCGCGGCCCGCAGCACCCGGCCGAGCGTGCGCAGCACGGCGAGGTCGATCCGCGGTTCCAGGTCGTCGAGCGCCGCGAGCACCCGTTCGGCGTCGGTCACCTGGTCGCTCAGTGACGGCTCGGCCAGTTCCAGGTAGCGCTTCTGCACCGCGGGCCGCAGGATCACCTGCCGGCCGACGCCCACCGTGGCGGCCCGGGGCCTGGTGACGAGCGGCGGCACGTCCACCCGGGAATCCGACAGGGCCTGCGCCCGGCAGGCCAGCCGCCACCCCTGCCGCAGCTCGTCCGGGCTGAACGCGCGGAGGTCCAGCTCGGACGGGGCGTCCGCGCCGTCGTCCAGCACCCGGATCTTGCACTTCTTGCAGGTGCCGTGCCCACCGCAGGTCGAGTCGATCGCGATGCCGTTCCAGCTCGCGGCGTCGAACAGGGTGACCCCGTGCGGCACCCGCACCCGGCGCGCGCCCGGCTCGAAGACCAGGTCGACCCGGACCGGGCCCGCCGGGTGCCCGGTCCCGTCGGCGTCCGCGGCCACCGCGTCGTCGACGCTGGTCACGGAGCCGCCTGCGAGATGGCCCCCGCGGCCTGCGAGGACGGCCCGGCGGCCGGGGAGACGGCCGCGCCGGCGGCCTGCTGGGCCCGGTGCGCCGCGATCCACGAGGCGCCCCAGGGGTCCCGGTCGAGCAGCAGGTCGGCGGCCTTGACCGCACGGACGATCTGCGGTGCGCGGGCGTCCATGATGGCGCTGGTCAGGCCGTGGGAGACGGCCATGGCCAGGAACCCGGCGCCGATCGCGTGCCGGTCCGGCATGCCGAACGACACGTTCGAGGCGCCGAGCGTCATGTTCAGGCGGAGCTCATCGCGGATCAGCGCGATTGTCTCCAGCGTCCGGCCCGGGTGCCCGGTGTCCGCGCCCACCGGCATGGCGAGCGGATCGATCACGATGTCCTCGATGGGGATCCCGTACCGGCCGGTGGCTACCTCGGCGATCTTGCGGGCGAGGTCGACCCGGCGGCGGGGCTCGTCGGGGATCTCCTCCTCGTCGTTGGGCAGCCCGATGACCGCGGCGCCGTACTTCTTCACCAGGGGGAGGATCGCCGCCAGCCGGTCGTCCTCGGCGGTGACCGAGTTGACCAGGGCCTTGCCCTCGTAAGCGGCCAGGCCGGCGTCCAGGACCTCGATGATCGAGGAGTCGATGACCAGCGGCAGGTCGGTCAGGCCCTGGATCAGCCGGACCGCCCGGGCCATCAGTTCCGCCTCGTCGGCCAGCGGCGCCCCCATGTTGACGTCCAGCGCCATGGCACCGCCGGCCACCTGCTCGGCGACGTCGGCCTCCACCCGGGACAGGTCGCCGCGGCGCAGCTCCTCCTGGAACCTCTTGCGGCCGGTCGGGTTGATCCGCTCGCCGATGATGCAGAACGGCTGGTCCGGGCCGATCAGGGTGGTCCCCTTGGGCGAGGAAAGAACGGTGTGCATGCGCGCCCCTACGCGGGCAGCGCCGCGCGGCGCCGCTGCAGCAGTTCCTTGGCCCGGACCACCGCCGCCGAGGCGTCGGCGGCGTACCCGTCGGCGCCCACCACGTCGGCGTACTCCTGGGTGACGGGGGCGCCGCCGACCATGACGATCACCCGGTCGCGCAGCCCGGACTTCTCCAGCGCGTTGATGTTCGCCTTGAACATCGGCATGGTCGTGGTCAGGAACGCGGAGAAGCCGACGATGTCCGGCGAGTGCTCGCGGACCGCATCGACGAACTTCTCCGGGGACACCTGCACGCCGAGGTCGATCACCTGGAACCCGGCGCCCTCGAACATGATGTTCACCAGGTTCTTGCCGATGTCATGCACGTCGCCCTTGACCGTGCCCATGACGACCGTGCCGATCGCGACGGCACCGGTCTCGGCCAGCAGCGGCCGCAGGATCTCCAGCGCCCCGGCCATCGCCTTGCCCGCGATCAGCATCTCCGGCACGAAGAAGTCGCCGCGCTCGAACCGGGCGCCGACCTCCTCCAGCGCCGGGATCAGCGCGTCGTAGAGCAGCGTCTCCGGGCCCAGGCCCATCCCGAGCCCGGTCTGGGTCAGCTCAAGCACGGACGGCCCGTTGCCCACCAGGGTGTCGTCGTACAGCTGCTTGAGAAGCTCGTCGGGTGTCACACGGCACCTTCTCTCTGTGCTTGCGCTCGGGAGGCCTGCGCCAGGCGCGCTGCGCCGTCGCCCGGCGGCACCGGCTGCTCCGCCCGGTGCCCCAGGACCTCAGACAGGCCGCGCGCCTGGGTGATGCACGCGGCCGCCACGCCGGCGATCCGCGGCGTGGTCAGCCGGGTCCCGGGGCCGGACACCGACAGCGCGGCGACCACCGCGCCGCCGTCGCCGTAGACCGGGGCGGCCACCGCCACCAGCCCCGGTTCCAGTTCGCCGTCGATGACCGCGTAGCCGAGCTCCCGGATCGCCGCCAGCTCCGCCTCCAGCGCCGGCCGGCTGGTGATGGTCTGCTCGGTGCGCCGCTCCAGCCGGCCCGGCGGCAGCTGCGCCGCGCCGTAGGCGAGCAGCACCTTGCCGATCGCGGTGCAGTGCAGCGGCACGGTCCGGCCCAGCCAGTTGGTGGCCCCGATCACGTACACGCTGTCCACCTGGGCGAGCTGCTCGACCATGCCGTCCCGCACGACGCCCAGGTTCACGGTCTCCCCGGTGTCCGCGCCGAGCCGGTCCAGGTAGGGCTGGGCGACCTCGGTCAGCCCCGCCTCGGCGCCGCCGCGCCAGGCGAACCGGACGAACATCTCCCCGGGGCGGAACCGGCCCGCCTTGTCCCGCCGGACCAGCCCGTTGCGCTCCAGCGCCAGCAGCAGCCGGGAGGTGGTGCTCTTGGCCAGCCCGGTGGCGGCGGCCAGCTCGGTGAAGGTGACCGAGCCCGGCGCGTGCACCACCTCGGTGAGCAGCCGCGCCGCCCGGTCCACCGCCTGGGTCCCGTTGGGTGTGCTCACCGCGTGCCTGCCTGTTGGGGGTTTGCCGGCCAGCCCGGCCCGTGCCAAGCTTGACCCGAGAGTTCCACGTTACGGAACTCTGTTCTACTATGTGATCCTACGATCGGGGTCTTGGCCGGTCAAGGCCGCGCCGGGCCGTCCCGGGCGGTCCCGTTCAGGGAACCCGGGCCAGCTCCCAGGCGGTCCCGGGCCGGCCGGAGGGCAGGTGGCGATGTTCCGCAACACGATGCCGCGGTACGAGATCCTCTCCGCCGACGCGGTCACGGTGCTGGACCGCGGCTGGCGCCGCATCGTCAGTGAGATCGGCGTCCAGTTCGCCAAGCCGGAGGCGGTCGAGCTGTTCCGCAAGGCCGGCCAGCAGGTGGACGGTGACGTGGTCAAGTTCGACCCGGAGTTCGTGCTGGAGCAGGTCGCCAGGGCGCCGCGCGAGTTCGACGTGCAGGCCCGCAACCCGGCCAACAGCGTGCACATCGGCGGCGACGACATGGTGTTCGGCGCGGTGTACGGGTCCCCGTTCGTCCGGGAGGGCGAGGTCCGCCGGGACGCCACGCTGGAGGACTTCCGCCGCCTGGCGATGCTGGCCCAGTCGTTCCCCGAGCTGGACTCGGCGGGCGGGGTGATCTGCGAGCCCAACGACGCCCCGCTGGACTCCCGGCACCTCGACATGATCTACGCGCTGCAGACCGTCACCGACAAGATCTACATGGGCAACGTGGTCTCCGGGCCGAACGCGGCCGACACCATCGCGATGACCTCGATCCTGTTCGGGGGACTGGAGAAGGGCCGGGAGCGGATCGAGCAGACCCCGGCGACGATCTCGCTGATCAACTGCAACTCGCCGCTGCGCTGGGACGACCGGATGCTGGACGCCCAGTTCGAGTACTGCGCGGCCGGCCAGCCGGTGGTGCTCACCCCCTTCCTGCTCATGGGCGCCATGTCCCCCGTGGCGATCCCGGCCGCGCTGGCGCAGCAGCTTGCCGAGGCGCTCACCGGCATCGCGCTGGCCCAGCTCATCCGCCCCGGCTGCCCGGTCATCTTCGGCTCGTTCCTGTCCAACATCGACATGCAGTCCGGGTCGCCAAGCTTCGGCACCCCCGAGTCGGCGATCGGCCTGCTGTGCACCGGCCAGCTGGCCCGGTACTACGGGCTGCCGTTCCGCACCGGGGGCGGCCTCAACTCCAGCCAGACCTGCGACGCGCAGGCGGCGTATGAATCGCTGATGACGCTGCTGCCCACGTTCCTGGCCGGCACCAACTGGGTGATGCACGCGGCCGGCTGGCTGGAGGGGGGCCTGGTCTCCTGCTACGAGAAGTTCATCGTCGACATCGAGCTGCTGCGGATGCTGCGGGTCGAGTTCACCCCGCTGGAGATCGACGAGGCGTCACTGGCGTTCGGCGCGCACGAGGAGGTCGGCCACGGCGGCCACTTCCTCGGCGCCGCGCACACCATGGAACGGTTCCGCACCTGCTTCTACCGGCCGCTGCTGTCCTCCACCGCCAACTACGAGCGGTGGCTCAAGCAGGGCGGCAAGGACGCGACCGTGCGGGCCGGTGAGATCTGCCGGAAGACCCTGGCGGACTACGAGCCGCCGCCGCTGGACGACGCCATCCGCGCGGAACTGCAGGAGTACGTCACCCGCCGCCGCGCCGAGCTCGGCGACTAGCCTCGGCCCGTCTGACGTGCCGCCGCAAGCGGGTGATACGTATCACGAGAACCGTGCCCCCAAACCGGGCAAACCGGGCGTGAATGTGACTGGTTCGAATGAAACAAGGCGCGAGGTAGGTGCGGGGATGGCGGCGGATCTGGTGCTGACCGGCGGAGCCGTCTACACCGTCGATGCGGCGCGGTCCTGGGCGCAGGCGGTCGCGGTCACCGGCGGGCGGATCGCCGCGGTGGGCAGCGACGCCGACATGCGGCCGCACGTCGGGCCCCGCACCGAGGTCGTGAACCTGCGCGGGCGGATGGTGCTGCCCGGGTTCCAGGACGCGCACGTGCACGCGTCCGGTGGCGGCCTGGAGCGCGGCCAGTGCGACCTGACCGGCGAGCACACCCGGCAGGGCTACCTGGCGGCGATCCGCGGCTACGCCGACCGCAACCCGGACCGGCCGTGGATCCTCGGCGGCGGCTGGGGGATGGACGTGTTCCCCGGGGGCGTGCCCAGCAGGGAGGACCTCGACACGGCCGTCCCCGACCGGCCGGTGTTCCTGTCCAACCGCGACCACCACGGCGCCTGGGTGAACTCACGGGCGCTGGCGCTGGCCGGCGTGGACGCCGCGACCCCCGATCCCGCGGATGGCCGGATCGAGCGGACCGCGGCCGGGGAGCCCCAGGGCACGCTGCACGAGGGCGCGATGGACCTGGTGCACCGGGTTGCGCCCACGGTCACCCTGGCCGAGCAGGTGGCGGGCATCCTGGAGGGCCAGCGGTACCTTCATTCGCTTGGCATCACGGCCTGGCAGGAGGCGATCGTCGGCGAGTACGCGGTGGTGCCCGACTGCTTCGACGCCTACCGCGAGGCCGACAGCCGGGGCCTGCTGACCGCCCGGGTCACCGGTGCGCTTTGGTGGCGGCGCGCCACGGGGACGTCCCAGCTTGAATTTCTAGCCGAACGACGGGCCGTGGCCGGCCAGGGCCGGTTCCGCGCCACCAGCGTGAAAATCATGCAAGACGGCGTCTGCGAGAGCTTCACCGCCGCCATGCTCAGCCCCTACCTCGACCGGCACGGCCACGAGACCGGCGGCCGGGGCACCAGCTTCTTCGCCCCGGAGGAGCTGAACGAGGCGGTCACGGCGATCGACGCCCTGGGGTTCGGTGTGCACATCCACGCGATCGGCGACCGCGCCGTCCGCGAGGCCCTGGACGCGATCGCCGCCGCCCGGGCAGCCAACGGGCCAGGCCGGGGACGCCATCACATCGCGCACATCCAGGTCGTCCACCCCGACGACGTGCCCAGGTTCCGCGATCTGTCGGTGGTGGCGAACTGCCAGCCGCTGTGGGCCAGCAACGAGCCGCAGATGACCGAGCTGACCCTGCCGTTCCTCGGCCCGGAGCGGTCCGCGTGGCAGTACCCGTTCGGCAGCCTGGCCCGCTCCGGGGCGCAACTGTGCTTCGGCAGCGACTGGCCGGTGTCCAGCCCTAACCCCCTGTGGGAGATGCACACGGCGGTGAACCGGACCACCGCGCCCGAGTACCCGTTCCGTGGCCCGGAGACCGACGCCCCGTTCCTGCCCGGCGAGCGGATCGGCCTGCCCGCCGCGATCGCCGCGTTCACCATCGGCTCCGCCTACGTCAACCACGACGAGCGGGACGCGGGCTCGGTCGAGCCGGGCAAGCGCGCCGATCTCGTGGTGCTCGACCGCGACCTGTTCACCCAGCCCGCCGGCGAGATCGCCCTGGCCGAGGTGGACCTGACCCTGGTGGACGGCGCCGTGGTGCACGCCCGGTACCCCTAGCCCCGGCGGGCCGCCGGGGTCACTCGGCGAGCAGGACGCCCAGGAACAGGGCGGCGAGCGCGGACAGGCCGGTCAGCGCGCCGAACACGGCGATCCATACCGGTTTCCGGGCCCGGGCGTGCAGCGCGGCGGTCACCCCGGAGACGACCACCACGATCAGCTTGACCACGAGCGTCGTCTCGTAGCTGCCGTGGATCTGGCCGCGGACGGCGGCGATGTTCCAGATGCCGGTGATCACCAGGACGCCGAACGCGGGCCAGGCGACCTGGTTGAACCGGCGGGCGGCGGCCCGCGGTATCTCCGCGCCGAGCCGGCGCAGCACCGGGACCAGCACCGCGAGCGTGATCTGGCCGCCGACCCAGATGGTCGCCGCGAGCACGTGCAGGAACAGCCTGATCGTGTCCCAGCTGACCGAGAGCATATCCGTCCCCTGATCGTGGTCGGTGCGGATCGCGGAGCAGGCATTGCGGCAGGCGAGTTGCGGTGAATGCCGCGGGTGTGCCCCGGCAGTGCGTATTGCAAAATAGCAAGGGGCGGGCGGCGACGGTCATCCTCACGGCGGGGTGAGCGCGACCTTTGGCGAGGTGCGTGATGGCAGACCGGCGGGTGTTGGGAATCGTCCTGGCGGGCGGCGCTGGGCGGCGGCTGATGCCGCTGACCGAGGACCGGGCCAAACCGGCGGTGCCGTTCGCCGGCCTCTACCGGCTCGTGGACTTCGCGCTGTCCAACCTGGTCAACGCCGGGTGCCTGCGGGTCTGCGTGCTCACCCAGTACAAGAGCCACAGCCTGGACCGGCACATCACCACCACCTGGCGGATGAGCGCGCTGCTCGGCAACTACGTCACGCCGGTGCCGGCGCAGCAGCGCCTCGGGCCCCAGTGGTACACCGGCTCGGCGGACGCGATCTACCAGTCGCTGAACCTGATCTCCGATGAGCGGCCCGACCTGGTGGTGGTGTTCGGCGCGGACCACGTGTACCGGATGGACCCCCGGCAGATGATCGACCAGCACGTCGACAGCGGCGCGGGGGTCACGGTCGCGGCGATCCGGGTGCCCCGCCCGGAGGCGGCCGCGTTCGGTGTGATCAAGGCCGCCAGGGCCGGCCACCGGATCGAGGAGTTCCTGGAGAAGCCCGCCGACCCGCCCGGCCTGCCCGGCAGCCCCGATGAGGCCTTCGCCTCCATGGGCAACTACGTCTTCGGCGCCGGCGTCCTGGTCGACGCGCTGCGCAAGGACGCCGCCGACGCGGCAAGCAAGCACGACATGGGCGGGGACATCATCCCGATGATGGTCGACAACGGCCTCGCCCACGTGTACGACTTCGCCGCCAACGAGGTGCCCGGCGCGACCGAGCGGGACCGGGGCTACTGGCGCGACGTCGGGACGCTGGACTCCTACTTCGACGCGCACATGGACCTGTGCCACGTGCACCCGGTGTTCAACCTGTACAACCAGCGCTGGCCGATCCTGACCCAAATCCCGTCCCAGCCGCCGGCCAAGTTCGTGCACGACTCCGGCGACCGGATCGGCCGGGCGCTGGACAGCCTGGTGAGCAACGGTGTCGTCGTGTCCGGCGGGCTGGTGCGCGAGTCGGTGCTGTCCCCGGGCGTGCGGATCAACAGCTGGTCCTCGGTGGAGCGCGCGGTGATCCTGCACAACACGGTGATCGGGCGGCACGCGGTGGTCCGTGACGCGATCATCGACAAGAACGTCGAGGTCCCCGAGGGGGCCGAGGTGGGCGTGGATAAGGAGCACGATCGCGAGCGTGGTTTCGTGGTGTCCGACGGGGGGATCACCGTCGTCGGCAAGGGCCAGGAGGTGCCCAAGTGACCGCAGCCGCACCAGGCCCGCGGCTGCGCGTCGCATTGCTGACCCGTGAGTACCCGCCCGAGGTGTACGGCGGGGCCGGGGTGCACGTGACCTACCTGGCCCGCGAGCTGGCCGGGCTGGTCGATGTGACCGTGCACTGCCAGGGCGCCGACCGGCCCGACGCCGTGGCGCACCGTCCCTGGGACCACCTCGCCGGGGCGAACCCGGCGCTGGGCGTGATGTCGGCCGACCTGTCCATGGCGGCGGCCACCGGGTCCGCCGACGTGGTGCATTCGCACACCTGGTACGCGAACCTGGGGGGCCACCTGGCCTCCTTGCTGTACGGGGTTCCGCACCTGGTCACCGTGCACTCGCTGGAGCCGCTGCGGCCGTGGAAGGCCGAGCAGCTTGGCGGCGGTTACGCGCTGTCCTCGTGGTGCGAACGGGTGGCCGTGGAGGCCGCCGCGGCCGTGGTGGCCGTGTCAGCGGGCATGCGGGACGACGTGCTGGCCGCCTATCCCGCGGTCTCCCCCGACCGGGTGCGGGTCATCCGCAACGGGATCGACACCGCCGAGTACGCGCCGGACATGGCGACCGACGTGCTGGACTCTTGCGGGGTGGACCCGGGCCGGCCGTCGGTGATCTTCGTGGGCAGGATCACCCGGCAGAAGGGCGTCCCGGTGCTGCTGCGGGCGGCGGCCGCCCTGGATCCTTCGGCCCAGCTCGTGCTCTGCGCCGGCCAGCCGGACACTCCCGAGCTTGCCGCCGAGGTGGAGGGCCTGGTGGCGGACCTGCGCGCGGTGCGGTCCGGGGTGATCTGGATACCGGAGATGCTGCCCAAGCGCGCGGTGATCCAGTTGCTCACGCACGCAACCGTGTTCGCTTGCCCCTCGCTCTATG
>Ga0318525_10000704_pt1 | contig 11021 bp, 11 predicted proteins | sample GRESIP052b4f23_FD_203482 | JGI IMG/M metagenome (GOLD analysis project Ga0318525, IMG submission 203482) | Tropical soil microbial communities from Luquillo Experimental Forest, Puerto Rico - GRE.SIPMG.052b4f23 | ecosystem: Environmental > Terrestrial > Soil > Tropical forest > Bulk soil...
CCCCGTTCCTCCCGCGTCGGCCCGCCCGGCCAGCCTAGGCCCGGCCCGTCCAGTCCGGCCCAGGCACGCCGACCATCGCCACCAAGGCCACGCGGCCCCACCCGCTAGTTCGGCTAAGCTGCGCGCTCGTCGTGGCCCCACGCCGACCAGCGCGTCTGGCATCATGTCGGCGACCGGGCGGCCGGGGGCGGAGAGGTCGCATACGGACAAGACCAGGTGCAGCCAGGCCCAGGCGTCGCCGGCCGGCGCGTGCAGCGGTTGCCCGAAGTCGCACCACACCGCTCGGGCGCCGGCCGGGCGGAAGCTGCCCCACCGGGCCGCGAGCGCGTCCACGACGTGCAGGCCCGGCCGCCTTCGGCGAGTTCGCCGCCGTGCACCAGCCGCGGCGTGTCAGGCCCGCCCCCATCGCAGACGACCAGCCGCGCGCCCTGCTGCCACAGGCAGTAGCCCACCAGTATCCGGCCGCCAGCGGGGCCGTGTCGGACCGCGTTGCTGAAGAGTTCGGTCACAACCAGCGCGGTATCGGCGGCGTCGACGGGGCAGTCGTGCCCGCTGATGGCGGCGGTGATCCAGTCCCGGACCTGGCGGCCGATCCGGGGGTCGGCGTGGAAGACCTGCCAGCCGGGTCCGCGCCATCCGCCGGTGATCACCGCTGCCTCCCTGCATCCTGGGGGTTGCGGGGCTGTCGCCGCATGGGGTAGAGGGCCGGGCCGCCGGTCAGGTCGATCCGGGGTCCGGAGTCGGCGTAGCCGTGCCGCAGGTAGAGGCGGCGCGAGTCCGGGCCGGAGGCTTGCAGGAACGCGGGGGTGCCGTCGATGTCGAGGGTGGCGTGGCGGGCGGTGAGCAGGGTGGTGCCGGTGCGCTGTCGTTGCCGGCCGGGGCGGACGGCGAGGATGGCCAGGTGCTGGTGCGGCACGGCGGCCGGGTGGCCGGCGTCCAGCGCCGCGTCGAACGCCGCGAACCGGCCGGCCAGCGGGCCGGTGAGGGCGGCCAGCCGGGCGCTGTAGTCATCAGGCGGGGCGGGCGCGTCCGGGCCGGCGGGCAACCATAGCGCGACGGCGTCGCGGCCGGGGGTCGTGTGGACCAGCCCGCAGGTCAGGGCGTGCTCGACGGACAGCCGGAAGTAGCCGGGGAAGATCTCTCGCCGGAGGGCCGGGTCGGCGACCAGCCAGTGCGAGGGGGGCAGGTCGAAGAACGCCTCCGCGATGGCCAGGCTGAGGGTGTCCGCGTCGGCCTCGCTGGCGCGGACCAGGATCTGGCCGGCGTGCCCGGCGGGACGGGGTCATGACGCGGCCCGGCGGGCGGCGGGGGCGATCTGGCCGGTGACGGCATGGGCGCCGAGCCCGATGGTGGCGTACACCTGCGGGCGGCGGGCACGCAGGACCAGCGCCCAGCCCAGCCCGGCGGCGGCCATCACGGCGTAGCCGGCCGGGAGCAGCCAGGCGGCCGGGCTGCCCGGCGCGACGCCGAGCAGCGTGTCATAGTGCAGCACGGCCAGCACCACGATGCCGGCCAGCAGGATCGCGGCCAGCGCGGGGGCGACCAGGCGCCGCCAGGTGTTCTCCCCGTGCGGGCCGGGTGCGAAGAACGCGATGACGGCGGCGGAGGTGGCGGTGAGCAGGAGCAGGATGCCGAACCCGCCGGTGGTGCCGCCCCAGAAGAACAGGTCGGTCATCGGCGGCCACCCGCCGAGGGCGAAGATGGCGATGGTGGCCAGGCCGGTGGCGCTTTGGGTCAGGGAGGCGGCCTGGGGGATGTTGTTCGGGCCGGTGCGGCCCAGCGCGGCCGGCAGCACCCCTTCCCGGCCGAGGGCGTAGATGTAGCGCCAGACGCAGTTGTGGAACGCCAGCGCGGCGGCGAACAGGGAGGTCAGGAAGAGCCACTGGGCGGTCTGGGACAGCCAGCCCGCGCCCATCGAGAACAGCAGCCCCGGACCTTCCGCGCCGGCGGCGGCGACCACGTGGGCGGTCCCGGCGTGCGCGGCCATGGCCCAGGACGCCCCGGCGTACACGACGGCGATCACGCCGAGCGCGGCGTAGGTGGCCACCGGGATGGTGCGGCGGGGGTTGCGGGCCTCTTCGGCTAGCACCGGGGCCTGCTCGAACCCGACGAAGCCGAGCACCGCCACGACGGCCAGCACGCCGAACGTGCCGAACCCGGCCGAGCCCAGCTGCGACGGGGACAAAGTGGCGAAGCTCAGGTGCCCGCCGGCCGGGCGGAGCAGCCCCCAGATGGTCTCGGCGACGATGACGATCACCTCGGCGGACAGCAGCACGCCGAGGACCCGCCCGGTGATGTCGACCCGGGCCAGGCCGAGCACGGTGACCAGGGCCCAGGCGGCCAGCGCCCAGGCCCACCAGGCGGCGTGCACGCCGAGGTGGGCGGCGGCCTGGCCCTGCGCGCTGGGGCCGAGCATGCCGTACAGCGAGACCTGCAGCAGCGTGTAGGCCAGCAGCGCGACCAGGGCGGCGGCGACCCCGGCGGGGCGGCCCAGGCCGCGGGCGATGAACGCGTAGAACGCGCCGGCGTTGGTGATGTGCCGGGTCATCGCGACGTACCCGGCGGCGAACAGCGCCAGGATGACCGCGACCACGAGGAAGGTGGCCGGGATGCCGGTCAGCCCCGTGGTGGCGTACGCCGAGGGGATGAGCCCGGCGGAGACGGTCAGCGGGGCGACGCCGGCCAGCACGAAGAACAGCACGGCGGGCACGCCGAGCCGGTCCCGGGCCAGCGCCCGGGACACCGCGCTGGGCCGGGCCGGCACCTGCATTCTCGACATCAGCACTCCTAGTGGTGATCGGTGGCGGGGGTTTCAGGTGCGGTGGGAGAGCAGGGCGCTGTCGACGGCGGCCTGGGTCTGGGCGATCAGTTCCCGCAGCTCCGGGCCGAGGTAGCCGACCGCCTCCTGCAGGCTGCGGCCGGCCGGGGTCAGGTACTGGTCCAGCCGCCAGCCCAGCCCGCAGGCCACGGCCAGCCCGGCCAGGACCGCCTCGCGCGGGTCGAACGGGCGGGCGCGGTCCAGCGCGGAGCGGACCCGCAGCAGCGGCCCGAACGCTCAGTCCGGGTCGGCGGGCACCAGCCGGCCGGGCCGCCACGGCACCCAGCCCCGGGTGCGGGTCAGGTACCCGGCGCGTTCCAGCCGGGCCGCCACGTCCGGGGCGGCGGTGCGCGCCAGGTAGGCCAGCCAGTCGGTCAGCGGGCGCGGCTCGGGCTCGATGGCGATCTGGTCCCGGACCCGGCGGCCCAGGTCATCGGCGGGCCAGGTCCGCCCGGCCAGCACCGCGCCGTCGTACCGCAGGCCGATGCCGCCGCCCAGCATCAGCTCGGCCAGCAAAGCGTCGGCCAGCCCCAGGCCCAGCGGGCGCGGCTGCAGCACCGGCCGGCCGGTCAGGTCGTGATGGGCCATCAGGTACACCTCATCGGCAGCCAGCCCGGTACCCGCCAGCCCTGCGCCCAGCGGACGGCCCAAATGGTCCCGGCCGGCGGCCGGGTGCCCGTGGTGCCGGGGAGCATTGCGGTCATGCATGGCCCAGCCCGCCCTATTCAGCGCCGACCAGGACACTAGGGCCGGGGCGAGTATTGCCACTGCCCGCGATCTTCTCGGCGGCAGGCGGCCCAGAGGAGGCACGCCGCATTAAGGTCGGGCTGGTGGTTGGGCTGGTCATCGCGTCCTCCCGACGCCGCCAAGGACAATCGTCCGGGCGGGTCGGGCCGGTGATGGCCCGGCACGCCAGGCGGCGACATTGTCAAGGCCGGGCGGGATCAGCTCCAGGCCCTCGAAGAACCGGGCGACTTCCGCGCGGGAGCGGAAAACAACCGGGGCGGTCGCCCGCGCATACAGTTCCTGCACCTGCCCGGCCGCCTCCGGCCCGATGTCCTCGCCTGTGGCGTGAGAGATCACCAGGTAGCTGCCCGGCGCTGTCGCGGCCTTGAGCATGTCCACGAGCTTGTGCGGGCTGTCCTCATCCGGGCCGAAGTGCAGCACCGCGGTCAGCACAACCGCGACTGGCTCCCTCAGATCGATCTCTGCTCGCACCTCGGGGTGGTCCAGGATGCCCGCCGGATCCCGGACATCGCCCTGGATCGCGCGCACTCCCGGCGCCGTGCACAACAGCGCCTGGGCGTGCGCGACGACCACCCGGTCGTAATCGGCAAAGACCACCCGCGATCGCGGTTCCAGTTCGCGGGCGACCTGATGGACGTTGCCGATAGCAGGCAGGCCCGCGCCGATGTCGATGAACTGCCGGATGCCGGCTTCCCCAGCCAGGAACCGCACGGCGCGGCGCAGGAAATGCCGATTCGCCCAGGCCGCTGCCTGCGCATCGGGCAGCACGGCCAGCAGGCGATCACCGAACTGCCTGTCGTCCTGGTAGTTGTCTTTGCCGCCGAGCAGGTGGTCATAGATGCGGCCGACATTGGGCCTGCGCGGCTCGCTGCTACTGGTCATTTGATCGTTCTCCCGCGCCGCCTGGCGCGGTCGCACCGGCCATCCCGGCGCGACGAGCGCGGCACCGTGCCGCCCCTTGCGCCCCGCCGCCCCCGGCATGTCCGGGTACTTCCCGGCTGCTCGCGCGACTGGCCTGTCCCGTCGTTTGTTGAGTCACGCTGGTCGTCTCCTGTGACTGTGGTGACTGGCCGGGCACAACGGTTTCCTGCGCTGTCCTGCCCGTGCCCCCTGACGCTAGGGAGGGTCCGGAAAGGAGGTCAAAGAGGTTGCCCAGGTTTGCCCCCGTGTTAGGTGAGGTCGTTCAGCGCCGCTGTGATCAGATCCCGGGCGGCCTTGCCGGACAAGGCGATGCGGGCCAGGTCGGTGAAGTCCCGGATGTACATGCCGATCTCGCGGGGCTGAGTCACGGTCAGCACGCCGGAGATCAGCTCCACGCTGACGAGATCCTCATCGAACATCACGAACCCTTCACGCGGCAGCACTCTGCGGCGATCGGCTCCCAGCGGGATGACCCCCAGCCACACCGTAGCCAGGCGAGTGGCCCCGCACAGGTGCAGCAGCTGACGGCGCAGGATCTCGGGCCCGCAGAACCGGTACCGCAAGACCGGTTCCTCGATCACGAACATGAACCGGTGCCCGGCCTGGCTGAGCACTTTCTGCCGACCAGTCCGTTCGGCGACGGCTTCAGTCACGTCGTCCCGGTGGAGCCCTTGCCGGTCGCGGGCATCCTCCAGCAGCGCCGCCGTGTAGTCGGCGATCTGCAGCAAGCCCGGAACGATCTTCGGCTGGTACGCGCGCACCAAGGCGGCGCGTTCATAGCGCGGGCGGACCGACTCTTGCGCCTTGCGCAAGCCAGCCCGATTCAGCCGCTGGTAGGACACCCACATGCCGGCCACGGCGCGCTGCTCGGCGAGCAGTTCCTCGACACGGTCCGGTGAGGTGCCGCACACCCGGCACCAGGTCCGTACGTCGTCGCTGGACAGCGGCCTGACGCCGTGCTCGATCTTGCTGACCTTCGACACGCCGTGCCACCCCGCCTGGGCCGCCAGGGCGCGGCCGGTCAGCCCGGCCGCCAGACGGATTTCGCGGAGCTGGTCAGCCAGAGCCTGCCGCGCCTGCTGCGCGCTGGAGGAAGACGAAGATGGCACGATTGGGGCGGGCGGAGCTAGACCGGGTATTCCTGGTGCGGGACCGCGAGCTGCCACACGGCCTCGAACGCCGACCTGCACGCCCCAATCACCCCGGGGTTATCGCTGTACTGGCTGCCCTGGAACTCGCCGTCCCCGTCGAATAGCGTGAAACGGACCAGGTTGTCGTCGAAGACCCAGTACGGGTTGCCGGGAAGCGCCAAGGTAGAGGCCAGCCGCCGCGGCAACCACCGGACCTGCTCGCCGGCCGCGATGTTGACCGGGCCGGTCAGCCAGTGCTCCCACCGCACGTAATCCGATACCGGCTCCGAGACGATCCGCGCCCGCCGCACGATCACGCCCCGGCGGACGGCCGACGCGACCACCTCGGCGTAGCCCCGGTACTGCCGGGCAGACTCCTGCGGGTCAGCCCGCCCGGCCAGCCACGCCTGGTATGCCGCATCGGACGTGCGGTGCACGTCGTGGATTTCCAGGTGCACCGCCGATGCGGTGCAGACGGCCAGCAGTTCAGCGAACGTGGGCTCCTTCTCGCCGGGTGCGTAGGTCCTCGTCAGGCCGGGGATGCCGACCAGCGGGGAAGCGCCGCCTGCCGCGTTCGTAGCCGCCATTGACCGCCTCCAAGATGACCGGCGCCATGCGCGCCGGAAGCCTGACGACCGACTCAGTGTCCAGTATCCGGCTGTCGGAGTTGATCCATGCGAGCACGTCCGGATCGGTGACCGTCTCGCCCTGCATGTAAAAGTCGCCGGTCGCCGGATCGACGAACACGGCCGGGCACTGGTCGTCCGGGTTGTCAGGATCGACGCCCACGAAATCTAGCCGCATCTCATCCTCCAGTGTCGGGAGTTTGCCCCAGGTAGGCCCCTTCACCTCCGGGACTCTCCCCTCCGGCCCGGGGACAGTCAACCGGACACGGGGTACAACCCCCGTGTGCGCTTGCACCCGGCAACTCGACGTCGCGCGCCGGCCGACCCTAACGTAACGATTGCCGGGCCTTATCAGGTTGCCGATCCGGCGCTGGAGGCGACGTGAACCGTGACCAGCCAGATGCTTAACCACGAACTCGAAGCGCTGATGGCCGAGGCGAAGCTCTCCCACGCGGCCCTGGCGCGGACCGTCAATCACCTCGGCGGCATCCGCCACGGGCTACGCCTGGCCTACGATTACCGGTCGGTCGGGCGGTGGCTGCGCGGCGCCATCCCCGACCCGCCCGCACCCGAACTCATCGCCGCAGCCCTGGCTCACGCGCTCCGCCGCCCGGTCGAACCGCATCACCTCGGCTTTGACAGGACCGGGCAAGCCAGGCAGAGCCTGGCGCTCCCCGCCACCGCGGCCGGTACGGTGGCAACCGTGACCGGACTTTGGGCAGACGCCATGGACCGCCGCGCCATGCTGCACGGCAGCGCCGCCTTCGCCGCGGCGCTCGCGCTCGAGGCTGCAGTCGACTGGCGGTTCGCCCCCGCATCGCAGGCGCCGCACCGCGACACCGGGACCGTGCAGGTCACCGACGCCGACGTTGAGCAACTGCACACCGCCCGCCGCCGGTTCCGGCAACTGGACCACATCAACGGCGGCGGGCATGCGCTGACAGCTATCGAGCACTACCTGCACACCGAAGTATCGCCGCTGCTGAAAGGCCGGTACTCCGGCACGGTTGGCCGTGACCTGTTCCGGGCCACCGCCATGCTCGCCGAGACGACCGCCTGGATGGCCATGGACGCCGGATATCACGGACTCGCCCAGCGCTGCTACATCCAGGCGGCAGGGCTGGCCCGCCACGCCGGGGACACCGCCTACGGCGCGCTGGTTACCGGCCACCTGGCCACCCAGGCCCTGTACCTCGGGCACACCCGCACCGCCGTACGGCTCGCCCGGACCGCCCGCGACGGAGGCGGGCACGCCATACCGGCCACCCTCAGCGCCCGGATAGCCGTCACCGAAGCCCGCGCCCACGCCCTGCTCGGCGATGCCCACGAGACCATCCGGGCGCTTCGCGCCGGCGAGCAGGCGATGAACCGAGCCGACCCCGCCCGTGACCCGGAATGGCTGGCCGCCTGCACCAGGGCCCACTTCGCCGGATCGGCCATGCACGCCCTGCGCGACCTCGGCCACCACGACGAGGCCGCCCGGTACGCCGCCGACGCGCTCGACCTGCCACCCGAGAACGCGCGGACACGCGCCCTGCACACCGTGCTGCTCGCCTCCGTGCTCGCCGCCAAAGGCGACCTTGACGGAGCCACCGGAACAGCCCAGCAGGTTAGCGCCATAGCCACCACGATCAAGTCCACCCGGCTAGATGAACGCCTCAACGAGTTCGCTGCCCGCCTGACACCCCACCGCGCCGCCCGCGTCGTGGCAGACTATCTCAGCGACCAGGACCAGCGCGCCTCCCGAACCCGCTGCAGTCTGCCAGGATCGCCATGACGCGGCCGGTTTTCCGGCGATCAACCTGGTTACTCAGCCTTGAGGCTGAACCATCCCGGCTGTTATCGATGAGTGTCGTATTCCGGGATCGACCGAGGGCTTCATGCCTTGGGAGGGTCAGCGATGCTGAAGCTCGAACCAGGTTGTGGTGTGATCGCCATGCTGCTCAAATCCCCACCGCGCTGCCAGCGGCCATCGCGTAGACGAACTGAGGTGCCCGCCCGCGGCCACGCACCCGGATGGTCAGCCGGGCTGACCGTAGTGGCCAGGTACGCGGCTAGGCCGGCACCATGGAGTATTCCTCGATAAGGAGCCACGGTCCGTCACCGGCCGACATCTCGTTCCGCCAGCCGATGACGCCCGGGTCCGAGGCGTCCCAGGTGAAGCGCAGCCGGGGGCCGGTGTCCGCCAGTGACTCGAAGATGAGCCGGTCGCCCTCTATACGACCGCGGTAAACCTCGGCGTGGCCGTAGTTGTCGGCCATCACGGCGCGATACATGCCCTGCCCGGGATCCCAACCGCACACCCAGTGCAGCTGCCACGTCAGGACGAACGTGCCGTCTTGGAGGAACTGGTCCTGCTCGGCGTCCATAACGATCCAGCGCCCGCCCTGGATGGCGTGGCTCTTGCTGTGCCCCGCCCCGGTCATCGCCGGCGAGCCCGGGCCCATTCCGCCTTCGTGGATGACGCCTTTCCAGGTGACGTCGCGGTAGAAGCGCCCCCGCCTTCATCTCCGGCCCTGCGCTGACCGGCCTGGGGACCGCGGCATCCGTGCGAGTGTCCATTGCGCTGTCTCCTTCCGAGGTGCTGGCTCACAATCCGTTGGCGGAGAAGTGCATGTAGTACTTGAGCGAGCGCCAGTTCCCGCCCCAGGTCCAGCCGATGGCGCGGAACGCCCGCCAGACGGCATCGCCTTCCCTGATCATCGCGGGGCTCCGGAATGACCGGTCGGCCCAGGACGCGGCGGCGGGGCGCGCCGGGGCGCGCTGCGGAGCATCATGCCCGAGGACTACCTCGGGGGAGGCGGGCGGCGCCCGGGCCTGACGCTATGACCGCCTGGGTCCAAGGACCCTGGAACGGGTGCCTTCCGGCCCGATGTCCTGGCGTCGCCGGCCGCCGAGGCTAGGATCGTGACCATATCTGTAGCCCGCGCGGTGCGGGCGTGGCTGGTGCGGCGGTCGGCGCCGCTGCTGCTGGTGATCACCACGGCCGGGATGATCGCGGGCGGGCTGGCGTGGCTGGCCGGGGCCGGCGGGGCGGCCGGGCCAATATGGCTCGGCGCGGCGGCGTGCGGGCTCGGCTACGCGCTCTGGGTCGCGGCCGCCAGCCTCGCCCGCGGCCGGCTCAGCGTGGACGTGATCGCGCTGCTCGCGCTGGCCGGGGCGATCGCGGTGGACGAGCTGCTCGCTGCGGCGGTGATCAGCGTCATGCTGGCCAGCGGGCGCACCCTGGAGGCCTGGGCCGACTACCGGGCCCGGCGCGATCTGAGCGCGCTGCTGGCCCGGGCTCCGCGGACCGGCCGGCGCTACCGGGACGGGTCGCTCGAGACCGTCCCGCTGGACCAGATCACGGCCGGCGACCTGCTGCTCGTGGCGGCGGGCGACGTCGTGCCCGTGGACGGCACGCTGACCGCGGGTGTCGCGATGCTGGACGAATCCGCGCTCACCGGGGAGGCCCTCTCGGTCGAGCACGCGGCGGGCGACACGCTGCGCAGCGGGACGCTGAACGCGGCCGGGCCGTTCGACCTGCGGGCCACGACCAGCGCGGCCGCGAGCACCTATGCCGGGATCGTCCGCCTGGTCAGCGAGGCGGAGAGCTCGCAGGCGCCGTTCGTCCGGCTCGCCGACCGGTACGCCCTGTGGTTCTTGCCGCTGACCCTGGCCGTGTCCGCCGCCGCGTGGGCGCTGGCCGGCCCGGTCCGGGCGGTGGCCGTGCTGGTCGTCGCCACGCCGTGCCCGCTCATCCTGGCGGCGCCGGTCGCCCTGGTCTCCGGGCTGTCGGCGGCGGCGCGGCGCGGGATCGTGGTGAAGAACGGCGGGGTGCTGGAGCGCCTGGCCCGGTGCACCACTGTGCTGCTGGACAAGACCGGGACGCTCACCGCCGGCCAGCCCGCGGTGACCGCGATCGTCCCCGCGGGCGCGCTCCCGCCGGAGGAGATCCTGGCCCTGGCGGCCTCGCTGGACCAGGCCTCGGGTCACGTCCTGGCGGCCGCGGTCGTGCACGCCGCAGCCGAGCGCGGGTGCCCGCTGGACCAGCCCGCGGACGTGACCGAACGGTCCGGCCAGGGCATCGAGGGAACGGTCGCGGGCCACCGGGTCAGGCTCGGGCGCGCCGGATGGGCCGGGGTCGAGGGTACTCCGCCGTGGGTCAGGACGGTGCGCAGGCGGGCCTGGCTGGACGGAGCGCTCACCGTCTTCGTCGCCGTCGACGGCACGCCCGCGGGCGCGCTGCTGCTCGAGGACCGGATCCGGCCGGACGCCCGGCAGACGATCAGGGCCCTGCGCCGCGGCGGCATCACCCGGGTCGTGCTCGCCACCGGCGACCGGGCCGAGGCGGCCGGCGCCGTCGGCGCGCTGACCGGGGTCGACGAGGTGCTGGCGGAGCTGACCCCCGCCGGCAAGCTGGACGCGGTGCGCCGGGAGCAGCGGCGGGCGCCCGTCATCATGACCGGCGACGGGATCAACGACGCGCCCGCCCTGGCCCTCGCCGACGTCGGCGTGGCCATGGGGGCCCGGGGATCGACCGCCTCGTCCGAGGCCGCCGACGCGGTGCTGACCGTCGACCACCTCGGCCGTCTCGGCGAGGCGACGGCGCTGGCCCGCCGGACCAGGCGGATCGCGCTGCAGAGCGTGCTGGCGGGGATGGGTATGTCGGCGGCCGCAATGGCCGCGGCCGCCGCCGGGCTCCTGCCCGCGGTCTGGGGCGCGCTGCTCCAGGAGGGCATCGACGTGGCCGTCATCCTCAACGCGCTGCGGGCGCTGCGGCCGGCCGCCGTCACCACC
>Ga0318525_10000705_pt1 | contig 11008 bp, 11 predicted proteins | sample GRESIP052b4f23_FD_203482 | JGI IMG/M metagenome (GOLD analysis project Ga0318525, IMG submission 203482) | Tropical soil microbial communities from Luquillo Experimental Forest, Puerto Rico - GRE.SIPMG.052b4f23 | ecosystem: Environmental > Terrestrial > Soil > Tropical forest > Bulk soil...
CGAAGGTGACGGCCACCCCGGACCGGCCCGCCCGGCCGGTCCGGCCGATCCGGTGCAGGTACGCCTTGTCGTCCTCGGGGCATTCGTAGTTCACCACGTGGGTGACGTCGTCCACGTCCAGGCCGCGGGCGGCCACCTCGGTGGCGACCAGCACGTCCACCTTGCCGTGCCGGAACGCGCGCAATGCCCGTTCCCGCTGCGCCTGGCCCAGGTCGCCGTGCACCGCCGCGGCGGCGAAGCCGCGCGTGGTCAGCGCGCCCGCGACCTGGTCGGCGGTCCGCTTGGTGCGGCAGAACACCATGGTCAGCCCGCGCCCGCCGGCCTGCAGCACCCGGGCCAGCATCTCGATCTTGTCCATCTGGTGGGCGCGGAAGACGTGCTGCTCGGTCAGCGGCACAAGCTGGGGCTCGTCGTGCTGCTCGGCGCGCACGTGCATCGGGCGGTTCAGGTACCGCCGGGCGAGCGTGACCACCTCACCGGGCATGGTGGCCGAGAAGAGCATGGTCTGCCGGTCCGCCGGGGTGAGTTCCAGGATCCGCTCCACGTCGGGCAGGAACCCGAGGTCGAGCATCTTGTCGGCCTCGTCGAGCACCAGCGTGCCCACGTCCGACAGGCGAAGGTGGCCCTGGCGGACCAGGTCGAGCAGGCGCCCGGGGGTGCCCACCACGACGTCCACACCGGCCCGCAGCGCGTCGATCTGCGGCTCGTACGCACGCCCGCCGTACACGGTGATGACCCGCGCCCCGCTGGTCCGGCCGGCCGTCTGCAGGTCATAGGAGACCTGGATGGCCAGTTCCCGGGTCGGCACGACGACCAGGGCCCGGGTCGCGCCCGGGCGCACCGGCGGCTGGCCGGGCAGCCGCTGCAGCAGGGGGATGCCGAACGCCAGCGTCTTGCCGGTACCGGTCCTGGCCTGGCCGATGATGTCATGGCCGTCCAGCGCGATGGGCAGGGCTAGCGTCTGGATCGGGAAGGCGGCAGTAATCCCCTCGGCGGCCAGGCTTTCGCAGATCGGCCCGGCGACACCGAGGTCGGAAAACAAGGGGCCGGCGGTGCTTTCCGCTTTCCCTGCGCCGGCGGTCAGGTCTTCGCCCTGTTCCCGGGCGGTAGGCATATAGGTTGTCAGAGTTCCATCTTTCGGTGGGTTTTGACACATGGAACACGGCTTCGTACCCCGCGCATTCCCTTGTGACCGCAGGCCAGTGTACCAACGGGCGGTAGGCTGCGCTGATGGCAGGCACGGACGCGCCGGAGACGGATGCCCTGACCGACCTGTTTGGCCTGCTCGCCTACGCCGAACTCGTCGCCTTCCTCAACCTGTCCGGCGACGCCGCGCTCGCCTCCTCCCTGGAGGACAAGGCCGCCCTCGGCGGGATGGCCGTCGCGGAGTTCGGCCATTTCCGTGCCCTGCACGGCGCGCTGACCAGCATGGGTGCCGTGCCGGAGCAGGCCATGGCGCCGTTCGTGGCGCCGCTGGATGCGTTCCATGCCAGGACCGCGCCCGCGGACTGGCTCGAGGGCCTGGTCAAGGCGTATGTGGGGGACGGGCTCGGCGCCGATTTCTACCGTGCCGTGGCCGAGTTTCTGGAACCGAAGGCCCGGGCGCTGGTCCTGGAGGTGCTGGCGGACACCGGTCACGCCGATTTCGTGATCTCCCGGGTCAGGGCCGCGATCGAGGCCGATCCCGCGGTGGCGGGACGGCTGGCGCTGTGGGCGCGGCGCCTCGTCGGTGAGGCGCTCGCCCAGGCGCACCGGGTGGTGGCGGAACGGCCCTCGCTCGCCCGGCTGGTCGTCGGCGCGGCCGGTGAGGCGGGCGGGCAGGGTGACATCGGCCGGTTGTTCGCGCGCATCACCGACGCCCATGACCAGCGCCTGGCGGCGCTGGGGGTATGACGGGCGAGCGCGAGGGTCACAGGTTCCCGAAGCCGACCCTTCGCTGCTCGGTGCCGTTGAGTTCCACGTAGCCGATCTTCTCGGCCGGGATCAGGATCTTCCCCCCCTTGTCGTCGCGGACGACGAACATGCCGCCGTTGCTCAGCGCCGTCAACAGGGAGCGCTCGACCTCATCCGGGGACGAGAGGGTGTCCACCACCAGTTCCCGCTGAATGGACTGGATGCCAATCTTGACTTCCACGCTGGTCCTTTCACTGGTCCGCGGCGGCCGGGTCGCTGGCCCGCGGCCAGCCGCTGATCCCCCGCCAGGCCAGCCTGGCCATCAGCTGCTGTGCGGCATCCTTGGGAATCGCGCGATCGGTCCCCAGCCAGTAGGTGGCGCTGACCTGAGCCATTCCCACCAGGCCCATGCCCAGCAGGTGCGCTTCCTCGTCCGCGATGCCCGCATCCTCGGAGATGATCTCGCTGATCATTTCCGCACAGTCGCGGCTGGATTCGTCCAGCCGGGCGCGCACGGCCGGCTCGTTGCGCAGGTCTGATTCGAACACCAGGCGGAATGCCTGGCCGGTACTCCCGACGAAGTCGAAGAACGCGGTGAACGTGGCCATGACCCGCTGCTGGTTGTCGGTGGTGGACTCCAGCGCGGCGCGGACCGTCGCGGTGAGCGCGGCCACGCTCTCGTCCAGCAGCGCCAGGTAAAGCTCCAGCTTGCCGGGGAAGTGCTGGTACAGAACGGGTTTGCTCACCCCGGCCCGCTCGGCGATCTCATCCATCGCTGCGGCGTGGTACCCCTGCGCCACGAACACTTCCTGAGCCGCGGCGAGCAACTGCCTCCGCCTCGCGGGCTTGGGCAGCCGGTTCCCGGCCTGGCGGGCCTGCGGGGTTGTTGTCACCTGTGTCTCCACTCAGCCCTCCGCTTCACCGTTACCGGTAGTCGTCGTCATCGAGTTCCACTTCCCGATATTGCTCCATCGCGTCGGCCTCGTTCACGTCCAGGGGAAGGTCGGCCGCAGCCTGGGGGAACGTGGCCTGGCTATCCTCTCGTTCCTCGATCACCTCACGCCGCTGCTCTGCGAGATCAGGCGCTGGCTGTCCCAGATCGCTCTCGCTCATCGGTGATCCCCTTCGCGTGTCCGGCCGACTCTGCCGCTATTCTCTCGCGTCGCGCGGTCTCGCGATGCCACGGGTGCAACTCCATGTACTCCCCAAGGCATCCCCACGGCGGCCCAAGACAGATCCGTATCATGCCGGGATATGCTTGCGCTTTACCGAATCTTCAACCCCTAGTCGCCATGTTCGTGACACTCCCTAGTAACCTCTGGCCAGGGCCAACGCGTACCGGCTCAAGCGTGCTACGCACGGTCCCCTTCCTGGTGCCGGCCCTGAGCGGGGGATCGCTGGAGCAGAAGACCTAGTGGGAGACCCACCGCTCGTGTCTGGCCACGATAGCCCGCTGCCCGCTGGGCCGTTCCCCCCGGACGGCCGGGCAGCAGCCGATGCCGACGAATTGGTCACCCTCCCCCCGACGACGCCACCAGGAGTGATGTCCGATGTTCGCGCACGCCCTCGAATGGATCAGCTACGGATCCCTGGCCGGGACCGCGGTGCTGGTGGTGGTCTTCCGGTTCCTCTGGCGCCGGGGGAAGTCACTCCAGGAGCGCTGAGCCCGCTCTATATCATTCCCCACGTCACCCATGAGCGGCAGAGAGTAGCCCTGCTGGTCTCGGTCGCCGCCGCTGGGGTAATGACCTGGGCGGCGGTGCACCTCTACTACACCCTGTTGCGGCCCGCCTACCTCCCCCTGCTGCCGATTTGGGCCGTGGCGTTCACGTTCTCGTCGCTGCCGCTGTTCCTCAGCTGGCGTGACCGGCCGGCCCGGGTGACGCGCCGCCAGCAGCAGTTCCTGGACACGTTTCACGTCACCGTCGCGATCCCGGTCTACAACGAGGACCCGGGGCTGCTGGACCGGTGCATCTGGTCCCTGGTCAACTCCAGCCGGCCCCCGCAGTGCGTGCACGTCGTCGAGGACGGGGAGTCCGGGGACTACTCCGCACTGCGGGCTCACTGGGAAGGCATCCGCGGGCCGGTGCTGGTGAAGTGGGAGCGCCTGCCGCGGAACATGGGCAAAAGGTGGGCGCAGTCGCAGGTCTTCGCAAACAGCCCCGAGGCGGACGTGTTCATCACCGTGGACTCCGACACCACGCTGGAGTACCAGGCGATCGAGGAAGGGCTCAAGCCGCTCGCGAACCCGAAGGTCGCCTCGGTCGCCGGGATTGAGGAGATCTGGAACAAGAACGCCAACTGGCTCACCAAGATCTGTGCGGCCCGCAATACCTATTCCCAGCTGGTCTCCTGGTCCACGCAGTCAGTCTTCGGGGACGTCCTGATCAACCGGGGCACGTTCGCCTTGTACCGGGCGCCCATCATCCGGGAGATCGTCCCCGCCTACCTGAACGAGACGTTCCTTGGCCATCCGGTGAAGCTCGGCGACGACTCGGCGCTGACGTTGTTCTCCCGGGCGCATGGGCGCACCGTGCAGCAGGTAAGCGCGTTCTCGCTGCCCATGTACCCGCAGACCCTGTCACACCACTTCCGGCAGTGGCTGCGGTGGGCGCGGGGCGGGTCGGTGCGGAACTACTGGCGGCTCAAGTACCTGCCGCTGCTGTCATGGGGCTGGTGGTGGACGGCGCTGGCGTGCTACTACACCCTCGCCTCCATCTTCGTGCCGGTGCTGCTGATCGCCACGTGGCCGGCGAGTTCCGGGCTCGCCGCCTGGACCGGGCTGTCGGTGGTGGCGTGGTCGTTCACCACCAGCCTGCACGTGCTGCGGGTACGCCGCGGATCAGAGACGTCCTGGACGCGGCTCAGTTCCGTTCTCGCCTACCCCGCGGGACTGATCTGGTCGTCGTACTGCCTGCGCCCGATCCGCTTGTACGGAATCTTCACCTGCTTCAAGCAGGGCTGGGTCACCCGGCAATCGGGTGTTGAGATCGGCGCCGACGGCCTGGCCCACAGGGCCCCCCGGTGACCTTCAAGAACCGCGCCGCGAAGACGGCCGCGGTCATCGCTCCCACGGTGCTGCTCGTATGGCTCGGTGTGGTCGTGGCGCGGCACCTGTCCATTGGGGCGGCGCCCGCCGCGCCGCCCCTTTGCTCGTCACGGCCCGTGCGGCAGGTGGAACCGCGGGAGTTCCTGCTGGGTGTCCGCGAACACGACACCCCGGGTCCATGGGCACCGATCAGCCAGTTCGCAGCGGCGGCGGGCGCCCGGCCACGGCTCGTGCTGATCTACACCAGCTGGAAGCAGAAGTTCCGGTACGGGTTTGCCAAGACCGCCGCCGCGCACTGCGCGGTGGTCATCGTCCAGATGCAGCCCTGGTCGGTGCCCCTGTCGGCGATAGCCGCCGGGCACTATGACGGTTACCTGTCTTCGTACGCCCGGCAGGTGCGCACCTTCCACCGCCCGGTAGTGATCGGGTTCGGCCATGAGGTCAACGGCAACTGGTACCCGTGGGGCCACGGCCACCAGTCCCCGGCCGCGTTCGTCGCGGCGTGGCGGCACGTCGTCACCGTGTTCCGCCGCCAGCACGCCGGCAACGCCATCTGGTTGTGGACGATCAGCAGCGGCGTCCCTCGCGGGCGCCAGCTGCGCCCTTACTGGCCGGGTGCCCACTACGTCAACTGGGTCGGCGTGGACGGCTACTACGAGCAGAAGGGTCAGAACTTCAGCAGCGTCTTCGGACATACCATTCGCCAGGTGCGCGCCTTGACCAAGGACCCGATCCTGCTGTCCGAGGCGGCCATCGGCCCGGCCGCTGGCCGCTCCGCCTCGATGCCGAACCTGTTCACCGGCATCCGCCGCGACCACCTGCTGGGGCTGGTCTGGTTCGACGTGACGCAAAGCGGCGACCTATCGCACCAGAACTGGCGCATGGAAGGCCACCCGGCGGAGGTCGCCGCCTTCAAGCATGGTGTCGCGCAGCTGCTGCCATCCTCATCAAAGCCACCCGGGCCGTGGGCTCCTTACGGTGCCGGGGTGGCCCAGAAGGCAACTGGACCGCAGTAAGACCAGAGAGAAAGGGTACTTAGGTGACATGCGTGCCATGTGGAGAGGCGAGATCTCGTTCGGTCTCGTGATGATCCCGATCCGGCTCTATGCCGCGACCGAGCACCGGGACGTCTCGTTCCGCCAGGTCCACCGGACCGATGGGGGGCGGATCCGGTTCCGCCGGGTCTGCTCGATCGACGGCGAGGAGATCGCCTACTCCGACGTGGCCAAGGGCTACGAGCTGCCGAATGGCGAGATGGTCGTGCTCACCGACGAGGACCTGGCCGAACTGCCGCTGCCCACCGCGCACAGCATCGAGGTGCTGCATTTCTCCCCGGTCGACCAGGTGGACCCGATCATGTGGGAGCGCAGCTACTACACCGAGCCCGAGCCGCAGGGGGTGCGCGCCTACGCGCTGCTCCGGGACGCGCTGGACCGGTCGGGCATGGTGGCCGTGGCGAAGGTGGCGCTGCGCAACCGGGAGACGCTGGCCGCGCTGCGCACCCGCGACGGTGTGCTGGTGCTGGTCACCCTGATGTGGCCGGACGAGGTCCGGGTGCCTGATTTCGAGTTCCTCGAGGAAGACGTCGAGGTGCGGTCCCAGGAACTCAAGATGGCCGCGTCGCTGATCGACTCGATGACCGTGGACTTCGACCCGTCCCAGTACACCGACCAGTACCGGGAGGCGCTGGAGGAATTGGTCGAGGCCAAGGTCGAGGGACACGAGGTGGCCGCGCCGCCAGCGCCGCCGGAGAAGCCGGTGACCAGCCTGGCCGACGCGCTGCAGGCCAGCCTCGCGGCCGTCGGTGAGAAGCCCGGCCGGTCTGACGTCGGCGCCGGGCGCAAGCCGCGGCGCAGCGCGTAGCACGTGCCCCTAGGTCTATGCGACGCGCAGCAGGCTGAATGATCTAGGGGGTATGCCCGTTGCTCATTGCCGCGCCGCGGCTGGTCCCCGCCCTGCCGGGCACCGGCGTGCTGGAACCCGGTTACCTCGCGGTCCACGGCGGCGTCATCACCGGGGTGGGCGAGGGCGCGCCGCCGGGCCCCCCAGACCTGGTGCTGGACGCCGGCGTGCTGGTACCGGGCTTGGTAGACCTGCAGGTCAACGGCTACTACGGGATCGATCTGGCAGACTGCGACGCCGACGGCTGGGCCTCGGTGGCACGACGGTTGCCGGAGACCGGCACGACGGCGTTTCTCCCGACGTTCATCACCGCACCGGTAGCCACGCTGGCCACGGCGCTTCGTTCGGCTGCAGAGGTGGCGAAGGCGGTGACCGCGGGGGCGCGGGTTCTCGGCGTGCACCTGGAGGGGCCGTTCCTGTCACCGGCCCGGGCGGGCGCGCACCGGCGGGACTGGATCGTGCCGCCGTCCCCGGGCGCGGTGACCGAGCTGCTGGACGCCGGGGGAGAGCTGCTGCGGCTGGTGACGCTGGCGCCCGAGGCCGACGGCGCGCTGGCCGCGGTCGCGGCGCTGACCGCGGCCGGTGTGGTGGTCAGCGTGGGCCACAGTGACGCCACGGCCGCCGAGGTGGCCGCCGCCGCGGCCGCCGGAGCGCGGATGGTCACCCATCTGTTCAACGCGCAGCGCGGGCTGCACCACCGGGAGCCGGGCGTTGTCGGGCAGGCGCTCACGGACCACCGGCTGGCCAGCGGGCTCATCGTGGACCTGAGCCACGTGTCGCCCGCCGCCTGCGCGATCGCGTTCGCCGCCGCCCCGGGCCGGGTATGCCTGGTCACCGACGCGGCCGCCTGCGCGGGCATGCCGCCGGGACATTACCTGCTCGGCGGCCAGCCGGTGGAGCTGCCGTCGGACGGAGGTGCGCCGGTGCGGCCCGACGGGACGCTGGCCGGTTCCGCGCTCCGGATGGACCAGGCCGTGGCCAACGCCGTCGCCGTGGGCCTGGGGCTGGCCGGGGCGGTAGCCGCGGCCACCCGGATCCCCGCGGACCTCATCGGGCGGCCCGGCCTGGGACGGCTGGCGGCCGGGGCGGCCGCGGACCTGGCCTGGCTCGGCGATGACCTGCGCACCAGGGCCACCTGGATAGGCGGCGCGCAGGTCTTCGGCTGACTACTCCTCCCGGAAGACCTTGTGCTGCGCGGCCTGGGCGCGTGGCCGGATCACCAGCAGGTCCACGTTGACGTGCGCGGGGCGGCTGACCGTCCAGGTGATCGTGTCGGCGATGTCCTCGGCGGTGAGCGGCTCGCGGACGCCCCGGTACACCGCGGCGGCCCGGCCGGCGTCGCCGCGGAACCGGTTCAGCGCGAACTCGTCCGTGCGGACCATGCCCGGCGCGATCTCGATCACCCGGACCGGCTGGCCGCACAACTCCAGCCGGAGGGTTTCCGTCATCGCGTGCTGGGCGTGCTTGGCGGCCGAGTAACCGCCCCCGCCTTCGTAGTTGATGAACCCCGCGGTGGAGGTCAGCATCACGATCGTGCCGTCGCCGCTGGCGATCAGGCGGGGCAGGAGGGCCCTGGTCATGTGCAGCGAGCCGAGCACGTTGGCCTCGAACATGGTCCGCCAGTCCGCCGGGTCCGCATCTGCCACGTACTCCATGCCGAACGCGCCGCCCGCGATGTTGGCCAGCACGTCGCACCGGCCGAGTGACTGCGCGAACGCCGCGACGGCCGCGGCATCGGTGACGTCGAGCACCGCGGTCTGCGCCGAGCCGCCCTGGGACCGGGCGCGGGCGGCGGCCTCCGCCAGCCGGTCGGCCCGCCGCGCGGCCAGGACCACCTGATACCCGGCGCCCGCCAGGCTCGCGGCCGTGGCCGCGCCGATGCCGCTGCTCGCGCCGGTGACCACCGCGACTGGCTGCATGCTCCTGCCTCCCAGTGTTTCCGCCACGCTATCGCTCGGCCGGTGGCGGCATCCGCGGCCCGGTGGCAGTCCAGTTCGCCGAACTCCGGGTAGTGTCTCGGCCCCCATCTTGCGTCATATTGATGTTGAGACACACCAGCCTCAAGCGGAAGGCGTGGCAACATGAGCACTCCGCAGGTCCCCGAGTACGCACAGCCCTTTCCCGCCGCGCCATCAGCGCGGCCCAGGAACGGTCTTGGTGTCGCTGCCCTCGTTCTTGGGGTAGCCAGCCTGGTAGCAGCCCTGTCCTTCCTCTTGTTCCCGCTCGGCTTGATTGGGGGAGTGGTCGCAGCTGTCCTCGGCGTCATTGCGATGGCCCGCGGAAGGGCGAAGGGCGCGACGAACCCCGGACAGGCCGCCGCGGGGATCATCTGCGGCGTCATCGCGCTGGTCATCGGGATAGTGTTCGCGGTGCGTTTCGGTACATTCGTGGCGCACAACACAAGCGTCTTCACGACTTTCGACAACTGCATCGCCAAGGCCAGTAATCGCACCGCGGTCTCCAACTGCATTGCCCGCCTCGCCAGAGACATCCGGTGATAGGCCGGTCGCGGCGTGATCGACGGGGTCATCGGCCGAGACCGAGGCCAGTTCAGGGCGCCCGCCTGAACTACTCCGGGTAGCCGGGCAGGTGGGCGGGCCACCTCCGCCTCCATCGGCTCGGGGGTCACCACGTCCAGGTGTAGCCGGTTCTTGCCCGCCTTGGGCTCGGGCACCTTCATGAAGTACAGCGATCCACCGGCACCGGTCGGGTCGCTGACCTGGAACTCATCGGCGTTGCGCTGGCTGACCTGGTACCCCAGCGCCAGCGCCCAGAATTCGGCCTGGCGCCGCGGGTTGTGGCAGTCCACGACGACGGCCAGCAGCGATGCGGACATCTAGGCACCTCCAGCGCAGGCCCGGGCGTCCGCCCAGCGTAGCCAAGCCTCGGATGCGGGTCATGAAGACCTGCTGCCGAGGTCACGGGGGATGAGTTGAGCCGAGGCCGGTTGGCCGTTGGGGCCTAGTCAGGGTAGATGGCCGGGTGGGTCGCGTAGGTGTGCCCGCTGGGGGTGGTCCAGGTCAGCACGCCCGGGCTGGGCTGCTCCAGCCGCCAGCCGTGGGCCTGCTTGGCCTGATGGTGCCGCCTGCAAAGGGGCGCGAGGTTGCATAGGCACGTTTTGCCGCCACGGTGATAGGCCACGGTATGGTCGGCGTCGCAGCGCGCGGCGGGCCGTCGGCAACCGGGATAGGTGCAGGTGGCATGCCAGATCTCGATCAGGTGGCGCAGCGCGGGGGAAGGCCGGTACGCGGCAGTTTCCCAGGCATGGTCACAGCCGCGGGCCATCAGCAGCGTGAGGCTGAAGGTCCAGGTCGTCCTGGCTGCGTGCGTCCCGGGCCTGCTGGGTTGGCCGGGTCTTGGCCCGTCGCGCGGGGCGCCTGCCGGGCTGGTACCGGAACCCGGCCCGTCGCGTGCGGTGCTTACCGGGCTGGTACCGGAGCCAGGCCCATCGCGTGGCATGCCTGGCGGTCCGCCGCGGGAGCCAGATCCCGGATTGCCCGGCGGTCCGGTGGGCCGCTGGATGTGCCGCTGGCCGGGGGGTGGTCCGGTGCGGGCGCATCCGTGCGCCACGGGGCGGCCCTGCGAGTCGGTGAGGGTGAGGCACCACTTCGCATCGGCCCGGGCCGCCATGGCGTCGGCGATGGCGCGGGAGTCGTCGGCGTCAAGTGGTCCGTACCCTGCGGCGTTGCCGGGCGCATCGGACAGGCCGAGCCAGGTGGCCAAGGGCATCGTGAGGTTCACGCCCCCGGCGTCCCGAGGGGGGTCACCGGGGCTGCCCGGGCCGTCATCGGGACCGGGCGCCATCTCGGCAGCGGTGCCGGGCCCGGCGGGGGTCAGGGAGCCCACCGGGGCCCCGGTAAGCAGGGCCAGGTAGACCTGGGCTCGCAGTTGATCCAGCGTGCCGGGCGCACCGGCGCCCTTCAGTTGCCTGGCCAGGGCGCTGAGGTTCTGATCTGCGGCCAGGACCGACGCCGGGGGCAGGTCGCGCCCGGCGAGGGCGGCGGTTCCGGCGTGCTCGTCCCAGCGTTCGACCCGGGCGTCCTGCAGTGCCCGTTCCTTCCGCTTGCGGGCCGCGCGTGGGTCCGCTGCGATCACCGCCCGGCGGGTGGCCGCGCGAACCTGCCCGGTGGTGTGACCTGGGGCCGCGCCGATGATGGCGTGCTC
>Ga0318525_10000708_pt1 | contig 11007 bp, 6 predicted proteins | sample GRESIP052b4f23_FD_203482 | JGI IMG/M metagenome (GOLD analysis project Ga0318525, IMG submission 203482) | Tropical soil microbial communities from Luquillo Experimental Forest, Puerto Rico - GRE.SIPMG.052b4f23 | ecosystem: Environmental > Terrestrial > Soil > Tropical forest > Bulk soil...
CGAGGTGGTCCTCACGCCTGGTGACCTGGCCATGCGGCTCGGCAGGGTCGAGGAGCAGCTCACCGAGTTCCACCGGCGCTCGGCGCACCGCGAGTCGGTCATCGACCGGCTGCACGAGGAGAACCAGCGGCTCAGCGAGGGAATCGGCCGGGCCTTCCTCGAGCCGGTGATCGCGGACCTCATCCGGCTGCACGACCAGCTGAGCGGGGAAGTGCGCCGGCTGGAGGCGGGCGGCCAGGACGCCCGGCTGCTTTGGTCGTTCGCCGAAGACGTCGCGCAGATCCTCGACAGGTGCGGCGTTGAGGCCTACTCGGCCGAGCCCGGCGACGCGTTCGAGCGCGGTCGGCACCGGGCGCTGGCCGTGGTGGCCTGCGAGGACGAGTCCCAGCACAACACGGTGGCGGAGGTAGTCGCCGCCGGGTTCCTTGACCGCGAGACTGGCCGTATCCGGCGCCCGGTGCAGGCCCGTGTCTTCCAGTACTCCTCCCGCTCCGGAGCGGCCGGTCAGGCTCCTAGCACGGCTCGATCACGGTGAGGTGACATGGCTACCTACGGAATCGACCTCGGCACCACCAACTCGTGCGTCGCCACAGTGGATCACACGGGCCGGCCGGTCATTCTCAAGAGCGCGGTTGGAGAGGACACCACGCCATCGGTGGTCTATTTCGAATCGCCGGACAACGTAGTCGTCGGGCGGCAGGCCAAGGACTCCGCCGTGCTCGCCCCGCCGCTGGTCGTGGAGATGGTCAAGCGGCAGATGGGCCAGGATGTCCACTACACCTTCCACGGGCAGGACCACACCCCCGAGTCGGTCTCCGCGCTGATCCTGCGGGAACTGGCACGCGCGGCAGAGGCCGAGGCCCGCGAGGAGGTCCGTGATGTGGTCATCACCGTGCCGGCCTACTTCGGCGTGGCGGAACGCGAGGCGACCCGCAAGGCGGGCCAGATCGCCGGGCTGAACGTGCTGGATGTCCTTGCCGAGCCGGTGGCCGCGGCGCTGGCCTACCAGGCGCTCGGCGAGGCCGGCGGGGTCCGGCACCTGTTCGTGTTCGACCTCGGCGGCGGCACCTTCGACACCACGGTCATCCGGATCGACGGCGACGACATCCAGGTCGTCTGCACCGACGGCAACCACCACCTTGGCGGGGCCGACTGGGATAACAAGATCATCAACTTTCTGCTGAGCGGCTTCACCAGCCAGTACCCGGATCTCGACCCCAGCGGCGACGAGGCGTTCATGCAAGATCTCGCGACCTCCGCCGAGCAGCTCAAGAAGGCGCTCAGTGCCACCATGACGCGCAAGCAGACCGTGCGATTCGACGGGTCGGTCGCCCAGCTCGAACTGACCCGGGAGCACCTCGAAGAACTCACCTCCGAGCTGCTCGAACGGGCCATGGAGATTACCGAGCGGACGATCGCGACCGCACGGGAGAAGGGCGTCGACCACTTCGACGATGTCCTGCTCGTGGGCGGCATGACCATCATGCCGGTCATCGCCGCGACCCTCAGGGAGCGGTTCGGGCTGGAGGGGCGGCTGCAGGACCCGCATCTGGCCGTCGCCAAGGGGGCTGCCCTGTTCGCCCTGATGCGGCAGATCAAGGTGAGCCTGCCCGACGGTGACGCCGGCGCCCCGCCGGACAGCATGGTGCAGGAGGTGGCTGACCAGCTGGGAATCGACCCCGAGCAGGTCGATGCGATGCGCCGCAAGCGGGTCGCGACGGTCGTGCCACGGGCCTTCGGAATCAAGGTCGTGGACACCGATGACCCGCTGTGGAACACCGACCCGGCCAGGGCGCGCAGGTACATCACTCACCTGCTGACGGCGAATACACCGCTGCCCGCCGACACCGCGCCGGAGACATTCGCCACGGTCTACGACAACCAGCGCCAGGTCCTGCTGGAGGTGTGGGAGCAGGCCGGCTCCGTCGCCTCGGAGGAGCAGGAGCACAACACCCGAATCGGCGAGGGCACGCTGCGGGACCTGCCACGCCGGCCCGCGGGGGCACCGTTCGAGGTCGTCTTCCACATGACCGAGACCGGGCTGCTCAAAGTGCACGGCTGGGAGGCCGAATCCGGCAGCGAGGTCCGCTTCGAGATCCAGATCGGCGGGCTCGACGAGGCCGGGACGCAGGAGGCAGCCACCACGGTGGCCGGCTACGACGTGAGCGGGTAGATGCCCTGGGACCGGGAGCGGTATAGCCGGGACGTGCTGGAGCCCGCCCGGCAGGCCGGCAACGTGCCGCCGCCGGACCTGTACCTGCGCTACGGACTGCCCGCGGGCACCGCGAACCGGGCCGTGTTCGGCCGGCAGATCACCGAGGTGCTCGCCTACTGGCGGGAACTGGACCGCCGCGGGCGCTACCAGCAGCTCGCCCGGGCGCTGCTCACCGCACACCGGGACCTCGAACGGTCCGGGCCGCTCACCCCTGCCAGGTTCGCCGAGCACCATCAGCGGACCCGCCGGCAGCAGGCGATGCAGCTCGCGCGGTTGGCCGCGGTGGAGGCGGGCGCGGCCACCCACGTCGGGCCGGACAGGGTCAGGCGCCTGGCCGCCGCGCTCGACATTCCCGCCACCGACGCGGAAGTGACCGAGGCGCTTGGGCAGGCCGGCGTGCGAGTCGTCGCGGGCTTCCCGGAGCTGCCCGCCATGCCTCATCCGAAGCAGGCCGACCTGGCCCAGCACGTGCAGCAGCTCGGCAAGCGGCTGTCCACCGAGGTCGTCTTCGGAAGCGCGGTCCGCGACGGCTTCCGGCTCCTCGGCGGGTTCCGGCTCGCCGATGGCAGACGGCTCGACGAGAGGGCGCTTGGCACGGCCCGCGACAGCGCGGCCGCACTGCCCTATACGGAGGCGGCCAAGGAGCCCACCGAGAACGTCCTGGCCATCCTGGGCGCGGCGGCACGCCAGCCGGGGCAGCTGGATGCCCTGCTGCTATCTGAAGTGGTCGAACGGCTGCGGCAGTTCGCCGGCTCGGGCTTTCTCCAGCGGGGCATCGCGGTCCAGGCGCACGACCTTGGCCTGGACGAGGACGAGGCCGGGCTGCTGGCGGGCGCGGTGCTCACCGGCGGCACAGCCGGCGGCATCCGCGAGCGGGTCGAGGAAGCGCTCAGCACGGGCAAGCTCCGGGCCGCCCAGCGGGAAGCCGCAAGATTGCCCGCCGACGACCCGCTGTGGGAGCGGATCGCCGCGCTGGACACCAGGGTCGACAGCCTCAGCCGCGAGGCCGACGAGGAACTCGCCCGCGGACGGCGCGAGCCGGCCGCCGCGCGGCTGGCCGAGGCGCTGCGGATCGCCGCCGATGACAGTGACCTGGCCGAACGGCTGGCCGCGCTGCCGCCGCCGGCCCCGAGTCATGCCGAGGCCCGCATGGACGGGGACCACGTGCTGGTGACCTGGGAGCCGAGTGCGGCCCTGGCCGGCCCGGTGCGCTACCGGGTCAGGCGGGGCGCGGGCCGGCCGCCCCGCTCGCCGGCCGAAGGCACCGCCGTGCTGGCGCCGGACGCGCGGCACGAGGCCATCGACGCGGAGGCGCCCATCGGCACCGACCTTTTCTACAGCGTCTTCGCCGACCGGGGCGGCGAGGCCTGCTCGCCCGCCGCCAGCACCGAGGCGGTGGCCCGCGCGCCGGACGTGACCGGCATCACCGTGACCGTCGCCGACACCTCCGTCGCCATCTCCTGGCGGGCGCCCGTCGGCGCCGACGCGGTCCAGGTCGTGCGTGCCACCGGCCGCGAGCCGGGAGGACCAGGCGACGGGACGCCGGTCGAGGCGTCGATCACCGGGTTCAGCGACGCCGGGCTGCGCACCGGAACGGAGTACCTCTACCGGATTACCGCGTCCTACCGGGGGGGCAGCGGGGAGCGCCGCCAGTCGCCCGGCGTTGTCGTGGCGGCCGTGCCGGTACCCGAGCCCGACGCGGTCATCGGCCTGGCGGTGACGGTGGCGGGCCATGGCGCGGCCGCGGCCGAAGCGTCCTGGACGCCGCCCCGGCACGGCCAGGTGCGGCTGGTGATGAGCGACGGCCCGCCGCCGTGGCGGGCGGGCACCCGGATCACGCCAGCCGAGGCGGCCAGGCTGCCGGAAATCGGCGGGGCACCGCGGCGCGGCGCCGACGGCCGGGACTCGCTGGCGCTGAACCTGCCACCCGGGCGGCACTACGTCTGCGCCCTGACCTGGGCAGGCAGCGCGGTTGTCGCCGGTGACGCGGTCGAGGTCGTGCTGGTGGAGCGGGTGCGGGGGCTGACCGCCCAGCGAATACACGATTCGGCACGGCTCGCCTGGGAGTGGCCCGACGGCGCGGTCGACGCGGTGATCCGCTGGGACGGCAAGGAGCAGCGCTGCTCCTGGCGCGCCTATCACGACGAGGGCGGCGCCACGGTGACCATTGGGCGGGCCGAGACGGCGATCGAGGTCTGCGCGGTGTACGCGCATCCGGACGGGCCGCTCACCGCCCCCGCCGCGGCGGTGACCGTGCCGGCCCGGGGCGTCGCGGTCCACTACCGGATCCGCCGCGGCGGCATTGGCCACCGGGGGCAGCGGATCGTGGAGTTCATCCCCGAAGGGGAAGTCCGCCTGCCCGCCATCGTGGTCGTCCGGACGGCCGGACGGTATGCCCCTGACCGCCCCCCGGCCGACGACAGGCGGCTCGACCGGATCGAGCCGCGGCAGATCGCGGCCGGCGAGCGCGTGACCATCACCGTGGACGCGGGCCCGGGACCAGGCTGGCTGGCCTGCTTTATCGCCCCGGATGCCGCGGCTGAGGACGCCGCCGCCATCCTCCTGTTCCCCCCGCCCGCCGATGAGATGAGGATCCGGTGAGGCTGACCTCGGCCAGGCCGCTGTACTGCCCCTACTGCTATGAGGATTTCGCCGAGCAGGCGATCGCTTTCCGGTGCTCTGGGCAACTCAGCAGGCAGGGTAAGCGCTGCGAGCCGGGGGTCGACGAGGCACTGCGAGATCGCATCGGCTTCACCGGGGCGCTGCCGCCGGTCTTTGCCGCCGATGGGCGCCAGACCTCGGCCGAATGCCCGCGCTGCGGGGCCAGCACGACGACCCGGGTCTGCCCGGCCTGCCACAGCCAGCTGCCGGTGCACTTCGGGAAGGTGCCTAGCCGCCTGATCGCGCTGGTCGGCGCGAAACAGTCCGGCAAGTCCGTGTTCATGACGGTTCTCGTGCATGAGCTCATGAACGACCTGGGGCAACAGCTCGAGGCGGCGATCAGCGGGGCCGACGACAGCACCCGGCACCGGTTCGCCAGGGACTACGAAAAGCCGCTCTACCGCGACTCACTGCTGCTACCGCCGACCACGACGGCGGGACTTCGCAACCGGGTGCCGCTCGTCTTCCGCTTCACCGTCCCAGGCCACGGCTGGCTTGGCGGGAACGGCTGGCTTGGCCGGATCGGCTGGTTTGGCCGGAACGGCTGGCGTGGCGGGGCCGATACCGCGCAGCGGTTCGAGCCGCAGCACACGCTGATGTCCTTCTTCGATGCCGCCGGCGAGGACCTCAAGTCACAGCAGTCGGTGGAGCAGCACCTCCGTTACCTGGCCGCCGCCGACGGCATCGTGCTGGTGCTGGATCCGCTGCAGATGCCCGGGGCACGCGGCCTGGCCAGGCCGGGAACCTTGTTGCCGGACCCCGGCACCACCGACGACGAGCCGGTGAAGGTGCTGGAGACCATCACCGACCTGATCCTGGCCAAGGAGGGCAAGAAGCCGAAGCACCGGATCGCGAAGCCGCTCGCCATCGTGTTCACCAAGATGGACGCGCTCCTCCACAACCTCAGCCTGACCAGCCCGTTGCTGCAGCCGGCGCCCCAGACGCCGTACCTCGAGGAACGGGACAGCCTGGCGGCCCACCACGAGATACAGCGGCTGCTGGCCCAGTGGGAAGGGACCCGGATCGATCAGTTCACTCAGCTGAATTACCGCTCCTACCGCTATTTCGGGGTATCCGCGCTGGGCGAGACACCCACGGCAGACAACCACGTGTCCGCGCGCGGCATCCGCCCCATCCGGGCCGGCGATCCCTTTATCTGGACCCTCGCCCAGCTACGGGCCATCCCGGTGAAGCGGGGCTGACATGGCATTTCAGCAGCTCTACTACACCTCCTGCGAACACGGGCTGGCCGGGTACAGCGGGTACCAGTTCAACGCGGTCACCCCCGGGGTCTCGGCGGCCGTCATGCACGAGATCGAGGACCGCACCGTCTACGAACCGCCGGGCTGGCTGCTGGCCACTCGTTGGCGCCCCCCCCCGTCCCCCACCCGGGGGGGTGGCGGCGGCCCCCCCCGCGGCCCGAGGAACCGGAGGCATACCCGGTCGCGTTCTCCCACGGAACGAGCGAGGCCACGGGGGCGGTCATCCTCGCCCAGGTGGTGTTCGCCGGGGCGGACTACTCCGGCCGCCCGGGCAACTACTTCGCGCACGCCCTGGTGACGGACACGCCCGAGCAGGATTTCGGGCCGCTGCTCCCGGTGGAGCTGTGGGGCGCCGAACTGTGGCAGCGCCACCCGGCCGACCGCAGCGAGTTGCCGGAACTGCCCGGTCCGCCGCCGCCCGGCAGCATCGACCGTGCGGGCACCCAGGCCTTTCTCGACGCCCATAGCGCCGACGGAATCCTCCCCCAGCTGCTGACCGCGGTCGGCAAGGCCATGGCCGGTGACCGGCCGGTGCTGCTGGCGAGCCACGACGTCACCGAGAACGCGTGGTGGATCGCGGCCGTCTCCTACCTGCTGGGCGACCATCTCGGGCGCCGCCTGACCTTCACCACCTACAGCCACCGTCCGGCCTACTCCCCCTACCACCTGACCGGGGTCCTGCCCGACGCCCTGCCGCCCGACGCCGACTCCAGCTTCCAGCTGTTCGACCTGGCGGCCGGGCGGGCACCTGCCGAACGCCTCCACCCGCTGGCGGACTTGCTGGCCAGCACCGGCGTACTGGCCGCATCCGGCCTCTGGCAGCAGGCGGCGGCCTTCGCGCCGGGCACCGGGGAGAGCCTCGATGACTGGCTCCCGCCCATGACCGCGGCGGCCGGGCTGCTCGGCCGGCGCCTGTCCGCCGCAGAGACCGACCTGGTCGCCGGGTGGCTTCTCGCCGCGGCCGGGTCAATGCCGGTACCGCTGGCCGACGCGGCCCTCGGCGTCACGCTCAGTCAGCCCGACGAGATGCTGTCCGACGAGCGGCTCCTTGGCCTGCTCGGCATGGCGCGGCAGCTACCGGCGGCGGACCGGGCCGGGCGGCTGGAGGCCCTACTGAGCGAGCGGGCGCTCGCGCACCTCATCCGGGGTGAGCCGGCCCTTCCGGTCCGGCTGACCGGCCCGGCTGCGGCAGCCGCACAGGCCCGGGCGGTGCAGGTCCTCGGCGCGAGCACGCCCGGGACCGCACTGGCGCTGCTTGACTGGGCCGCCGAATCGGGCCTGGTGCTGCCGGACGCCGACCTCGAACGGTACGGGAAGACCTGCCTCGACCCGGGCACGCCCGAGCCGGAGCTGACCAGCCTGCTGAGCGGGTACCCGGCCATCCTGCGCGGGCTGCTCGCACGGCTGGCCGGCGAGCCGCAGGCCGCCGAGACGCTGTTCGCCGGCCCGGCCGGCGGGGCCATCGGGCGCGACGACCTGGCCGCGTATCCGGCACTGGCGGAACTCTGGCTGATCCAGGCCGCCGCGCGGGGCGACATCGAGCCGCTGCGTGCCTTCGACGAGATCTCCGACATCCGCGCGCGGCGGACGCGGCCCGCGCGGGCCGACGGGCAGCTGCTGCGGCGCCTGTGGCCGAATGGCTGCCCGCCAGAGCAGCTCGCGGAGTTGCTGGGCGCCGTGCCGGGGCGGCCCGCGGCCGACGTGCGGGACTGGGTCGTCGCGCAGATCGTGGCGGTCGTCGCACGCGGCAAGCTGGACGCCGGCTCGCTGCAACTGGCCCGGGCCCTCGCCGGCCACCCGATCCTGCGGGCGCTGCCCGAAGCGGACCGGGAGGTCATGCAAAACGCGGCCCGTGTCGAGCCACTGCTGCGCCTCGCCCGGTCCGCCGTGCGGCGCGGGGACCTGTCCATCTTCGCCAGCCTGTTCGCCGCGTACGCAACCGTCGACGACGAGAGCCGCCGGCTGCTGGAGAGCCAGGTGCCTGTGTTGCTGGCCGAGGCGAAGCCGCTCGGCGCTGCGCTGCGCAACTGCCCGCCGGGCATGGCACGGGCCTTCTGCGGCGCGGTGACGTCCTGGCTGGTGCCCGAGCGCGCCGATGTCCGGCTCGCCCGGCGGGTCTTCGTCGCGCTCGGCGACCCGGACGTGCTGGCGCAGCCCGGCCTCGCCGGGTCGCTGCGGATGGCCTTCGAGCCGGTGCGGGACTGGCGCCGGCGGGATCTCAGCAACCTGGCCCGCGCCCTGGCGGACGACGGGCTGGCCGAGCCGTTCCAGGACTGGAAGGACGAGCAGCGCTCCGGGCTGGCCCGGAAGGTGTTCGGCGCGGGCCGGGAACCGCTGGCCGGCCGTGGGCGAGAGGACCCCTGACATGTGGTTCTTCGCCGCGCTGGCTTACGTGCTCTACCTGATCATCGTCGTGCCGCTGGCGGCGGTCGTCGGCTGCGTGGTGTATGGCCTATGGATTCCCGTTATCTACTTCGGCGCCCTGGCGCGGGTGCTGGTCATCCGGCCACCCGGGCTGCCCGGCCCGGAACACTGGCCGCGGGTGCCCGCGGACGCCGATCCCGCGGTGCTGGAGTATTTCTACGGCCCGGCCGTCGCGGACGCCGAGCATGCCGTGCAGGTGGCGTATGCCGGCTGCCGGAGCTTCGTGAGTTCCGGCGTTGCGGCCGTTGTCTCGTCCTTCGACTCGGAGCAAGCATTGCTCACCGGCCCGCTGGGCGTCGGCGGCGCGGCCGGGATAGCCGTCGGCACCGCGTTCGGGGTGGTCGTCACGACCGGTTGCGTAATCCTCCAGTTGCTTGTCGTCGGTCTCTCGACCGCCGTCATGCGGGTTATCGGCGCCGCGCTGCGCGGCGCGGATTCGGCCGTTCTCCGGATCAAGAACATCCGGATGATCTGCCCGGTCTGTTCCGAGCGGGTGGCCTACCCCGGATATAACTGCCCGCGGCCCGGCTGCCCGCGCCGTCACCGTGACGTGCGGCCCGGCCGGTTCGGCGTCTTCCGCCGCCGCTGCCAATGCGGCGAGAAGATGCCCACGCTGTTGCTTTTCGGCTCGTCCCGGATGGACGCCTTCTGCCCGGACCATGGTCACCCGCTGGAGTACCGTCCGGGCGAGGCGCCGGAGATCGTGCTGCCGTTCTTCGGCGCCACCGGCGCTGGCAAGACCCGGCTGCTGTACAGCATGGTCACGCAACTGCGCGCCTGGGAGCGGGAGGGCGGCCCCAAGGCGGAGTTCGCCGACTCTGTCACGATCCGGGAACTGAACGCCGCCGAAGGCATCCTGCGCTCGGGCACCAGCACCTCGCTGACGCCGGTCCAGCTCCCCCGTGCCCACGTGATCCGCCTGACCACCGGCAAGGACACCCGGATCCTGCACCTGTTCGACGCCGCGGGTGAGCGCTTCTACCGTTCCGAGCGCACCCAGGAACTGGGATACCTCGGCAAGGCACGAACGTTCATCCTGGTCATAGACCCGCTGTCGGTGGATTCGCTCTGGGCGCGCCTGCCACCCGCCCGCCAAGCGGAACTGGAACCGGTGCGCTCGACCGCGCCGTCACCCGACCTGGCCTACCAGCAGACGCACCAGGAGATCGAGGCGATGGGCGTGCACCTGCGAAACGTTCGGCTGGCCGTTGTCTTCAGCCGGGGCGACCTGGTCGACGGGCCGGATGGCGACATCGCCGGGTGGGCCTGCCGGGAACTCGGGCTCGGCAACCTGATCCGTTCGACGCGGCTGAACTTCAAGGAGGTCCGCTTCTTCTCCACCGCCGCCATCATGCGGGCCGACGGGGTCATAGACGAGTCGGTCCCGGCGCTGATGCACTGGGTCCTGGCCAACAGCGGCCTGACCCTGCCGGGAGCGCAGACATGACCAACCCGGTCGAGGAGCGTTCGTACCGATGGGCCCGCCGGTACGTGTTCGCCGCCATCCTCGCAGTGATCATCTTCCTCATTGCCCTGTGGATCCTGACGTGATCCGCGGCCCCATGCTCCCTCCCCGGCCGCCGGAGCGGACGGGAGCCCGGCCAAGGCCGGCATGCCCTGGCGGTCACGTGAACCTCCGGGATCCACCGACCGAGATTGGATATGTCTTTGGCCTGCTCGCACATGGCGCCAACGGCCCGCTGAAAGTAATGTCTTGTGCTGGCGCTGTTGCTGTTCAGTGACACGGTTACGTAAGGGGGAGGTGCCGCCATGGTTGATGCCGCTACCGCCGACATGATGCGCCAGTCGCAGTTTGTGTTCCAGGCGACCGTTCAATCGCCGGGTCGCTCTACCGTCTCGGATATCCCGGTGGACGATCACACCGTCGTGGTCAAGATTGATCGGGTGCTTCACTCCCCGGCGGCTTTGGCCCACTCGGCGGGCATGGACGTCACCGTCCAGCTGGCCGCGGGATCAGCGGTGCCGCCGGCCGGCGAGCAGGTGACGTTCTTCACCAGGCCGGTCGCCTACAGCGACGGCATCGCCGTGGCCGAGGTGGGGCGAACCACGCCAGAGACCGCGGGAGAGCTGACCACCATGACGGCGGGCCCGGCCGCCGGGCACCTCCGGCCGCATCCCGCGCTGGACATCGCACAGCAGCAGGCGGAAGAGCGGCTGAGGGCCCATGCCGCCGAGGCCGACGCCATCGTCATCGGGCGGGTCACCCAGCTCGGGCAGGCCAGAGGTCCCGCGCTCAGGGAGCATGATCCGGACTGGTGGGTCGCCACGATCGCCGTGGATCACGCCGAGAAGGGAACCGTCGGCGACACCGTCCAGTTCTCCTTCCCCAACTCCCATGACGTCCATTGGGTCCACGTGCCCAAGCCGGCCGCCGGGGACACCAGGCTATGGCTGCTGCACGCCGCGACCGGAGCTGCCGCGGAG
>Ga0318525_10000709_pt1 | contig 11005 bp, 10 predicted proteins | sample GRESIP052b4f23_FD_203482 | JGI IMG/M metagenome (GOLD analysis project Ga0318525, IMG submission 203482) | Tropical soil microbial communities from Luquillo Experimental Forest, Puerto Rico - GRE.SIPMG.052b4f23 | ecosystem: Environmental > Terrestrial > Soil > Tropical forest > Bulk soil...
GCGCGAGTTCGCCGCGGAACACGGCATCGACCTGGCGCAGAGCTATGCCTACTCCAACGGCGACGAGGACGTGCCGTTCCTGCGGACCGCCGGGCGGTCGCGGGCCATCAACCCCGGGCGTCACCTGGCCGAGGCGGCACGGCACTACGGCTGGCCGGTGGCCAGATTCCGCTCCCGCCGGGCCGGGGTAGCGGACGTCGTCCACACGGCCGCGGGGCTGGCCGGCATGCTCGGCGGCTTCACCGCGGGCGTGGTGCTGGGCGCGGCCACGGGGTCCCGGCGAGAGGCCGTCGACCTGGCCACCACGCTCGCCGGTGAGCTGGGCAGCGTGCTGGCCGGCGTGCGGCTGGACGTCTACGGTGCCGAGCACCTCGCGACCCGGCCCGCGGTGTTCCTCTTCAACCACCAGAGCCAGCTTGACGTGCTCATCCTGGCCAAGCTGCTGCGCGGCGGGTTCACCGGCGTCGCCAAGAAAGAGCTCGCGAACAGCCCCGGTTTCGGGCTGATGTTCCGGCTCGCCGACGTGGCGTTCGTGGACCGGCAGGACAACGCGCAGGCGCGCAAGGCCCTGGAGCCGGCGGTGCAGAAGCTGCGCGACGGCATCTCCCTGGTGATCGCGCCCGAGGGGACCCGGTCGGCGACCCCGGCCCTGGGCCCGTTCAAGAAGGGGGCGTTCCACGTCGCGATGCAGGCGGGGGTGCCGATCGTGCCGATCGTGATCCGCAACTCCGGCGAGCTGATGTGGCGCGGCGCCACCACGATCCACGCGGGAACGGTGCAGATCGCGGTGCTGCCCCCGGTCGCCACCGACGGCTGGGACGTGGCCGGCCTGGACGAGCACGTCCGCGAGGTTCGCGGGCAGTATCTGGCCACGCTGGCCAACTGGCCGGCCCACGGCACCGGGCAGGTGACCGCCACGACGACCGCCAGCTTCGGCCCGCCGCCCGCGCTGCCGCTGGACTGGGGCGCCTCCCCCCGGATGAACCCGCTGGAAACGGCGATGTGGCGCGCCGAATCGGCGGACCCGCGGCTGCGCGTCACGGTCAGCCTGCTCGAACTGCTCGACCCCGTCCCGGACTGGGACCGGCTGCTCGCCGCGCACGAGTGGGCGTCCCGCATGGTGCCGCGGATGCGGCAGCGCGTGCTCGAGCCCGCGCTCGCGCTCGGCACCCCCGCCTGGGTGACGGACGATGACTTCGACCTGTCCCGGCACGTGCACCGGGTCCGGCTGCCTGGCCCTGGCACGCTGCGGCAACTGCTCGACATCGGGCAGGATTTCGCCGCCGCTCCCCTCGACCGGGACCGCCCGCTGTGGCAGGCGCTGTTGGTGGAGGGCCTGGCCGACGGCCGGGCCGGGTACGTGGCCAAGAGCCACCACAGCGTCACCGACGGGCTCGGCGCGGTCCAGTTGATGATGCGGCTGCACAGCCGCACGCCCGAGCACGACCCGGACCGGCCCGAGCCGCCGGTCCCGGTGCCCGGCGGGGGGTCGCGCACCGGGCTGTTCGCCGGTCAGGTCGCCGATGCGGTCCGCGCCACCCCGATGGCGGCGGTGCGCCAGGGCACCAGGGCGCTCGGCACGCTGGCGCGGCCGTGGGACACGGCCTCCCGGGCCGTGGGGCAGGCGCTGTCCGCGGCCCGCTTCGCCGGCCAGGGTACGACCGCCCCGCCCGGCTCGCCGCTGCTGGCCCGCCGGGGCGGCGACTGGCGCTTCGACGTCACCGATGTGCCGCTGGCCGGCCTCAAGGCCGGGGCGAAGGCGGCCGGGGGGTCGCTCAACGACGGGCTGCTGGCCGCGGTGATCGGCGGATTCCGCCGCTACCACGAGCAGCACGGCGCCCCGGTGGACCGGCTCGCCGTCGGGTTCCCGATCAGCCTGCGCGCGCAGGACGACCCGCAGGGCGGGAACCGGTTCACCGGCGCCAAGTTCGCCGCGCCGATGGCCGAGACCGACCCGGCGGCCAGGATCGCCGCGGTGCGGCAGTTCGTGCTGGAGGCCCGCGCGGCCAGCGCCGCCGCGGCGGACACCGTGCCGGCCGCCCTGGCCCCGGTGATCGGATGGCTGCCCGCCCCGGTGGTCAGCACCGTCTCGGGCCGGCTGACCAGCACAAACGACGTCCAAGTCTCCAGCATCCCCGGCGTGCCCTTCCCGGTGTACATCGCGGGCTCGCGGATCACCCACATGTACCCGTTCGGCCCGCTGCCCGGGTGCGCCGCGATGATCACCCTGATTTCGCACAACGGGAACTGCTGCATCGGCATCAACACCGATTCGCTCGCGGTCACCGACCCGGGCGGGCTCGCCGACGACCTCCGGGCCGGACTGGACGAGGTAGTGGAGCTCGCATGACATCTCCGGACACCGCCGCTGTTCCTGAGCGGGCCCGCGTCGTCGTCGTGGGCGGTGGCGTCATCGGCGCCTCGGTCGCCTATCACCTGGCGCACCTGGGCATGCCGGACGTCGTGTTGCTGGAGCGGGACCGGCTGACCTCGGGCACCACGTGGCACGCGGCGGGGCTGATGGCGACATTCGGCTCCACCTCGCAGACCTCGACCGAGCTGCGTATGTACACCCGGGACCTGTACGCCCGGCTGGAGGCGGAGACCGGGCAGGCGACCGGGCTGAAACAGGTCGGGCTGATCGAGCTGGCGATCGAGCCGGGGCGGCTTGAGGAGTACCGGCGGGTGGCCGCGTTCAACCGGCTGTGCGGGGTGGAGGTGCATGAGATCTCCCCTGCCGAGGTCGCGCGCCGGTTCCCGCTCGCGCGGACCGACGACGTGCTGGCCGGCTTCTACATCCCGGGCGACGGGCGGGTGAACCCGGTCGACGTGACGATGGCGCTGGCCAAGGGAGCCAGGATGCGCGGCGCCCGGGTCGTCGAGGGCGTGCCGGTCACCGGGTTCCGGCAACGCCGCGGCGCGGTGACCGGGGTCCGCACCGCGCAGGGCGACGTCGAAGCGGAGTTCGTGGTCAACTGCGCCGGCATGTGGGCGCGCCAGCTTGGCGAACTGGCCGGGGTCAGCATCCCGCTCCAGGCGGCCGAGCATTACTACCTGCTGACCGAGCCCATCGAGGGAGTCGACGGCGACTGGCCCGTGCTGGAGGACCCGGCCAACTACGGCTATTACCGGGAAGAGGGCGGCGGGCTGATGCTGGGCCTGTTCGAGCCGGTCTGCGCGCCGTGGAACGTGGGGGGCGTCCCCGCCGACTTCTCCTTCGGCGAACTCCCCCCGAACTGGGACCGGATGGCCCCGTACGTGGAACGCAGCATGTCCCGGGTCCCAGTGGTGGCCAGCATCGGCATCAAGAAGTTCTTCTGCGGCCCGGAGAGCTTCACCCCGGACCTGCTGCCGATCGTCGGCGAGGCGCCGGAACTGAAGAACTACTTCGTCGCCGCCGGGCTGAACTCGATCGGGATCTTGACCGGCGGCGGCATCGGGCGGGTCGTCGCGCAGTGGATCGCCGAGGGCCGGCCCGACATCGACGTGACCGGCATCAACATCGACCGGCTGCACCGCTACCAGGCCAACCCGGAGTACCGGGCCACCCGTACCGTCGAGTCGCTCGGCCTGGTGTACGCAACCCACTACCCGGGCCGGCCGATGCGGACCGCGCGCGGCGCGAAGATATCCCCGGTGCACCACCGGCTGGTCGCGCAGCGGGCCTACTTCCGGGACGTCAGCGGGTGGGAGGGCGCCGACTGGTACGCCCCGGAGGGCGCCGAGCCGCAGGCCGGCGAACTGTCGTGGGGGCGGCCGGACTGGTTCGGCTACTGGGCGGCCGAGCATGACGCCACCCGCACCGGCGTGATCTTGATGGACATGGCGTTCATGGCCAAGTTCGACGTGCGGGGGCGCGACGCCGGGCGGGTCTTGGAGCGGATCTCCGCCGGTCACGTCAACGGCGAGCCCGGCCGGATCACCTACACGCAGTGGCTCAACAGCGCGGGCACGCTGGAGGCCGACCTCACCGTGACCAAGCTGGCCGAGGACCGGTTCTGGGTGGTCGCCTCCGACACCGCGCACCGGCACGCGGAGACCTGGATGCGCAGGCACATCGGTGACGCGCACGCCTTCGTCACCGACGTCACCTCGGGCTACGCGCAGATCAACATCCAGGGCCCGCGCTCGCGGGAACTGCTGGCCTCGGTCACCTCCGCGGACCTGTCCAACGAGGCGTTCCCGTTCCGCGCAGCCGCCGAGATCGATATCGGGTTCGCCCGCGTGCTCTGCATCCGGATCACCTACCTCGGCGAACTCGGCTACGAGCTGTACATCCCGGCCGAGCACGCGGTCCACGTCTACGACCGGCTGGTACGTGCCGGGAGCGCGGTCGGCCTGCGGCACGCCGGGCTCAAGGCGCTCGGCAGCCTGCGCATGGAAAAGGGGTACCGCGACTACGGGCACGACATCGACAACACCGACACCGTGCTGGAAGCCGGACTGGGCTTCGCGGTCGCGCTGGACAAGCCCGGCGGGTTCATCGGCCGCGAAGCCGTACTTGCCCAGAAGGAACGCGGGCCGCTGCGCCGGCGCCTGGTCCAGGTGCTGATCACCGACCCCGAGCCGCTGATGTTCCACGCCGAGGTGCTGCGGCGCGATGGCAAGCCCGCGGGGTACATCCGGTCCGCGTCCTACGGGTTCACCCTCGGCGGCGCGGTCGGGCTGGCGATGATCGACGCCGGCGAGCCCATCGACCAGGCCTACCTTGACGCCGGCGAATGGACGGTACAGATCGGCACCGCGGTCTACCCGGCCGTCGCCTCCCTGCGCCCGATGTACGACCCGGGGAACAAGCGCATCCGGACCTGAGCCGGCGCCGCGATGGAACCCTGGGTTTGCGCGCCCACGGCCGCGCCGCCGGCACCGGGCAGGGATAGCGCGTGCTAGGCAGAAGCGGGCTGAGCCGGGGAGGTGACCGTGTCCGCGCCCGGGATAACGTTCCTGCTGCTCGGCGGGCAGCTGGCCGCCGAGCACGCCAGTGAGCTGCAGAAACTGCACGCCGAAGTGTATGCCGAGCCACCGTACCGGCGTGCCGACGACGCCGGCCAGTTCGCGCGCCGGTTCGCGGTGCAGCGCCGCCAGCCGGGTTTCGTCATGGCCGAGGCCCGGCACGGCGGCTACCTGGTCGGTTATGCGTCCGGGATGCCGTTGCGCCCCTCGACGTCCTGGTGGCGGGGCCTGACCGCCCCGCTGCCCGCTGAGGTCACCACCGAGCGCCCAGGGCGCACCTTCGCGCTGGCCGACCTGCTGGTGCGGGCGTCATGGCGACGGCAGGGCATCGCCAGGGCGCTGCACGACCTGCTGCTGGCCGACCGGCCCGAAGAACGGGCGGCGCTCACCGTGCCGCCCTCGGCTGCCGCGGCGCGGCATGCCTTCCGCGCCTGGGGCTGGCGCAAGGTCGCCCGGACCCGTGACCCCAGCCCCGGCTCCCCCGCCTGTGACGTGCTCCTCCTCACCCTCCCGGCGAGGTGATCCCGCCGGGTTGCCAGGATTGGCACATGGAGCTGCGGATATTCACCGAACCACAGGAGGGGGCCGACTACGCCACGCTGCTGCCGGTCGCCCAGGCCACCGAACGGCTCGGCTTCGATGCGTTCTTCCGGTCCGACCACTACCTGACGATGAGCGGTTCCGGCCTGCCCGGGCCGACCGACGCGTGGACCACCCTGGCGGGCCTGGCCCGCGAAACGTCGCGGATCCGGCTGGGCACGCTGATGAGCCCGGTCACCTTCCGCCTGCCCGGACCGCTGGCGATCGCGGTGGCGCAGGTGGACCAGATGAGCGGCGGCCGGGCCGAACTCGGGCTCGGCACCGGCTGGTTCGACGCGGAGCACACCGCGTACGGGATCCCGTTCCCGCCGCTCGCCGAGCGCTTTGCCCGGCTCGAAGAACAACTGGAGATCATCACCGGGTTGTGGGAAACCCCCGAGGGCGGGACGTTCTCGTTCGACGGCGCCCACTACACGCTGTCCGGGTCACCGGCGCTGCCCAAGCCGGCCCAGCGGCCGCGGCCACCGGTCCTGGTCGGCGGCGACGGGCCGGTCCGGACACCACGGCTGGCGGCCAGGTTCGCCGACGAGTACAACATCCCGTTCGCCACCGTGGAAGACAGCGCGGCCGCGTTCGGACGGGTGCGCGAAGCCTGCAAGGACGCGGGGCGCGACCCCGGTTCGCTGCGGTATTCCGCCGCGCAGACCGTGTGCTGCGGCCGGGACGAGACCGAACTGGCCCGCCGGGCGCGGGCCATCGGCCAGCGGGTGGACGACCTGCGGCACGGCGGACTGGCCGGCTCGCCCGCTGAGATCGTGGACAAGCTGGGCTGGTTCGCGGACGCCGGCGCCACGCGGGCCTACCTCCAGGTCCTCGACCTGCACGACCTTGATCATCTGGAGCTGATCGCGGCCGAGGTCCTGCCCCAGGTCCGGTGACTTGACGCGTGGCCCGGCCGGTCAGGCCGTGCTCACCGAGCGCGCGTTCCTGGTCAACTCGCCCTCGTCAATGCCGGCGGCGACGATCCGGGTGGGCTGGATGCGGACGATGGCATCATCGAACCGCTCCCCGAACGCCTTGCCCCCCGAGGGGATCACCGCCGCCGTGCCGCGGATTTCGATCATGCGCGGCTGCCATGGCGGGAGCACGTCATCGATCACTATGCTGGCCCGGCCGGTGCGCTCCACGTCCCGGAGCTTCTTGGTCTGGCTCATGCGCAGGCCGCCCACCTCGATGGCGTCGTGCTCGGGGTTGTAGCGAAACGACGTCGGCACCACGTGCGGCTGCCCGTCCGGCCCGACGGTGGCTATCCGGCCCAGGCGCTGTCCGGTGAGATATTCGAGTTCCTTGTCAGTGAACACGCTCATGCCGCGCTTAACCTGCGGGCCCGCCATGGCATTCCACCGCCATCCCCAGGGCTTGAGCAGATACGGATAAACTCGGCGGTCGGCTACCCGCCCTGTCCACGTGGCCTCAAGGAGGCGCCGTGACCGATTCTGAACCGCCGGGCGGGTACGAAACGTCAGCCGCCTCGCCCGAACCAGCAGCCCCGGACACGGATGTCCGGTGGTCACCACCAACCGGGCCGCCCGCACCAGACCGTCCCGGCGAGCGGAACGTGACCGCGCCACGGCTGGCCGCCGCGCTCATCGACATCGTCGTACTGACCGGCTTGCTGGTCATCATGGCCGCGACCGTGGGCACCTTCCGCGTCGGCTCGAGTGGCTTCGACTTCTTCGTCGGCGGGTGGTGGTTTCTCGTCTACCTGGCCCTGCTCCTGCTCTACTACTTCGCATTGGAGACCTTGACCGGGCAAACCGTGGGCAAGCTGCTGCTCGGCGTGCGGGTCCAGCGCACCGATGGGAGCCGGCCCTCTGCCGCGGCGATCGCCGGGCGGACGGTGCTGCGGCTCATCGACTGGCTGCCCCTGCTGTACCTGGTCGGCTTCATCGCCATGATGGCCACCGGCACCCGAAGGCAGCGCCTGGGCGACCTGGCCGCCAACACGGCGGTGACCCGGGCCTCGCCATCGCGGCGCCGGGCCCTGGGGTTCGTCGCGCTGGCCGCGATTCTCCTGGCGGCAACCGGCGTGTCCATCTACCGCGCATCCTCCGCTGGAGGGCCCCAGACCTACCACGCGCACGGTGTCGCGTTCACCTATCCGGCGGGATGGCAGCAGCCGGTGAGCTCCCGGCAAATCACCAACGGGGGCACGAACCAGCTGTGGACCACCGCCGTCGGCCCGGGCACATCGCTCGACTTGATCACGGTCACCGCCTATCACCTGAACCGCCCGGTGACCGCGCAAAACATCGGTGCCGTCATCCCGGAGGTGGAACGGGTGACGACGCAGATGTTCCGGCAGGTGAGAGGTTCCGTTCAGCCGCGATACCAGAAGGGCACCATGGCCGGCATGCCGGCTCTGCTGTTCAGCGGCACGGGGACGATCAGCGGCACCCACGTCGAGAGCATCCTCTTGTTCGCGTTCCAGGGCACGACCGAGTACTTCGTCAACTGCCAGAACACGCAGGCGGAGGCCGCAGCCGTCGCGCACGCCTGTGCCCAAGTGGTGCGCAGCTTCAGGCTGGATGGCGGGCAGCCGTGACATCCCAAGGAACGATCGCGGCCGAGCTAGAATTGCACGGCGCTGGGCGCGCCAGAAATACCTGGGCAGTTAGGAAGTTCCGTCCCATGCAAGCTGTCGATATTGTCATCGGCGCCGGCTGGGCTGTCTTCTGGATCTATTGGATCGCAGCGTCCGTCGGTGTGAAGGCTGGACGAACCCGATGGACACGCTTTGCGGGCATCCGGGTAGTGATCATTCTCGCTGCTCTTCTCGCGCTGCGACTAGGCGTTTTCAAGGGGCACCGGGCCGTCACGGTGGATCCGTGGTTGCAGGGCATCGGTCTCGCCCTGTTCGTGCTGGGATTGGCGCTGGCCGTCTGGGCCAGGATATATATCGGCCGGAACTGGGGAATGCCAATGTCCGAGAAAGCCGACCCGGAGCTCGTGACGACTGGTCCCTATAGCGCTATTCGCCACCCCATTTACTCCGGCATCATCCTTGCGATGATCGGTACCACGCTAGCGATTAGCTTGTATTGGCTGATAGCGGTTGTCCTGGTGGGAGCGTACTTCCTGTATAGCGCGACCATGGAGGAGCGCTACATGACCGAGGTCTTTCCCGACGCGTATCCCCGCTACAAGCAATCGACCAAAATGCTGATCCCGTTCGTTCTCTGAGCGCGGCGCCGGCGTGCGCGCCCCCCACCCGATGACCTCGCACCAGCCGGGGCGGCGGGGGTAGCGTGGCGTGAGTAAGGGAGCGGCCCGGCGGGCCCGCTGCTCGTGTGGTAGGTGGCGACGATGATGATGGGCGATATCGGCGAGGAGATCACCGAAATCGAGTTGGAGCCGTTGCTGCCGGCGGAAGCGCCCGCGGAACCGGCGGCGGAACCGGCGGCGGAGCCGGTCCCGGGATGACCACGACGGCCGGGGAGAGCATCCCTGGATTCAGTAGCCGCGACCTGCCGCTGGCGGCCGGTTCGGTGATGGGCGTGCGGCTGTGGCACGTGGACATGCCCTCGGTCGCGGCGGTTGTGAACGGCACACCCGCGCGGGTGGACGGCCTGCTCACCGGGTGCTTCGCCGGCGTGTGGAACCGCGGGGAGAACGTGGCTGTCTGCGGCGGCGGCAGCCAGGGGGCCCCGCCGTGTCAGCGTGACCTGGTACCCGGGCCAGGCTGCGGGTGCGGGTTCTGGGCGTACTGGGCTCTGCGGTACGCCTGGCGCTGCGACTACTACTGGCGCGGCGAAGTGATCGGTGTCATCCAGGGCTACGGGCGGACGAGGATCGGCACCCGTGGATGCCGCTGCGGCAAGGCGCGCATCCTGGGCTTGCACGTGCGCCCGGCCGACCCCGATGGCCTGCCGCCGGGCCTGCGATACGACGACGTGGCCGAGGTCCTGGGGAGCTACTACGGCGTGCCGTGCTATCCGTCGCTCGCGGACATGCTGGCCGCCCACCCGCTGACTGCGGACTACCTCCCGCGCCGGCACCGGCGCCTGGCCACGTCTCCACTGCTTGGCCCGGCGACACCCGCGCCGGTCAACTGGCTGCGGGAGTGGGCGCTGGCGGGACGGCGATCCGCGGGCAACGCGGCCGGCTCGGAGGACACGCCCGCCGTTCCGCGTCGTCAGGTTGGCTAGGCCGGTACCGCCGAGGAGGCCTGGCGGGCGCTTGGCTGCGGAACAGCCCGGCCCACCGGCCTCCTCCGGCCACGGATGATTCAGGCGCGCGCTACTGCGCGTCCTCGCCGCTCCCGTGCAGCGCCGCCTGCAGCTCCGCCTCGTCCTCCTTGGACAGCGAGGTCTTCAGGACGGTGCCGCCGTACTTGCTCATCGCCTCGACCGCCTTGTCGGGCGTGACCTTCTCCAGCACCAGGAACAGCGCCGAGGTACCGGGCTGGACCATGTCGCGTACCTGATCCTGGAACTGCTTGTCGATGCTGGTCTTGGCCAGCTTGCCCATGAGGGCGCCCATCCCGGCGCCGATGGCCATGCCGAAGACCGGGATGAAGAACAGCAACCCGAACAAGAACCCCCAGAACATGCCCCAGGTCGCTCCCGCGCCCACCGCGTGATGGTTGGTGGTGACGTGGTAGCCGCCGTCGGTGTCGCGGGAGATTACCGCGATCGCGTCTGGCTGGATGATCAGGTCCTGGGCCAGCCGCCGTGCCTCATCGGCTGCCGCTTGCGCGGTCGCCTCATCCGGGTATCCGATGGCAATCAAGTCAGCCATGGCGCCCCCTTTCCTCTCGATTTGTCACTGCCCACCGCAGGGCATGCCGTGGATGCTGCTGACGGCGTGCCGCCGGGTCCTCAACCCTAGCGGGTGGCCTTGGCTCCGGGCGCCCGCACCCCCCGCGGGTGAAGGCGCCCGGCCGGCGGCACGATCAGGTAAGCCCGCGGGTCCTCCTGGCGATACGTTTCCTGGCGGTGTTGCCGATGACGATGCCGACAACCAGCGTGACCAGGTTGGAGATGATCAGGGAGGACGCCCACGCCATCCGCCCGAGCCTCCGCCTGGTGTCTTCGCTGATGGTCACCGGTGCCCCGGCCGTCGCCGTACTCATGGTGCCTCCCGCGCCGCCTGTCGATACCCGGAGATTATCCGAGGGTGGCGACGAGGATGGCTTTGATGGTGTGGAGGCGGTTTTCGGCTTGGTCGAAGACGATGCTGGCGGCGGAGTTGAAGACCTCGCCGGTGACTTCGAGGCCTCCGGTCATGCCGGTGTGTTCCATGATTTGGCGGCCGACGGTGGTGTTGGGGTCGTGGTAGGCGGGCAGGCAGTGCATGAATTTGACGGCGGGGTTGCCGCTGGCCTCCATGAGGGCGGTGTTGACTTGGTAGGGGGTGAGGACCTTGACCCGGTCGGTCCAGACGTCTTTGGCTTCGCCCATGGATACCCACACGTCGGTGTGGATGAAGTCGGCGCCGGCGACGGCTTGGG
>Ga0318525_10000710_pt1 | contig 11001 bp, 9 predicted proteins | sample GRESIP052b4f23_FD_203482 | JGI IMG/M metagenome (GOLD analysis project Ga0318525, IMG submission 203482) | Tropical soil microbial communities from Luquillo Experimental Forest, Puerto Rico - GRE.SIPMG.052b4f23 | ecosystem: Environmental > Terrestrial > Soil > Tropical forest > Bulk soil...
TGTTCCCCCCGCCTCCCGTCCAGGTCAGGGGCCAGGATCTGGCCGACGTGCTGGCCCCCGCCTACGACCGCCTCGCCGCCGACGATACCGCGCCCGGCTAGCAGGTCACAGCCGACCGAATCCATGTGCTCACGACGTGAATTCTCAGAGCTAGCAGCCTCTCGAGGATAGGCTCCATTGGTCATGGGTAGCGGCCGGGGAGGCGTGGGTCGGGGACGATGAAGGTCTTGATTGCTGGGGGCGCGGGGTTCATCGGCAGCACGGTGGCGTCGGCCTGCCTGGATGCAGGGATCTGCCCGGTGATCCTTGACAACCTGGTGACCGGGAGGCGGAAGTTCGCCGCGGGCCGAGCCTTCTATGCGGGTGATATCGCCGACGGGCGACTGGTCGACCGGATCTTCGCCGAGCACCCCGACATCTACGCGGTAGTCCACCGTGCGGCGTTGATCGTGGTGCCGGACTCGGTCGCTGACCCAGTGGGGTACTGGCAGGCGAACGTGGCCAAGAGCCTGGAGTTCGCCGAGCACCTACTGCGGAACGGGTGCGGACGGCTGATCTTCAGTTCCTCAGCGGCGATCTACCGGGCTGGGGATGACCTGACTGTTGACGAGGACTCACCGGTCGACCCGTAGAGCCCGTACGCGCGGACCAAGGCGGTATGCGAAGCGATGTTCGCCGACATCGCCGCGTCCGAGCCGCTTAGGGTGCTGTCGCTGCGGTATTTCAACCCCGTTGGGGCCGATCCGAAGATGCGGACCGGGCTGCAATTGGCCCAGCCGACTCATGCACTGGGCCTGATGATCCGGGCGCACGAGGAACGAGTCCCGTTCGTGATCACCGGGACGGACTGGCCGACCAGGGACGGCACGGGGCTGCGGGATTATGTGCACGTGTGGGACCTGGCCGCGGCCCACGTGGCCGCGCTGAGGCGATTCGACACCCTGCCCGGCCCGGTAACGGTAATCAACCTCGGCACTGGCACCGGCACCACGGTGCGGGAGTTGGTGGAGGCGTTCAACCGAGTGGCCGACCACCCGATCCAGGTGAGGGAGGCAGGTCGGCGGCCCGGAGACGTGGCTGGCGCCTACACGCGCGTCGACCGTGCTGAACGCCTACTGGGCTGGCGGGCTGAACGTGACCTCACCGAGGGCATCCGGCATTCGCTGCAATGGGCAACGCTCCGCGACGAGATCCTGTCCGGCGCGGCTAACGGTACTGCGCAGCGCTGATACGGCGGTCCCCCTCCTACGGCAGTCCCCCTCCTACGAGCGCCTCGCCGCCGACGATCCGCCTTCCGGCGAGCCTGGTTGACGCTCCGGCGAAGTGGAGAGGCCACCCCGGCACCGAGCCGACACAAACCAGGAAATGGGGCATATCCATGAGACTTCCCCTTCCTGTTTCGCCTGAGACCGATGTGGCTGTGAACCTGTGCCGAGGCCACCGCGCCGACCAGGGCAGTGCATGATCAGGGCTGGGCCGGGACGCCGTACGCCATGAACATGGGCTTCCAGTACGTCAGGGCGGCATGGACGGCGGGTTTCATGTCGTTCCGAGCGCCCGGAACGTGCGGGGCTGCGGTGCTGGTGGTGCTGACGTGACTGAAGTCCGGTTCCAGGCCAGCTGTGGCGCGGCCGCGCGCATCACGGTGGTCGGAGGCAGTGAAATTCGAGCGCTCCAGGGCAACGCTCAGCGGCAATGGCCCTGACGTGCCTAGCCTGAGGATCTGCGCACGACCGCAGTACGATCCGCGGCCGTCAGCCACTCGTACCTGGCCAGCACCATGCTGAGCAAGGATCGCTAGCCCCCGGTGCCGCCGGAGGGGGCCCAGACGCGCAGCATGGCCTCGGGCAGGCCCCACCAGCCGAGCGGGGTCAGCCGCTCGTCCTCGTCGATCGCGCCGAGCACCTGCCACAGCGAGCTGACCGGCAGGAACAGGCCCTCCAGGGTGAGGTCGTCGAACTCCTCGTCGTCGGAGAAATCCGAGAAATCGGCGAAGAAGCCATCCGGGCTGTCGTCCTCGTCCGGGCCCGCGTCGCCCGGGCCGCCCTCGCCGGCCGGGCCTTCGTCGAAGCCGTCGGCACCCTCCGCGTCTTCCGGGTCGTAGTCCCGCACGTACCCGGCCAGGTCGGCGGCCGACGCCGAGGTACCCGGCCCGCCCTCGGCCAGCGCGGTGATCACCGCCAGCCAGTCGAAGTGGTCGATGGCGCAGATCGCGGCCAGCTCGCTTTCGGTCTCGTCCGCTTCGCCGTCGTCCCGGCCGGGCGTGCCCCAGTCGTCCGGGCCCTCCGGGGACGCCACGCCCGCGGCCAGCCGCAGCCACAGCTCGGCGTCGTCGGCCGGCAGGTGCTTGGGCCGCAGCCCGCTGCACTCGACCAGCAGCCGGCCGGGCCAGCCCGGCCGGGCGATGTCCCGGCGTAGCCGGGCCGAAGCGGCGCGCAGGTCCTGAAGCGGCACCGGGCGCTCGCCCACCCGGTCGAGCACGGCCCGGACCGCGGCCAGCGCCTCGGCATCGGCGGCGTCCCACTCGGCCAGGAACTCGTCGTCCTTCTCGTCGAGCAGCACGTCCATCGGGACCCGGCCGTCGGGCAGCACCGAGGTCATCCAGCGTTCCTGGACCTCGATGTAGGCCCGGCAGGCGGCCGGGTCGGCCGCGGCCAGCAGGTCGGGGTCGATCTGGCCCGCGGCAAGCCGCTCCTCCAGGTGGCTGACCAGCCTGGTGTGCATCTCGGCGGCGAGCTGGCTGCGCTCGGACTGCTCGTCCCACACGTGCAGGCCGATGATCCCGTTCGGCTCGGTCCCGGTGGCCTCCAGCCACGTCCTGACGTCCCCGACCGTGGCGGCGCCGTCGGCGATCTTGTGCAACACGGCTTCGGCCGACGACCAGAACACCGCGGACAGCGGGTTCCCGGCCGCGAGCATCCCTCTCCTGATGCCGGGCAGCGAGGCGAGCGCGTCCGCCGACGGCACGCTGAGCAGCGCAAGGGCCACGTCGCGCCTGGTCAGCCCGCTGAGCGGTCGGCCCGCCAGGTCGGCGACGCGATCAGCTTCAAGGTTCACGCCTCGCAGCGTACGCCTGCCGGCGACGCTCAGAGTAGTTCCCGGCCGCCGAGGTACGACCGGAGCACGTCGGGCACCCGGACCTGCGCCTCGCTGGTCTGGAAGTTCTCCACCAGCGCGGCCAGGATGCGCGGCGTGGCGACCGCGGTGTTGTTCAGCGTGTAGGCGAACCTGATCGTGCCGTCGGTGTCGCGGTAGCGCAGGTTGGCCCGCCTGGCCTGCCAGTCGTGCAGCGACGAGCAGCTGTGCGTCTCACGGTACGTGCCCAGCGACGGCATCCAGGTGTTGATGTCGTTCATCCGGTACTTGCCCGCGCCCATGTCCCCGGTGGCGCACTCCACCACCTGGTAGGCCAGTCCGAGCCCCTGCAGCAGCTGCTCGGCGGTGCCGAGCAGCTGCGCGTGCCAGCGGTCGGACTCGGCCGCGTCCGCCGCGCAGATGACGAACTGCTCGACCTTCTCGAACTGGTGCACCCGGAGCAGCCCGCGCACGTCACGGCCGGCGCTGCCCGCCTCCCGGCGGAAGCACGGCGAGATGCCCGCGTACCTGACCGGCAGGCGCTTGTGGTCCAGGATCTCGTCGCTGTGAAAGCCGACCAGGGCGACCTCGGCCGTGCCCGCCAGGTACAGGTCGTCGGCGGTGATCGCGTAGGTTTCCTCGCGGTGCGCCGGGAACATGCCGGTGCCGGTGAGCGGTTCTTCGCGGACCAGCGACGGCACGCTGACCAGCGTGAAGTCCTTGCCGCTCAGCAGGTCGAGGGCGTAGGAGTGCACCGCGCGCTCGAGCCGGACCAGGTCCGACGTCAGCGCGTAGGCGCGCTCCCCGGCCACCTTGCGGGCCCGGGCGAAGTCGGCCCAGCCGCGCTTTTCCAGCAGCTCGACGTGATCGAGCGGCCGGAAGCCGAACTCCGGCGGCGTCCCCACGCTCCTGATGACCACGTTCGCCGACTCGTCGGGCCCGACCGGAGCGCCCTCCCACGGGATCATGGGGGTCAGCAGCATCAGCGCCTGGAGTTTCTCCGTCGTCTCCGCAAGCTGCTCTCGCAGCGCCTTGACCTCGGCATTCAGGTTTCTCAGGTAATCCCTGCGTGCTTCGTCCGCCGCGACGGGTCCACTGGCCGAGCTCTTTCTGAGCGCCTGCTTCTGGTCCAGTTCATGCTGGAGCTTGCGACTCTCTCGGTCGAGGTCGAGCAGTTCGTCCACGTCCAGGTTGATGCCCTTGTCCTGGACCGCGGCCTTGACCGCGTCCGGGTATTCCCTTATGAATCGCTTGTCCAGCATGGCTACGCGTCAGCCTCGTTCGATTGGAGTTTCCTTCCGGCCCGCCACGAAAACGCTACCAGCAGTGCCCGCCTCGCCGCCGCGCAGTTTCGGCCCAGCCGGGCCGCATACCGTGGTAGGCGGGCAACCAAGGTAATCACGGTAGCCAGGGAGGGGGCCGCGTGCTGCTGATCAACCACGTCCTGTCCGGAGCCCTGATCGGCGCGCTGGCCCGCCGCCCGCTGCCGGCCTTCGCGGCCGGCGTGGCGTCGCACTTCGTGCTGGACGCCGTGCCGCACTGGGGCGACTGGGAAAGCCCGCGCCACTTCCTGCGCGCCGCCGTGCCGGACGGGCTGGTCAGCCTGGCCGTGATGGGCGCGGTGACGGCGGCCAGCGGCGACGGCCGCCGCGCGGCCGTGCTGGCCGGGATGGCGGGGGCGGCGCTGCCCGACGCCGACAAGCCGGCCAGGCTGTTCTTCGGCCGTTCGCCCTTCCCCGCGGCGCTGGACCGGTTCCACTCCCGCATCCAGCGCGAGGCGCGCCACCGCGTCCGCCTCGAACTGCTGGCCGCGGCCGCCCTGACCGCCGCGCTCGCGCTCGCGCTCGGAAAACTTAACGCGGCAGCGGGTACTGCAGGCCGACCAGCGCGGCCAGGTCGCCGAGGGTGAACTCGAACATGGGCGCCGCGTCCTCCAGCGCGAAGCTCATGTGCCCGAACACTTCCATCGACACCGCCCCGTACAGCACCGTCCAGCAGCGCAGGAAGGTCAGCACCGCGCCGACCGGGATGTCCGAGCCCAGCGCGTCGCGGTAGCGGCTCAGCTGCTCCCGCAGGCCGGGGTCGATGTCGGCGGCCGCGGGCACGGGGAACGGGGCCTTGCTCCACATCTCGAGGAACAGCGCGAAGAAGGTGCCGGCGAAGGCCAGCGCGCACTCGTCGGCGATGTCGTAGCGCCCGTCGTTCAGGCCCGGCAGCGGCACGCCGAACAGCAGGCCGAACTCCTCCTTGTGGTTCAGCGCCCAGCGCCGGAACTCGCGGCAGGCCGCGGCCACCTTGAGGGTGAGCATCGCGCGCTCCGGCAGGCCGTCACCAGACGCGGCGGCCGCCTGGATGGCCTGGTGGATGTCCTCGCTGAGCTCGGTGAAGATGCCGGCGCAGACGTGCCGCAGGAGTTCCTCGTGGCTGGAGAAGTAGCGGTAGAGCCCGGGGGCGGTCATGCCCATGTCGCGGGCGATGGCGCGCAGCGACACCGCCTCGGGCCCGCTCTGCACCAGCAGCTGCCGCGCGGTGGAGATGATCTCCTCGATGGTGGCCGCGCGCAGCCGGTCGCGCCGGGACGGCGCAGCCGCGCCCGGCTCTGCCGCGATGACCTGGGCCGCGGTGACCTCCGCCGGCTGTGTCACAGCTGCCTCCTCGACCTAGTCGTACCTCGCGTCAGGCTCCGCTGGCGAGACCCACGGCCGCCCGCGGTTCCCCTGATGTTATCTCCCTTGACAAGAGTTAACACCGTATGCGAAGTTAGCGATGTATTTAGTTTACGCCGTTTACTTGAGTAATCAATAGAAGCATCTCCATACGGGAGGCGAGATGTTCCAGGCATGGGGCCGGATCCTGTACCGCAGGCGACGGCTGACCCTCATCGTCACGCTGGTGCTGGTGGCGTTCGCCGCGGCCTGGGGGACCGGCGTCTTCGGCCAGCTGTCCTCCGGCGACAACTTCACCCCGCCGTCCAGCCAGAGCCAGCGCGAGGCCGGCCAGGCCGCCCAGGTGTTCGGCCGCGGCGACGCCGACGTCGTGGTGCTGTACCGCAGCGCCACCATGACCGTCGGCGACCCCGGCTACCGGCAGGCGGTCACGGCCGCGCTGAGCGGCGTGCCGCGCGCCGACGTAACCGCGGTGACCACGTACTGGTCGACCGGGTCACCCAGCCTGGTCAGCACCGACCGGCACGCCACCTACGCGGTGCTCCGGCTCGCCGGGGCCGGCGACGCCGCCCGGCACGACACCTACCGGGCGATCAGGGCCGAACTCACCCCGGCCAGCCTGGCGGCCAGCGGCGTCACCGCCCGGGTCGGCGGGACGGTGCCGACGGAGGTCGCGATCAACTCCGAGGTGACCGCGGACATCGGCAAGGCCGAGGCGTTCTCCATGCCGGTACTGCTGCTCCTGCTGATGGTGATCTTCGGCAGCCTGGCCGCGGCCTCCCTCCCGGTGGCCATCGGCGGCATCGCCATCCTCGGCTCGTTCACCGTGCTGCGCCTGCTCACCATGGCTACCACCGTGTCGGTCTACTCGGTGAACATCACCACGATCCTGGGCCTGGGCCTCGGCATCGACTACGGGCTGTTCATGGTGATCAGGTTCCGCGAGGAACTGCACCGGCAACCAAGCGTGGAGCAGGCAGTGGCCAGGACCGTGGCCACCGCGGGCCGGACCGTCGCGGTCTCCGGGGTCACGGTCGCGGTCGCGCTGACCAGCCTGATGCTGTTCCCCGAGGCCTTCCTGCGCTCGATGGGCTACGGCGGGGTCGCCACGGTCGCGGTGGATATGCTGGCCGCGCTGACCGTGCTGCCCGCGCTGCTCGCCGTCCTCGGCCCCAGGGTCAACGCGCTGCGCATCCGCCGCTCCGTCCGCGGTCCGGGCCGGGACGAGGCCAGCGGCGCCTGGTACCGGCTGGCGCACAGCGTCATGCGCAGGCCCGCCGTCTACGCCACGGTCATCGTGATCGGGCTGCTCGCCCTGGGCGCGCCGTTCCTGCGCATCTCCTGGGGCGGCACGGACGCCAGGACGCTGCCCGCCGCCTCCACGGTCCGGCAGGTGTCCGAGGCGCTCGACAGCCAGTTCCCGGCCAACTCCACCGCCCCGATCGAGGCGCTCGTCACCGGGGCGCAGGCCACTGGAGCACGGGCCGCCAGCCCGGCCGACCTGGCCGCTTACCTGCACCGCATCGACGCCATCCCCGGCGTCACCGGGGCGCAGGTCACCGGGGTGAAGGGAGCGGCGACCCGGGTTGACATCGTTTATCAGCCGGCTACGGTGTCGACCGCCGCGCGGCATATCGTGACCCAGGTCCGCGACATCACCCCGCCGCCCGGCACTGCCGTCCTGGTCGGCGGGACCACCGCCGGGCTGGTGGACGAACTGGCCAGCCTCGGCGCCACGCTGCCACCGATGGCGCTGCTGGTCGCCGTGTCCACCTTCGTGCTGCTATTCCTGGCGTTCGGCTCGGTGGTGCTGCCGCTGAAGGCGATCGTGATGAACGTGCTGTCGCTGTCAGCCACGTTCGGCGTGGTGGTGTGGATCTTCCAGTGGGGCCACCTGTCCGGCCTGCTGCGGTTCACCCCGACCGGCTCGATCGACCCGACCATGCCGATCCTGATGCTGGCGATCATCTTCGGCCTGTCCATGGACTACGAGGTGTTCCTGCTCTCCCGGGTCCGCGAGCGGTACGACCAGACCGGCGACAACACCGCCTCGGTCGCGGCGGGCCTGCAGCGGACCGGCGGCGTCATCACCAGCCTGGCCCTGCTGCTGATCATCGTGGTCGGCGCGTTCTCCGCCTCCGGCATCACGTTCATCAAGCTGATGGGGGTCGGCATGATCGTGGCGCTGCTGGTGGACGCGACCGTCATCCGGGTGCTGCTGGTCCCGGCCACGATGCGGCTGCTCGGCCAGGCCAGCTGGTGGGCGCCGCGGCCGCTGCGCCGGCTGTACGGCAGGTTCGGGATCAGGGAGGAGATTCGAGCCGAACGGGCCGGGGTTCCCGTTTGAGCGCATCCTCATCGCCCGGTCGGGTATTGGCGCTGGCCACGGTACAGTAGCCGCGAGCCCCTTCGAGGTGAACGCTGAGGAGACCGCCATGAACCACCCCGTCGCCGTGCCGGAAGTGCTGTCGACGGACCTCCCCGCGGGGGCGTTCCTGCTCGATGTCCGCGAAGACGACGAGTGGACGGCGGGCCACGCCCCCGAGGCGGTGCACGTACGGCTCGGCGAACTCGGCGCGCGGACGGGCGAGCTGCCCCGCGACCGCGAGGTGTACGTGATCTGCCGCACCGGCAACAGGTCGGCCTACGCGACCCAGGCGCTGGTCGCCGGCGGCTGGCAGGCCATCAACGTCGCCGACGGCATGACCGGCTGGGCCATCGCCGGCCGCCCCATGATCAGCGAGGACGGCGCCGAACCCCACGTCGCCTAGACAAGATCCCGCCGCGGGCCGGCAACTGGATGCCCGCCAAACGCACGTGACAAAATCAGCGCGTGCAGATCGGGATGCTTGGCCCCTTCGAGGTTCGCACGGACGACGGCGCCCTCGCCGTCGTGCCGGGCGCCCGGCTGCGCGGGCTGCTGATCGCCCTCGCGCTCAAGCCGGGCCAGGCCGTCCCGAAGGCGACGCTGGTCGACTGGATCTGGGGTGAGCAACCGCCCGCCGATGCGGCGAATGCCTTGCATCGCCTGGTTTCCCGGCTGCGGAAGGCGCTGCCGGACGGGATGATCGAGGGACAGACGGACGGCTACCGGTTGACGGTGGAGCCCGCCGATGTCGACGCTGTGCGGTTCGAGCACCTCGTCGCCGCGGGCCAGGCGCGCACCGAGGACGGTTCCCGGCGGGTGCGGCGGCTGCGCGAGGCCCTTGAGCTGTGGCGCGGTCCGGCCATGCAGGACGTCGGCCTGCAGGACAGTGCGGCGTTCGACGCGGCGGCCGCCCGGCTCGAGGGGCTACGCCTGGCCGCCATGGAGGACTGGTTCGACGCGGAGGTCAGCCTCGGCCACGGTGCGGAGCTGGTCGCCGACCTGACCGACCTGGTGACCGCGCATCCGCTGCGAGAACGGCTTGCCGCCGCGCTGATGCGGGCCCTCGTCGCGGCCGGTCGCGACAGCGAGGCGCTGCTGGTGTTCCAGCACGCGAGGGAGGCCCTGGCCGACGCGCTGGGCGTCGACCCCTCGCCGGAGCTGTCCGCTTTGCACGTCGCGCTGCTGCGGGGCGAGCTGGGACGGCGCGAGGCGACCCGGAAGACCAACCTGCGCGCCGAGCTCACTAGCTTCGTCGGCAAGGACGCCGATGTCGCCGCGGTCCGCAAGCTCATCGCCGAACACCGGCTCACCACCCTGATCGGGCCGGGCGGCTCGGGCAAGACCAGGCTGGCCACGGAAACCGGGCGCACGCTGCTCGGCGACCTGCCGGACGGGGCCTGGCTGGTGGAACTGGCGTCGATCGGCGCGGGCGGTGACCTGGCGCAATCGACGCTGGCCGCGCTCGGGGTCCGGGACGCGCTGCTCGGTGGCACACCGGATGCCGAACCGATGGACCGGCTCATCGCCGCGGTCCGCGAGCGCGAAACGCTCTTGATCCTGGACAACTGTGAGCACGTCATCGAGGCGGCGGCGTCGTTCGCCCACCGGATGCTCGGGGAGTGCCGTCGGCTGCGGATTCTCGCCACCAGCAGGGAACCGCTCGGCGTCACGGGTGAGGCGCTGTGGCAGGTCGAGCCGCTGGCGCTGCCGGCCGAGGATGCAGACCCCGGCCAGATCGAATCCGCCCAGGCCGTTCGGCTGCTGAGGGACCGGGCCGGCTCGGTGCGCCAGGATCTGGCCACCGACGCCCGCACGCTGTCGAACATGGCGCGTGTCTGCCGGGCGCTCGACGGACTGCCGCTGGCCATCGAACTCGCCGCGGCCAGATTGCGCACCATGTCCCTGGACCAGCTCGCTCACCGTCTCGACGACCGGTTCCGCCTGCTGACCGGCGGCAGCCGTACGGCGCTGCCACGCCACCGGACGTTGCGCGCGGTGGTCGACTGGAGCTGGGAGCTGCTCACCGACGCCGAACGGACGGTTCTGCGCAGGCTCGCGGTGTTCTCCGGCGGAGCGAGCCTGGACGCGGCCGAACGGGTCTGCGCCGGAGACGGAGTCGAGCAGGAGCAGGTGCTCGAGCTGCTCACCTCGCTGACCGAGAAATCGCTCCTGCTCACCGACCCGGACAGCGCGCCGCGCTACCGGATGCTCGACACGATAAGGGAATACGCCCGGGACCGGCTCGCGGAGGCGGGGGAACCGGATCTGGCGCGCCGTGCGCACCTCGCGTACTTCACCGCACTCGCCGAAACCGCGGACCCGCATCTGCGCCGGGCCGAGCAGCTGGAGTGGCTCGCCCTGCTCGAGGCCGAGCATGACAACATCGCCGTGGCGCTGCGCGGCGCGCTCGCGGCCGGCGAGGCGCACGGGGCGATGCGGCTCGCGGCCGCCGCCGGCTGGTACTGGTGGCTCGGCGGGCACAAGGCCGAAGGCATCGAGCTGATCACCGCGGCCGCCAGCACGCCCGGCGAAGTGAGCGATGAGATCCGGGCCCTGGTGTACGCGCATGGCGTGTCGTTCATGACCGACGGTCCCAGGGACATGCACGAGGCGCAGGAGTGGATCCACCAGGCCTACCGGTTCGCCCAGCGCAGTCAGCGCGGCAACCCGCTGCTGGGGCTCGTCGCCCCGCTGGAGCGCATGTTGCACGCGCCGCACGAGTTTGTGCCTGCCTGGGAACCGCTGCTCACCGACGGCGATCCGTGGGTCCGCGCCCTGGCCCGGCTGCAGCTCGGCAAGATGCGGATCATGTTCGGCCAGGACGGGCGGGATGCGGATGCCGATCTCGAGCGCGCGCTCGCCGAGTTCCGGGCGCTCGAGATCGGCATCCGC
>Ga0318525_10000711_pt1 | contig 10998 bp, 11 predicted proteins | sample GRESIP052b4f23_FD_203482 | JGI IMG/M metagenome (GOLD analysis project Ga0318525, IMG submission 203482) | Tropical soil microbial communities from Luquillo Experimental Forest, Puerto Rico - GRE.SIPMG.052b4f23 | ecosystem: Environmental > Terrestrial > Soil > Tropical forest > Bulk soil...
GCGTCCGGCTTGAAGTACTCCTTGTAGATGTTGCGGGTGAACAGGTTCGCGGCCGCGATCGACATGATCGCCGCCGGGACCAGCGCGCCGATGACGATGGCCGAGTAGGCGATGCCCGCGAACCACGGCGGGAACATGTTCTGGAACAGGAACGGCACGGCCAGCTGAGGGTTGGCGCCGTGCGCCTTCACCTCGGCCGGCACCCCGGGTGCGGCCAGGGCCATGTAGCCCAGCAGCGCCACGAACCCGAGCATCAGCGAGTAGGCCGGCAGCACCGCCATGTTGCGCCGGATGACGTTGCGGCGGCGGGTGGCCAGCACCCCGGTGATCGCGTGCGGGTACATGAACAGCGCCAATGCGGAGCCCAGCGCCAGCGAGGAGTAGGCCCACACGGCGGTGGGCCCGACGGTCAGCGAGCCGAACGGCTTGCCGGTCTTGGGGTTGATCTTGGCCAGGTGCGTGCCCGCGGTGGAGAAGATGTGGCTCCAGCCGCCCAGCCGGGTCGGGATGTAGAAGATCGCCACGATGATCATCACGTAGATGAGGGCGTCCTTGATGAAGGCGATCAGGGCCGGCGCGCGCAGCCCGGCCAGCCACGTGTAGGCGGCGAGCACCAGGAACGCGATGATCAGCGGCAGGTCCTTCATGAAGGTGTTCGAGCTGCCGCCCACCCCCAGCACGGTCAGCACGGATTCGATGCCGACCAGCTGGAGGGCGATGTAGGGCATGGTGGCCAGGATGCCGGTCACCGCGACGGCCAGCGCGAGTCCCTGGGAGCCGTAGCGGCCGCGGACGAAGTCGGCCGGGGTGATGTAGCCGTGCACCCGCGACACCGACCACAGCCGGGGCGCGAACACGAACACGATCGGGAACACGATGATCGTGTACGGGACGGCGAAGAAGCCCGCCGCCCCGGCCCCGAAGATCACGGCCGGCACGGCGATGAAGGTGTAGGCCGTGTAGAGGTCGCCGCCGAGCAGGAACCAGGTGATGAACGTGCCGAAGCCGCGTCCGCCTAACCCCCACTCGTTGAGGTGCAGCTTGTCTTCCGCCCGGCGCCACCGGGCGGCGGCGAAGCCGACACCGGAGACGACCGCGAACATGATGATGACGATCGTGAACGCGACGGCGTTGCCGCTCATGTCAGCTCGCCTCCCTCCGGCCGGGGTCCGGGGCCTGCGCGCCGGCCGGCTCGCTGTCCCGCCGCGCCACCTTGCTGAGCAGGTAGGCGACGGCAGACAAAATCGCGACGATCGGCACCCACAAGAGCTGGTACCAGTAGAAGAAGGGGAATCCCCCGAGCGTCGGGGTGAGGTGGTTGTAGAACGGCACCCAGAGCGTCGCGATCAGAGACGCAGCCAATACGACTGTGATCGCTATCCAAATGCCGACATGCGTGCGTGCGGGGCGGGACTGCGCCATCACGTCCTCTTCCGTGCGTCGAAGATGGGTCAGGGACGCCCGCCGGGCCACATCGCGGGCGGGCGCGATGCGACGTATGTCGCGTGATGACGTCTATGGTGGGCCCAAGGATCATCACGGGCAATGGCTATAGGCCGAAATATGGAAAGATCTTCACAACGGCCCGTTAGCGTGCGGGAATGGCTGCGTAAGCGCGGGCAGCCGAATCTTGCCGAAATGTCCTTTATGGCATCGGGATCAGAGCGCGCCGACCGGGCGGTCCCCGGGCGGCGCCGGAGGCGCAGGACCCGGCCAGGGGTCAGCCCGGCACCGCCGTTAAGCGCCTGAACGCGGGCGGGCGCCGGTCACGTGCTCCCCTGCCCCCGGCTGCCGGGACTCCGCGTCCCCCTGTGCAGCCGGGTCACCAGCTTGTAGCGGTCCCCGCGGTAGCGCGATTGTGCCCACTCGACCGGGGTGCCGGCCGGGTCGAAGGAGTGCCGCGACAGCAGCAGCAGCGGCATGCCGACGTCGACCCGCAGCAGCGGGGCGTCCCGGGGGTCGGCGAGCCCCGTTTCGATCGTCTCCTGTGCCTCGGCGATCTCGACGCCGTAATCGGTGGCGAGCGCCTCATACAGCGACGGGTGGCGGTCCAGGTTGCGGCGCAGCCCCGGGAAGCGCTGCGCGGACAGGTGTGAGAAGTCGACCGACATCGGCTCCCCGTCGGCCAGCCGGAGCCGGTGGATACGGAGGACCCGGCTGCCGGCCCGGATGCCGAGCAGCCCGGCGAGCTGATCGTCGGCGGGGATGTAGCCGGTGTCCAGGACCACCGTCTGCGGGTTCAGCCCCTGGGCCCGCATCCCCTCGGTGTAGCTGGACAGCTCCAGCATCTGGGCGACCTTGGGCATGGCCACGAACGTGCCCTTGCCCTGCATCCGCAGCAGCCGCCCCTCGACGACAAGCTCGGCCAGCGCCTGCCGCACGGTGGTCCGCGACGTCCCGTACCGGAGCGCCAGCTCACGCTCGGGCGGGACCGGGGTGCCCGGCGCCATCATCTTCGTCAGCTCGAGCAGCTGCCGCTTCACCGCGTAGTACTTCGGGATCCTGGCACTCGGCTGGCCGGGCACGAACGGGCCGCCGTCCGCGTCGCTGCGAGCAGGGGAGGCGATCACTTATCACATCCTTCCCGCCGGGGACGCCGTCCGGACATGATCCCGCACGACGGCCGGGCCGGCCAGGACCGGGTGCGATGATGAAACGTGCCAACCCTGACCGACCTGGCCCGCGGGCTGACCCCGCTGACCGACGCCGACGTCGAGTGGCTGCATGCGCTGGTGTCGGACTGGCAGCTGCTCGCCGATCTGTCGTTCGCCGACCTGGTGCTCTGGGCGCCGCTGCTGACCAGGTCGGGCTGGGTGGCGCTGGCCCAGATGCGCCCGACCACCGGGCCCACGGCGCTGTATGACGACATGGTCGGCACCGTGGCGGCGGCCGGGGAGCGGCCCTTCGTGGACGCGGCCCACGCCGAGCAGCGCATCTGCCGGGAGGGCGATCCGGAATGGACCCACGGTGTGCCGGTCCGGCGGGAATCGATCCCGGTGACCCGGGCGGCCCGGGTGATCGCGGTGATCGAGCGGAGCACCAATCTCAGCTCGGCCCGCACGCCGAGCCGGCTGGAGCTGACCTATCTCAAGGGGGCGGACGACCTCGCCCAGATGATCGCCGCGGGCATGTTCCCGCACCCCGGTGAGGAGCCCGCCCTGGTCCGGTCGCCACGGGTCGGTGACGGGCTGCTCCGGCTCGGCGGGTCCGGCAAGGTCAGTTACGCCAGCCCGAACGCGCTGTCCGCCTACCGGCGCCTCGGCCTGTCCGCCGACCTGGTGGGGGCCGAGCTTGGCCCGCTGACGGCGCAGCTGTGCGCCCCGGACCAGCCGTCCGACGACTCGCTGATGGTCACCGCCAGCGGCCGGGCGCCACGGGAGACCGAGGTGGAGGGCAACGGGTCGGTGGTCCAGCTGCGGTCCATCCCGCTGGTCGTGGGCGGCCTGCGCACCGGCGCGCTGATCCTGGTGCGCGACGTCACCGAGCTGCGCCGCCGCGAACGCGAGCTGATGACCAAGGACGCCACCATCCGCGAGATCCACCACCGGGTCAAGAACAACCTGCAGACGGTCGCGGCGCTGCTGCGGCTGCAGGCCCGGCGGCTCTCCGGGCCGGAGGCCAAGGAGGCGCTGGAGGAAGCGGTGCGCCGGGTCGGATCGATCGCGATCGTCCACGAGACGCTCTCGCACACCCCGGAGGAGATCGTCGACTTCGACGACATCGCCGAACGGGTGGCCGCCATGGCGGGCGAGCTCTCGGCCCCCGAGGCAAGGGTCACCCCGGTCGTTTCCGGGCGGTTCGGGCTGCTGCCCGCCGCGGTCGCCACGCCGCTCGCGCTGGTGCTGACCGAGCTGCTGCAGAACGCGCTGCAGCACGGCCTGGCTCACGCCCCGGTCGCCACGCCAGCGGGAACCCTGAAGGTGATCGTCCACCGGGTGCCCGCCGGGCTCACCGTGACGGTCGAGGACAGCGGGGTGGGGCTGCCGGAAGGGTTCCGCCTGGACGGGGCGACAAGCCTGGGCCTGCAGATCGTGCGCACGCTGGTGGTCTCCGAGCTCGGGGGCCGGCTGGAGATCTCGCCGCGCGCCGGTGGCGGCACCGCGGTGCGGGTCGCCCTCCCGCTGGAGCCACCCGCCTCCCCGGCGGAGGGCAGCCAGGAACCGGACAACCCCCGATAGCGGGTGGTCCCGGTGGCCCTGGCCCAGCGCTGGAGTCTCAGGGGCGCCTCTAGGCCCGGACGCGGACGCGGGCGACCCGGCGCTTGTACGCCCGCCGCTCCTCCTCGCTCATGCCGCCCCAGACGCCGGCGTCCTGGCCGCTTTCGACCGCCCACTGCAGGCAGGGTTCCATCACCGGGCAGCGTCTGCACACCTGTTTGGCTTCGTCGATCTGGAGAAGGGCGGGCCCCGTGTTCCCGATGGGGAAGAACAGCTCCGGGTCCACCTCACGGCAGGCGGCGTGATGGCGCCAGTCCATGCGGCCCACTCCTCTTCGACTGCCGGGCTGGTAGCCCGGATCCAATCCCTGGCCCCGCTTGTGAACGATTTCACGAGCTAAGCCGTATTACTACGCCGCGCCTGGCCCTGGAGAACGCGCCTTACTGCCGGTTCATAGAGCCTTGGCCCCCGCGTGGCCCCTGACCCGAGCCCGGAGGCCGGATGTGCACCCCGGCCGACCGGACGACAGCATGCGAGACGCACGCTGCGCACTCGAACCAGTTCCCACCCTCTCAATCCCGGCGATCAATGGCAAGGGGCTGCGGCAAAGGCTTGGGCGGATTTCGGTGTCAGATGGGTCACATTAGTGTGTCTGTTGCGCCGTTGTCATTGCCGCCGAGTCGGCCCTCGCTAGCGGCCCTTCCCGGCCAGCGGCGGATTGGCGGTCAGACAATAACGCGCAGCGCATCTGGAACAGAACAGAAAGTCACCTGCTCGCGCTCGCCGACGTACTCCCCGTCAACCTGGAACGCGATCGGACGGGTGGCGCGGAACGTGAGTTCGCGCTCGTCGTGCAAGCTGAGGACGTGCCGGGGGTCCGCGCTCCGGCCGTGCCCGCCGGGCCTGCCCAGCCCGATCCCGAGCATGTGGCGCAGGGTGCCGAGCGTGGGCAGCGTCGCCAGCGTGCGCCAGGCGAACACGTCGAGGCCGCAGTCGAAGGCGGCGTCGGGGCTGGGGTTGACGGGCCGGCTGCCCAGGTAGGTCCAGGGCGCGGCATTCGAGACGATCGCAAAGAACAATCGTTTGCCGGCTTGCCTTCCGCCCACCTCCAGCGTGAGCGCGGGCTGGCGCCGATTGGTGACGCCATAGAAATGGCGGATCGCGGTCCACACATAAAGCCCGCCACTCGCCTCCTGCCCATCCGCGCGCAGCCCTTCGATCGCCCGGACCACCTCGGCGTCGAAGCCCAGGCCAGCGTTGACGGTGAAGTACCGGTCCCCGGCCATGCCCAGCCCGATGGTGCGGCGCGTCCCGCCGGTCAGCGCGGCGAGGATACGGCCGGTGGCGTCCACCGGATCGGAGGGCATCCCGAGCGCCCGTGTGAAAACGTTTGCGCTCCCGCCCGGCACGGTCGCCAGGGCCGGGCGGGTCTCCGCGCCGCCTGCCGCGGGCGGGGAGGCACGGAGCAGCCCGTTGACCGCCTCGTTGACGGTGCCATCCCCGCCGAGGGTGAGCACGAGCTGGTAACCCTCCTGGGCGGCCTCCCCGGCAAAATGGGCGGCGTGACCCCGGTACCGTGTCTGCACGACCTTGAGATCGAGCTCTGACGCAAGCGCGCGCGCGATGACCTCCCTGCGCAGGGGCGTGGTGGAGGTGGCGTGAGGGTTAACGATGAGCATCGCGCGCACGGGATCAGGGTAGTGAGGGTGAGGAGGTGCCCGGCATATGGGGCATAGTCCGGCATCGCTGCGTATTGCTGCCGCGGTGCAAGCGGCCGAGTCAGCCGTGGTGCTGGTGGCGACGGTCCTGGCCGCCGTCGACACCGCCGCCGGACGGTCTTACCACCGCAGCAGCGGGATCGCGCTGACGGTGATCGGGGTGGCGGTGGCCGCGGCGCTGGCCCTCGTTGCGATGGGCCTCGCCCGGGCCCGCCGCTGGAGCCGCACGCCCGCCCTGCTCACGCAGCTGTTCTTCGGCATCGTGGGGATCTACCTGCTGCAGAGTCGCCGGCTCGACTGGGGGGTGGTGTCGGTCGTGCTGGCCGCCGCCGGGTTCGCCGCCGTGCTCGCGCCACCCAGCCTGCGCGCCCTGGTCAGCCGGGAGGGGGCGCGGCCGGACCAGCGACAGACGGGCCGACAGGCACGGACGGGACAGGCACAGACGGGACAGGCGGAGCCCGGCCCGGGCCGCCCGGCGGGCGGGGCTAGTCGTCGGCGGTCAGCCCGGCCCGGAGCTGAGTGAGCGTCCTGGCCAGCAGCCGGGACACGTGCATCTGGGAGATGCCCAGTTCACTGGCGATCTGTGACTGGGTCATGTTGCCGAAGAAGCGCAGCAGCAAGATGCGCTTCTCCCGGGGCGGCAGCTGCTCCAGCAGGGGCTTGAGCGACTCCCGGTACTCCACGCCCTCCAGCGCGTCGTCGAGCATGCCCAGCGACTCGGCCACGGCTGGCGCGTCGTCGTCGCCCGAATCGGGTGCGTCCAGCGAGACGGTGGAGTAGGCGTTGGCGGACTCGAGGCCCTCCAGCACCTCTTCCTCGGTCATCTGGAGGTGGGCGGCGATCTCGGCGACGGTCGGGGCGCGGCCCTCGCGCTGAGCGAGGTCGCCGATGGCCTTCGTCAGCGCCAGCTTCAGCTCCTGCAGCCGCCGTGGCACCCGGACCGCCCAGCCCTTGTCCCGGAAGTGGCGCTTGATCTCACCGACGATGGTGGGCGTCGCGTAGGTGGAGAACTCCACCCCCCGTGCGAGGTCGAACCGGTCGATCGACTTGATCAGGCCGATCGTGGCGACCTGGGTGAGGTCGTCCAGCCACTCGCCCCGGTTACGGAACCGCCGCGCCAGGTATTCCACCAGTGGCAGGTGCAGTTCGACCAGTTCGCCGCGGATGCGGAGCCGCTCCTCGTCGTCGTCGGGTACCGTCGCGAGCCGCTCGAACAGGTCCCGGGCGCGCCCCCGGTCGGGGACGGCGTGCTGGATCTTGGGCGTGGCCAGCCCGGCCTCGTCGACCGGGCCGTCGAGGCCCTCGGTGACCGTGATTTCGATCTCCTCGGTCACCTGTGCGCTGACGGTTTCGGTCAGCCGGGTCTCGGTTTCCCCGGTCACCCCGGCCTCGATGACTCTCGTATCTTCCTGAGCACGACCGTGACCTGGTCGCCCGGCCCGACCCACGCGTCCGCGCTGCCCGCGAGCGCGGAGAGCACCGTCCAGGCGAACGTGTCGCGGGACGGCGGCTGGGGCTGCACGGCGAGAGTGGACACGGCGATGCTCATCCTGTCCTCGCCCAGGGTGAAGTCGCACACCAGGTCGGCGCCGGGTGCCGCCTGGGCGAGCAGCATGCCGCAGGCCTCGTCCACCGCGATGCGCAGGTCCTCGATCTCGTCCAGGGTGAAGTCCAGGCGGGCCGCCAGGCCCGCCGTGGCTGTCCGCAGGACGGACAGGTACGCCCCCTCGGCGGGCATGCGGATGGTCACCTGGTCCTGGACGGCACGGTCGCCCGCGGCCTCGCCCTCGGCCATCACGGCCGTTGGCGTGGTCGTGCCCCTCCACGCGGTCGTCTTTCCGGTCACTGCGTCCTCCACTGCGGCCGCCGCCCTGGCTGGCGCCGGCCGCCGTCTTTCTTGTCTTGCAACCTACCGTCAACAACAAGCGGTGCCGACGGTTCGCCCCGCCCCAAATGCCGGTGATGTCTGATGTGCCCGGGGGGAGACGGCATGGTCTGGTGTGGCGCGACGCCGGAGGCCGCGCGGTCGCGCGCGGCCTCCGGCGTCGGTGCGTCTGCGTCCTACGGTGGCGTCACGCCTGCTTGGTCTCCCAGAAGATCTTGGAGATCTCCTCGATCTTGCCGAGCAGCTCGTCGGCCACGGCGGGGTCCACGCTGCCCTTGGTGCCGCCGGCGCCCGCCAGCTTGGTCGCCTCGTTGAACAGCTGATTCAGCTGGGGGTACTTCTCGAAGTGCGGCGGCTTGAAGTAGTCGGTCCACAGCACCCACAGATGGTGCTTGACGAGCTCGGACCGCTCCTCCTTGATCTGGACGCAGCGAGTGCGGTAGTTCGTGTCGGTGTTGTCGGCGTACTTCAGGCAGATCGCCTTGACGGATTCGGCCTCGATCCGGGCCTGCGCCGGGTCGTAGACCCCGCAAGGAAGGTCGCAGTGGGCGTAGACGGTGGCCTTCGGCTCGAGGAGACGTGCGAGCAGCCTCATCGATCTCCTTCTCTCATGTCGGATCATGGGTACCGGTGTCCGACATTACCCCGTCGCCGATCCTGTACCCGGGGGGATCCATGCGCTGGCCAATCTGGCGGGTCGCGGTGGCCGAGAGCTCGATGCAGCCGGCCCTGGATCCGGGTGACTGGCTGCTTGTCCGGCGGACCATGCGCCCGGGACGGGTGCTGCGGCTGGCGCCGGGCCAGGTGGTGGTGGCCCGCCATCCCGGTCGGCCCGGCCTGCTGCTGGTCAAGCGGGCGGCGCGGCGGGAGCCGGGCGGCTGGTGGCTGGCCTCCGACAACCCGGGCGCCGGCGCGGTGGACAGCCGCGCCTTCGGCCCGGTACCGCCCGGCCTGATCGAGGGCCGGGTCCTGCTGCGCTATCACCGTGGCCGCCGGGACGGTTCCTGAGCCGGAGATGGACGGAGGCCGTAGGTCAAATGGGCCGAGGCCCCGTCCCTCCCGGGACGGGGCCTCGGCCGGATCATCGGGGCGGGTTCAGCCGCCCACGGTCGCCTCTTCCGGACCTTCTCCCGCTTGCCGCTCGACGAGGTTGAGCATCTCTTGCCTCGGCAGCTTGACGGCCATGGCCCAGTAGAAGATGACCAGGCTGAACGCGGCGACGATCACCATGTCCCACCAGAACGGGATGTGGCCGGTGTTGAGCGGCGGCGCGACGGCACCGCCGGCGTACTGGCCCTGCCAGGAGATGATGCCCAGGCCGATCAGCCAAACCGGCACCCAGCTCCCATTCTTCCAGTCCAGCGGCGGGCGCTGCTTGTCGAACGCCATCGAGATGCCCAGGACCGCGTACCCGATCAGCAGTACGACGCCGAGCTTCCAGATCACCTCGAAGCCCGACCAGTAGATGAGCAGGTCGGCGACGACGAACGCGAGCGGGGCCAGCCACACGGCGCCCGGCATCCGGTACGGCCGGTTCGCGTCGGGCACCTGCTTGCGGAAGGCGGCCAGGGACAGCGGGGCGCCCGCGTACATGAGCACGCTCGCGCCGGTGATCAGGCCCACAATCGAGTGCCAGCTCGGGAACGGCAGCAGGAACAGCAGCCCGATCAGGAACGCGAAGATCAGCCCGACCCACGGAACGCCGTTGCCGTTGACCCGGTCGAACATCTGCGGAGCGTACCGGTTCCTGGCCAGGCCGTAGCTGATCCGCGAGGTTCCGGTTGTGTAGATGAGGCCGGTGCCGGACGGGGAGATGAACGCGTCCACCCGCAGGATGTGGGCCAGCCAGGCGAGCCCGGCCAGGGCCGCGACGCCGGCGAACGGGCCCGTGAGGACGAGCGGGTTGGTGATGTGCTCCAGCCCCTTGCTCACCTCGTGCGGGGGGAGCGCAGCGATGAACGCGACCTGCAGGAGGGTGTAGATCGCGGTGCCGATCAGGACCGAGATGATGATCGCCCGCGGCAGGTTGCGGCCCGGGTTCTTGATCTCGCCCGCCAGCTGGTCGCACTGCTCGAAGCCCGAGTAGGCGAAGATGATGCCGGCCAGCGGGAGCGCCGCGGTCAGGCCCCTGATCCCGCCCGGCGCGAAGCCCACCCCCCCGGCGGTGAAGTTGCCGGGGTGGAACTGGAACAGCAGCACGATGATGGTGAAGACCGGTACCGCGACCTTCCACCAGGTGATGACGTTGTTGACCCTGGCGAACTGGCGCATGGCCAGGAAGTTGACCGCGGTGAACAACGCCATCAGCCCGACCGTCACCCACAGGCCGGCCCCGGTGATCTTCCCCTCCTTCACGCTGTAGAGGGAGGGCCAGTAGTAGGAGGCGTAGGTGACGAACGCGTAGCACTCGATCGGCGCGATCGTCACCGCCTGCATGTAGGCGAAGAAGCCGAAAAAGATGCCGGCGATACTGCCGAACGCGAAGTGCGGGAATCTGGCCGTCCCGCCGGAGACCGGGTACATGGCGCCTAGCTCGGCGTGGCAGAGGGCCAGGGCGATGACGATGACCCCGGCGACCAACCAGTCGATGACGGCGCCGCCTCCTATCAGGAGCACGGCGGTCAGCGGGGCGAACAGCCAGCCCGAGCCGATGATCGACGTCTCGGACGCCCAGGTGGCGCCGATCAGGCCCAGTTCCCGTTTGAGGCCGACGTCAGTCGGTTCGAGGGTCTCGGGCAGAGATTGACTTGCCATGTTCGAACCTTCTTCCGGGTTCGCATACTAGGGCTCTACCTACGACGTTGGGCCTCATGGTAATGATCGTCAAGGAGCATGAGAAGAAGGCACACGGATTCATTTCGGTAACACGGATCGCCGCTGACGTCCATGTCAGCGCGCTGCCGGGCCTGGTTCGAAGAGGGCCGCATCTGTCCTGGCGGAGTCTGCACCAGTCCGTCTTGGGTGGTTGCGCTCGAGCCCGGCCGGCGCGGCGATTAGGGTGCGGGCATGTTCGCTGTGACCGCCACCCGCATCGACACCGACGACCCGCTGGCCGGGCTGACGCTCGGTGAGCACCCCGACCCGTCGCCGCCCGATGGCTGGGAGGTCGTCACGGTCAAGGCCGCCTCCCTGAACCATCACGACGTCTGGACCCTCCGCGGGGTCGGGATCTCCGCCGATCGCCTGCCGATCGTCCTGGGATGTGACGCCGCCGGGATCGACGGGGCCGGCCGTGAGG
>Ga0318525_10000719_pt1 | contig 10963 bp, 9 predicted proteins | sample GRESIP052b4f23_FD_203482 | JGI IMG/M metagenome (GOLD analysis project Ga0318525, IMG submission 203482) | Tropical soil microbial communities from Luquillo Experimental Forest, Puerto Rico - GRE.SIPMG.052b4f23 | ecosystem: Environmental > Terrestrial > Soil > Tropical forest > Bulk soil...
CAGCAAAGAGGGGCTTTTCACCGCCTCGGCGCTCACCGGTCCCGAGCACCCGCTACACCAGCTGGCCACGCTCCTCGACGAGGGGACCGAGCAGATCGGCCCGCGGCTGGTGCGCCGATTCCTCGAACACTGGGAGAAAGGCGGCGTCTTCGAGCCATTCTTGACGCTGTGGCGCTCGGCGGCGATCCACCCTCAGGCCCGAAAAGTGTTGCACGACAGCCTCGCCGGCCCCCTCGCCCAGCGGGTCGCGGCGGAATTCGGGGTGGCCGATGCCGAGCTGCGCGTCGAACTGGTCGCCAGCCATCTGGCCGGGCTGGCCTTCGCCCGTTACCAGCTGAAGGTCGAGCCGATTGCGTCCACCTCGATCGATGACTTGGTCGCGTGGTTGGGGCCGACCGTGCAGCGCTATCTGGCGGGTTAAGTCCCCGTCCAGCGCGGCTGGCGCTTCTCGGCGAACGCGATCGCGCCCTCCCTCGCGTCGTTGGAGGAGAACACCGGCGCCAGGATCTTGATCTGTTCGGCGAACCTGGTTTCCAGGCTCCAGCCGCGGGACTCGGTGATGATCCGCTTCGTGGCGGCGACCGCTAGCGGCCCGTTGGCGGTGATCTTCTCGGCCAGCGCAATCGCCGCGTCCAGCACCTTCCCCGGCTCGGCCAGCACGTTGACCAGCCCCAGCGCGTGCGCGCGTTCGGCGCTCAGGTGGTCACCGGTCAGCGCCAGCTCCATGGCGATCGCATAGGGGATGCGCTCCGGCAACCGCAACAATCCCCCGCCGCCGGCCACCAGTCCGCGCTTGACCTCGGGGATACCGAAAGCCCCGTCCGTGGCCGCCACGATCAGATCGGTGGCCAGAGCCAGCTCCATGCCGCCGGCCAGGCCGTATCCCTCCACCGCCGCGATGAGCGGCTTGACCGGTGGACGTTCGGTGAAGCCCATCCCGCGGCCCTCGACGATGACGTTCTCGCCGCGGGCGAACGCCTTGAGGTCCATGCCCGCGCTGAACGAGCCGCCCGCGCCGGTCAGGATCCCGACCGAAAGGCCGGCGTCGCCGTCGAGCCGATCCATCGCGTCGGCCAGGCCGCGGCTGACCGCGGCGTTGACCGCATTCTTGGCCTTCGGCCGGTTGATCGTGATGATCAGGATCCGGTCCCGTTGTTCGACGAGGACTTCGGGTTCGCCTATGCCAGCTTCTTCGCTACCAGTCACGGTGCTGATGGTAGCGGTCGACACTCAGGCCTTGAATCAAGCCTGAGCCATCGCGGTCTCGATGACCGTCAGCTCTTCGGAAAGCCCTGCGGCCCTTCGTATTTCGATGAAGTCGGCGACCATGGCCTCGGTCACCTCGTGCGGGTCCTTGACGGTGGCACCGTCGGCCAGCACCGAGATGTTGAGCTGATCGACGTAACTCCACACAGTGATGTTGAGGCCGCTGCCGGCGGTCAACGGTCCCACCGAATAGATCTCGGTGACCAGCGCGCCGCCCACCCGGCCGCGCTCACGGGGACCCGGCACGTTCGAGATGTTCAGGTTGAGGATCTTGTTCTGCCCGTCGCGGCTCGACATCCACCGGAACAAGGCTTCCGTGCCCGCCGGTGGCCAGTAGGCCGCCCAGCGGCTGATCAGCTCCGGCCCCAGGAGCTGGTGGCCCTCCTTGGCCAAGGTCGCGTTGTCGTGCGAGCAGCGCACCCGCTCCAGCGGGTCGTCGGAGTCGGACGGCAGCGCCACCATCATCCCGCTGAAGCGGTTTCCGGAGATCCGCTCCGGGGAGAAGTCGTAGGCCACCGGGACCGACGCCAGCAGCGGTTCGGCCTTGCCGTCATAGCGCAACAGCAAGGTGCGCAGCGCCCCGGACGACATGGCCAGCACCATGTCGTTGATCGTCGCCCCGAGCCGCTTGCCGGTCTCCTTGACGTCCGCCAATGCCAGTGTGGCGGTGGCGAACCTGCGCTCCGGGGTGAGCAGGTGATTCATGAAGGTCGGCGGCGGCTCGAACGGGCGGGTCAGTTCCGGGGAGAGCTTCCGCGAGCTGCGGCGCACCCGGGCCACGCCCTGCGCGGTGTAGCGGATCGTTGCGGGGATCCGCGCGACGTGGCGCAGGTGATCCGCGAACGCCGAACCCATCAGCTGCCGCGTGGTGGGAGCGGGGTCGGGAACGTAAGGGCCGCCCTCCGGACCTTGCTGTAGGTCCATGCCACGGGCCATCAGGTTCGCCGAGGCGACCCCGTCGGCGAGCGCGTGATGGATCTTGCCGACCACCGCGATCCGGTGGTTGGCGAGACCCTCGACAAAGTACATCTCCCACAGCGGATGTTTTCGGTCCAGCGGGGTGCTGGCAATCCGTCCGATCGCCTCGTCCAACTCGCGACGGCCGCCGGGCGCGGGCAGCCGCCATGGGCGAATGTGGTAATCGAGGTCGACGTCGCAGTGCTCCCGCCACATCGGATGGTGCAACTTGAACGGGACGTCGACGAGCTGATAGCAGAATGGCTCGAGTTTGTTCAGCCGGCCCGCGATGACCCGGCGAAACGTTTCGATATCGAAGTCACGTCTATCCGCGTCCAGTTCGATCACGGCGGCTTTGATGGTGTGCATGTGCACGTTCGGCGTTTCGCTGTACAGCAGCACCGCGTCCCAGCCGCTCAGCCGCTTCACCGCTGCCCCTTGCTCATAGGGCGACCATAACTCAGCGGCGGAGGCTCAGATAACCTCTTTCGCGATCCGTGCCTTGGTGCGATAGACCTGGTTGAGGAACAGCGCGGCCGCGTGGGCCATCACGCCGGCCCGCTCGCCGTCAATGAGGTCGAAGCCGTGGCCCGCTCCCGGGAGCTCTAGGTAGCCGACCATCGAATGCGAGACCGCCCGCAGCCGCTCGACGAAGCTGCGGGCCTGCTCGACGGGGATGACGTTGTCTTTGCCGCCGTGAATCACCAAGAACGGCGGCGCATTTCGATGCACGCGCGCGATCGGTGACGCGTCGCGGAACACCTCCGGGTGACGGGCGATCCTCCGTTTGACCACCACCCGCTCCAGGAAGTCGACGAACCGGACACGCTCGGGCGTGGAACGGTCCTCCCAGTCATAGCGGCCGTAAATCCCGACCACCGCGTCCACCGAACTGTCGGCGCCCTCGGGCAGCTCCGCTTGGTGCACAGGGTCTTTGGAGGTCAGCCCGGCGAGCGCGGACAGGTGGCCGCCGGCCGAACAGCCCGCCACCGCAACGAAATTGCGGTCGCCGCCGAACTTGTCGACGTTGGCTCGCGCCCACGCGATGGCGGTCTTGACGTCGGTGATGTGGCGCGGCCAGCGGTGGTGCGGCGCGACCCGGTAGTCGATCCCGAGGCACACCCACCCCTGCTCGGCCAGCCGGGACATCAGGGCCGACCCCTGCCCCATGCACTTGCCATGAACCCACGCGCCGCCCGGGACGAAGATCAGGACGGGCGCTGGGTGCGCCGGCAGGTCCTCGCGTCGCCAGACGTCGAGCACCTGCGCCGGGCTGTTCCCATAGTGGACCCCGCGGCGGTAGAGGTAGCGGCGCTGACGCATCGCATCCCAGATCGGGGGCGTCCGCTCCGCGGTGGGCCATTCCACGTCGAGGTCCGCGGACGACACGACCCCCCGCAGCGCCGCGAGGGAGACCTCCCGGGTGCTCTCCCGGTCCCGGCGACGCACGTCGTTGATGCCCGGGGTCAGCAGATCCTTCGTCATGGCGGATACGGCTTGCGGGGCGTGCCGGGCGCCCCAAACGCCCATCGCGGTCACACCGGCCAGCGGCTCGAGCCGCTTGCCGACGACCGGCAGCGAAGCCCCTGCGACGCTTAAGGCCAGGATGTAGTCTGCGGGACCAGCCCGCAGCAACCATCTCATGCAGGGTGTCATGCGGGGTCCCCTCGCAGTCATGTAGGGAGCGTACCGTTCCTTAGGAGTGAGCAGGAGTGATTCCTGTGCGGCCCGAACGGTCTTGGCCGCTGTGGTGGGTGTTTTCCGGTGGACCGGCATGCCTCATGGGTGGGCGTGTCGGTGGGCCGGAACTGCCGCGCCGTCGTTGTGTGGTGCTCGGCTGATGGTCGGGCCTGGCCGGTGGCGTGCCCTCAACCGTCCGCTGTCGGTTGCGGGGTCCTGCCGGCCGTCGCCTGATCGCCAAGCCGAGGCCACGCCTGCCGATCGCGGCCGCCGCCCCGTGATGGCTGGTGACGGTGGCCGGGTCGGAAGTCTGCTGCTGCAAGGGAGTACGCCAGTGCTGATTCCCCCAGCGGCTGGTGTAGGCGGCATCCACCGCGATCACGGCGATGCCGCGGCGGCATGCCATGCCGACCAGCCGATGGCGAAATTTCGCAGTGGGGATACCGGCGATGCTGTAGCGCAAGCGTCTTCCGCGCCTCCCACGGCCCAGGGTTTCCCGGCCGACGGCACGCGCGTCAGCGAAGTCGAGGTTTTCCACCACTACCGCGTCGCAGTTGCGGGCCTGAGCATGATCCAGCAGGGCAGTGATCGCCGCGCGCACCCGCCCATCGCGGCGGGAGGCCGCCAGCCCGGCGGTGAGCACGTCGATGCTCAGCGGCTCGCCGATCGGATTTCCCGACGCGTCCAGCACGCAGGCGGCCAAGTGGCCGTCGTTGAGGTCCACCCCCAGCACTCGCCCGGTGCGCAGATCCTCGATGTCAGGGGCTGGTTCGGGGATTGTGGTCCACGATGCGTGCAGATACCAGCGGCCCCGTGCCGGGTCATAGCTGATGTCATAGCGCACCGCGCAGTGGTCGCTGATCCGCGCCGCCCACTCGCTGCCACGGTGAGAAAACCGCACCGGCTCAACGATAACGACGTGCGAGCCGAATCGCTCGACCAGCGCCGCGGGGGTTTTGATGCGCAGCCGGCCCTCGGCGTCCACCCGGATGGTTTCGTTACCGCCAGCCTTGCCCGCCTCCCCATCAGCAGTCAAAAACATCCGCGCTGCATCCCAGCGCTCCCGCCACTGCCGCTCGCTCATGTCCGCGGCATCCAGATGGTTGCGGGTGTGCCACAAGCGTTTGCCGCCCCGCGTGATCGATGGCCGCCCCGCCGCCAGTGCGCGCTCGGCAACCGCGAGTCGCGCGCGCAGCACGGCCAAGCGGCGGGTCTTGGCGAATCGTTCCGCGGTGCTGCCATACGCCCGCGAGCGCCGAGGCCGCCCAGCTCCTTCGCCACCGGCCTTCGGGGCCGGTTGACCCGGGCGCAGCGCGCACCGGGACTCCAGAACATCAACCGCGGCACACATACCCGCCACATGAGCTGCCAAGCCGCGCATCCCCAACTGATACTGGTCCTCGACGGCGCGGGTGATCGCCCCCGGCTCGACGCCACCCCGGTGACCGCCCGCTTACGCTCGGCCCGCCACAGCGTGCGGCCCTTATGATCCAGCACGCCACATCGAATAAGCCCAGCCAGCTCCTCGCGATACACCGACCCCAAAAACACCCCGATCGCGGTCAACGCCTCACCCTCGGTGCCACTCGGATGTATCCGAGCGCGAATCCGCACTCCCGCCGGCGGCGCGGCCACCACCGGATCCCCGATCCGACGCAACCCCGCCCGCACAGCCATGCCCACATGCTGGCACCACCCACCGACAACCCCGCCCCACACACCAGCAACAGGCCCATTTCCGCGCAGTACCACTCACTTCCGCTCACTGTCCAGGCAACAGTTGTTACACCCCCGCGGGGATCGGCAGAACTGACGATTGCGTTGAGGGTCACCTCGGCGAGCCGCCCGCGGCCCGCCGACGTGCGACGACAAGGCGCGTGGCGTAGCCGAGGGCGCTTACCGCGAACATCGCCGCGGTCAACAGCAGCCACCTGCCCAGAAACGGCTGCTGGGTCTGTCCGGTGGCGGCGTGGTAGGTCGCGGCGCCCTGTTCGATGATGCCCGGAAGGAAAATCAGAAGCGTCAGCCCTGCACCCAGAGCGGGCACCCGAATGTGGTTGCGGGCGCTTACTCTTGACGGGCTTGCCTGACCCCGCGCCGCTCGCCCACCGATCCGCGCGAACAGCGCCCGGTCAGCGAGCGCGTAGAGCGGGAAGAGCAGCAGGTCGTGGGCGATGACGGCGGCTGCCAACCAGATGACAATCGACTGCCACCAGGTGCCGGGATTCCACAGCGTTGCCGGCTTGAACGTGGTGAGGGTGTAGCCCAACAGGGCGAAACCGGACAGCATCGTCAGCAGATGCAGCGGATGGGATCCGTAGATCGCCCTGAAACGCCTTGCCAATCCCGTCATCTCAGCTCGGCTCGAACTCGATGGACGCCACCCATTTGGTGTTGTGCACGCCGGGCAGCGCCGGAACGATGATGCGCGCCGGATAGCCGTGATCCAACGACAGGTCCGCGCCGTTGACTCGCAACGCCAGCAGCGCGTCGGGGTCGCCAATCTGATTGGCCTGCAACGTCGCCGCGCCGAATGCACCGCCCCGCTGCAGCGATGTCACCCGCGCCGCCCGGGGCGCGGGCACGCCCGCGATCCGGGCCAGCTCGGAAAGCCGCACCCCGCTCCAGGTCTGCACGGTCGACCAGCCTTCGACGCACGCGATCGGCAGCCGCGCCGTCGATTGCGGCATACGTGCCAGCGCGGCGCGGCCCAACACCACTTCCGAGGGCCCACCGCGCAGGGCCAACACCCAACCGCCGCCAACGCTCTCGGGCGTGATTCCCGCGGCGGCGGCGGTCTTGTTGACCGGGAAGTCTCCGCGGCCGCGCCCCCGTGGCAGCAGTAGAACGGCGCCACGGGCGGCACCGCCGAGGGTTTGGCCCACCGTCAGCGCGCCGATCAGTAGCGCACCCGAGCCGACCAGTGCGAGGGCACCGCGTCGGCTCATCGTTGGTTGGGCCGCATTGACGGCCACCAGTCCGTCGGGATCGGGTGGTTGGGGGCGGGTATCGCTGCGGTTGGTGCGCAACACTTCTCGCAGCGAAAGCGACCGCAATCCGGCGACCATGCGCGGAATCTTGATGGCGATATGCATCAGAAAACCGGTGATGAAGACCCAGGCCCCGAAGTAGTGGCCGGTGTAGAAGCTGAAGCCGAAGATGTAGTCGTACTGGATGTTGAGCACTCCGGTGACGATTTCGAACAGCGCCCCGCCGACCAGCATCAACAGTGACATTCGCTCCAGCAACTGGGCGATCGAGCGGGCCGGCGGCCGCACAAACAGCCGCGGGATCACCGACCACAGCTTGGCCAGCACCACCGGGATGATCACCAGGCCCAGCCCCACGTGCAGACCCTGGGTCAGCCGGTACAACCACGACGGGCGAGTCGGCCAGGTGAAAGCGGGCAGTCGCAGCCACCCGACATGGTCCGGAATGGCCTGCCCGAATTGCGGCGCGTAGGCGGCGTAGGACAGCAGCCCGGTGATGATGACGATGGGCAACGCGATCAACAGCACCAGCCCGAACACCGACGTCAGCCAGGGGCCACGCAACGGGCTACGAAACTGGAGGCTCACAAGGCCACCATTATCGCAAGCATACGGCCACCGATGAGACGGACACCCGCCAGTGTCAGACCCACTTGTGCGGCCAGCGTGCCGGCGCTGTCCACACCGACCGATGCCCATCGGAACCAGGGCCCGACCTCGCGGGCCGACTCCAGACGCACCCGGCGCGGACGGACGCCGATGACCTCGGTGTCGAACTCGACAACACAGCGCCCGCCCCGGGCCAGCAGCTCGGCGGCGCGCGCCAGGATGCGTCGCGGGTCGCCGCCGAGACCGACATTGCCGTCGACCAGCAGCACCGTACGCCAACGACCGGTTCCCGGCTGGGGGCACCTCCCGCTTGCGGGGGATGGCGCGAAGACGTCGCCCAGCAGGGCCGGCGCACCGCCGCGACCCGCCAGGCGGATCGCCGTCGCGGACCGATCGATGCCGAGCGCGGGTATCCCCCGCCGATTCAGCCTCGCGACCAACCGTCCGGGGCCGCATCCCAGCTCGATCGTCGGCCCTGCGCACGTCCGCGTGACGGCGTCGTCGAAGGCGTCATCGACGGCGTCACCCGATGCGTCACCGTTCCGGGCGCCCAGCCAACGGTGAGCGGGCAGCGGCCGGACCTCCCCGTCCTCGTGGCGAATCCAGCATCGTTCGCCGCCGAGCGCCCGATCGTAGAGATTCCCCAGCATTTCTCGCCTCTCGCGACTTCGGACCCGTTGGATGACATGGCTTGGAAACAACACCGCCGACACGCCGATATTCACGGGATAGGCCAGCGTTTCGATCAATCGGATCGATACCCCGATGCCGGCTCGGCTAACCAAGGTCGCTCCACCGAAGGTGGCGAAACCTTTCACACGAGTGATTCGGTGCCGACGAGGGCTTGGATGTCTACCGGACGGCCTAATAGGCGGCAGGCACGCCGTTGTGTTGCGGTTGATCAGCCTCGGCGTCGCCCATGCGCAGGCGGATGGTGCCGGTGTCGTCGGCGTACACGGGATAGGCGCCCACCGGCACGCCGCCGTTGGCGACCTCTTCCCCGGTCGCGAGGTCGTAGGTGAAGCCGTGCAGCGGGCAGACGACGATCCGGTTGTCCGCCAGCCCGTCGGCCAGCGGGCCCCCGCGGTGCGGGCACACGGCGTTCAGCGCGCGCAGCGAGCCGTCGCGCAGGCGAAAGACCGCGACCTGCCGACCTTCGACCGCGTAGGCGCGGGCCCCGCCCACCGGGATGTCGCCCACCGGGCCCAGGCTGATCTCGCTCATCGCACCGGCACCTGCGGCAGTGGGATCAGCGGCAGGGAAGACCGGAAGTCGTTGGGTTCAGCGGAGTTTCGGCTCTCCGTCCACGGATCCCGGTAGGAATCGACCGATTTCTGCATGCGCGCATCGAGGTCGGCAGCGATACCGTCGCTGTCCTCGACCACGATCTCTCGGATCCGCTCGGCGCCCACCCGAGGCACGAACGCGTACGTGCGCTCGAGCCAGTTGGCGTTTTCCCGGTAGTACTGCAGGAACCGGCCCGTGAGCGTGATGACCTGTTCGGGCGTGTCCACGGTCGCCAGCAGGTCACCCTTGCGGACGTGTGAGCCGGCGGCCCCGCCGACGTAGATCTGCCATTGCCCACCCTCGATCGCGACGACGCCGACGTCCTTGCACAGGGCCTCGGCGCAGTTGCGCGGGCACCCGGTCACCGCCAGCTTCATCTTGCCCGGGCTGGGGAGCCCCTGGAAGCGCTCCTCGATCGCGATGCCCAGCGCCGTCGAGTCGCCCAGCCCGTAGCGGCAGAAGTCGCTTCCCACACAGGTTTTCACGGTCCGGAAGCTTTTGCCGTACGCGTGGCCCGACGGCATCCCGAGGTCGGCCCATACCGACGGTAGGTCTTCCTTGCGCACGCCCAGCAGGTCGATGCGCTGGCCGCCGGTGAGCTTGATCATTGGGATTGCATATTTGTCGGCCACGTCGGCGATCCTGCGCAGCTGGTCGGACGTCGTCACCCCGCCCTTGAGCTGCGGCACCACGGAGAAGGTTCCGTCCCGCTGAATGTTGGCGTGCACCCGGTCGTTGATGAACCGGCTGTCGCGTTCGTCGACGAACTCATCGCCCCACATCATGTGCAGCAGTGAAGCGAGTGCCATTTTCGACCCGGCGTCCTCGCGGCCGTCCGGTGCCAGCGCGGCGAACACGGACGACACCGAGTGCAGCCGCAGCTCTCGGATCCGGCGCATCAACTCCGGCTTTTCATAGGGGATCCCCGGCACGTACCAATTGGCTTCGGCGTCTTCCGAAATCGCAGCCCCGGTTTCTGAGGCCGCCCACTCGACGATCTGCGCGACCAGGCCTTTGCACGATCCGCAACCCTTCCCCGCGCGGGTCGCCGACATCACCCCGGCGAGCGAGGTTTGGCCGTCCTGCACGCAGCGGACGATCGCGGCCTTGCTGACCCCGTTGCAGTTGCACACCTGCGAGTCATCGGCCAGCTCGGCGGCGCCGGTGGAGGCGTCGGGCGTACCGATGTCGAACATCAGCGAGACCCGCTCGGGTGGCAGCGGAAGCCCGCGGTCGAACGCCTGCATCAAGAACGCGACCTTGCTGACGTCGCCCACCAGCGTCGCGCCGATCAGCTTGTCGTCGCGCACCACCACGGTCTTGTAGACACCGTGTTTGGGCTCGCAGTACTGCACGAATTCGTCGTCGTCGCGTTCCGGGCTTTTCACCCCCATCGCGGCCACATCGACACCGGCGACCTTCAGTTTCGTGGCGGTGCGTGAACCGTGGTACGCCGCACCGGGATTGGCGCCCGTAAGGTGCTCGGCGACCACGATGGCCTGCTCCCACAAGGGCGCGACCAGCCCGTAGACCTGCCCACGGTGCTGTGCACACTCGCCCACGGCGTAGATGTCGTCGTCGTCGATCGACCGCATCTGGTCGTCGACGACGATGGCGCGCTCCACCGTCAAACCGGCGCGGACGGCCAGCCCGACGTTCGGTCGGATGCCCGCCGCCATCACCACCATGTCGCACGACAGGCGGCTGCCGTCGTCGAACTCGATCGCCGACGGGAGCCCGTCGTCGGCGAGCATCCCGGTGGTTCTCTTGCCCGTGTGCACCTCGATGCCCAGCGCCTCCACCAGCCGCCGCAGGATGTCGCCCCCCTGGTCGTCGAGTTGGGCATTCATCAACGCCGGACCACCTTGCACGACGGCCACTTGCAACCCCCGGTTCTGCAGGCCCCGCGCGGCTTCCAAGCCCAGCAGTCCGCCGCCGATGACTGCAGCCTTTGCAGGGATTTCGGTTAGCCCCTCGGCGAATTCGATCATCCCCTCGCAGTCGTCGAGCGTTCGGAATCCGAAAACGCCACGAGCCAGGGTCTTGTCGTCTTGCCAGATGCCGTCGACCGGGGGAAAGAACGACCTGCTGCCGGTGGCCAGGATCAGCTTGTCGTAGCGGATGGTGGTGCCGTCATCGGCATGCACCAGATGCGCGAAGGGATCGATACGCAC
>Ga0318525_10000720_pt1 | contig 10957 bp, 7 predicted proteins | sample GRESIP052b4f23_FD_203482 | JGI IMG/M metagenome (GOLD analysis project Ga0318525, IMG submission 203482) | Tropical soil microbial communities from Luquillo Experimental Forest, Puerto Rico - GRE.SIPMG.052b4f23 | ecosystem: Environmental > Terrestrial > Soil > Tropical forest > Bulk soil...
CTGGGCAACAGCGACGCCTCGCCGCACGCGTTCGGCCTGTTCATCACCAACGCGCTGTACCAGCGGTACGGCGGCTCGGACGCCTACCGGTCGTTCGCGCAGCAGCAGCTGAACTTCGCGCTCGGCGCCAACGGCTGGGGCAGCTCGTTCGTGGTCGGGGCCGGCAGCACGTTCCCGAACTGCATGCAGAGCGAGATCGCGAACCTGGCCGGCTCCCTGACCGGACGGGGCGACATCCAGCTCGGGGCCACGACCGACGGCCCGAGCAGCCCGGGCAACTTCGTCGGCCTCGGCAGCGTCACCGGGATGAAGGCCTGCCGCGCGGGCCATTACAAGGCGTTCAACACGGCCACGGCCGCCTACGAGGACAACGTGGTCAGCTGGCCGTCGGTCGAGCCCGCCGACGACTACACGGCCAACTCGCTGCTCGCGTTCGCGCTCGCCGGGGCGCACGCGCGGTAAGCCGCAGACGGCCCGCTCCGGCGGAGCCGCCCTAGCGCTGCCCGCCGGGCCCGCCCACTCCGTCTGGGTGATCACAGGTCTCCGGCCGACTGCGACAATCGGGGCATGAGCGATGATCACGAGCCTGCTGCGCTGCCCGACCCGGCCACGCTGACCGCGGAGGAGCGGCGGCTGCACGAGGCCCGGACCGGTGTTCCGTGGCGGGCCTGGGGGCCGTACCTGAGCGAGCGCCAGTGGGGGACGGTCCGGGAGGATTACAGCGACAGCGAGGATGCCTGGTCGTACTTCACGCACGATCAGGCGCGGTCCCGCGCCTACCGGTGGGGCGAGGACGGCCTGGCCGGGATCAGCGACGACAAGCAGCGGCTGTGCCTGGCCCTCGCGCTGTGGAACGAGCGGGACCCGATCCTGAAGGAGCGCCTGTTCGGCCTGACCAACGCCGAGGGCAATCACGGCGAGGACGTCAAGGAGTACTACTTCTACGTCGACAACCTGCCGACGCACAGCTACCAGCGCTACCTCTACAAGTACCCGCAGGCCGAGTTCCCCTACGCCGGCCTGGTGGCGGTGAACCGGGCCCGGTCGCGGCAGGAACTCGAGTACGAGCTCATCGACACCGGCGTGTTCGACGACGGCCGGTACTTCGACGTCGAGGTGGAGCACGCCAAGGCCGCGCCCGAGGACATCCTGTGCCGCGTCACCGTGCACAACCGCTCCGACCGGGACGCCGCGCTGCACGTGCTGCCCACGCTGTGGTTCCGCAACACCTGGTCGTGGGGAACCGGTGAGCCCAAGCCCCGGCTCACCCGGGTGCAGGCCGCGTGCCCGGCCGTCCGGGCCGAGCACCACCAGCTCGGCGCCCTGTACCTGTACGCCGAGCCGGGAGCGGCCCTGCTGTTCTGCGAGAACGAGACCAACACGGCGCGCATCTTCGGCGCTGAGACCGCCGGCCACTACGCCAAGGACGGCATCGGCGAGCACCTGCTGCGGGGCGCGGACACCGTGAACCCGGCCGGCGCCGGGACCAAGGTCGCCGCGCAGGTCCGGCTGGCGGTGCCCGCGGGCGGGCAGGCCGCCGTGCTGGTGCGGCTCACCCGCCAGGCCCCGGACCGGCTCGCGGCGCCGTTCGCGGGCGCCGGTGAGCTGATCGCGCAGCGGCGGGCCGAGGCGGACGAGTTCTACGACGCGATCACGCCGCCCGCGGTGAGCAGCGACGCGAAGGCGGTCATGCGCCAGGCCCTGGCCGGGATGCTGTGGTCCAAGCAGTGCTATTACTTCGACGTCGACCGCTGGCTGCGCGAGCGGCACGCCCACCCGCTGCGCGCGCCCGCGCGGCGGGGCGGCCGCAACGAGGCCTGGTTCCACATGCTCAACCATGACGTGGTGTCCATGCCCGACAAGTGGGAGTACCCCTGGTACGCCGCCTGGGACCTGGCGTTCCACTGCCTTCCGCTGGCCATGGTCGACCCCGACTTCGCCAAGAGCCAGATCGACCTGATGCTGTCCCAGGGGTACCTGCACCCGAACGGCCAGATGCCGGCCTACGAGTGGAACTTCGGGGACGTGAACCCCCCGGTGCACGCGTTCGCCGCCTTGTTCCTGCAGAACCTGGAGTCCGGGCTCGGCCAGCCGGACCTGCCGTTCCTGCAGGAATGCTTCTCCCGGCTGCTGCTGAACTTCACCTGGTGGGTGAACCGCAAGGACCCGACCGGCCGCAACGTGTTCGAGGGCGGCTTCCTCGGCCTGGACAACATCGGGGTATTCGACCGCAGCGCGGCGCTGCCCACGGGCGGGCGCCTCGAGCAGGCGGACGGCACCGCCTGGATGGCGATGTTCAGCCAGAACATGCTCGAGCTGGCGCTGATCCTGGCCGCGTACGACGAGACCTACGAGGAGTTCGTGCTCAAGTTCGTCGAGCACTTCTTCTGGATCGCGGCCGCCGTGGACCCGGTCGGCGAGCATCCGGACGAGATGTGGGACGACGAGGACGGCTTCTTCTACGACGTGCTGCGCCTCCCCGACGGCACCGGGACGCGGATCAAGGTCCGCTCCCTGGTCGGCCTGCTGCCGATCTGCGCGGCCACGGTGATCGAGGCGCGCGACCTCGAGCGCTACCCGAAGATCACCGAGCGGGCCGCGGAGTTCCTCGCCCGCAACCGGGACCTGCTGACCAACATCGCCGACCCGTTCGTGCCCGGCGCGGCTGGCCGGCGGCTGCTGTCGCTGGTCAACGAGGACAAGCTGCGGCGCATCCTGGCCCGGATGCTGGACGAGGAGCGCTTCCTGGGCCCGCACGGGATCCGCTCGATCTCCCGCTGGCACCTCGATCATCCCTACGTCCTGGACATCGCGGGGACGGAGTACCGGGTGCAGTACGAGCCGGCGGAATCGACCACCGGGATGTTCGGCGGCAACTCCAACTGGCGCGGGCCGGTCTGGTTCCCGATCAACCTGCTGCTGATCCGCGCCCTCATCACGCACTACCGGTACTACGGCGACGGGCTGAAGGTCGAGTGCCCGACCGGCTCCGGGACGATGATGACCCTGTACGAGGTGGCGTTGGAGCTGTCCGGCCGGCTGGCCGGGACGTTCCTGCGGGACAGCGAGGGGCGGCGTCCGGTCTACGGCGGGACCCGGCTGTTCCAGGAGGACCCGCACTGGCGCGACCTGATCCTGTTCTACGAGTACTTTCACGGCGACAACGGGGCCGGGCTCGGCGCCGCGCACCAGACCGGGTGGACCGGCGTGGTGGCCCGGCTGATCCAGAGCCTCGGCCAGTTCGACGCCGCCTCCGTGCTCGACGACCCCCGGTGGCCGATGGCCCGCCCCTACCGCCGCCTGGCCGCCGAGCCGGTGGCCGGCGTGACCACGGCCCGGCGGGCTCGCGGCCTGACCGAGCACGAATCATCCCGCTGACCAGGCCGGGATCATCGCTGACCGGCGCGCGGCGATCCCGTTACGGCCCTACTGATCGTATAGGGACAGCGCGGCGAGAGCGGCGTTGACGATCGACCCGGCGTCGAGGTCGTGCGCGCGGTACAGGTCGGCGACGGTGCCGGACTGCCCGAACGAGTCCACGCCGAGGCTGACGGCGGGCACGCCCAGCGCCGATCCGAGCCAGCTCATGGTGTGCGACGCCGCGTCGTGCACGGTCACGACCGGCGCCCGCCGGCCGAACACGGCGCGCAGCGCTCCGGCGAAGGACGGCGTGGTCGCGGTGCGGACCCCCTGCCGCAGGGTCCGCTGCCAGGCCCGGTACAGCCGGTCGGCCGACGTCACGTCGACGACGTGCGCGGCGATGCCCTCGTCGCCCAGTTCGGCGGCCGCGGCGAGCACCTCGGGCAGGACCGCGCCCGAGCCGGCCAGGTAGACCTCGGGCGCGCCCTGCGCGGCGGCCTCGGCCGCGTCGACCAGCGGGTAGGCGCCGGCCAGCACCTGGCGGCGCAGACGCGCGTCGCCGAGGCGGTCCCGCGCGCGGGCGAACGGGTCCTGGTCGATCCCCCGGGTGCTGAGCCGGAAGTAGTACGAGCCTTGCTCGGCGGGGGCGGCCCCGGGCCGCGCGGCGTCCGCGGCGGCGATCGACTGCAGGGCACCGCACAGCAGCCAGTCCAGAGCGGCCGCGTACGCGGGCTCGATGAACGTCACGCCCGGCAGTTCCAGGCCCACCGACGCGGTGATGGTGGACTGGTGCGCGCCCCCCTCGGGGGCCAGCGAGACCCCCGACGGGGTGCCGGCCACCACGAACCGCGCGCCGGAGTAGACCGAGTAGACGAAGGCGTCCAGGCCGCGCAGCACGAACGGGTCGTACACGGTGCCGACCGGGAGCAGCGGCTGGTCGGACAGGTCCCAGGACAGGCCGAGCTGGCCGAGCAGCAGGAACAGGTTCATCTCGCTGATGCCCAGCTCGATGTGCTGGCCTTCGGGGCCCTCCGACCACTTCAGCGCGGCGTCCTCGCTCCACGAGCGGCGGGCGGCCGGGCTGAACACGCCCAGCCGGTTGATGAAGCCGGCCAGGTTGGTGGAGGTGGCGACGTCGGGCGCGGCGGTGACCAGGAAGGGGGCGACGGCCTCGGCACGGGACAGGCCGACGAGGATCCGGCCGAACGCCTCCTGGGTGGAGGTCGACCGGCCCGCGCGCAGGCCGGACGAGTCGGGCACGGCCAGGGCGGGCCGCCCCGGCCGCGGCGCGCGGGCCAGGTGCTCACGGCGGGCCGCCACCCACTGCCCGGCCCTGGTCATCGGGTCCAGCCGGTCCCATTCGGTGGCCAGGGTCAGCCCCAGCCGTTCGCGCATCTCGTCGACCTGGGCCGTGGTCAGCAGCGCGGAGTGGTTGCGCGGGTTCCCGGCCAGGGGCAGCCCCCAGCCCTTGACCGTGTAGGCGAATACCACGCTGGGCCGGTCCTTCTCCCGGTCGCACTCGCCGAAGGCCTCAAGCAGCGAGCGGAAGTCATGGCCGGCCAGGTCGGTGACCAGGCCGGCCAGCGTGTCGTCGGCGATCGCGGTGCAGAACTGGCGGACCTCGTCCGGGGCGCCGTCCAGGAACCGCTCCCGGACCTGCGGCGCCGGCAGCCCGAACAGCGACTGGTAGTGCTCGTTGGGCATCTGGTCGATCCAGGCGCGCAGCCGCTCCCCGCCGGGGAGCGCGAACGCCGCCTGCAGCCGGTGGCCGTACTTGGCCTCGACCACGTGCCAGCCGGCCCCGGTGAACTGCTGCTCCCACTGGGCGATCCGGATCCCGGGCACCACCCGGTCCAGGGACTGCCGGTTCACGTCCACGATCCACATGACGTTGCCCAGGCCGTCGGTGGCGGGGTCGGAGACCGCCTCCCAGATGTTGCCCTCGTCCAGTTCGGCGTCGCCGATCAGGGCCACGAACCGGCTGCGGGGCCGGACGCCGAAGTGAGCGTCCACGTAGCGGCGGGTGACCGCGGCGAACAGCGGCGCCGCGGCGCCGAGCCCCACCGAGCCGGTGGAGAAGTCGACGGGGTCCGGGTCCTTGGTCCGGCTCGGGTAAGACTGCAGCCCGCCGAACGCGCGCAGCATGGTCAGGTAGCTGCGGTCCAGGTTGCCGAGCAGGTACTGGACGGCGTGAAACGCCGGGGAGGCGTGCGGCTTGATGCTGACCTTGTCCGGGGCGTCGAGATACGCGAAGTACAGCGCGGTCATGACGGTCACCAGGCTGGCGCTGGAGGCCTGGTGGCCGCCGACCTTGACGCCGTCGCCGGTGTCGCGGTCATGGTTGGCGGCGTCGACGATGCGGGTCGCCAGCCAGAGCACGCGCTGCTGGATCGTGTCCAGGACATCGGTGTCGGCGGCGGCCTCGGCCACCCCCGCTGCGGTGTCGGCCATGCCCCCATCGCAGTTCCCACCTGCGAAGTTGTCAATTGGCCATAACGGTCAGGTCCGGGACGGGCGTGGCTCGCGGTGACCTAAAGTTGACGTCCCGGTTACACCGCGCGCACGAGTCCTGGTTTACCTTGGGAACCTATGCGCAAGCCGGCCTACAGCGAGCACGCCCGCTCCTACAACCGGCGGACGGGCGCGTTCCAGCGCTACCGCCGGGCGATCGTCGAGGCGCTGCCGGTCCGCCGCGGGCAGGTGGTCCTCGACGTGGGCTGCGGGACCGGGCTGTGCTGCGGCCTGCTCCGGGAGAAGGTGGGCTCCGCGGGCGGCGTGGTCGGCATCGAGGAGTCACCCGAGATGGCGGCGGTGGCGCGCGAGCACATCGCCGAGGAGGGCTGGGGCAACGTCACGGTGGTGCAGTCCCCGGCCGAGGAAGCCGAGATCGAGGTCACCGCGGACGCCGCCCTGTTCTGCGCCGTCCACGACATCCTGCAGTCCCCGGAAGCGTTGCGGAACGTCATGACCAGCCTGCGTCCTGGGGCGTGGGTGGCCGCCGGGGGCGGCAAGTGGGCCGCGCCGGCCATGCTGGCCGTGAATATGCAGGCCAGGATGCTGCACTCGCCCTACGTCAGCAGCTTCGAGGGATTCGACCGGCCGTGGCATCATCTCGAGCGGCTCGTCGAGGACGTCGACGTCCGCGAGATCGCGTTCGGCAGCGGGTACATCATGACCGGCAAGGCGCCGGCCCGAGCCTAGCCAGGCCCGCCCCGGGCCGGCGCGACGAGCGCGCGGCCGGGCTGGATGCCCGAGCACGCCTCGATCAGCGCCCGGGCGAACAACTGCGGCGCGTTGATGCACATCCCGTGACCGGCGGCCACCTGGTGCACCGATGCGCCGGGGATCGCCCGGGCCAGCTTGAGCTGACGGCTGGCCGGCACGATACGGTCCCGGGTCGTGACCACCGCCGCGGTGGGGACGTCCACCTGGCCGATCCAGCCGTCCGAGCTGAACTCGCAGACGGCCTGGATGGCCGAGACCGCGGTGACCAGGGTGGTCCGGCTCAGCTGGGCGCGTGCCCACCGGGCGGTGACCGGGTCGTCGACGTGGCCGAGCAGCGTCATCCCGAGAACGTCGGCGCCCGCCCGCCGCAGAACCGGGTTCCACCGGATGGCGGCGGCCGTGGTCGGCAGCGCCAGGGCGGCCAGCATCTCCGTGGGTGATCCCCGGACGTTGCCCGCGGTGCAGCACAGCACCAGGCCCGACAGCAGCGGGGCGTACTGCCGGTACATCAACTGGGCGACCATGCCGCCCATCGAGTAGCCCACGGCGATGAACCTGCGGATGTCGAGGGCCGCGGCCAGCGCGGCGACATCGTCGGCGCAGTCTTCCAGCCGGAACCGCGCTCCGGGGCTGATCCCGTCACCATGGCCGCGCAGGTCGGCGGCGACGACCCGGAACTCGCGCCCGAGCGGCGCCAGGACCTTCCCCCAGTTCAGCTCGGCCGTGCACGCCACGCCGTGGATGAGCATGAGCGTCTGCGCGCCGCGCGGGCCGGGGCACTCCCACACCCTGGTGGCCCCGCGGCCGGGCAGGTCCACCAGGCGGGTAGCCGGGGTCACTGCCTCCCGGGGCACCTGACGCACTATCACTCTCCTGCTGTGCCAGTCAGCGAGAGCCAGCGACCGGCGTCCGGCGTATGAAGTTCTGGTGCTACTGGTGAGGATACAGCGGACTGGCGAGGCTGAGTCAGAGGTAGGCTCCGCTGCCCTCGCTGTCACGGGACACCCACTCCACGCCGAGCACGTCCGCCGGGTCCAGCACGTCCCATCCGTCCTCGCGCGTGGTCTCGACGAGCCCGTCCGGGCGCAGCCGCACGGTCAGCAGCGGGTGCTTCTCGTCATTGAGGGCCCACCGCCCGCTCGGCCCGCGGAGCACCAGCCTGACCTGCCCCAGCTTGCCGATCACGGGCTCCAGCAGTTCCACGATTACCTTGCCCTGCACACCGCCACCTTACGTCCCGGGTCGCCCGCCGGCGGCTTTCCCGTCGTCGCCGCGATCCCGGCGGACGACGGATGCCAAGATGAGCAGATGACCGAACAACCCGATACCGCGGACATCGGCGTGACCGGCCTGGCGGTCATGGGCCGCAACCTGGCCAGGAACCTGGCCCGGCACGGCTATGCCGTCGCGCTGCACAACCGGTCCCCCGAGCGCACCCGCAGCCTGGTCGCCGAGCACGGCGATGAGGGCAGGTTCCTCCCGAGCGAGTCCATGGCCGGTTTCGTGGCCAGCCTGCAGCGGCCTCGCGTAGTCATCGTGATGGTGCAGGCGGGCGCGGGCACCGACGCGGTGATCAACGAGCTGGTGCCGCGGCTGGACGCCGGGGACATCGTGGTGGACTGCGGGAACGCCCACTACACCGACACGCGGCGGCGGGAGGCGGCCCTGCGGGAGCACGGCCTGCACTTCGTCGGCTGCGGCGTCTCCGGCGGCGAGGAGGGGGCGCTCAACGGGCCGAGCATCATGCCCGGCGGCTCGGCGGAGTCCTACGCGCGGCTCGGGCCGATGTTCGAGTCAATCGCGGCCCAGGTCGACGGCACGCCGTGCTGCGTGCACGTCGGGCCGGACGGGGCCGGCCATTTCGTCAAGATGGTGCACAACGGCATCGAGTACGCCGACATGCAGCTGATCGCCGAGGCCTACGACATCCTGCGCGCCGGCCTGGGCGAAGAGCCGGCCCAGATCAGCGAGATCTTCCGCACCTGGAACGAGGGCGACCTGGACTCGTTCCTCATCCAGATCACCGCGGACGTGCTGGCGCACACCGACGCCCGGACCGGGCGGCCGTTCGTGGACATCGTGGCCGACCGGGCCGAGCAGAAGGGCACCGGGCGGTGGACCGTGCAGAGCGCGCTGGACCTGGGCATCCCGATCACCGGCATCGCCGAGGCGACGTTCGCCCGGTCGCTGTCCGGGCACGTGGACCAGAGGGCGGCCGCCCGCCAGGCGTTCGGCAGCGACGCCAAGCCGGTGGACCGGATCGACCGGGACGCGTTCATCGACCAGGTCCGCCGGGCGCTGTACGCGTCGAAGGTGGTGGCCTACGCCCAGGGCTTCGACCACATCGCCGCGGGCAGCGCCGAGTACGACTGGGACATCGACCGCGGCGCGATGGCCACCATCTGGCGCGGCGGCTGCATCATCCGCGCCCGGTTCCTGGATCGCCTCCGCGAGGCCTACGACGAGAACCCCGCGCTGCCCAGCCTGCTGGTGGCGCCCTACTTCGCGGACGCGGTCCGCGACGGCGTCGACAGCTGGCGGCAGGTCGTGGCCCAGGCGGTGATGACCGGCATCCCGGCGCCCGCGTTCTCGTCCTCGCTGGCGTACTACGACGGCCTGCGCCGCGACCGGCTGCCCGCCGCGCTGATCCAGGGCCTGCGGGACAACTTCGGCGCCCACACCTACCAGCGCGTGGACGCCGAGGGCAGCTTCCACACCGAATGGGCCGCCGCCGGCCGGCCCGAGCGCCCGGCCTGAGAACTCCTGACCGATCCAGGAAAGGGAGAGTAACCACACCTCTCCACTTTCAATCTATAGCGCACTGGGGGGCTTGCGGCAAGACCCGGGTCGTGGCGCATAATCGCTGGCCGGGGCCAAAACCAACGCCATGGGAGCCGCGAAGTGCGTGTGCTGTTGTCGACGTATGACTCGCGCGGCGGCGTCGAACCGCTGCTGGCGCTCGCGGTGCGGTTGCGGGAACTCGGCGCGGAGGTCCTAGTGTGTGCGCCCCCGGACTGCGCGGATCGGCTGGCCGAAGTCGGCGTGCCGCTGGTGCCGGTCGGCCAGCCGGTGCGTCCGCTGGTGCACGGGGCGACGCCACCGTCGCAGGCTGACGTGCCCCGGCGCGCGGCCGAGTTGATCGCCGCCTGGTTCGACAAGGTGGCCGCGGCCGCCGCGGGATGCGATGCGGTGGTGGCCAGCGGCGTGATACCGGCCGCGGTGGGCGCGCGGTCGGTGGCCGAGAAACTGGGCATCCACTCCGTGCACGTGAGCTACTGCCCGGTCTTCCTGCCGTCACCACATCAGCGGCCGCACCCGCTGCCGGGCCGGCCACTGCCACCGGACGTGACCGACAACCGGGTGCTGTGGGAGCTCAACGCCCAGGGCTACAACGCGGTGTTCGGCCCGGCGCTGAACACCCAACGGGCCGCGAACGGCCTGCCGCCGGTGGCCAACGTCCGCGACTACCTCCTCGGCGGCCATCCGTGGCTGGCGGCGGACCCGGTTCTGGCCCCCTGGCCGGAGCCGGCGGACCTCGACGTCGTGCAGACCGGCGCGTGGATCCTGCCCGACGAACGCCCGCTGCCGGCCGAGCTGGAGGCGTTCCTGGACGCCGGCCCGCCGCCGGTGTTCGTGGGCTTCGGCAGCATGCGCGCCCCGGGGGACCTCGCCCGGGTGGCCATCGAGGCGATCCGCGCGCATGGCCGCCGCGTGCTGGTCGCCCGCGGCTGGGCCGGCCTGGTCCCGGTCGACGACGCGGGCGACTGCTTCGCCGTCGGCGAGGTCAATCAGCAGGCCCTGTTCGGCCGGGTGGCCGCCGTCGTGCATCACGGCGGCGCGGGCACCACGACCACCGCCACCCGGGCCGGCGCGCCGCAGGTGGTGGTGCCTCAGTGGGCGGACCAGCCGTACTGGGCCAGCCGGGTGGCCGACCTGGGCGTCGGCGTGGCCCACGACGCTGCGGCCCCGACCACCGAGTCCCTGTCGGCCGCGCTCGCCGCGGCCCTGACCCCGCAGACCAGGGCCGGGGCGGCCGCCGTGGCCGGCCGGATCCGCACCGACGGGGCGGCGGTGGCCGCGACGCTGCTGCTCGACGCCGCCGCCCGCGAAAGGCCGCCGGTGCCGGCGTGACGACGCGGGATGGTCGAGCCAGGACCGATCGGAGGCAGGACGTGAATTCCCTGACGACCAGCGCGTTTGACCTTCCTGGCCGTCTGGCGGCCAAGGCCGACCCGGCGCTGATCGCCCGCGACGAGCAGCAGTTCGCGGCGATCGCGGAAAGCCTCGAGCGGTCGATCGCCGACCTGTCGGGCCGCCTCGAGGCCGAGCGCAGGGCGCCCGGCGGCATTGGCCAGGAGGCGATGGACCGGGA
>Ga0318525_10000721_pt1 | contig 10945 bp, 12 predicted proteins | sample GRESIP052b4f23_FD_203482 | JGI IMG/M metagenome (GOLD analysis project Ga0318525, IMG submission 203482) | Tropical soil microbial communities from Luquillo Experimental Forest, Puerto Rico - GRE.SIPMG.052b4f23 | ecosystem: Environmental > Terrestrial > Soil > Tropical forest > Bulk soil...
CAACCCGGTCGCCATGACCGCAGGTCTCGCAACACTCGATCTGCTCGTGCGCGAGTCGGGCTGGGAGCGCCTCGAGGCTCGCGGCGCAGAACTCGAGCGATTGCTCGCGCCAGTGCTCGCCGCGGCGCCCTTCCCGGTGCAGCTGGTGAGAGTCGGCTCGCTGTTCTGGCTCTGCTTCCACGAAGCGGGCGCGCCGCGGACCGCCGCTGCGCTCACGGCCGCGGAATCAGCGCGCTTCGCAGCGCTGTTCCACGCCATGCTCGATCGCGGCATCTACCTGCCGCCTTCCGCTTACGAAGCCTGCTTCCTCTCCCTCGCACACGGGAGCGAGGAGCTCACCCGCTTCGTGCAGGCGCTGCGCGAATCGCTGGCGAACATCGCATGAAGGCGACGCGCGTCTTTCAGCTCACCGCACTGGTGCTGGTGGCGGTGTCGGCCGTGCAGGTCGGGTGGTGGCTCTTCGACCAGCATGCCTACACCGTCGAGAAGGTGTCCGCAGCGCGGGCGGCGTACGCCGAGCAGGTGGCCGCGGCGCAGGCGCTGCTCGATTCAGGCGCGGCACCGGAGCGGGTGCGGCAGCTGTTGCCCGGTATCGTCATCAGCGCCGGACACGCCTCGCTCGCTCCCGAGCTCGCAGCTGCCCTCACCAGCGAAGAACATCGCCGCTCCCGGCAGTATGCCTGGGAGGGATCGTTCTTCCTGCTCGCGCTCGCGGCATGCATCGCGGTGATCGCACGCGCGCTGCGCGCAGAAGCGCACGTGCGCGAGCAGCAGGACAGCTTCCTGGCGCTCGTCTCGCACCAGTTCAAGACTCCGCTCGCCAGTCTGCAGCTCTCGCTGGAAACGCTGGCGCTGCGCGCGCCGAGCCCTGAAGCCGCCCGGCCACTCATTGACCGCATGCTCGCCGACCTCGCGCGCATGGAGCAGATGGTGACGCAGATCCTCGAGAGCGCACGGCTCGAGCGCGGGCGGGTCGATCTGAAACCCGAGCCGCTGCAGCTGGCCGCAGCCGTATCGCGCGTCATCGCCCAGCTGGCAGAACGCGAGCGCCCGGAATCGGTTGCGATCTCCACTGACATCGCACCGACGCTCACCGTGGTGTGCGATCCGCTGGCGCTCGATGTGGTGGTGCGCAACGTGCTCGAAAATGCGGTCGCCGCGGTAAAAAGTGCCGGCGGGGGGCGTATCGCTCTCAGTGCCCGCACAAACGCGCAGGAAATCGAATTGCAGGTCAATGACAGCGGAGTGGGCTTTGCCCCCGCCGAGAGTGCGCGGCTGTTCCAGAAGTTCAGCCGGCTGCGCGCTGGTGCGAGCGGCTACTACGGCACCGGGCTCGGCCTGTATATCGTGCGGCGGCTGTTGGAGCTCGCCGGCGGCCGTGTCAGTGCCCAGAGTGCCGGCCCCGGCAAGGGCGCCAGCGTGCGGCTCACCTGGCCCGCGGCTGCGGCGCAGGCCACCACCCCGGCGCAGACGGCGGTCGGGCAGGAAACACGCCCGTGAGCACCGTGATCCCGGCGCAGGTACTCGTGGTCGAGGATGATCCGCACCTCGCGGCCGGTGTCATGGAGAACCTGCGCGCCGAAGGCTACGAGGTGAGCGTCGCCTCCGACGGCGAGCAGGCGCTCACCTGGCTGACAGGGCACGACTGCGCACTCATCGTCCTCGATGTGATGCTGCCGGGGGCGGACGGGCTCAGCGTCTGCCGCACGCTGCGCGCGCGCGGCAATACCACCCCGGTGCTGTTCCTGACGGCGCGCGGCGATCCGGCCGATCGCGTGCGCGGCCTCGAGGCCGGAGGGGATGACTACCTGGCGAAGCCCTTTCACCTGCAGGAATTCCTGCTGCGGGTGCGCGTGATCCTGCGGCGCTGGGACTGGTACCGGAACGCCTCTGCCACCAGCGCCACGGCGATGCTGCGCTTCGGCGGCAACGAAGTGGATTTCCGCGCCTTCCGTGCGCGCAGCTGGAGCGGGGAGTCGCAGGAGCTCACCGAGAAAGAGGCGATGATCCTCAAGGTACTCGCCGAGCATGTCGGGCAGATCGTCTCGCGTGAGGATCTGCTCGAGCGCGTCTGGGGCTACGACGTGTTTCCCTCCACCCGCACCGTGGACAACTTCATCCTGCGGCTGCGCAAGCGCTTCGAGAAAGATCCGGCGAACCCGCGTCATTTCCTCACCGTGTGGGGCGTCGGCTACCGCTTTCTCACCGAAGGCGAGCCATGAGCGCGGCCGGCGTACTGCGCATCGGCACGCGCGCCTCGGCGCTCGCCCTGTGGCAGGCCCGGGAGGTGGCGTCGCGCATTGCTGCGCAGCCCGGTGCTCCGGTGGTCGAGCTTGTGCACATCCACACCTCCGGCGACCTGCAAACCGAGGTGCCGCTCTGGCAGACCCGCGGCCGCGCGTTCTTCACCCGCGAGATCGATCGCGCACTGCTCGGGGGCGACGTCGATGTCGCCGTGCACAGCCTGAAGGACCTGCCGACCGAGCTCGAAGCCGGGCTCGCGCTCGCGGCGCTACTGCCGCGGGCCGATCCGCGCGACGCACTGCTCAGCCGCACCGGCGCAGGTCTGGCGGCACTGCCTGCCGGCGCGCGCATCGGCACCAGCAGCCTGCGACGGCGGGCCTTTATCGCACGCTTGCGCCCGGATGCGGTGCTGCTCGAGTTGCGTGGCAATGTGCCGACGCGCGTCGAGCGTTTGCAGCGCGGAGACTACGACGCCATCGTCCTGGCGGCTGCCGGGCTCACGCGGCTGGGGCTCGCGCAGCAGGTGAGCGAGTACCTCTCCCCGGAGAGCTTCCCGCCGGCGGTGTCACAGGGGGTGATCGGGGTGTGCGCGCGCAGCGGCGATGAGCTGACACGGCGCTGGCTCACCGGGCTCGATGAGCCCGAAACCCGCCTGGCTGCAAGTGCCGAGCGCGCTCTCCTCAGGCATCTGGAAGGGGGCTGCCAGGTGCCCCTCGGCGCCCTGGCCACCGTGCAGGGCGGCAGATTGACGCTCATGGCACGTGTGTGCGCTCTCGATGGAACGCGGCACCTGTCGGCACGCTCAGAGGCGGTCGCGGAACCGGCGGAGGCTGAAGCACTCGGCGTACGCGTGGCCGAGGAATTGCTCGCCAACGGTGCCGGCGAGCTGATGCAGCAAGAGCGCGCGGCGCGCGCAGTGGAGCCGCCATGAGCGCGGCGCTGAAGCCGGTGGTGGTCACCCGCGCCGAAGGCAGCGATGGTCCGCTCAGCCGTGAGTTGCGCGGCCTCGGACTCGAGGTGCTGTCGTGGCCGGCGGTGAGTGTGACGCAGGCGGACTCGCGCGCACTCGAGGCGGCGCTGAGCGAACTGCAGACCTTCGGCTGGATCGTCTTTGCGAGTCGTCACGCGGTCGCCGCCGTGCTCGAGCGGCAGCCGCGCCCGCCTGCCGGGGTACGCATAGCAGCAGTCGGGCGGGCGACCGCGCAGGTGTTGCGTCAGCGCGGGTGGCCGGCAGACCTGGTGCCGGAGGAGCCGAGCGCGGCCGCGCTCATTGCCGCCTTCGCTTCCCAGTGGTCGGCCGAGGATGCCGGGGTGAAAGTTCTTTATCCTGCGAGCTCGCGCGCATTGCCAACCATTGCCGCCGGATTGAGGCAGCTCGGCGCAGCCGTGACCCAGGTGGAGGCCTACCGCACGCAAGCCGCGCCACTCGACATCGATCGCTGCCGCCACTGGATCGCCCGCGGCGGAATCGGCGCGGTAACCTTCGCCAGCCCGTCGGCGGTGAGCGAGCTCGCCCAGGCACTGGGCGAGGCTGACTTTCAGCGGCTGCTCGCCGACGCCACCGCGATCGCGATCGGCCGCACTACCGCCGCGGAAGTCACGGCCCACGGCCACAGCGCCGTGGTCGCCGAGTCCGCGACGCTGCGCGGTCTGGCACTCACCACCTTCCGGCTGTTGCAAACGAGGGCGTCATAACCCATGGGATTTCCACAACTGAGACCACGGCGCACGCGCGCGAACGAGGCCTGGCGGCGCATGGTGCGTGAGACGCGCCTGACGCCGGAGGCGCTCATCTATCCGCTGTTTGTCGTGCCGGGGCGCGCGGTGCGCCACGCGGTCACCAGCATGCCCGGCATCGCGCAGCTCTCGGTGGACGAGGCGGTGAAAGAAGCGCGGGCGGCCGCGGCGAGCGGCGTGCCGGCGGTGCTGTTGTTCGCCGCCCCCGACCGCAAGGATCCGCGGGCGAGCGATGCGCTGGATGAGCATGGACTCGCCGCCAGCGCCATCAGCGCGATCAAGGAGGCCTGCCCGCAACTGCTGGTCTGGGCCGATGTGTGCCTGTGCGGTGCCACCGACCACGGCCACTGCGGCCACGTATCGGAGGAAGGCCTCATAGATAACGACTCCTCCATCGCGACGCTGGCGGAAGTGGCGCTGAATTACGCGCGCGCCGGCGCGGATGCGGTGGCGCCGAGCGACATGATGGACGGGCGCGTCGCAGCGATCCGCGCGCGGCTCGATGCGCACGGGCACAGCCACACTCCCATCGTCTCCTACGCCGCGAAGTACGCTTCCTCCTTCTATGGACCGTTCCGCGAGGCGGCGGACTCCGCTCCCGCCTTCGGCGATCGTCGCTCGTATCAGATGGATCCGGCCAATGCACGCGAGGCGTTGCGCGAGGTTCTGCTCGATGTGGAGGAAGGCGCCGACCTCGTCATGGTGAAGCCCGCCGGCCCCTATCTCGACATCATCCGTCAGGTGCGCGACGCGGTGCACGTGCCGGTGGTGGCCTATCAGGTCTCGGGCGAGTTCAGTCTCATCAAGGCCGCCGCCGAGCGCGGCTGGATCGATGAGCGCGCAGCGGCGCTGGAGACACTCACGGGTATCCGCCGCGCGGGGGCCGATCTCATCATCAGTTATTTCGCGCCGCAGGTGGCGCAGTGGCTGCGAGCATGAGTGCGCCTGCCCCCATCGAGAGCGCATTTCTCGCGGCTTGCCGCCGCGAGCGCGCGCCGCACCGGCCCGTATGGATCATGCGTCAGGCCGGGCGCTACCTGCCGGAGTACCGGGCACTGCGGGCCAAAGTGGACTTCGAGGCGCTGACGCGCACCCCGGAGCTCGCCGCCGAGGTCACCCTGCAACCGGTGCGGCGCTTTCCGCTCGACGCCGCGATCCTCTTCAGCGACATCATGACGCCGCTCCAGGGCATGGGTATCGGGCTCTCGTTCGAGCCCGCTCCCGTGGTGCGGGACCCGATCCGCAGCATGGCGCAGGTCGAGGCACTGCCGGCGCTCGTGCCGGCCCGCGACGTACCCTTCGTGCTCGAGAGCATCCGTCTGGTCCGGGCAGGGCTCCCTCGAGGTGTGCCGCTCATCGGCTTCGCCGGCGCGCCGTTCACACTCATGTGCTACCTCGTCTGCGGCCGCCCCTCGAAGGAGTTTGCGGCCGCGCGCGCTTTCCTCTACGCCCAGGCGCACACCGCCCAGCGGTTGCTCGAGCGGCTGGCCGATGCCATGGCGGAGTATCTCGCCGCCCAGGCTGCCTCCGGCGCGCAGGCACTCATGTTGTTCGAGTCGTGGGCCGGCCTGCTCGCGCCGCGGGAGTTCACGCAGTTCGCGCTGCCGGCGGTGCGCCGCACGGCAGCAAGGCTGCGCGGCCTCGGCGTGCCACTCATCTACTATGTGAACCAGGGTGCGACGCTGTTGCCCGCCGTCGCTGACCTCGAGATCGACGTGGTCGGTGTCGACTGGCGCTCGCCGCTCTCGCAGGTGCGCAAGATCCTCGGCCCCGGCAAGGCAGTTCAGGGCAACCTGGACCCCGCCGCGCTGTTCGCGCCGCCGGAGGAGCTGCGGCGACACATCGATGCGGTGCTCGAGGAAGCCGGCACCGCACCCGGACACATTTTCAACCTGGGCCACGGGATCTGGCCCGACACCGACCCGGATGCCGTGGCGCGGCTGGTGGACTACGTGCATGAGCGACGCTAGCGATCTCACCGCGAGCGCGACCGCTTACTTCCACGATCTGCAGCGGCGGATATGCGCAGCGTTCGAGGCTTTCGAGCCGCAGGCGCGATTCAGCGTGCGCAGCTGGAGTAAGCCGGCCGGACACCGCTTGCAGGGCGGCGGTGAGTCGCGATTGATGCGCGGAGCGGTGTTCGAGAAAGTGGGCGTCAACGTGAGTCACGTCTGGGGCGTCCTGCCGCCCGAGGCGCGTGGACAGGTGAGCGGTTCGGAGGCCTCCGAGGGACGCTTCAGCGCCTGCGGCATCTCGCTGGTCGCCCACATGATGAACCCGCATGTTCCAGCCGTGCACATGAACCTGCGGTATCTCTCGACCAGCCGTGCCTGGTTCGGCGGCGGCTCGGACCTGACACCCACGTTCCCGGTCGCGGAAGACAGCGCCGATTTCCACGCCGCGCTGCGCAGGGCGTGTGATGCCTACCGGCCCGGGGCGTATGAGCAGTTCAAGGCCTGGTGCGACCGCTACTTCTACCTGCCGCATCGCCAGGAACCGCGCGGGGTGGGGGGCATTTTCTTCGACGAGCTGGCCGGGGAGAGCCGGGACGATGACTTTGCGTTCGTGCGCGGCGTCGGGGAGGCGTTCCTGGAGGTCTATCCGCGCATCGTGGCGCGGCGCAAGGACACCCCTTACGACGATGCCGCGCGCGAGCAGCTGCTATACAAGCGCGGTCGATATGTGGAGTTCAATCTCGTCTACGACCGTGGGACGCGCTTCGGCTTCAGTACGGATGCGGATCCGGAGGCGTATCTGATGAGCCTGCCGCCTGTGGTGAGGTGGTGAGCACCGGCGCCCTTACCGCGTTCCCGCGCAGCCAACTTGCGGTAGTGGGCGAGAACAGGCGCGCGACGCGACTGCTGCTCGCGGCGCGCCAGTGCGCACCCAGCACGCTGCCGAGAGCCTCGAGCGTCTCTGCCGGTGGGCGCCACAATCGGCGCAATACTGCGTTGCTCGGCACGGTGGGCTCCTTGCACGGTCCTGGCCTTCCCTTAAGTGAGTGTGGCAGAGCCTCCCGGGTTCCGGGGAAAAGTGTTGCCGCACGGCGACGAGGGGCTTAAACGCTTCCGCTTGCGGGCCGCTCTAAAGGCTCAGATGGCACACGCGCAGGCCGAGGAAACGCGGGTCGACTGGGAGGCGGCGCTCGTTCAGCGAGCCCGCGCCGGGGACCGGCGCGCTTTCGAAAGGCTCTATCGCGAGCATGTGGGGCGAGTCTACGGATTGTGTCTGCGCATGACGCGCGATGCGCAGCTCGCGGAGGATTGTACGCAGGAGACGTTCATCAACGCATGGCGCGCGCTCGGCAAGTTCGAGACACGCAGCACGTTGTCGACCTGGCTGCACCGCATCGCAGTCAACGTGAGCCTGGCGAAGCGTCGCAAGAGCGGACCCGTCGAGGCGCCACCCGAAGAGGAGGAAGGCGGGGGTGCCGAGTGGACGCTGGAAACGCCCGTCGAGGTACAGGAGATCGAGGGCGCGATCGGCGAGCTGCCCGAAGGGGCGCGCGATGCGCTGGTGCTGCACGCGCTCTATGGCTACTCCCACGGTGAGGCGGCGCAGATGCTCGGCATCGCCGAGGGCACATGCAAGGCGCAGTTGCACCGTGCGCGCAAGCTCCTGCGCGAGCGCTTGGCCGTGGAGGTGAACTGACATGACCACTCCAGCGGACAGCAATGGCCGCAAAGTGACCTCGCTGCGCGAGATGCCGCAGTCGATCGAGCCCGCGCGCGACCTCTGGCCCGGAATCGAGGCGCAGCTCGGAGAGCTCCCGGAAGGGGCGGCGAGCGGCGGGACGGTGCCGGCGCGCCGCCGGGGCCAGCCGCTGCGCTGGCTTGCGGCCGCCGCGATGCTGGCGAGTGTCGCGCTCGGGGTCTGGATCGGCCGCAGCCTGCTGCCGGGCACCGCCGGTATCGGTACCCCGCAGGTCAGCGCCAATCGCACCGCCGTGCCGCCCCTCGCACCGACGGCGCTCGATGCCGCCTACGTGAGCGATCCGCGTTACGCGCAGCAGCGCGCCGCCCTGGTGCAGGCGCTGCAGGCGCGGCTGGCGGCGTTGCCCCCGCCGGCCCGGGCCAAGGTCAGCGCCAGCCTGGCGGCGATCGAACAGGCGAAGCAGGATCTGGAGGAGGCGCTCGGCCGCGATCCGGGCAATGCGCTGCTGCAGGAGCTGCTCGTCAACACTTACCAGGATGAAATGCGCGTGCTGACCGACGTGCACGAAGCCAGCGACCCTGGCAGGGGGATCTGAAAATGCGCATCACTTTGCGCGCAGCGACGGCACTGCTGCTCTATCTCGCGTGCGCTTCCGGCCGCGCCGCCGCAGACACGACCTTCGACCGCAATGTGCCGGCGCAACCGCGCGGCGTGGTGGAGATCACCAACGTGAGCGGGGATATCCGCGTGACCGGCTGGGAGCGTGGCGAGGTGAGTGTGCACGCCGAGCTCTCAGCGGGAGTCGAGCAAGTGGAGGTGAGCAGCGAGGGCGGCCGCACGATCATCAAGGTGCTGCAGCCCCACTCATCCGGACGGGGCGGTGAGGCTCATCTGCAGGTCAAGGTGCCGAAGGACAGCGAGCTCACCGTCTCGGCCGTCAGCGCTGATCTGACTACGGGCGGTGTGCTCGGTGTGCAGCGTCTCGATACGGTGAGCGGCGATGTCACCGCCGAGCTCGCCGGAGCCGATGTCGAGCTCAAGTCGGTAAGCGGAAACCTGAGTCTCAAGGGGCACGGTCAGCCGGCGCGGCTGCACGTGAGCACCGTGAGCGGTGATCTGCGTCTCGAGCACGGTGCGGGCGATCTCGAGGCAAGCACCGTCAACGGCAATCTGGTCGCGTTCCTCGACAGCGCGCGCTCGGTGCGCGCCCGCACCACCTCGGGCGATGTGCGCTTCGAGGGTACGCTCGCCCGTGGTGCGACCGTCGATGCCACCTCGGTGAGTGGCAACGTGACCGTGCGCGCCGGCGCTGAGGGCGGCTACGCGTACGAGGTCTCGAGCTTCAGTGGCGACATCGGCGATTGCTTCAACGCCACTGCCGAGCGCACCAGCAAGTACGGCCCGGGGACGCGCCTGGAGGGCACCCGTGGCGATGGGGCGGGCCACGTGCGGGTGAAGACCATGAGCGGCGATATCCAGCTCTGCGACCACCGCTGACGGCTGCGCCCGAGCCGTTAGAATGATGAGGTGACAGACAGCCGGTCTCCGGACCCCTCGCCGATCGCGGCGCCGCTGCTTCGCTGGCACTCCCGCGCCGGGCGACATGATCTGCCCTGGCAACATCCGCCGACGCCCTATCGGGTCTGGGTGTCGGAGATCATGTTGCAGCAGACGCAGGTCGCGACCGTGATTCCCTATTACCGACGTTTCCTGGAGCGGTTTCCGGATGTAGGGACGCTGGCGGCCGCGCCGGCCGATGAAGTGCTGCATCTCTGGTCGGGGCTCGGCTACTACGCGCGGGCACGCAATCTGCACCGTGCAGCGAAAGCCATGCGCGATGAGCATGCGGCGGAGGTGCCGGGGAGCTTCGAAGAGCTCGCCGCGCTTCCCGGAATCGGCCGATCGACCGCGGGCGCAATCCTCGCTCTGAGCCGTGGCGAGCGCTATCCCATTCTCGATGGCAACGCCCGGCGTGTGCTGGCGCGCTATTTCGCCGTCGGCGGTGCGCGCGGCGAACGCGCAGGCGAGGCGCGCCTGTGGAAGCTCGCCGAGCGCTGTACGCCACCAACACGCATCGCCGAGTACACGCAGGCCATCATGGATCTCGGCGCCACGGTGTGCGTGCGGCGGCAGCCGCTGTGCATGCACTGCCCACTGGCTCGAGGCTGCCTTGCCCGTCGCACCGGGCGACAGCACGAGTTGCCTGCCCCGCGACGCCCACAGCTGCGGCCGCAGCGGCGCGTTTTCATGGTGCTCGCGCTTGAGGACTCCGGACGGGTGCGGCTCGAGCGGCGCCCGGAGAGCGGAGTCTGGGGCGGGCTCTGGTGCCTGCCCGAGTTCACGACCGCGAGCGCGGCGGCAGCGTTCGTGCGCAACACCCTTGGAGTCTGCGCCGGCGTACCCCGGCCGCTCGCCACGCTCGAGCATGCCTTCACTCACTTCGATCTCACCATCACTCCGCTGCTGGTGCGCTGTGAAGGCCGCCGCGCGCCTCTCGTGGAGGAGGAAGGCGGCCTTTGGTATAACCTGCGCGAGCCGGCACGCATCGGGTTGCCGGCACCGGTCAGTGCACTGCTGGTGCGCCTGGCCGATGAGACCCTGTTCGATCGGAGGCCCTAGAGCATGGCCCGCACGGTGCAGTGTGTTCTGCTGAAGCGCGAAGGCGAAGGGCTCGACCGGCCCCCGTATCCGGGTGAGCTCGGGCGGCGCATCTATGAGCAGGTCTCGAAGGAAGCCTGGGCGCAGTGGCTGCGGCACCAGACACTTCTGATCAACGAATACCGCCTGACCCCGATCGAGCCCAAGGCGCGCAAGTTCCTCGAGGCCGAGATGGAGAAGTTCTTTTTCGGCACCGGCTCACAGGCACCCCAGGGCTACCAGCCGCCCGGGCACTGAAGGGCGCGTAGGGTCAGGAGGCTTGTTTCATCATGCGCACGCTGACGCGGGTGCCGCGGCCGGGCTGGCTCTCGATCTGCCATTCCCCGCCGATGGCGCCGGCGCGCTGGCGCATGCTGGCCAGTCCAAATCCCTGCCGCGCCGAAAGCTCGGGGCTTTGCTCCATGCCGACACCATCGTCGGCCACCGCAAGCTCCCACTGCCCGGGATCGGGCTGATCGGTCATGCTGATGCGCACCGTGCGCGGCCGGGCATGGCGCACGGCATTGCTCACCGCTTCCTGCGCAATGCGCAGCAGCTCGTGCTCGTGCTCGGGCTTGAGGCCCGTCTCGATACCACCACCTTCGAAGCTGCAGCTCACACCACCGGGTACGGTGGAACGCTCGGCGAGTTGACGCAGCGCGAGCTCCAGTCC
>Ga0318525_10000722_pt1 | contig 10944 bp, 10 predicted proteins | sample GRESIP052b4f23_FD_203482 | JGI IMG/M metagenome (GOLD analysis project Ga0318525, IMG submission 203482) | Tropical soil microbial communities from Luquillo Experimental Forest, Puerto Rico - GRE.SIPMG.052b4f23 | ecosystem: Environmental > Terrestrial > Soil > Tropical forest > Bulk soil...
GCCTCGAGCACGATCGGGCTCTTCGGCGCCGGCTCGAGCGCCGTCAGCGCCTCGATGAGGCACTCGCGCCCGCTCCCCTTGGCCGCGAGCACCGCCTGCGCCGTCGGCAGCACCGCGGCGGCGCCGAGGCCGATGACGATCGGCAGGCGCGCGCCGCAGTCGGGGGAGCGCCAGAGGTCGTTGACCAGCCGCTCGGCCCCCTCGGGGCCGTCGGCGTCGGTGAAGATCGCGAGCTCGCCGATCGCCGTCGTCCCGTAGCTCTTGGGCGGCGCCGCCTCGGTCCCCGGGTAGACCGCGCCGACGATCACCGTCAGGCAGCCCGCCGGCATCGGCTTCGGCAGCGGGATCCAGTACGGGTCGCGGAAATGCGCGGCGTCGGCAGCAGGATCGGCAGGGATCTCGACGTCGAAGCGCTGCTCGCGCGCCGGGCCGAAGGCGATCTGGAACCGGCGCAGCCGGTTCTTCGCGCGGAAGGTCTGCAGGCTGGCCGCGTCGCCGGGGATGATGCGCAGCCCGCGCACGGCGTAGCCCGTCGAGGACCGCGCGGTCAGGAACTCGCCGCGCCCGTCGCCGCCGAGCCCCTCGCTCCAGGCGGTCGCCGGATCGCCGTCGTCGAGCTCGATGGGCGCCCCGAGCCCGCGCGCGTCGTTGCCCGCGCCGCGCGTCGTCGAGGCGGCGACGAAGTGGAAGCCGCCCACCGGCCGCGCCGCGGGCATCGCCGGATCGCCTCGCCGCGCCACCAGCGTTTCGATCCCCGGTTCGGGCTGGGGCGAGACCACCGGCCGGAACCGCCCGCTCGCGAAGTCCCAGGCGCGCGGGAACAGCCGCGGCGGCAGCCCGTCGCAGCGCGTGACGCCGGCGGCCGTCTGGTACTCGAGCACCCGGTCCTCGGTGACCTCGAGGCCGATCGACGTCTCGGCGTCGGCGTCGCGCGGGCCGGTGGTCCCCGACCAGAGCACGCGCGGCGCGCGGCCGCCGAGCTCGGCCAGCCAGACCTCCTCGGCGGCCGTGCCGCGGATCGGGACCCGCAGCTCGGCGAGCCGGTGCCCGTCGACCGACACCTCGCGCAGCGCGGGCTGCCCGCGCCGCAGGCCGGGCGTCTTGAGCGCCAGGTGGGCGACCAGCGCGGCGCCGTCTCGGACGTCGAGGCCGCCGTCGGCGGTCGACTCGAGGCGCAACGGGGCGGCGGCCGGCGCCGCGGTGGCCGGCGGGCCGGCACCCAGGGCCAGGGCGAGGGGGCAGAGCGCAACCAGAAACAGACGGGGGCGCATGGTCTCGGGATAGCACGACATCTGCGCTATATAGAAGCCCCTCGCATGAGCCCCGACGCTGCCACTGACGCGCATGAAGGCCCCGCTGACCCCGTCTCGGGGCGGGTGGCGATCTTGGGGCGCCCCAACGTCGGCAAGTCGACGCTGCTCAACCGCATCCTGGGCGAGAAGCTGGCCATCGTGACCCCCAAGCCGCAGACCACGCGCGACCGGATCGCCGGCGTGTTCAACGGCCCGCGCGGCCAGATCGTCTTCATCGACACGCCCGGCGTGCACGGCGCGCGCAAGGAGCTCAACCGTTTCATGGTGCAGGAGGCCCTGGGGGTGATCCCCGACGTCGACGCCGCCCTGCTGGTCGTCGACGCCACCATGGACCGCCCGGGCGACGCCGAGCAGGCGATCCTGCGCGGCCTGGCGGAGGCCCGCCGCCCGACCGTGCTCGCTATCAACAAGGTCGACACCGTCAAGCAGAAGGACCTGCTGCTGCCGCTGCTGGAGCGCTGGCAGGCGGAGACGAAGCTCGAGGCCCTGGTGCCGATCTCCGCGCGGCGCGGGACCAACGTCGACCGGCTGGTGAACGAGCTCTGGCCGCTGCTTCCGGCCGGGGAGCCGCTGTTCGGGCCCGACATGCTGACCGACCGGACGGAAAGGTTCCTGGCCGCAGAGCTGATCCGGGAGCAGCTGTTTCTGGCCTTGCGCCAGGAGGTCCCCTACGCCGTCGCGGTGGTGATCGAGACCTGGGAGGAGCGGGCGGCGGACGTGGTCATCCACGCCAGCATCGTCGTCGAGCGGGACAGCCAGCGCGCCATCGTGCTCGGCAAGGGCGGGGCCATGATCCGCGACGTCGGCACGCGGGCCCGAATGGCGATCGGCGAGCTCCTGCAGCGGCCGGTCCACCTCAAGCTGCACGTCGAGGTGCACCCGGACTGGACCACCTCCCCCCAGGCCCTCGCGCGCTACGGGTACCGGTCGTGAGCCGCGCGCGCGCCCGCTCGAGCCCCGACGCCGGGTTGCCGCTCGTCGCCCTCGTCGGGCGCCCCAACGTGGGCAAGTCGTCGCTCTACAACCGCCTGGTGGGCGGGCGGCCGGCGCTCGTCGAGGACATGCCGGGCGTGACCCGGGACCGCCGCTACGGCGCCGTCGACTGGGGGCGGGCCCGGTTCCGCGTCGTCGACACCGGCGGGCTCGATCCGCTCGCGGTCGGGATCCTGGCGGCGATGCGGCAGCAGACGCTGCGCGCCCTCGACGAGGCCGACGTGGTGGTGTTCGTCGTCGACGCGCGCGAGGGGACCACCCCCGTCGATACCGAGGTGGCGAAGCTGCTCCGCAAAGCCGGCCGCCCCGTGCTTGTGGCGGCCAACAAGGTCGACAGCGACAAGGCCGAGGCGGCGGCCGCTGACGCGTTCGCGCTCGGCTTCCCCGACGTGTTCCCGATCTCCGCCAGTCACGGGCGCGGCGTGGGGACTTTGCTGGATGCGGTCGTCGCCGCGCTGCCGAAGCGCCGCCGCACCGACGACGAGCCGGCCGAAAAGGGCGAAACGGACGGCGACGCAGAGGGCGAAGCGGACGCCGAAACCGAGAGCGCACCGGAAGGCGATGCCGGGGAGGCCCCGCTGCGCCTCGCCTTCGTCGGCAAGCCGAACGTCGGCAAGTCGTCGCTGGTGAACTGCCTGCTCGGCGAGGAGCGGGTGCTGGTCCACGACCAGCCCGGGACCACGCGCGATCCGATCGACACGCCGTTCTCGTTCGCCGGGCGCGAGTACGTTCTGGTCGACACGGCCGGGATGCGGCGCCGGCGCTCGATCGACACGCTCACGGAGCACGTGGCGGCCAAGATGGCGCGCGATCAGCTCGAGCGCTGCGACGTCGCCGCGCTCGTCGTCGACGCCCGGCTGGGCGCCACGGCCGAGGACGCCCGGCTGGCGAGCCTCATCGAGGCCTCCGGCCGCGGGGCGCTCGTCGTGCTCAACAAGCGCGACCTCGTGCCGCGCGCCGAGATCGACGCCCGCGTCGAGGCCACGCGAGAGGCCCTCGACTTCATGCGCTACGCGCCCGTGCTGACGACGTCGGCGGTGACGCGCGCCGGGGTGACGACGATCGCCAGCGAGGCGTCGCGCGTGCTTGCCGAGGCGTCGCGGCGGGTGTCGACCGGCGAGCTCAACCAGCTCCTCGAGGAGATCGTCGCCCGCCAGCCGCCGCCGGCCGGCCCCGGCGGCCGCCACGTCCGCCTCTACTACGCCACGCAGGCCGGCGTCCGCCCGCCCACGTTCTTCGTGAGCACCAACCACCCCGCCGACATCGGCTTCGCCTACCGGCGCTTCCTCGTCAACCAGCTGCGCAAGGCCTACGGCTTCGAGGGGACCCCGATCCGGCTCGTGTTCCGCGCCCACCGGCAGAAGAACCGCGGAGGCCGCGGCGCCGGTGCCGGGGCCGGCGCCAAAGGCTCCGTCAAAAGATCCAGGAAACCCGCAGCGTGACCGAGAACGCGTAGGGGGACGAGCCGCCCAGGTCGAACGCGCCGGTGATGAGATCGACGGGCGCGAACAGATACTGGAAGTGGAGGCCGGCGGTCCACTTCCGGGTGAGGAAGTAGTCCGCTCCGATCCCCAGCGCCGAGACGAACGCGACCCGCGGGTCCTGCACCGCGCCGCTGACCTTGAACGCGCCCACCTGCAGATCGGCGTAGGGGACGAGGCGCAAGACGTCGATCGTGTAGGTCAGGCCGGCGAGGGCGGTCGTGGTCTCGATCTTCCCGGCCGGCCGGGTGTCCATCGGCCCCGCGGCATCCACCGAGTGGAGCGAGGTGGCGATGGTGGCCCGCAGCGCCCAGGTGTCGGTGAGGCCGTACTCGAGGTCCAGCGCTGCGGCGAGGCCCCAGGTCGTGCGCTGGTCGACGGTGACGGTGCCGGCGCCGGTCCGCGCCGACAGCTGCCACTCGTTCTCTCCCGCCGCCCGGGCGGGGGGCGCCGCCAGCGCCACGGCCAGGGCCGCCACGAAGGCCAACGTGGGCGCGGCCAACGCAGGCGCGGCCAACGCAGGCGCGGCCGACGTGGGCACGAGGGTCCTGGGCGTCACGCCGGAAGAACTATACATGGGAACGCCATTTGACCGTGGAGGACGGCTCTGTTATCTCCCGGGTGCCCGTGCCCAAGAAACTACGCAGGAAAGAGCTGAAGCAGCCGGATCAGTTCGTCGGCTTCTGGACCCGCGCCAGCGAGGCCGCGGCCGCCTGGGCGAAGGCACGCAAGCGTGCGCTGGTCCTCGGGGCCGCCACGGCGGCGACGGTGCTCGTCGGCTCGCTCGCGATCTCGCAGGTCACCGAGGGGCGCGCGCTGCGCGCGGCGGCCTCGCTCGAGCGCGTGCGCAAGATCGCGGCCGCCGATCTGGTCCCGGCGGGCGCACCGCCCAAGGACGACGGCGTCCCCCACTTCCCGACCGAGAAGGCGCGCCTCGAGGGGACGCTGGCCGCGCTCGACGCCGCGTTCACGTCGCGGACGCCGCTCTACAACGAGGCGATGCTCATCCGGAGCTCGCTGCTGCTCGATCTCGACCGCGCCCCCGAGGCCGCGGCCGGGTACGAGAAGCTCCTGTCCGACAAGCTCGACCAGCGGCTCCGCTTCGCGGCCCGCGAAGGGTTGGGCTACGCCTACGAGCGACAGGGGAAAATCAAGGAAGCCGAGGCCGTGTTCGCCAAGCTCGCCGACGAGGGCGGCGGCGCGTTCTACAAGGACCGGGCGCTCTACCACCAGGGGCGGCTCGCCGAGATCGGAGGCAACCGCACGGAGGCGGCCCGACTCTATCAAGAGGTGCTGGACAAGAACCCCACCACCTCGCTGCGGGACGAGATCACGAATCGGCTCGCGGTGCTCGAGATCAAGTGAGAGCCGCCCTCCTCGGCCTGGCGCTGACCGCGCTCGCGGCCTGCGCCTCGGCGACCGCCCGCCGCGCGGATGAGGCGGCGGTGGGCGCCGTCCACCCCGCGGGCGTGCTGCAGATCGCCTGGCGCACGACCTTGCACGAGCACGGGCTGTTCGAGCCCGCGCCGGAGGAGTGCGCCTCGGGGGCCCTCGCGGGGGGGCGCCTGGTGCTGGGCTCGCGCGCCGGCGCCGTCGTGGGCGTCGCGCCCGCGACCGGCCACGTCGACTGGGCCACGACGGTGTCCGGCGGCGTCGACAGCGAGGCCCGCCTCGACCCGGCGCGCGGTCAGGTCTACGTCGGCGCCGACGACGGCAGCTTCTACGCCGTCGATCCCCAGTCGGGCGCGCTCCGCTGGACGTACAAGGGGAAGGGGGCCATCGAGCGCCCGCCGGAGCTCGGGGGCGACCTCGTCTATGCGGCCAGCGCGGCCGATCGCGTCGTGGCGCTCGAGGCGGCGACGGGCAAGTGGCGCTGGCAGTACGAGCGGGACATGCCCGAGGGGTTCACCATCCACGGCTACGGTGGGCCCAAGCTGGTCGGCACGCAGGTGTTGGCCGGTTTCGCCGACGGCTACTTCGTGGCCCTCGCGGCCAGCTCGGGCGATGTCGTCTGGGCGCGCTCGCTGGCCACGGCCTCGGACCAGTTCGTCGACGTCGACACGACGCCGACGCTCGTCGGCGACATGGCCTACGTCGCGTCGTACTCGGGCGGCCTCTACGCCCTCGATCCACGCGACGGCGCCGTGCGCTGGCGGCTCGGCATCGAGGGGGTCGGCGACATCACCGCCGCCGGCGGCCGGCTCTACTTCGTGGCCCCGCGCCAGGGCCTGCACGCCGCCGAACCCGACGGCCGCATCATCTGGCGGCAGGGGCTGACCGCGGCCGGCGACATCACGCAGCCGGCGGTGGTCGGGCGCTACCTCGTGTTCTCGGGGAGCCGCGCCGGCCTGTTCGTCGTCGATCGCGCCGCCGGCGATCTCGTCGAGGTCTTCAACCCCGGCCACGGCATCTGCGCGCCCGCGACGATCGACGACTCCGGGACGCGGCTCTACGTGCTCTCGAACGGCGGCGCGCTCTACGCCCTCGACCTCATCTGAGCGAGCTAGCCCAGCGCGCCGAAGGCTTCGATACGGCGGACGAGCTCTTTGATGCGGCGGTTGCCGCCGGCGTCGCGGGCCTTCCACTCGACGCCGAAGCCGGGCTCGCCGCTCGGGCCCCCCTTCCAGGCGACGCGCGCCGACAGCGGCATCGCCACCTCGGCGCCGGGGGGAGAGACCTTCAGCACGACATCGCCGGTCGCGGGGAGCGGCTCCGCGGTCTTCACGAACGCGCCGCCGCGGCCGATGTCGCGCAGGATGCCGGCGTTGTCCTGGAGCGCGCCCGGCACCTGCCAGAGCACGGGGATCTCGACGGGGAGCCGGTGATGGCGGCGGGCCAGCATCTCCGCGGAGTCGCCGCGGGCGACGGCGAGGAGGTAGTCACGCGTCTGCGTCTCGCTGGCGAGGAACGCGATCCCGATGCCGGCCTTGACCTTGGTGCTGTGCTTGCCGGGGCGGCGCCAGGCGACGCGTCCGCGGACCAGCATGGGGCTGCGCCGCCGGCCGAGCCGGATCGCCACGACGACGCTCTCGCCGATGGCCAGCGGGCGCCGGGTGGGGAAGAAGATCCCGCCCTCGCCCAGATCTGGCAGATAGCGGTCGAGGAAGGCCGCCCCACTCGGAAAATGTGCCTTCAAAATCGTCATGTGGGGAAGTGAAGGTGATTGTATTGTCGATCGACCAAGTTTTGTAAAGTGCCTTCCAGAGAGCACCGGGTTGGACACCGACGATTTTGACTTTCCGCTCCCGCCGGAGCGCGTCGCCACGGCTCCCGCCGAAAGGCGTGAGGAAGCTCGCCTATTGGTGATGGATCGGCGCGGAGGCCAGCGCAAGCATTTGCGATTCAGCGACATCGCGGGCTGCCTGCGGCCCCGCTCGCTGCTGGTCCTCAACGACACGCGCGTCATCCCGGCGCGCATCACCGGGCGGAAGCCCACCGGCGGCGCGGTCGAATTTCTGCTGACGCGCTGCATATCGAGCGCCCTGGTAGAGAAAGGGCAGGGGCAGTTCGACGAGCTCTGGGAGGCCCTGGCGCGCAATCTCGGGCCGGCGCCCGCTCGTCACGGCGCGATCGACGTGGGCGGCGGGGTGGCGGTCACGGTGGTCGAGCCACGCGGGACTGGCCGGGTCCTCGTGCGGGCGACCGGTCCCGGCACCTCGCTGATGGCCGCGCTGGAGCAGATCGGCGAGATCCCCCTGCCGCCGTACATCGAGGCCGCCCGGCGGCGGCTCGGCGCCGAGGCGCCCGCGGTCGACGATCGCGCCCGCTACCAGACGGTCTACGCGCGCGCCGCCGGCGCCGTCGCCGCGCCGACGGCGGGCCTGCACTTCTCGCCCGCGCTGCTCGAGAGGCTGCGCGCGGCCGGCCACGAGGTCGCGTTCGTCACCCTCCACGTGGGGCCGGGAACCTTCCGTCCGGTCGAGACCGCCGATCCGCGCGCGCACCGGCTCGAGCCCGAGCGGCACGAGATCTCGCCGGCTGCCGCGGCGGCGATCGCGGGCGCGCGCGCCGAGGGGCGTCCCGTCGTCGCGGTCGGGACCACGGGGGTGCGGACGCTCGAGGCGTCCGCGCGAGACAACGACGGCGCGGTCGTGGCCGGGGCGGGAGAGACCGACCTATACATCCTGCCGGGAGCGCGCTTCGAGGTGGTCACGGACCTGGTGACGAACTTCCACTTGCCGCGCTCGACGCTGCTGATGTTGGTGGCGGCGTTCGCCGGACGGGAGAACGTGCTCGCGGCCTACGGCGACGCGATCGAGCGGGGCTATCGCTTCTACAGCTACGGCGACGCGATGCTGATCACCGGAGGCGCCGCGTGAGCGCCTTCCGGGTCGTGGCGCGCGCGGGGCGCCCGCGCGCCGGCCGGCGCGAGACCGCCCACGGCCTCGTCGAGACGCCGGTGTTCATGCCCGTCGGGACGCAGGCCTCCGTCAAGGCGCTGTCGGCGGGCGACGTCCAGCGGCTCGGGGCGCGGATCGTCCTCGCCAACACCTACCACCTGGCGCTGCGTCCGGGCGCTGAGCGGATCGAGGGGCTGGGCGGCCTGCACAAGTTCATGAGCTGGCCGGGCGCCATCCTCACCGACTCGGGCGGGTTCCAGGTGTTCAGCCTGCGCGAGCGGCGGACCGTCGACGACGACGGCGTCACCTTCCGGTCGCACGTGGACGGCAGCGAGCAGCGGCTGACCCCCGAGCGGGCGATGGCCATCCAGCGGGCGCTGGGCAGCGACGTGGCGATGGCGTTCGACGAGTGCCCGCCGTCGGACGCGCCGCGCCCCACGATCGAGGCGGCGATGGCCCGGACCAGCCGCTGGGCGCGCCGCTGCCTGACTGCGCCGGCGGCGCCCGGGCAGCTCCGCTTCGGGATCGTGCAGGGGGGCGTCCACCTCGACCTCCGGCGCGCGCACCTCGCGGACATCGCCGCGCTGCCGTTCGACGGGCTCGCGCTCGGCGGGCTCGGGGTCGGCGAGGCGCCCGAGGTGATGTACGGCGTGATCGACGCCGTGGCGGCCGAGATGCCGGCCGACCGGCCCCGCTACCTGATGGGCGTCGGGACGCCGGAGGACATCTGGATGGCGATCGGGGCCGGCGTCGACATGTTCGACTGCGTGATGCCGACGCGCAACGCGCGCAACGGCCAGCTGTTCGTGCGGACCGGCAAGCTCAACATCGGCAACGCCCAGCACCGCGACGATCCGCGTCCGGTCGAAGAGGGGTGCCCGTGCGAGTGCTGCGTCTCGTACAGCCGCGCCTACCTCGCGCACCTCTACCACGCCGAGGAGCTCCTCTATCACCGCCTGGCGAGCGTCCACAACCTGACGCACTACCTCGCGCTGGCGGCTCGGGCGCGCGAGGCGATCGCGGCGGGCGTGTTTCCCGAACGGCCCTGGTAGACTACATTCCGGCAATGGCCAAGCGGATCGGCGTCGTCCTCTCCGGCTGCGGTCAGCGCGACGGCAGCGACGTCGCCGAGGCGCTGCTCGCGCTTCTCGTCATCGAGCGCGCCGGGGCCGAGGCGGTGGTGGCCGCGCCGGACGTCGAGCAGAAGGAGGTCGTCGACCACCTGCGCGGCCGGCCGACGCGCGGGCAGCGCAACGCCCGCCTCGAGGCGGCGCGGATCGCCGGGCCGCGCGTCTTGGCCCTCGGAGAGCTGGGCGTCGAGGCGATTGACGCGCTCGTGATGCCGGGCGGGGAGGGCGCGATCTCGACGCTGTCGGATTACGCAGAGAAACACGAGCTCTGCCAGGTGCATCCCGACGTCGCGCGCTTGCTGCTGGGGATGCTGCAGAGCCGCCGGCCGATCGGCCTCATGGGGCTCGCGGCGCTGCTCGGGGCGCGCGTGCTCGGGCCGGCCGCCGGAGTGCGGCTCACCCTCGGGTCGAAGGGGACGCCCGCGGCGAAGCACGCGGCCATCATGGGCGCCGACGTCCGCCCCTCGACCCCCGAGGACGTGATTGTCGACCAGAAGACCCGCGTGTCGTCGACGCCCGGCTTTCTCGCCGAGGGGGCGACGCTGGCGGGCGTCGCGCGCGCCGTCGACCGCCTCGTGCGGGGCGTGGTCGGCGCGGCCAAGGATCGCGCCCCGGCGCCGAAGCCCGAGCCCCTGCCGGTCGAGACTACTGGTCCAAGCCGCGGTTCCGCTTGATCTGATCCAGAACCTTGCCGTACTCGACCTCCCAGGTGGAGGTCCCTTCCTCGAGGTTCTTGATCCGGCGGCGCACTTCCTCGTCGAGCTCCTCGTCGACCTGCATGTGCTTCTTGAGGACGTCGCCCATCCGCTTCCGCAGCACGGTGTCGTCGACGAAGATCTCCGCGATGTGCGGCGACTGCATGAACGACTCGATCATCTGCGTCGTCATCCACTCGAGCCCGTCCTCGCCGAGGCCGAACGCCTTCTCGCCGGCGAGCGCGCGCTTGACCTTGCCGAACTGCTCGTAGGGGAGGTTGCGCTTCTGCAACACGTCCTTCGCCTTCTCCGTGATCTCACGGTCGAGGCGCACGTACTCCTTGAGCACCGCCTGCACGTCCATCTCCGCCTCGGTCCGATCGGTGACCTCGATGTCGCCCGCCTCGAGCAGGCTCTTGACGATCTCCGTCCCGACCGTCGGAATCTTTCCGCTGTAAAGTCGCATCTCTAAGCGCCTTATAGGGGTCGCCTCACCCACAGTCAAGGTCGGCGCGCGCGGGGAATTTCGTGTCAGACTGACCCGAGCCGTGCTGTTCCCGATCCGAGACCACAACCCGCGCACCCGGTTTCCGGCGGTCACGCTGCTCCTGGTCGCGGCCAACGTGGTGGCGTGGCTCTACCTCTGGCAGCTGGACCAGGCCTCTCAGCAATGGCTGGTGCTGGCGGCCGGGGCGATCCCTTACGAGATCGTCCACCACGTCGACCTCCCGCCGCGCGACCTCTTCCCGCTGCCGGGATCGATCTGGACGTCGATGTTCCTGCACGGCGGGTGGCTGCACCTCATTGGCAACATGTGGTTCCTCTGGCTGTTCGGGGACAACGTCGAGGAGGCGCTGGGGTCGGTCCGCTATCTGATTTTCTACTTCCTCGTGGGGACCGTGGGGGCGCTGGCCCAGAGCTACGCCATGCCGAGCTCGACCGCGCCGATGATCGGCGCCTCGGGAGCGGTGGCGGGCGCGCTCGGCGGGTAC
>Ga0318525_10000727_pt1 | contig 10906 bp, 8 predicted proteins | sample GRESIP052b4f23_FD_203482 | JGI IMG/M metagenome (GOLD analysis project Ga0318525, IMG submission 203482) | Tropical soil microbial communities from Luquillo Experimental Forest, Puerto Rico - GRE.SIPMG.052b4f23 | ecosystem: Environmental > Terrestrial > Soil > Tropical forest > Bulk soil...
CTTCGACAGCGTCCGGTCCACCAGCAGCCTGAAGTCGTCGTCGCCGCGCGCGAACGCCAGCGCGATCGGCTCGTAGGTGTACTGCCGCGAGAGCACGACCAGGTCGCCGGGATGCGCACTGCTCGCTGCAGACTCGAGCAGGATCGCGCGGTCGCCGAACAGCACGTCGGTCTTGCCCGCCATCACGCGGTCGACGCCTTCGGCGTAGCTCCCGACCTCGACGATCTCGGCGTTCACCTCGAACTGGTCCCGCTTCTTCGCCAGCCACGATGCCGCGGTCGTCCCTTTCTGCGCGGAGAGCGTCCGCTTCTCCAGCACTTGGGCCAGCGATGCGCGCCAACGCGGCTGGTAGGGGACCTCGCGCCCTTCCAGCACCGCCTTCAGCCGCTCGGGGGCGCTGCGATGCAGCAGCGCACCGATACCACCGGGGAAGATCGGCAGCGAGAAGTCGACCTGCTCGCGCCGCGCGAGCGTGGCGGTCGACGCGCCGCAGAGCAGGTCGACCTTGCCGTCGCTGATCGCGTCGAAGCGATCGTCCGCGTCGATCTTCACGGTCTCGACCGGCAGGTCGGCGAGTCCGAGGCTCTTCTTCAGGGCGTCGACGACCTCGTGGCACAGCGCGACCGAGTAGCCGGCCGGGTTCCCCGACGCATCGCTATACGAGAAGGGCCGCGCGTCCGCGCGATAGCCGAGCCGGATCTTCGCGTCCTGCTTGATCCGGTCCAGCGTCCCCGCGTGCGAGGGAACGGCGGCGCAGAGCGCGAAGCCCGCCGCGAGCGCGACCGAGAGCCGGGTGAGTCGCATGGGACCTCCTCGTTCAAGCGGCGCGAGCCGCAGCCGGCTGGCTCGCGGCCACGGTGCCCAGAGCAAACCGCGGCGCGAGGAAGCCGAAGATCACGAAACCGATGCCCATCACCACCGTGCCGCCCAGCACGGCCTGTGCGCCGGACGCGTAGATCGCGAACACGCTGTAGAGCATCGCGACCAGCGCCACCGCGGTGTTCAGCCGGTAGGTTCCCTGCGGCACTCCCGCCTTCTGCATCATCACGATCAGCGCCGACAGCGCGATGATGTACGGCACGACGTTGGTCACGACCGCGAGGTTCACCAACACGCTGAACTGCTCGCTCAGCGACGGCGAGACGGTGGAGAGCGCCATCAGGGACTGCACCACGCCCATCACGATCATTCCGGCGATGGGCGCGTTGTTGCGGGTGACCTTGGCGAAGAAGGAGGGGAACATGCGGTCTTCCGCCGCCGACTTCGCGGTCTGCGAGATGGTGAACTGCCAGCCGAGCAGCGAGCCCAGGCAGGCCATGATCGCGAGCCCCATGATCACCTTGCCGACCCCGGGGCTGAACATCTTCTCGTAGACCAGCCCGAACGGGCCGGTCGACTTCGCGAGCTCCTCGTTGGGTACGATGCCCTGGATCACCGTCGTCGAGAGCACGTAGATCACCGCGGCGCCGAGCGTCCCGAGCATGCAGGCGAGCGGCACGTTGCGCTTCGGGTTCTCGACCGCGTCCGAATTCTGCGCCGCCGACTCCATGCCGAGGAACGCCCACAGCGTGAGCGAGATGCTCGAGCCCATGCCGCCTGCCAGGCTGAGCCCCTTCGGGTTCCAGGCCGCGCCGAAGGTCGCGCCGCTGAACCAGAACCAGCCGATCAGCGACAGACCCGCGACCGGCACGATCACGCCCCAGACCGTGATCGCCCCGATCCGGCCGGTGACGCTCGGGCCGCCGAAGTTCGCGACCGTGGTGAGCCAGATCAGCCCGATCACGCCGACGCAGGTGGAGATCGGCGTGGAGGAGAGCCAGGGGAAGAAGGTCGCGAGATAGCCGACCGCGGAGATCGCGATCGCCACGTTGCCGATCGCCAGCGAGAAGAAGTAGAGGTAGAAGACCATGAAGAAGCCCGACTTGCCGTAGGCCTCTTCGGCGTACGCGGACATGCCGCCCGCGCGCTGGTTCAGCACGCCCGCCTGCGCGAAGCCGTAGGCGATCGCCATCGAACCGATCGCGGTCACGATCCAGGAGAGCAGCGAGATCGCGCCGACCTGGGCCATGTTCGTGGGCAGCATGATGATGCCGGAGCCCATCATGTTGACGGCCACGATGACCGTGAGCTGGACGAGGCTCATTTTCTTCGGGGTTTCGGCCATCACTCACTCCTTGAGACAGTAGAGTGCGTAGTACGAGTGCCCGCTCTTGTCGGTCTTGACCTCGACGCCGTGCGTGTCGTGGCCGAAGCCGGGGAACCTGGCGTCGAAGGCTTCGAGGCCAAGCAGGAAGTCGCCGACTGCGCGCGTCGACGCACCGAAGCGCTCGCCCGGCATGAGCAGCGGAATTCCCGGCGGGTAGGGCACGACCTGGACCGCGAGCGTGCGCCCCTCGAGCTTCGCCGCGGGCACCTGCTCGACCTCGCGGTGCGCCAGCCGCGCGAAGGTCTCGCGCGGGGTCAGCACCGGCTCGGGCAGGTTGCTGAACGCGCCGTCGAGGTTCTCGAGGATGCGGTGCTCGCCGATCGCGGCGTGCTGCTCGGCCGCGAGCTCGCGCAGCCCCATCTTCCCGTAGCGCTCCGGGAAGTCGGCCACCAGCGCCGGCAGCGCCTTCGCGAGCGGCGCGTTGGCGTCGTAGAGCTCCTTGAAGCGCATCAGCGCAGCGACGAGCGACCCCCACTTCCCGCGCGTAATGCCGATCGAGAAGAGCGACAGGAACGAGTAGGGCTCGGTCTTCTCGACAACGATCCCCTGCGTGCCGAGGAACGCCGTCAAGATCGGTGCGGGGATGCCCTCCCTGGTGGGCTTGCCGTCGCGTCCGATGCCGGGTGTCAGCGTGGTGACCTTGATCGGGTCGAGCATGCAGTAGCGCGCGCCGAGGTCGCCGAAGCCGTGCCAGGCCTGCCCCGGCTTCAGGATCCACGCATCGGCCGAGCTCGCCAAGAGCTCGGGGTCGGCTTCGAGGAACGACTTCCCGCCGGCCTCGTCGGCCTGCCAGCTCTGGAACCACCAGTCGCCCGACTTGCGCCGCTCGAGGTCGCGCGCGATGCGCAGCATGGCCTTGCGGAAGTCGATCGCCTCGCGGATGCACTCGTCGGTGAGCGACGGCCCCGCGTCGTTCATCATCTTCGCCGACACGTCGGTCGAGGCGATGATCGAATACTGCGGCGAGGTCGAGGTGTGCATCATGAAGGCTTCGTTGAACAGCGCCGGCTCGACCGGGATCCGGCCCGAGCGGATGTGGATCATCGAGGCCTGCGAGAGCGCCGCGAGGAGCTTGTGCGTCGAGTGAGTGACGGTGACCGTGGCGTCGTCCGGCGAGCGCCGGCCGCGGTGCATGCCGTAGCGCCCCTCGTAGAGCGGGTTGAAGCGCGCGTAGGCGTACCAGGCCTCGTCGTAGTGGATGCGGTCGACGCTCTGGGAGAGCACGCGCGTGGTGTGCTCGACGTCGTAGCACAGGCCGTCGTAGGTCGAGTTCGTGAGCACGGCCATGACCGGGTTGCGCTTGGCGCCGCGCGCCAGCGGGCTCTCGGCGAGCTTGCGCCGCAGCATCTCCGGCTCGAGCTCGCTCGCCGGCACCGGCCCGATCACCCCGCGCGCATTGCGCCGCGGCCGCAGGTACACGGGGATCGCGCCGCTCATGTTGAGCGCGTAGTTCAGCGACTTGTGGCAGTTGCGGTCGACGAACACGACGTCGCCGTCCGCGACCGCGGAGTGCAGGATGATCTCGTTGCTGGCCGAGCTGCCGCCGATCGAAAAGAATGTGTGGTCGGCGCCGAACACGCGCGCGGCGTAGCGCTCGGCCTCGGCGATCGGCCCGGAGTGGTCGTTGAGCGAGCCGAGCGATCCCACCGACACCGACAGGTCGGAGCGCAGCATCTGTTCGCCGTAGAAGCCCAGGAACGCGCGGCCGACGGCGGTCTTCATGAACGCGGTGCCGCCGGTGTGGCCGGGCGTGTGCCAGGAGTACTCGTGGGTGTCGGCGAAGTTCGCGAGCTTGCCGAAGAACGGCGGCAGCACCGTGTCGAGATAGCGCTTCGCCGCGGCGTCGATGCGGCCGGCGATGAACGCAGCGCTGTCCTCGGGCACCCAGATGTAGCCCTCGACCTCTTCGACGATCTCGATCGGCACCTGGCGCGTGGCGTTGCGGCTGGCGCCGACCAGCACGGGCAGGTCGGGAGCCTGCCGGCGGATGCGCGCCAGCAGGCGCTTCGTCTGCTCCAGGGCCGCGTCGCTCGCCGCGGCGAGGCCCCAGCCGAGCACCACGCAGGAGAGCGCCGGGTGCGCGCCGATCGCGGCCTCGGCGTCGTCGAGCGAGTCCGCGAGCACCACCGTGCGCCCCAGCGCTTCGAGCTCCGCCATGATCTCGCGTGCGCTGCGCGCGACGGCCGAGTCGTCGGCGCCGCGCGGGGCCACGACCAGGATGGGGAAGCCGGCGGCGAGGGCGGGCGGCATGGGCGTCGCGCTGTACGGCATGGGGGGTCTCCTCGTGAGCTCTCGATCCAGCCTCAGAAGTTAAAGTTCATGTACACGTAGCCGCCGACCCAGGTCCCGGAGCCGTTCACGGCCTGGGTGAAGGCCTTGTTCGGGTTCGCCATCGCCAGCGTCGCGGTGATCGACCACCAGTTCGTCATGGTGACGTCGAAGATCAGGTCCACTTCGTCGGCAAGCGCGCGGCTGCTCACCGCCAGCGGCTGGGTGATGCTGAAGGGCTGGTTCCGGTTGTCGAGCAGGAAGTGGTAGTAGATGAGGTTGGTGGTGACTCTCTCGGTCGGCTTCAGCGTGAGTCGGAACTGGTGTGAGAGCAGGTTGTTGTTCGACAGCACGTACTCGCCGAGGATCTCGCCCTGGAACCAGGAGCCCCAGTCCGGGAGCCCCGTGAACAGCCCGTCGTAGTGCTCCGAGAACGAGGCGTAGCGGTAGCCGATCTTCGGCGTCCAGCCGACCTTCGAGAACTCGTAAGCCACCCCCGCGTACCAGCCGTAGCCCGCGGGGAGCCCCGAGTTGGTCTCGCGCACGAACGAGGCCTTGTAGCTGAAGTCGGGCAGGAACGGGAACGGGTTGGCCTCGTTGTAGAAGTACGCGCCGTTCATGCCGTCCCGCGCGACGTTGCGCGAGTTGTAGATGTGGAAGTACATGAAGCCGACCTTCAGGTGCTTCATGTAGAAGTCGTCGGTCGCCCACTCCATGCGCTCGCCGAAGAGCTCCGTGTCGGTGCTGGGGTGGTCGTTGTACTTCAGGTGGAACGCCTCGAGCGTGAGGCCGTCCTTCAGCGTGAGCTTCGCGATCGCCGTGGCCTTGAACGCCTTGCGCGCCGAGAGCCAGTTCGCGCCGCGGCCCGAGCAGTCCTGTCCGCCGTCCCAGAACATGAGCCCGTCGAAGACCTGGTAGTTCTGGTTGCCGCCGGAGATCTCGAGCGCGTTGTGGCCGAGCGACGGGAACAGGTCGCCGGACTTCCAGTCGCCGTAGAGGCTCTCCAGCGAGTAGCTGCTGGTGGTGCCATGGGTATTGCAGACCGGGCCGTCCGGCTGGCTCGTGGTCATCGAGAACAGGCCGCTGACGCGCGCCGTGACGGTTCCGTACTTGCCCTCGTCCCCGAGCACGTAGCGGGCGTTCAGCCCTTCCTCGTTCGAGTGCTCGAACCAGAGACCCGCGCGCTCCACGGGGCCGAACGACCACTGCCCGCCGAACCCAGGGTTCGAGTAGACGGGAAAGTAGAGCTGCGCGTTCAGGGTGGGCTCGAGATAGAAGTGACCCCACTGCATCTCGCCGAAGCCCAGCGTCTGCGGCAGCCGCGCGTGCTCGTCGGCGGGGGGCCCGCCCGCCTCTCCGACGGTCAGCGTGATGCCGCGCGGGCCGAGCCCCAGCTGGAAGCCCGAGGACGTGCCGTCCATCACGATGCGCACGCCCTTGTCGTTGCGCATGAGCAGCTTCTGGACGCCCTCGCCGACGGTAACTCCGGTCGAGACCGCAGTGAAGTCGCCGTTCAGGTCCTCGGCCTTGGTGAGTCCAGTGACCGTGCCGCTCGCTTCGAGCGCCGCCGCGCCGACGGCGCCGAGCACGAAGCCGTCGACGCGCACCGGGTAGGTCTTGCCCTGGAACTCGAGCGTCGACGCGCCCCAGCCGAAGCCCGCGCCGACCGCGGCAGTCTTGCCGTGGAACTGGATCCGCCCCGGGCCGCCGCCCGCCGGCTCCTGCCCCCGAGCGGTGGCGGCGAGGAGTGCGAGCAAGAGCGCGGCGAGGGCGGTCGGCGGGCGAGTCATTGCTGCACTCCCGCGCCCGGGCTGCCCCGCGACTGCTTGGGCTGCATGCCGGCGTTGACCTCGATCTCGAGCCCGTCGGGGCCGAGCTGCAGCGGCGGGTCGAAGCGCAACGTCACTCCCGTGCTGCTGCGGAGCGCATCGCCGGAGGGCTTGTAGAAGCCTTCGATGTCGCGCGGCCGCACCAGCCCGTAGACCAACCCGCGCGATTGCGCGGGTCCGGTCACGCCGTGGAGCGTCAGCAGGATGTCCTGGTCGCGGAAGGTCATCACCCCTTCGACCAGGTGGCCGAAGCTCGAGCCCGCCGTTGCCGAGGAGACGCGGATCGTCGCGGTCGGGGACTCGTCTGCGCGAGCGGCGACCGTGAAGAGCAGCAGGGCGAGCAGGCACGGACCGAGCCGGCTCGAGATCGGGGTGAGGCGACGGAACGCTTCGATCACCATCCGTTCCCCTTCTCGCGATGGATCGATTCGCTGGGGCAGCGCCAGCATACCAGGAATCTCCGAGCTTTCGAGCGCAGCTACCGCTCCTGTTGCATGTGACGGACCGGTGTCGTTTCCTGCAGTGACGCTTGACCACGTCTTCGGCGCGCTCCTAGAGTCGCCGCGTGCTTGAATCAGTCGGCGAGGGAACGCGCGAGCTCCGCACCGCGTCGCAGAGCGACGTCGGGCGCGCGCGGCGCGACAACCAGGACGCGTTCGGCGAGTTCGCGAGCGCGGCCGGGGAGCGGCTGCTGGTCGTGGCCGACGGCATGGGCGGCCACCTGGGCGGCGCGACCGCGAGCCGGATCTGCGTGGAGACGCTCGGCGAAGTCCTGCACGACGGCGACGGCGCGCCCGAGACGCGGCTGGCGCGCGGGCTCGCGCTGGCGAACACCCGCATCCGCGCAGCCGCGGAACGGCAGGCCGACCTCGCGGGCATGGGCACCACCGCCGTCGCGCTGTTGTTCGCGTCGCCGCGCACCGCCTGGCTGGGCTGGGTCGGGGACAGCCGCGCGTACCGCGCGCGGGGGGGCGAGCTCGAGACGCTCAGTCACGACCACTCGGTGGTTGCCGAGTGGGTCCGCGCCGGCATCCTGCAGCCCGAAGAGGCGGAGCATCACCCGCGTCGGAACGAGTTGCTGCGCGCGCTCGGTGCCAGCGCCGAGGTCGAGCCCGACCTGCGCGAGCTCGACGTGCGCCCGCACGACCGCTTCCTGTTGTGCAGCGATGGACTCTCGTCGGTGGTGCCGGCAGAAGAGATCCGCGCCGTGCTCGCGTTCGAGCCCCCGGAGCTCGCGGTGAAGAAGCTCGTCGCAATGGCGAACGAGCGCGGCGGCCCCGACAACGTGACGGTGCTCGTCGCCGTCGCGCCCGAGGAGCACGTGCGCGCGCTCGATCCCGAGGCTTCGCCCCGGCGCTCCGCGCGAACGCTGCGCGCGCTCGTCCCGATCGCCGCGGCGATCGGGCTCGGTCTGCTCGGCACCATCCTCTACGCGATCGAGCGGGGCGGTGGCGGACTGCCCGCGCCCGCGCCGAAGGCTGCGGCGCCCAGCCACGCCGAGGTGCTGCGCTTCCTGGACGACTGGGAGCAGGCGGCCAACGCGCACGACGCCGGGCGACTGCGCGGGCTCGGCTTCGCGCTCACGCCCGAACAGCTCGAGCGCGACTTCCCCAGTGACGGCGGGCGGCTCGAGCTCGCGCTGCTCTCTCAGGAATCGCTCGCGGGAGATCTCGTAGGTCTGCGACTCCGCGTGGCCTACACGCGGCCGGGTCGCAAGGGGCTGGAGCGCCGCGAAGAGGAGCGGGCGATCCTGGTGCGGCCGAGTGCTGGCGCGCTGCGCTACGCGGGGGCCTGGGAGTAGCAGCTGCGCGCGGCGCTGAGATATCCTCGCAGACGCGGAGGCCGGGTTGGATTTCCATCGGATCTTCGAGCGATTTCGCGGCGGGCGCTCGCGCAGCCGCGGCGTCCGCCGTGCGAGCCCGCGCCCGCGTGACTCGCGCTCCGACACCGAGATGGTGCACGCCGGTCCGCCGTTCCCGCCGGCGCCCAGCCACCCGCTTCCGCCGCCGGTCGCGCCACCGGCAGCTGCGCCTCCCCCGGCTCCCGAGCCGATCGCACCCGCGCCCCCGCCGGCTCGGCCCGCGGCTCCGGTCGACGCAGGTGCGACGCGCATCCTCTCGCTGCCCGTCGCTGCACGCGGCGCGGTGACCGGCGTTCTGGTCGGGATCGAGGGCAAGCTCGAGGGCGAGGTCTACAAGGTGCGCGACGGCGAGAACCGCCTGGGGCGCGCGCCGACGGCCGAGATCCGCCTCGACGACCGCGACGAGACGGTCTCGCGCGAGCACGCACTGATCATCCACCGCGACGGCGCCTTCGGGATCAAGCCGCTCAAGGCCGACAACCCCACGTTCGTGAACGGGGAGGAGGTCGAGGGCGGCACCTCGCTCTCGGACGGCGACGAGATCCGCGTCGGCCGCAGCACCTTCCGCTTCCGGGTGGTGTAGTGCGGCGCGCGGGCGCCGCGCCGCTCCCGCTCGTGGCGGCCGCAGCGCTGGCCGGGCTCGCGGCAGCGGCGACCGCGCGGGGCGACGCGCCCCCGGAGCTCGAGTTCAAGCAGGTCGAACGGCTCTCGCTCGACGACGTGTACCCGGATCCGAACGGCGAGCGCGCGGTCGAGCTGCACTTCCGAGCACTGACCCACAACGGCGTTCCAGTGAAGGCCCTGCGCCCGGCCGACGTGGAGCTGTGGCAGGACGAGGACCGGATCGACGCGAAGAGCCTCTCGGTCGAGACGCTGGCTCAGTCGGGGCAGGGAGTCACCTGCGTGCTCGCGATCGACGCCTCGGGCACCATGCGCGGCGATCCGTTCGAGCGCGCGAAGGAGGCGGCGCTCGCATTCCTGGAGCGGCTGCAGCCGGTCGACCGCGTCGCCGTGGTGACTTTCGCGGAGGACGTGCGAGTGGCCGCCGACTTCGGGCTCGCGCGGGCCGAGACGCGCCGGGCGATCTCCGCGCTCGCGATCGACCTCGAGCACAGCCAGCACACGCTGCTCTTCGACGGCGCGGTGCGCGCGCTCGACCTGATCCGCACCGCGCGCGGCGTGCCGCGCACCGCCTTCCTGGTGCTGTTCAGCGACGGCCGAGACGGGGGCAGCGACAAGACGCGCGACGCGGTCATCGCGCGCGCGCGCGGAGCGGGTGGGGAGCCGCGGATCCTGATCTTCAGCCTCGGCTACGCGCGTTTCGGCGGCGAGGGGCTGGACGAGATGCGCCGGCTCGCCGCCGACTCGGGCGGCGAGTTCCTGCAGGCCGAGTCGATGGTCCACCTGCGCGACTTCTTCGACGCGATCGCCACCGAGATGCTGGAGAGCTACGTGGTGCGCTTTCCGACCGCGCTCGACGGCGCCGAGCACCGCGTGCGGATCCAGGTGGACGAGAAGAGCGCGGAGCGGAGCCTGGCGTACCCGGCACTGTCGCGGCCGCTCTGGCCCTGGCTCGCCGCGCTCGCCGCCGTGCTCGCCGCGGCCGCGCTCGTGCTGGCGGCCCGCGGACGCCGGCCGGCGGGGCGCATCGCCGTGGTCTCCGGTGCGAAGGCGGGCATGGTCTACGACCTGCCGGCGGGGCGCACGCGCATCGGCGCGCTCGACGACAACGACATCGTGCTGCTCTCGGGTGCGGTCTCGCGCTACCACGCCGAGATCACCGCGCGCGGCAAGCGCGTCTCCATCGCGGACCTGCATTCCAAGAACGGGACGCGCGTGAACGGCCAGAAGGTCCAGGAGAGCCCGCTGCGGCCTGGCGATCGGATCGCGATCGCGGACGTGGAGATGGTGTACGAGCGCTGATCCCGCAGTGGCTCGCAGCTGCGCGCACCACGCGGAGCGGCCCGCCGCCGAGGTGCTCGGCGCGCGCGCCTACTGCGCCGCCTGCCGCGAAGCGCGCCTGGGCGCCACCCGCGCGCTCGGGTCGCGGGCGCAGCCGAGTGAGTGCTTCGCACGCTGGCTGGGCGACGAGCGCTGGCTCGCGCTCGAGTCCGGGGCCGCGGCGCACTGGCTGGCGCACGAGCTGGGCCTCCGGCCGCCGGCGGGCCGGCCCGGCTGCGCCGCTGGCTTCGCGATCGACCGCGCGGATGTGCTCGCGGGACGGCGCGAGCTGGTGGGAGAAGCCCCGCGGGCAGGCGACCTGTGGGTGGATCTGGATGCCGAGGGCTGCGGCATCGTGCAGAGCGCGCAGCGCGAAGGGGAGCGCGGAATCGCCATCGCGATCCGCCATCTGCGCGCGTTCCCTGCGCGCCCGGAGCGAGCCGACTTCTACCTGCAGCTGGGCGGGCGAGGGCGCTTCTTTCGCTAGTCCCGCGCGCCCGTAAGTGCACGTGCAAGCTGGGGGAGTTGGGCGATCGGCCCGCGCGATTTCGACTTGACTCTGCGCGCGCACCGGTGCTCTACTAACGCGTCCTTCGCTGGGCAGGGCGCCGCTTTTCTGTGTCGCCCCGCTCCCCTACCTGCGGAGTGCGCTTTTCACGATGGCTGAGCTGGAGGCGCTCGTTCTCCCGATCGCCGGCGCGTCGCCAGCCGGAGCCAACCTCCGGCTCGCGGCGAGCGACGTGACGTTCGAGCGCATCCAGAGCGGCCGCAGCGAGCTCCTCCCCGAGGTCGACCCGAGCG
>Ga0318525_10000737_pt1 | contig 10845 bp, 11 predicted proteins | sample GRESIP052b4f23_FD_203482 | JGI IMG/M metagenome (GOLD analysis project Ga0318525, IMG submission 203482) | Tropical soil microbial communities from Luquillo Experimental Forest, Puerto Rico - GRE.SIPMG.052b4f23 | ecosystem: Environmental > Terrestrial > Soil > Tropical forest > Bulk soil...
CTCCAGGCGCGCGTGGGTCACGATGCGCTCGACGCCGCTCGCGACGGCGCGCGCGAGAACGGCGTCGTCGAATTGCGGGCGCGGGATGTTGTAGGCGTACGGGAACACGCCCGGCGCGAAGCGCTCGAACGAGAAGCTGAAGCGGTCGTCCGGCGACCAGATGAACGACACACCCGGCTTCACGCGGCTGAAGCTGGCCGTCTCTTCCTCGAGGCCGAGGCGCTGCAGGATCGGAATGACGGCGGGCACGAGCGATTCGCCCACGAGCAGCTCGGGACGACGGCCGTCGTCGAACAGCGTGACCTTCGCCCCCTGCCGCGTCAGCAGGATGGCCAGGGCGGCGCCCGAGGGCCCGGCCCCGATGATCGCGACTCTCATCGCCGGATCTTGCCGCTTGGCGTCCTGGGAACGGCGTCCACGATCGTGAACTCGAACGGGACCTTATACGAAGAAAGAGCATCGACGCAATGCGACCTTAGGGCATCGAGGTCGCAGCCGGCGGGGTCCACGACGACCTCGGCGCACGGGACTTCGCCCATGCGGGCGTGCGGCCGCCCGAAGACGCGAGACTCCTTGATCCCCGGAAACTGGTTGATGCAGTCCTCGACTTCCTCGGGAAAGAATTTCAGCCCGGCGACCAGGATGAGCGCTTTCTTTCGGCCCTTCAGGTGGAGAGCGCCCGACCGGTCGAGGAAGCCGAGGTCGCCGGTGAGGAACCAGCCGTCGCGCTCGACATCTCCGCGAAGTCGCCACGGCGAGTAGTAGGCCGAGAAGAGCCCGTCGCCGCGCACTCCGATCTCGCCCAGGGTGTCCACGGGCAGGGGAGCGCCGTCGTCCGAGAAGATCGAGACGCCGTAGCCGGGCACCGGGCGGCCCACCGATGTCTGGGGCAGCCCCTCGGTGCCGAGGTTGATGCACGGCAGACCGGCCTCGATGATGCCGTAGGCCTGCCCCACCGGAACGCCGAAGACGGACTCGAAGCGCTCCATCACCGCCGGCGAGATCGGCGCCGCGGTCGAGAGCGTCACGCGAATGCTCGAGAGGGGATCGCTCGGTCCGAGGTTGGCCATGCGCTCGAAGTGCAGCGGCGCCGCGTAGAGCACGCTCGCGCGGAGGCGGCGCGCGGCGTCGACGATCGCCTTCGGCAGCGTGTCCGGGCATAACAAGATATGCGAGCCGGCGCGCACGTAGGCGGTGATCGTGACCGCGAAGTGATAGGCGAGGGGCAGCACCCAGAGAATGCGATCCTCCTCGCTGAACTTGAGCACGCGGTCGGAGGCCTCCACGCGCGCGGCGGTCGCCTCGTGGGAGAGCACGACGCCCTTGCTGCGCGAGGTCGTGCCCGAGGTGAACCGGATGAACGCGGCGTTCAGCTTGCCAAACTCGTTCGGTCCCTCGGCGCCGCGATCGATCCACTGAAACGTAAAGCCCTCGCACGCGCCATCCTTCACGACCGCGCGGCGAGCGGAGGCGTCTACATGGCCGGGCGCGCTCGGCAGCGGCGCGGCCTTCGGCCATGAGAAACAGCCGTTGAGCTGCACTTCGCGGACGATCTCCGCGATCTCGGTGGGCGTGAGGTTGCTCGCGAGCGGCACGAAGCAGGCGCCGGCGGCGAGCAGGCCGAATGCGGCGGGCAGGTACGTGAGGTCGTTCGGGGCCAGGAGCCCGACGCGCTGACCGGGCTCGACGCCCTCGGCCTTGAGAAACGCCGCTAGCCGCTCGGCCTCGCGGACGAGCTGGCCGTAGCTGATGGACCGGCCGCTTTTCACGTCGGTGACCGCGCGGCGCGGCGAGTGCCGCTCGGCCGTCGCGAAGAGGATGTCGGCGAGGTTCATCGCGCCTCCGCGCAGCGCGCCGCGGCCAGGCCGACGGCCGCACCGGCCGCCAGGCACGTGCCGATCACGCGCGCCGAGCCAAGCGCTTCGTGCGTTGCGCTCATACAGCGGCCGGCGACGAAGAGGTTGTCGACGTCGCGGGCCTGCAGGCAACGAAGCGGGATGTCGTAGTGCGCCCGGTCGTCGAGCCACTCGTACGTGGCACCCAGACGCCCCTCTTCCCAGAGCTCGATCGGCCAGCTCGCCCGGGCCACGCCGTCGTCGAACTTGCGCCCGCTCAGTACGTCGTCGCGCGTGAGCTGATAGCGTCCGATCACGCGACGGCTCTCGCGCACGCCGACCTGCGGCGCCGCGTGGGAGACGAACGCCTGGGAAAACGCGGGCAAGGTCTTCAGAAACTCCGTGACCGCCAGCGCGCGCTTGCGACCTTCCTGCTCGGCGACCGTCAGGAAGTCGCGGCTCAACGGCAGCTCCTCGGTGATGCCGCTCAAGGTGAGCTTGCAGACGATCTCGCCGGGCTGCGGCGAGGGGCCCAGCGCGAGGTTCGCCGCGCCCTTGGGCAGGCGCCCCTCTTGCTCGGCGGCCACGAGCGAGCGCAAGAGCGCCACCCGGGGGCCCGATCCGAGCGCGTCGGTGTCGACGTGCTGCAGGACGAACACCAGCGATGGCAGCTGGCGCTCGGCCAGCGGCGTCGTCACCGTCGCGGCGCCGGCGAGGTGCGTGAGCGCGGCGTCGCCGCTCGCGTCCACGACGGCGCGAGCGGCCAGATCGACGGTGCGCTCCCAGGTGGTGACGCGGACCGCGTCGATCCGCCGCGCGCCGGTTTCGACACCGTTGAGGAACGTGTGGAGATAGACGTCGAGCGCGGCCGCCGACGCCGCGAGCTCGTCGGCCAGACACGCGAACGCGAACGGCGTGTATGGCAGGACGTGGGTTCGCCCGCGGCGGATCGGCGCGCCGCAGCCGGGCATGGCCGCGAGCTGGCGGGCGACTTCATCGGCGAAGCCCTCGTTGAGGGGCTCCGGCGGCCCCGCGGCCGCGGTCCGGTAGAGGCCGCAGATGGTGCTCACCATGCCCGCTGTCGCCATGCCGCCGAGAAAGCCGTAGCGCTCGATGAGGGCGGTGCGGGCGCCCACGCGCGCCGCGGTCACGGCGGCGGCCAGTCCCGCGGCGCCGCCGCCCACCACGACGACGTCGTACCTCAGCGGACCGTCCGCCATCCCATGCCCTCGCGGATCGCCTCGATGATGCGCGTCACCTCCTCCGTCGTCATCGCGCCCTCGACCCAGGATACGACCAGGTTGTTCTTGATCCCGCAGCGGTTGAAGAATACGCCGATCCCCGGCCGGGGCAGCACGGATGGCGCGTGGTAGGCGTTAGTGACCCGCCGTCCGAAGATCTTCTCGACCGCCGGCGGGAACTCGGTGAGATCCGCGCAGTTGAACGAGAACGTCTCACGGGTGGCCGTGCCGGGCAGATCGCGCAGCATCAGCGACAGCGGCCGGTACTTCAGGAATTCCATCGCCACCGCGTTCGCGTCGATCTGTCCTGTGCGCAGGGCGTCCGTCATCTGACTGCGAAGCGTCCGCGCGAGGTAGCCCACGTCGGCCGTCGCCGAGGGCGTGAACCGTGCGAAGTGGAAGGCGAGCACATTGCCGATCGTCGCCCCCGGCTCGCCCTTCGGGCGCAGGTCGACAGAAACCGGGACGAGAAACGGCACGTCGGGGAGGCCCCGCTGTCGCCAGAGCTCGGCCATGGTGCGGCCGACCAGGGCCAGACGCCAGCAGATCTCGCGGGTGGAGTGCACGCCGCCGAGACCGCGATCGTCGCCGACGAAGCTGACCTGCTCGAAGCGGACCCGCCCCGGCGAGGTCAGACCCGTGCCCGGTGATATCGGCGCCTCGGGGACCAGGGTCCGCATGTAGCGCTGACTGCTGCGCCCGAGTCGCCCGCGCTCCTTCAACGGGCGCCGATCGGGTTCGGTGACGAACACCGGCGGCGCGCCGCTCCACGGCACGCGGCCGTCCGTCTCGTCGAGGTACGCCAGGTGCGCGAGCAGGTTCTGTCCCCCGCGCGGGTCCATGAGCGGATGAAACCAGGTCACGACGAGGGCGCTCTGCGGCCCCGCGGCGTCGGGCCCATCGAGGATCGCGAAACGCAGCGGCGGCTCGCGCCGGGGATCGATCGCCGTGTTGAGCTCGGACTCGAGCTCGGCGTGAAGCGCCTCGGGCGAGCCGAGCCGCTGGTGCCGCACGGGCGGCGCGGTCAGCGTGTCGCGGGCGCCGGCGGCCCAGTGGAGCTGGCCCCACGGGAACGGGCGACGGAGCCGCGCCGACGGCCACGGGCAGTAGTCGAGGAATCGGTCGAGCGATCGTGAGATGCGCGCGGGATCGAGCGGCCCATCGCACTGCACCACCATGAGCGTGTTGTTGCTGACGCCCTCGCGCCGCCAGAGCGCCTGCATCGCTACCAGAACGAGATCGGCGCCGCGAAGGGGCAGCCGGCGAACGGTTGGGGTGCTCACGCGCTCCGTCGGCAGATGTATGCCGCGAAAGCGCGCGCGGTTCTGATGTTATCGGTGACGAGGTCCTCGTCGGGCATCCAGAAGCCGTAGTGCGCCTCGATGAACAGCAGGACTTTCAGCAGCGCCATCGAGTCGAGGCCGGCCAGCTCGAGGTCGTCGTCGGGCCGCACGGGCCGGCTGCGAGCCATGATGGTGGTGTTGATGAAGTCCGTCACAGCTCTCGCGACTTCTTCGGGATCGAGCCGGGAGAGATTCCAGGTGGACATGATGGAATTTACTATCCTTATGCGCCTCTTACTTTGCAAGTCCTACGAAATGGCGGTGCGTGCCGATCCGTCTAACGGGCCAGGAGGATACGTAAAATGAGGCTCGGCAAACGCAAGATTCTCGGGGTGTCCATGCTGGGCTTGCTGTCGGGGTTGGCGCTTGCCCCCAGCGCCCAGGCGCAGTGGCGCGACGAGCGGCACGGGCCGGTCGGGCGCGACGACCACGCCCGCTTCGAGCACCGGGAGTTCGTCCGTCACGACGATTGGCATTTAGACCGCAGCCACGGGTGGCGATTCGAGCATCGCCCCGGGGTCTGGTCCCCGTATTACGTGTGGTGGTGGACGGGCGGGCGCGTCGTGATGCTTGCGGCGCCGACCGTGACCGTCGTGAACTACCCGACCGGGCAGTACCAGCTCCGGGGCGACGGCATCGCGGTCCCGTACTACTGGGTCTGGGTGCCGTACCAGGCGTACATCGCAGCGCCTCCGCCGCCCGCGGCTCCGGCTGCGCCGGACATGCCGCAGGCCGGCTCGCCGCCCCCGCCGCCCCCGGCGGCCGGGTAGTGGTGCAACACGACTATGAATCCATTGAGGAGGCTTGAAACCATGGCAAGAACGAGTGTGCTTCGTCGGCTGGGTGCGACGTTCCTGCTCGCGTGTGTCGTGGGGATCAGCACCGCCGGCTGTCTGCTGGTGCCCGTGCCCGTGGGGCCGGGCCGCGGATACCATCGTCACGGTCGCTGGTAGTCGCTCCTGGCGATAGCTCTGAAGTCCTTGGCGCAGCCTCCTGGTCAACCAGGGGGCTGCGCGTGCGTTCGGCATCGTGCATCACTTGACTCCGTTCGCTCGTCGGCGCTAGGAAGGAGTGCCGTGAAGCGAGCACTCACGCGAGTCCAGAAGCCGAAGGCCGGTCCGTTCGACGGCTATCGTCGCCGCGAGGTCCCTCCGCCTGATCCCGAGCTGACCCAGGTCGGTCCCAAAACGCCGTGCGGTGAGTATCTGCGCCGCTTCTGGCAGCCCGTGGCGTTCGCGCGCGATCTCACGGCGGCGCCGCTGAGAGTCCGCATCCTCGGTGAGGACCTCGTGGTCTTCCGCGACCGCGGCGGGCGCGTGGGCGTGTTGCACCTGCACTGCGCGCATCGCGGGACGTCGCTCGAGTTCGGAATTCCGCTCGAGCGCGGCCTGCGCTGCTGCTATCACGGCTGGGTCTACGACGTCGACGGCCGCTGTCTCGAGACGCCGGGAGAGCCGGCGGGCAGCCGTCTCAAGGAGCGCATCTGGCAGGGCGCCTATCCCACGCACGAGCTCGCGGGCCTCGTGTTCGCGTATCTCGGCCCGCCCGACCGGCGCCCCGCGTTCCCGATGTACGACAGCTACGACGTGCCCGGCCACCAGCTGATGCCCGCCGCGAAGTTCATGCTGCCGTGCAACTGGCTCCAGGTGAAAGACAACAGCATGGATCCGGTGCACACGGCATTCCTGCACGCGCGCAGCAGCGGCTATCAGTTCACCGAAGCGTTCGGCGCCGTCCCCGAGCTCGACTGGAAGCTGACCGACGCGGGCATGGTCTATCTCGCGACGCGGCGCGTGGGCGACCTCGTCTGGGTTCGCGTCTGCGACTACATGCCGCCGAACGTGCACCAGTTCACGCGCGAGATCGAAGAGGCGAACGAGCCCAAGGCGGCGAGCCGGCCGGTGATCATTCGCTGGGCCGTCCCCAACGATGACACGCACACGACGAACTTCGAGCTGGCCCAGGTGGATCCCGCGTGGGGGCTGGCGCCGGAGCAGGTGGGCAGGGCCGGCTTCGGCCAGTCCGACGATCGGCCCTACGCCGAGCGGCAGCGCTGTCCGGCCGATTTCGACGCGCAGTCGAGCCAGCGCACGATCGCCGTGCATGCGCTCGAGAACCTCGCGTCGACCGACCGCGGCGTGATCATGCTCCGGCGCATCGTGCGCGACGGCATCCGCGCGGTCGCGCGCGGCCGCGATCCCTATGGAACGCAGTGGGCCGAGGGCGAGGCGATCCCGACGTTTACGCAGGACATCGTGCTGCGCGTGCCGCCGGCGCCTGGTGCGGAGGCGGATCGCAAGCTGCTGCGGGCGACCGGGCGGTCAGTGGTCGCGAACGCGGCGAAGAGCTAGGGCGCCAGCCGAGTGGTCGAGCGGTCCGTCGGGTTAGAGCCGCGCTTCGTCGATCTTCAGGCCGAGCCAGTAACGGCCGACCAGCTCGTAGTGCGCGAGACGTCCCTGCAGGTGCTGGGTGATCACGTGGATGTCCTGGAAGTGCCGCTGGATCAGGTTGTCTTCGTACGCCGCCGTCGCGCCCGAGGCGTTGTAGAGGCTGTCGATGATCTGGGCGGCCAGGCGAATGCCGTGCGTCGTGGCCAGCCGGAGATTCGCGCGATGCTCGAGCGTGAGCGCGTTGTTCACGCTCGCCGCCCACGCCTCGCGCACGGCGTCGTAGAGGAACGCGCGCCCCGAGCGCAGCGCCGCCTCGGCCTGACCGACCGTCATCTGGATCATCGGCTGCTCGCGCAGCAAGGTCGGCATCGCGCGCGGCGTCTTGGCGCCGGCCAGCTCGCCAAAGGTGTCGAGACACGTGCGCGACATCCCGAACGCAACCGCGGCGTCGCCCGAGGCGAACAGCAGCGTGCGAGGGATGCGATAGAGCGGCGCGTCCTCGATGAGCGGCGCCGTCTGCGAGAGCACGGTGCGCTCGGTCGGCACGAAGACGTCCTTGACCGCGAAGTGGTGCGTGCCCGTGCCGCGCATGCCGCGCGTGTGCCAGGTGTCGAGCAGCTCCGCCTCGGCCACCGGCACGAACATGTAACGCGCCTCGGGCGCCTCGCCCTCCATGCGGATCTTGCCGTTCTCGATGATCTGCGCGTGCGACGCGACCCACGACGCGTGCCGGCAGCCGGTGCTGAAGCCCTGGCCGCCCGGCGGGCTGGTGACGCGATAGCCGCCCGGCACCACGATCGCCTTGGCGGTCGCCGCGGGGGTGTTCGCCACGACGGCGCGCGGCACGTCCGCCCAGATCGTGCGGGCGACGGCGCGCGGCATGCGCGCCGCGTAGGTACCGAAGATCGCGCCCTGGTTGAGACACCAGCCCGTGCTCGCGTCGGCCTTGCCGATCTCCTCGATCACCTGGACGTACGTCGGCAGGTCGATCTCGCCGCCACCGATCGCCCGCGGGATCGCCATGTGGAACAGCCCGCCGTCGGCCATCGCCTCGAAGAGCGCGCGCGGCAGCTCCCGGTTTTCGTGAGTCTCGTCGGCGGCGGCACGGATCTGGGGGACGAGCTTCCGCGCTGCGTCGAGGGGCGAGCGGCCGTCGGGTTCCAGGGGTCTCTCGGGGGCTAGGAGCCGGCCGCGACGAGCGCGGGCTCCGCGATGTCGAGGGTGGTCACGCGGCGAAGCTCGCGACGATAATTCGCGTCGTCGAATGGCGTCGCGCGGTGCATGGTCGCGCGGTTGTCCCAGATCACCAGGTCGCCGACGCGCCAGACGTGACGGTAGACGTTCTCGCGCTGGGTCGCGTGCTCCGTCAGGTCGCGCAGCAGGAGCCGGCCCTCGGCGATCGGCCAATCGATGACGCGCGACTGGTGCGAGGCCAGGTAGAGCGAGCGCCGGCCGGAGCGCGGGATCGTCCGGACGAGCGGATGGATCGCGCCCTGCAGCTGGTCCTGCTCGTTCTGCGAGAACTCGAAGCCCAGGATCTGACGCGAGTGCGCGATCGAATGATGCGCGCGGAGCCCCTCGATCAGCGCCTTCGTCTCGGCGGGCAGCGAGTCGTACGCGGCGCGCATGTCGGCGAACTCGGTGTCGGCCGACACCGGCGGCACGACCTTCGCGTGCAGCATCGAGTAGCGCCCGGCCGGATCGCGGAACGACGCGTCGGTGTGCCAGAGCCGATTGCCCAGACCGTACTGCCGCCGGCGATCGTCGGCCTGCATGATCTTGCCGTCCTTGTCGAGATTCGAGATGTCGGCGAGCGCCTCGTTGCCGAGACGATTCCTCGTGATCACGCGACTGCCGGTGCCCTGGTGGAGCTGGCCGTCCAGACGCTGCGCGAAGGCGAGGTGCTCGGCGTCGGTGAAGGGCTGGTCGCGGAAGACGAGCACGGCGAATTCGTCCATGCCGGCGCGGATTTTTGCAAGCGTCTCTTCGTCGTGCACCGCGCGAAGCTCGATCGGGCTGGCTTCACCCACGAAGACCGGGTGGAGCTTCCGAAATGAGAGCGACATGGTCTCAAGAGGGTAGGACGGGGCAGGGCGGTCCGTCAAGCGTTTGCCCGCGGAATTCGTGGTGAGCGCGTGAGTTTGGCCGTCAAGCGGCCATCAGGTTGGATAGACGGTGAGGCCCGCTGCGCGCGCTGCTGCGGCCAGCCGAGTGTCGAATGTTGCCAACGACGGGGCACGCGCCGACACTGCGAGCGCCAGATGAAGCGCGTCGGCGGCTCGCAACGCCGCTCCCGGCAGCGCGAGCAGCAAATGTTCTGCTCTACGGTGTACGTCACGGGTCAGCTCGATGCGGTGGTACACCCCCTCGTCGAGACGCGCGAGGATCGCCTGCTGAAGGCGGTGTGCGGCCTCGCGAGCGTGTGATTGCTCGCGTACGCGCCGCGCCACCGCCGAGACGACCTCGGTCACAGTCAGATCGGACACGAGAACGTCATCCCGGCCTTCGATCACTTCATTGAACTCGTCACTGCCAGGTTCGGGCAGGTACAGCTTGAGCAAGGCGCTGGCGTCGCAGTAGAGCCAGCCGGGCAATCTCGCGCGATAGGCGGCCCGTCTCTCGGCGAGCCGAGTCGGGGCCCGCCGCCTAGAGCCGATCTTCGCGATCCAAAGTGACCGTCGTCGACAGGGGAGGATCGAACACCGGCATCTTGCGACGGAACGACGCGAGGTTCGGCACCGCCTTGCGACGCGGCCGATCCGGCGGCACGAGCTTGGCGACGGGGCGCCCCCGCTCCGTGATCACCACTTCTCGCCCTTTGCGGACTTCGTCGAGCAGCGCTGACAGATTCTGGCGAGCCTCACGAACTCCGGCAGTGCGCATACCTTGATTGTGCTACATGTAGCACATGAGGTCAACTGTGCTCGCGACCGCATCGAGGCTCTGCAGTTGCTTCCGGTCGCTCGAGACAATGCTGAAGAGCCCTGATGTCGTGTTGCGGGTCGTGGGCGCCACGACAGCGGCCCTAGGTAGCGCGCGCAGCGCTGCGCACGTCGGTCTTCGCCACACCCTTGTCGAATCCGACGCTGTGTGTTTCAAGGCGAGTGACCCAGCCGACCAAAGGGCCTCCGCTATTCGGCAGTGGGAGCAATGGTGGAAGGCGAATCAAGGAGTGAAACAACAATTTTGGTAGCTTGACCTCGCCGTACGCCCGTCACATCATTGTCGCGGCATGACCCCGGAGACATACCTGGCGCGGGTTCGGTTGCTGCTCCCAGTCCTGCGTGAGCGCGCCGACCATGCCGAGCGGCTCCGCCGACTCCCCGACGAGACCTTCGCGGATTTCCAGGACGCTGGGCTCTTTCGCTGCTTGCAGCCCAAACGGTACGGCGGCTACGAGCTCGATCCGGGCACGCTCTATCAGGCCGTCATGGAAATCGGTGCCGTGTGCGGCTCGAGCGCCTGGATTCTCGGCGTCATCGGCGTTCACAACTGGCACCTCGCGCTCTTCGCCCCCGAGGCGCAGGACGACGTGTGGGGCAAGGACACGAGCATCCAGCTCTCGACCTCACTGGCGCCGACGGGGACGGTTGAGAGCGTCGATGGTGGGTTTCGTCTGCGCGGTCGCTGGCCGTTCTCGAGCGGGTGCGACTTCTGCCAGTGGGCCGTGCTCGGCGGCGCCGTCCCCTCACTCGACAAGAACGCGCCACCGGACGTGCGCACCTTCCTCGTCCCCCGCTCCGACTACGTCATCGACGACACGTGGCATGCGGTCGGGCTGTGCGGTACCGGCAGCAAGGATCTGCTATTGGACGGCGCCTTCGTGCCTGAGTACCGGACCCACTCGTACCGCGACGCGTTCTATTTGACGAACCCGGGCGCGATCGTCAACGACGGGCCGCTGTACCGGTTGCCCTTCGGGCTCGTTTTCCCGGCGTGCATCGGCTCACCGGCGATCGGCGTCGCGCTGGGGGCCGTCGCGGCCTTCCGCGAGCAGACGACCACGCGCATCTCACCGCGCGACCAGAGCCGGGTC
>Ga0318525_10000739_pt1 | contig 10842 bp, 12 predicted proteins | sample GRESIP052b4f23_FD_203482 | JGI IMG/M metagenome (GOLD analysis project Ga0318525, IMG submission 203482) | Tropical soil microbial communities from Luquillo Experimental Forest, Puerto Rico - GRE.SIPMG.052b4f23 | ecosystem: Environmental > Terrestrial > Soil > Tropical forest > Bulk soil...
ATGATCGAGGATCTTCTGCACGACATGCTGGGGGACGTCCCGGTTGATGAGCCTCGTTCCGAGTGTGTGCCGCCACTGGTGGGGTTTGAGATGGACCGCCCGGCCGTGCTCGTCGCGGACGTCGCAGTCTTCCAGCCACTGGTAGAGCATGTTCCGGTAGGTGCCGGAGGGGAAGGTGCGCTGCCCGTTGGCGTTGGCTTTCAGGGAGGGGAACAGGTGCGGGCAGGATCCGCCGGGCCAGCGGCCGAGGACCCGCTGCTGCTGCTCGCCGGTCATCGTCTCGAGTTCGTCGTCGACCGGCACGAGTGCCTCGCGTTTCATCTTGTGGTTGTAGTAGCGGAGGTAAGGGGCGCCGTCGGGATCATGGGCGATGCAGCCCTCGCGCGGGAGCTTGAGGGCGTCTCCGGAGCGGAGCCCGCAGCGCATCAAGATGACGGTGACCAGGCGGACTGCCGGGTCAGCGCAGCGGGCGAGGTTAGCGGGGTTCTCGACCTGGGCCATGATGTGCCCGGCCAGTGCCCGGGGCAGCCGGGCGGGCTTGCGCGGGTAGTCCTCGCGGAAGATCATCGCGCCGGCCGGAAGGGTTTCCTCCCAGCCGTGCAGGCGGACGGCCTGCAGGAACACGCTGATGTGGCTGATGACCTTATACCGGTGAGTGACGGTCAGAGCGGTCAGGCTGGCAAGGAAGCCTTCCAGGGCTTCCCGGCTGACTGCGGCCGGGCCGGTGATCCCGGCGCTGTCCAGGAACACGCCGAGCCGGGTCACGGCCCGGGCGCCGGCGGTGACCTCGCCCGAGCTGAGGCCGGCGGCGAGCTGCCAGCGGGCGTGCCGTTTGGCGAGCTCCCGCAGCCAGTCCTGGGGGATCCCGCCAAAGTACACGTGCGCGTGCGGCGCGGTGACGCCGAGGTTGCGCAGCCGCCAGGTGCTGCGGGGATACTCCACGTCCCAGCCGGTGCCATAGCAGAGGTTCTCGGCCTCGCGGCGGGCCTGGATCGCCAGGGCCCTGGCCTGGGAAGCGGAGGAGCCGGCCAGCGGCGGGAACGTCCGCCATTCCTGCTCAGTCCGGCTAAGTACGGAAGAGACCCCGCTGCGCGCGAGGGCACCGATGAACTGGGAGACATGCCGGGGCGGGGTGCGCAGCCGTGCCTCGTCGCGGCGGCGCTGGACGGCGTACTGGGCCTCAAGCCGCAGCTGGCCGCTCAGCCGCCGGAAGTCCAGCCGCTCGCAGCCGGGCAGGTGATCGTCGCAGGCCGCGGTGAACTCCCGGGGGTCGGGCTTGCCGGCGCGCCGCCACCGGGCACCGTGCGACAGGCAGAACGGGGTTTCCCCCTCGGCCAGCAGGCCGCAGTACGACACCAGGCAGGGGGCGGCCGGTCCGTCCGCGAGCCGCAGGGGAAGCACGTCCAGGAAGGCCGGCAGAGCCGGCCTTCCTGCCTGCAGCCATGCCGTGTGATGGATGGTGCAAAGGCCCCCTCCCCGCCGGCCGTAACCGCATCCGGGAACGTCGCAGGGCTGCAGCGCCCGGTGCCCGCGCAGGTCCGGGTCTGCCGTCGCGATGAAGTCCCCGACCGGTGGGCATCCTTCGTGCTTCCACCGGTGGTAGTGCCCGAGGCAGATTCCCCGGACCCGGGCGGTCCGGGTGCACCCGTCCACATGGCAGGGCGGGCCGCCGAAGGCGGGATCTGCCGGGCCGACCGGGATCACCGCGCCCCGGAACTCCAGGCGGACCGCGGACATCAGCTTTTCCAGCAGGCCGGCGGGAACCCGGTTCTGCCCGGCGTCCGCGGCATCCCCGGGGCGGCTCACCAGCGGTCATCCTCCTCGTCGAAGACGGTCGCGCTGACGCTGACCGTGACGCCGCCGCGGACACCTCGGGCATGCAGGTAGAAAGCCGTCCCGCCCGAAGACGGGGTCTGGGTGACCTCGCGCAGCCCCAGCGCCAGCCGCCATTGCCCGAACAGCCCGCGCCGGGCCGCGGCCGGGGCCAGGACCTGGCCGGACAGGGCACCGCCAGACGCGGTGACGGTCCACGCGATCACCGGGATGCCCGGGTGCGCGGCCAGGATGGCAGCGAGCTCGGCGGCGGCTCGCTGCTGCCAGCCGGGGCGGTCGGCCTGCGTGATCCAGGCGCCGGTCACCAGGTCACCTCCCGGCCGGTGAGCCAGCCGGCCTTCTCCAGCGCCGCCCGCGCGTCCGCAGCCGTCAAATGCCCGTAAATCGAGGATGTCGTGGTCACTGATGAGTGACCCAAAAGCTTGGAGACGACCTCGATGGACACGCCGTCGCGCAGCCACCTGGTCGCCGCCGAGCGCCGGAACCAGTGCGGGTCGAACGCGATCCCGGTCCTGGCCCGTAGCCGCAGGACCAGGTCATAGGCCGCCTGATACGACCACGCCTGCCCCTTCGGCTCGGCCCAGATGCTCACGAAGACGTAGTCGCTGTCGGTGCTTCCGTATTCTTCGTGCAGGTAGTCGGCATAGAGCCGGATCAGCTCGGGGTCGACGGGGACCGTCCGGCCGCCGGACTTGGCCCTGGCCCCGTTCGCGTTCTCCCGTGACACGATGGTGATCTCGGACTCGGCAGCGGCGATGTCCTCATGCCGCAGGCCGAGTACTTCGCCGGCCCGGCAGCCGGTCTCGTGCAACAGGGCGAAGAAGAAGCGGTCCCGCAGCCGGGTGCAGGCGTCAAGGACCGCCTGCGTCTCGGCGGCGGTCAAGATCCGCGGCAGCTTCTTCGGGATCTTGAGCGAGATGGCCCTGCCACGACAGGGCCTGTCCTTGCTGATGTGGTGCAGGAACGGCTTCCAGCCGCCCCGCCCGCCGGCCCTCCAGACGGCCAGCGGGTCACCGACATCGGCACCGTTCCGGGCCTGGTGCGCATAGAACGCGCTGACCGCGGCGAGCTTGCGGTTCACCGTCGAGGCGCTGACCTCGGCTGTCACGGACGGCAGCACCGCAACCTCGCCTGAGCGGCCCGCGGGCGGCAGCTGGAGCCAGGCGGCGAACTCGCCGATGTCCTCCAGCCGGGCCTCGCGCCAGTCCAGGGAACGGAAGCCGAGGAACTCCCGGTAGTCCTTGAGATCGTGCGAGTACGCCTTCACCGTGTTCGGCGACCGGCCGATGTCAGTCAGATAGGCCAGGAACCGGTCGACCGGGACGACCGGCACGTCGTCGTCCCCCAGAACCGTCCACGATCGCGTTCCCGAGCCGGGGATCACCACCAGATGCACGAGCATCGTCTCCTCCTTGAGCAACGTCATGGACAAGACCGGAGATAACCACGGAACAGTTGCCATCCGGGCACGTGAGAACGCTCGTGATGGACGTTAAAGACACGTCAGCTGAGGCTGGAGATAACCCCGTATGCCGATCATCGGGTTCGGCAGGTAGATGATGGTGTGCCGGAGATGTCCAGCGAGGCAAGGACGGTGCGGATGGCGACGGTCTTGCCGGCCCCGGCCTCGCCGGTGACCACCCCGATGGCGCGTTCGGCGATGCACCAGGTGATCCGGGCGACGGCTTCGTTGTGAGCCGCGTGGCGGTGCAGCATGCCGGGGGCCAGGCCGGATCAGCAAGCGCTTATCGGTGGTGCTGGCTTTGTAGCGGTGGATTTCGCTGCTGGTGGTGCAGGGCACCACGGCTGCGGTTTCGCCGTCGATGACCACCTGGAAGTGCGGCTCAAGGTCCGGCTCATCGTCACGAGCCGGCCGCGTGTGCCACCACATGGCCAGCGGCGGGGCCCCGTGGCGACGGCGGAAGGCCCCGCCGCTATGGTGGACCGATGGCATCGGTCAGGCAGATCCAGGTCACCTTCGACTGCGCAGAACCTGAGCGCGTCGCCCGGTTCTGGTGCGAGGTACTGGGGTACGTCGTACCGCCGCCACCGCAGGGGTTTGCCAGCTGGGACGATTTCGATCGCGCGCTGCCTGCTGAGGATCAGGGTTCGGCGTTCGCCTGCATTGATCCCTCCGGTGCGGGCCCGCGACTGTTCTTCCAGCGCGTTCCCGAAGGCAAGGTCGTCAAGAACCGGCTGCATCTTGACGTGCGGGTCGGCACCGGGCTGGCGGGTGAAGAGCGCCTGGCCGCACTTGAGGCTGAGTGCGTACGACTGGTCGCGCTCGGCGCGGTACGCGTGCGGCTGCTGCCTGCCGATGGCGAAAACGAGTCGTGCCTGGTGATGCAGGACATCGAGGGCAACGAGTTCTGCCTCGACTAAGGCGAGTCTGCAGGTTTCGTCCGCTGTCCCGCAGCAGGCTCGGGTCAGCCGATCTGTTCGGCCAGGGCGACGATGATGCCCGCAGGACCACGGAGGTAGCAGAGCAGGAAGCTGCTCTCGTACTGGGCCACCTCGCCGAGGAGTTCGGCGCCGTGGGCGCGCAGGCGGGCGACGGTGTCATGGATGTCGTCGACTGCGAACATGACGCGATGCAGGCCTAGCGTATTGGGCGGCGGGTTCTGCGGCCCGGCGCCGACCGCCGCGGGGGTATCGTACCTGGTCAGCTCCAGCTTGCTGCGACCGTCCGGGGTCCGCATCATCGCGATATCGCTCCGGACGCCGTCCAGGCCGACGGCGCGGTCCGCCCACCGGCCTTCGACCTGCCACTTGCCTTCCAGTTCCATGCCGAGCTCGGTGAAGAATGCGACGGCGGCATCCAGGTCGTCGACGACGATGGCGACGTTGTCCATCCGCTGAATGGTCACGTCTCCCAGCATAGGACCGCGGCGAGCCGCCAGGCCGGCTCCGGGATCGGCTCGCCGGATACAGGCAGATCACGAAGGCCGATCCAGGCGTAAACAGGGCCTGTGTAGCGTGGCCGGCATGGGCGCCGCGCCTGCCGCGCCAGTGGCGCTACATGAGAGGTGGTCTTCCCATGCGTTCCGACATCATCCCCGGCGGCGTCTTCCCCGATTACGCGCTGCCCGACCATACCGGCACCGTCCGCACGCTCAGCGAGATCCAGGGCCGCGATCCGCTGATCCTCACGCTCGCGCGCGGCCACTACTGCCCCAAGGAGCATCAGCAGCACCTGGAGCTTGCCGCCCACTACCCGAAGATCGCGGTCTCCTACACCCAAATAGCCACGATCGCCACCGACGAGCACCACACGCTGCAGGAGTTCCGCGCGTCGGTCGGCGCCCAGTGGCCCTTCCTGTCCGACCCCGGCCGGATCGTCCAGAAGGACCTGGACATCGCCGAGTACACCGACCCCGACAACGACCCGATGATCCCGCACACGCTCGTGCTCAAGCCGGGACTGGTCGTTCACAGCATCTACAACGGCTACTGGTTCTGGGGGCGGCCTTCGTTCTACGACCTCTGGCATGACCTGCGCGCGGTGACACGCGAGATCCGCCCGGACTGGGACCTGAGCGCACCGGGGCTTCGCGAGGCCTGGGCCGCGGGCGACCGCTCGCCCTTCCACGGCTGGGACAGGCGGTCTGGCGACCCCGTCGCGGGCCGCGGCTAGCAGCGCTGCGCTATCGTCCGCTGGGTGGAACTGCTGTACACACAGCGCCTGCTGCTGCGGCGCTGGGAGGAGCCGGACCTTCCTGCGTTCTTCGACCTGTACTCCCGCGAGGACGTGACGCGCTGGCTGGGGCCCCATCCGCGCCGCGCCGTGGCCACCGCCGACGAAGCCCGCGAGCGCCTGCGCCGGTGGCACGCCCGCGAGGGTGAACTGGAGCCCCCGCTCGGGTACTGGGCCATCGTTCCGCGGGCCGAGCCGCCGCCGCGACCACAGCGACCGCAGCCGCCGCAGCTGCCGCAGCCGGTCGGAACCATCCCGCTGCTTCCGCTCGCCGACACCGGCGGGCCGACCGGCCTGACCGAAGTGGGCTGGCACCTGCACCCGCGGCATCAGGGCCGCGGGCTGGCGACCGAAGCCGCCGCCGCGGTCCTCGCGGCGGCCGCGGAGGCCGGGATCGAGCAGGTTCTCGCCCTGACCGACCTGGACAACACCGCGTCCCAGGCGGTAGCCGCCCGGCTGGGGATGCGCGACGAGGGCATCACCGACCGGTGGTTCGGCCTGACGTCGCGCCAGTTCCGCAAGTTCCTGGCCGCCGAGCCTGACGACTGAAGGTACGGTTACGATCTAAGGTGTCTCGAGTAAGAGATATATATTTCCGAGGCAAGTATCTTGATTCAGAGACAAATGCGGTCTAGCTTACCTGCAAGGGGGCAGACAGCCTCCGCTCCGGGAAGGGGAGACCGCATGAGCGCCACACTTGTCGTCCGGCACAACGTCCAGGACTATGCCGCCTGGCGGAAGGTCTATGACGAACTCGAGCCGCTGCGAGCCCAGCACGGCTGCACCGCCCAGCGCGTGATGCGGCTTCCCGGCGACGGCAACGACCTGCTCGTCACGCACGACTTCCCCAGCTCCGAGCAGGCGGGCAGCTTCGCGCACGACCCGGCCCTGCGCGCCGGGATGGACCGGGCCGGGGTCCAGGGCGCGCCGCGGATCGAGATCTTCACGGATGCCTGAACCCCGCCGTGTGCCGAGGCCGGGGAGGGGCACCCGCCCCTCCCCGGCCTCGCTCGGCGTGGTCCGGGTCGACGCTGACTTCGAGGAGGAGTATCCCGGCGGCGACACCACCTGCACCGAGGCGTACGCCAGCTTGTGCCGCACCGGCGAGGCGCTGCTGGGTGAGCTGGACCGTCGCATCCGGGCGACGTTCGACATGCCGCAGGCTGCCGCCACGGCGCTGGCTGTTATCGACGGGGCGGGCGAACCGCTGACGCCCTCCCAGGTCGGGGACCGGGTCCTCATCGCCTCCGCCACCATGACCGCCACACTCGACCTGCTCGAACGCCGCGGCTGGATCCGCCGCGTCCCCAATCCGGGCGACCGCCGCAGCGTCCTGATCGAGATCACCCCGGACGGCCGCGCCGTCACCGATCGGCTGCTCCCCGGCATCCGCACGCTCGAGCGGAGCATCCTGTCCGCCCTGGACCCGGCCGAACGGACCTGCCTTCTCGGCCTGCTGTCCAGGGTGCTCACCCGGACGGCCGAGGTCGCCGCCGGACCCGCCGAACCCCTCGACGGTCAGCGCGTCAGGCCCGCCCGCCTCGGCGGGTGACGCAAACCGACTGATAGCGCCTCATTACGCCTCACGGATCACTCAGTTACCGTGCGCCTCATTGATGGCGGGGAACAGCGCTGCTAGCGTTCGGGCTTTCCTCACGCCAACACGGAGGTACAGGATCTACATGTTGCGCCGATTTTCCCTCATCGCCGCCTCCGCGGCGATGCTCGCTCTGAGCGCACTGCCGGCGTCCGCGGTCGCCACGCAGTCCAGCACCCACAATCTCTCCTTCCCGGCCCTGCACGGCGTGAAGGCGTGGGGAACCTACGCGTGGACCAGCAACGGCATCAACATCCACGTCTGCGCCGAAGACACGGCGCGTGACGTGTTCGCGGCCGGAGCGGTTACGGTGGCTTCCAACGCCAGCAACACCCTGCACACCAACCTGGGCGCGGTGGCGTTCGGGTACCACCAGTCCATCTGCCGGACCATGACGGTGCGCTACACCTCTCATCTCAGCGTCTACACCGCCACCTGGACCACCGCCGGCCAGGTCGGCAGCCGCAGTAAGGCCAAGATCATCTACTGAATGCGGCCCCCTAATGGGGGATCCCGGAGATCAGGTCGCCCGCACGGGCCAGCACGGAGGTACGCGGCGACCGGCGCGCGGATTCCAGCCGGTCCGCCGTCCGGTAGAGGGCATAGAGGCCGTGCACGCCCGCCCAGCGGGCTGGCTCGGGCTCCCAGCGCGGCGAGCGATGGCCCACCCAGGGCAGCTTAGTCAGCGGGCTGGCGACGCCGCACACCAGGTCGGCGAGCGTGCGGCCCGCGAGGTTGGAGGCGGCTACCCCATGGCCCGAGTAGCCGCCCGCCCAGCCCAGGCCGGTCCGCGGGTCCAGGGTGACGGTCGCGCACCAGTCCCTCGGCACCCCGAGTACCCCGCACCACGCGTGCTCGATACCCGCTCCGGTCGCGGCGGGGAACATCCGGCGCAAGATCCGGCCGAGCTGAGCGATGGTCGACGGCGCGATAGCGCCGTCGTGGTCCAGCCCGGAGCCGAACCGGTAGGGGATGCCGCGGCCGCCGAGCGCGATCCGGCCGTCCCGGGTGTGCTGGGCGTAGATGTAGGCGTGCGCCTCGTCGCCGAGCGTCTCGAAGCCGTCCCAGCCGACCGACTTCCAGGCCTCGTCGCCGAGCGGGCCGGTGACGATCATGGAGCTGTTCATCGGCAGCAGCGTCCTGTGCTGGCCGGGCAGGTCCGCCGTGAACCCCTCGGTGCAGCGCAGGATGTAGGGGGCGCGCACGATGCCGGCCGGGGTACGCGCCTGCCCGGCCGAGATCGAGGTCACCGGCGTCGCCTCGTACAGCGGCACCCCGGCCCGGATGACGGCCTCGGCCAGGCCGGCCACGAGATCGGCGGGCTGGACCCGGGCACAGTCCGGCCAGTAGAGGGCCCCGACCGCCCCTGTCAGCTGCAAGCGTCCGGCCAGTTCCTGTTGGTCCAGATACCTAACGACCTGGGCGTCATCTCCCCACGACCGATCCTGCTCCAGCCGGGCCCGTAGCCTGGCATCCTGGGCCGGCGAGGTGGCGACGCTGAGCGTGCCCCCCTTCACCAGGCCCGCGTCGATGCCCTCGGCGGAGCAGACGCGGGCCACCTCGTCCACGGTGTCACGGAGGTGCCGCTCAAGCTCGCGGACACCGCTCCTGCCCTGCGGGCGCCTGGCGTAGCGGGCCCGTGAGCCGGGCAAGGTGGCCGTCACCCAGCCGCCGTTCCGGCCCGAGGCGCCGAACCCGGCGAAATTCGCCTCGAGCACGACGATCCGGAGGCCCGGGTCGGCCCGCTTGAGGTAGTAGGCGGTCCACAGGCCCGTATAGCCGGCCCCCACGATGCACACGTCGGCCTCGGTGCCGCCCGGCAGCGAGAGCCGTCGGGGCGGGATCCCCCGCGCCTGCCACCAGTACGACACCTCCCCATTGCGCATGTAAGCCTCCTCACGTGGCAGATACCAGGTCAGCGCGTCCGAGCCAGGTCTTTTTGGACCCCTGGCAAGGTAGCGTCAGGGTATGCGACTTGGGGTGCTTGACGTGGGGTCGAACACAGTGCACTTGCTGGTGGTGGACGCCTATCAGGGGGCGCGGCCCATGCCGGCCTTCTCGCACAAGACCGAGCTCAGGCTCGCCGCCCATCTGGAGGACGGCAGTTCGCTGTCCCGCCCGGGCGAGAAGAGCCTGCGCGGGGTGGTCGAGGAAGCGCTGCGCATCGCGGAGGACAAGGGCGTCGAGGAGATCATCGCGTTCGCGACCTCGGCGGTCCGGGAGGCGGTGAACGGCGAGCAGGTGCTGGCCAGGATCCGCGAGCAGACCGGGGCCCAGATCAACGTGATGACCGGCCACGAGGAGGCGCGGCTGACCTTCCTCGCCGCCCGGCGCTGGTTCGGCTGGTCCTCCGGGCGGCTGCTGGTGATCGACATCGGTGGCGGCTCGCTCGAGGTGGCCTCCGGCATCGACGAGGAGCCAGACGCGATGGCCTCGCTCCCTCTCGGCGCCGGACGCCTCAGCAGGGACTGGATCAGCACCGACCCGCCCTCGCCGCAGGAGGTGCGCCGCATGCGCAAGCACGTGCGGGCCGAGATCGCCAGGCAGACGGGCGGCATGCTGCGCCATGGTCCACCCGATCAGGTGGTGGGAACCTCGAAGACCTTCCGGCAACTGGCCAGGATTGCGGGAGCCGCGCCCTCGGGGGAGGGCCCCTATGTCAAGCGCATCCTGCGGCACTCCGACGTGGCGGCCCTGGCCGAACGGCTGCCGACGATGGCGCAGGCCGACCGGGCCAAGCTGCCGGGCGTCTCGGCCAGCCGGGTGGCCCAGCTGCCGGCCGGGGCCATCGTCGCCGACGCCATCCTCGACCTGCTGGGCGTCGATCAGATCGAGTTGTGCCCATGGGCCCTGCGCGAGGGCGTCATCCTGCGCCGCCTGGATACGCTCGCGCAGGGCCTGGGCACTTTAGCTGAACCGGGGCGGTACCTCTAAGTTGTCGCTACCGGGGGCGAGGTGAACGCTATCGGCTTGCGCCTCGGTGCTGATGACCGCGGCGCGCGCCGGGGCGTGCTGGCTCTCCTGGGACTGCGCGGGCTGGGCCGGGGCCGGCCCCGCACCCGGCTGGGCCTGACCCGAAGAGCCCGAGAGGGCCGAAGGCCCTGGCCGGGCCGGAGCCGATGACCCCGCCTGCGGTGCAGGCGGGCGCGGACCCGCCGGGCCGGTGGGCCGGCCCGGACCCGAGACCTCGGCCGGCTCCGCGGCCTGGCGCGGCGCGCCGTTGGCCTCGGCCGCCGCGATCGCCTTGGCGGTGGCCTGGTCTACCTCCTCCTCGAGCGACATGCGGGCGGTCTCGGCGGCCACGAGGCTGGAGACGCCGTCCAGGATGTCGGTCAGCCGCTTGATCGTTTCCGAGTGCCTGGTGGACAGGAGGTTCAGGCGGCGCTCGGCGCCGTCGTGGATGGCGGTCGCCCGCGCGGTCGCCTCGTCGAGCGCCTTCTTGGCCTGGGCCTTGGAGCTGGCCAGTGCGCTTTCGGACTTCTTCCGCGCCTCGGTGGTGGTGCGCTCGGCCTCGTTGCGGGCGGCGGTGAGCGTCTTCTCCGCCTCGGCACGCGCGGAGGTGATGGCCCGCTCGGCCTGCTCCTGGGCCGCGGTCAGCATCCGCTCGGCTTGCTCGCGCGCCTCGGTGCGGATCTTCTCCGCCTCGGACTGGGCGTCGTTGCGCTGGCGGACTATCTCCTCGTGGGCCTTGGACTTCTGGGACCTGGCCTCGTCGTTG
>Ga0318525_10000742_pt1 | contig 10832 bp, 10 predicted proteins | sample GRESIP052b4f23_FD_203482 | JGI IMG/M metagenome (GOLD analysis project Ga0318525, IMG submission 203482) | Tropical soil microbial communities from Luquillo Experimental Forest, Puerto Rico - GRE.SIPMG.052b4f23 | ecosystem: Environmental > Terrestrial > Soil > Tropical forest > Bulk soil...
GGCCGAGCGCGCGCGCGTCGGTCTGGCCTTCCCAGGCAACCAGGCGCAGCACCTCCCGGTCGGCTTCGGGCAAGGCGGCGAGCGCCTGGCCGATCGAGCGGCCCAGCACCACGCCCTCGCCTGGATCGGCGCTGGGGCCTGCCGGACGCAGCGCCGACAGGCGCCCGGTCAGCCGGCGTTGCCGCTGCGCCGACCGCCACTGGTCGCGAACCGCGTTGCCGGCGATGGCATACAGCCACGGCAACAGCGCCTCCGGGGCGGGGCGCCGGCCCCAATGCCGCCACGCGGCGGTGAACGTATCGCTCACCACATCCTGCGCCGCCTCCCGGCTATCCAGCCTGCGCTGGGCATACCGCAAGATGGCCGGGGCGTACCGGTCGAAGACCTCGCCAAAGCCATCTTCGGAGTCTTGGGCACCCACACCGGCTCCTTATCCCCTCGCCCTGCTTAGGGCCAGCACCAGGCCGGGCGTTGCCAGCATCCGCCAACTCGCCGAACTGATCAACAGCGAGATCCTCCTCACCGGTCAGATCCAGCAAGAAACCCGGCCGGCAAACACCGGAACTTCGCCGGGTTCGTAGCCGGGCCGCAGACCTGGTCTGGGCGGCGGAATGGGCCGCGACACCCGAGGGCTGACGCCCGCGTCGCGAGCTGCGGAACGAGCCAGCGGCGGCGGGCCCTCGGCGAGTTGTACGGTCCCGCTACAGCGCGTCTGGCTGACGCAGGTCGATCCCGAGCCCCGCGGCCGCCTGAGCGACGTCGTGTCGGCTGGTTACCCCGAGTTTGGCCAGGACGGCCGAGACGTGGTGGTTGACGGTCCGGGGCGACAGGACGAGGCGTTCGGCGATGTCGGCGTTGCGGAGCCCGCCGGCCAGGAGCCGCAGGACATCGACCTCACGGGCGCTGAGACCGGCGGGGCTGGCGGCCGTTGCTGGGCGGGGTCCGCGGCTGATCCGGCGGGCGCCCATGTCTCGGAGCTTGACGGCGGCCAGGTTCGCGGCGGGCCGGGCCCCCAGCAACTGGAAGATGGCCAGGCTCGCCTTCAGATGGTCCTCGTCGCCGGTGTCCAGCAGGCACATCGCCTGCTCGTACGGGCAGCCGAGGGTTTCCCAGGCTGAGGCGGCCTTGGCCGGGTGGCCGTCGAGGTAAAGCGCGTGCGGTTCGGCCGGCGGCCTCGGGCACTCCCACCCCAGGCCAGTCTTGCTGGCCCAGAAGCCGATCTCGCCCACCAGCCATGGGTTGGTCCGCTCGGTGACCGCGGGCAGGCCGGCTTCGATCTCGCGCGCGGCCCGCTGGAGGTCTCCGGCCAGCCAGGCGGCTTCTGCCCGGGCGGCCCGCAGCGGGTAAGTCGCCTCACCCCCGTACCTCTCTTGGAGTTCCATCGCTTCGTCCAGGAACCGGAACGGATCGCCATCGCCGCGGCGGGCGCGGAGGCGGCCCAGCACAGCGAGCGCCTGGACCCGCCCGCTGCGCTGACCGCGCCCGGTTATTTCCATGGCCCGGGAGTCGGCGTCGGCCCACCGGCCAAGATCCATCAGGCCCTCGGTCACGTCTCCGGCGAGACACAGGGCGCTGCCGTCGAGATCGTGTTCGTCGAAGAACGCGTCCGCCTGCTGTATGTACTGGTTGAACAGGTGGTAGCGGCGGTTCTCCCGGGACGAGGCGACCAAGTTGTTGAAGGCCCGGCTGACGCTCTCTTCGAGGCCAGCGGCCAGGGCCCGCCGCAGGCTTTCCTCCAGCAGCGCCCAGCCCTCCTCATCTCCCGCGCACATGCGGCAGACGCCGACCGTGTTGAGAGCATGCACGGCGACCTCTTCGTCACCCAGCGTTTCCGCCGCGGCAAGAGCCCGGTTGCCCCATTCGGCTCCGATCGCGTACTTGCCCGACAGCATCGATACCTGGGCCAGCCGCGCATAGGCCCACGCCACCCCGGAGTCCTGCTGCGCCGGATCCAGCAACTCCACGGCGTCGGCGGCCACCCGTTCCGCCCGCTCGCCGGCGCCCGCCCACCACAGATACGCAGCCAGCCTGCTCATCGCCCGGCCCCGCACGGACACCTCCGCCGTCTGCTGCCACAACTCGAGCGCAGACTGCTGGGCCGCGGCCGCGTCCGCCTCCTCGCCGATCAGATGACACTCATGGGCGTAGGAGGCGAGCAACGACGCCTGGTCGGCGACCGCCAGTTGCCTCGCGTATGGCAGCGCGCTGCCGTAGTGCGCCGCGGCCGCCCGATGGGCACCCAGGCTGCTGGCACGCGCCGCGGCCCGGGGCGCGAATTCCAGCACCGCCGCAGCGTCGGCCGCCGCCACCGCGTGCCGGGCAAGCGCCCCCAGATCGGGCTCGTCCTCCGAGCGCAAGACCGCGAGCGCCCGGCCATGAAGGTCCAACCGCTCGGCGGCGGTCAGGGATTCCGCCACGGCTCCGAGCGCCAGCTGGTGCCGGAACTCGACCAGGGGCCCCTCTCGTTGCAGCAGGCCGCGCCGGACGCACTCCCCCACGTCATGCCCCGTCGCTCCGGCGACGGCAGCCAGCAGGCGCTCCTCCGAGCGCGGACCGGCCACCGCCGCAGCCTTCACCACCCGCAGCGGTCCCGGCTGAAGCCGCCGGGCCCGGGCCCACACCGCATCGCGGACCGTCGGCGGTATCTGCGGGCCACCGCCCGCCAGCACCTCGGTGACAAAGAACGGGTTGCCACCGGTCGCGCGGTGCAAGGCCACCGGGTCGATGCCGGTGCCGCGGGCCAGCTCCGCCACCGCCTGCCGCGACAGCGGACCCGGGCGGATCGTGACCATCGACGAGACCGGAACGTCGCCCAGCACGGCCGACAGCGCATTCCCCGGCTCAAGGTCGTCATCGCGGACCGTCACCACCGCCATCGCGGGCATCTGGCCGATCCGCCGCCCCAGGACTCCGAGTAGCTCAAGCGTCGCCTCGTCCGCCCACTGGGCGTCTTCGATGACCGCCACCCATGGGCCACCGTCGCGCCGGAGCAGGCCGAGGAACGCGGCGACGATCCGGTGACGGCCCGGATCCGCCAGCGACTCAAGAAGCTCCCCACCCGCCTGGACGGCGATGTCGATGATTGGGGCGAGCGGCCGTGGCGGCGTCACCGGGTCACACGCCCCCCACCAAACGCGCCCACCGCGGCCCGCCACGAAGCTCTCGACCAGTGCCGTCTTCCCGATGCCGGCCTCGCCCCGCACCAAGACCAGCCGGCCGCGCCCGCCCGACGCCTGGCCCAGCAGCTCATCCAACTGGTCCAGCATGCCCTGGCGCTCCAGCAGGCCCACCAGCCGATCCTACCTTCGGGAACCCCGGCTGACCCTGCATCCGCTGGCGTCGTGCAGCCTGGCCGCCGGTCGACTACCCCCACCATGCGTCCGGGCGATCTCGCCATCGCCGCTGCCTGGCAGCAGTGACCGGCGAAGACGACGGCGGCGGTCATGCACCTGGGCGACCGTGCTCATCGACGCCGAGGTTCGTGCCTGTCCTCCGGACCCAGTTCGGGTGCTACCGCCACAACGCCGGCGGGCGCATTGTCTCAATTTCTGTCTCATTCATTCTACGCATATCGGATAAAACGCCCAAAGGTGCAGGCGCACGCTTCTGAGTGCTATCGCGGTGATGGCTGCCCAGTGGGGCGTTTCGGCTCTGAGCGATCAGCTCACCGGCGAGCGGTCACGATGGGTGAGCGCCTCGGCAACCATGACGCCAGGCGCTCAGCGTTTTATGGGCTACGCCAGGATGCGCTCGTCCACCGACGTGATACCACGACAGCTTGCTCGCCGGGAGGGTTAGCGTTTAGGAGGTGCTGCGCAGCGCAACGCTACTGATACCAGCACAGCTGTTCGGTGGTCGCCAGCAGTACACCTGCGGGCCCCACAACCGAGCTTGCTGGCGGACGGGGGGGCCACCGACACCCAGCGACGCCCCTTCAGCGCGGCTCTCCACACTGACCAGGTGCGGAACCTGGCCGCCCGGCAGGGCTGGTTAGGCTAGGCGGCGATCCCCAAAGGGCTGCCTGGAGGTGGCCGGTGGCGAGGCAGGCGGCCCATGGAAGATGATCAGCCGCTGAGCGAGCACGCGCGGCGGGCGGCGCGCACGTACGGGGCTGCCGCCGATCATTACGGGCTGGCCTCGCTTGGTTTCTGGGACCGGTTCGGCGCGGCGACGGTGGGGCGGCTGCCGCTGGCGGCCGGTGCCGGCGTGCTCGATCTGTGCTGCGGTGCCGGGGCCTCGGCGGTTCCCGCGGCCCGCGCGGTGGGCCCGGCCGGGCGTGTGCTGGGTATCGACGTGGCCGGGCCGCTGCTGGAACTGGCCCGCGCCCGGGCCGCCCGCGAGGGCCTGGGCAACGCCGAGTTCCGCTGCGGCGACGCGACCCGCACCGGGCTGCCGGACGGCGGCTTCGACGCGGTGGTGTGCGTCTTCGGCGTCTTCTTCGCACCGGACATGCCCGCGTTCGCCGCCGAGATGTGGCGGCTGGTCCGCCCCGGCGGCGTGCTAGCGATCACGACCTGGGGTCCGGGCCTGTTCGAACCGGCCAATGCCTGTTTCTGGGAGTTGGTCGGCGAGGCCGAGCCGTCGCTGGTCCGGGCGTTCCACCCGTGGGATGAGATCACCACCCCAGCCGCCCTCGCGGGCCTGTTCCCCCGCGCTGCCGAACCAGCCGTCGTGGCCGCCTCAGGCCACCACCAGCTCGATCGGCCAGACAGCTTCTGGGACATCGTGCTCGGCACCGGTTACCGGGCCACCATCGACGCACTCAGCCACGACCAGCGCGATCAGGTCCGCCAGCGCCTGCTCGCCCAACTGCGGTCGCGCGACATCACCACCATCCGCACAGACGTGATCTTCGCCACGGCCAAACGGCCGGAGTAACCAAGATCGCCCCGGGCTCTGCGAGATCAGTGCGCAGCCAGCAGGCGCGTGATCCCCCACCAGTTTGCTGCCGGCGCCGGAAGAGCATCAGAACGATCCTTCGGAACGTCATGAACAGCCTTCCATCTCGGTATCGCCCGTCCAAGCCCGCGACTCCGCCCGCTCGGTTGAATCGGCGCCGGACGCGGCCACCATGCTGGACCGGCACGCCGGCCACATCGTCGCGATCAACACCCGGTCCGCCGGCCTGGCCCAGGTGGTGGAAAGCGCCGCCGGTACCAGCCCGCTGGTCGCCGCGCTTTGGGAGCAGATGACCGCCAACCGCCGGTTCGGCGCCCACTGGGCCGCCGTCACCCTGCTTACCAAGCCTGGCACCCGGCCCGGCCTCACCCTGGAGCAAACCGAGCGGGACTTCGTGATCGCGATCGACTGGGGCACCCACCGGACCCTGACCGGGGAACTGGGCCTGACCCCCGCCCAGGTCCGCAACTGGATCCGCGGCTACTACCAGCGCATGTTCCTCAGCCAGGCCCAGGCCACGCCACCCGGCTAAGGGCCAGCGGCCAGCGCGGCCGCCACACCTGGGCAGCAGGGCCTTGACCCGGGCCTGGGCTCAGTTTTGGTCTCATTCTTTTCACATATCGCCACAAAATAGTCAAATCTGGCTTCTGTCCCCCGAAGCCTCAGCGGGGCATCGCCGGGGAGGACCCGACCAGTACCTCCAGTTCCGGCGGGAGCCGGTCGCGGGCCAGCATGTAGGCGGTCAGCCGGGCGTGGCCTTCGAGGACCACCAGGTCGCCGCCGGGGCCGGTGGTGACCAGGATCAGCGGCGGGAACCGGGCGCCGCGGGCCACCTCGTCCGCCATGCCCAGCGCCCAGTCGCTGGGCACCCCGAACGGGGCCGCCCCGGCGCGGATCCGCGGGGCGGCGTCGGCCGCCAGCCGGGTGCCGCCCGACAGCTCGACCCAGTAGTCGTAGTCGATATACCGGACCGTGGCGAGCTCGGCGGGGGTGAGGGCCATCCACTGCCAGCTAACGTCGTCGGGGAAGCCCTCGAACAGCCCGGTGCGGGTGCCGTATTCGCGGTGCGCGGTCAGCAGCCGCAGCCGAGCCTGGTTCTGCGCGTCATTGTCGAGGTCGGGGTCGGTGATCACGGACTCGGGCAGGCCGTGGCGCGCCAGCAGCGCCCGGAGGGTGTCCCGGAAGCGGGCGGCGGGCAGTTCGGTGCGCAAGAACAGCGCGACCATCTCCGCTTCGCTGCCCGGCCGCAGCCAGCGCATGCCCAGCACCTCGCCCAGCGTCCTAGCGGTGTGTCACTCCCAGCCAGCCAGCACCCGCGCCATCATGCGACGCCGGTCGGCGGGGGACAGGTCCGGCTGGTCCTCATGCGAATCCACCGCCATCGCCGGGCCAACGCAATACCGGTTCACAGCACACCCCCAGGTAGGAACTGGGACATGGCCGCGCAGCATAGGGACGCTGGCGCCAGCAGTGCGAGGGTTCCGGCGCTGGCCAGCAGCCGGCTCACGGCGGGGCGCTGCCGCGGCGGGTGGCCCGCCTCCAGCTGGGTGACCCGGGCCTCCAGCGACCGAGGCCCGTCCCCGGCGGGGCTGGCCGCCGCGATCGCCGGGCAGGCTGGCATGCTGGCGAGCTTGAGCAGCGCGCCGGCCAGTACCCCGCGCCCGGCGCGGCCAGCGGCCGCGCGGTCGGCGGCCAACTCGTGGCGCAGCGCGGCCCGGCCAGCCAGCCACCGGGCGGCGGGCAGATAGCAGGCCCAGGCGGCGAACAGGCGGCCGGCCAGCAGCCGCAGCGGGTCCCGGTGCCGCAGGTGTTCGCGCTCGTGGGCTAGCACGGCGCCAATCTCGGCCGGGGTCAGCGCCGTCGTCAGGCCGGTGCTGACCAGGATCCGGGGCCGAATCAGGCCGTAGGTGATAGCGAAGGCCTCCTCGCCCGCGATCACATCCAGCCTGGCAGCACAGCCCAGCACGGCCGCTTCGTGCTGCACAAAAGACGGGACCGGGCGACTGCCGGCGCGTATCAGTGCCCGCAGAGCCCACGTACTGGCCGCCGCCCGCACCGCAGCGAGTGTGCTGACGGACAGCCCTACCGCCGCGGTGGCCAGCACCAGCGTGACCGCGCCCGTATCGAACCAGGTCGGCAGCGGCCAGCCCATGGTCGCGAACTCGGCCACCGCCAGCACCGCCAGGGCGGCGTGGCCCAAGACCGCAAGGGCCAGCAGCACCCAGCATGACAACCTCGCGGGCAGCCCCAGCTTGTTGCGCATCACTACTGCTCCATAAGCCGCCGCAGCCGCTCGCGCAGCTGCGGATCCAATTCGGCCTGCTCCACGAACCGGGCCAGCGCGGCGTCCCCGAACTCCGCCAGGACACCGCGGACCGCGATGTCGGCGGTGTCGGCGGCCCCCGGCGCATACACGAACCGGCGACCGGACCGCGACCGGGCCAGAATCCCCTTGCCCGCCAGGCGGGACATCACCGTCATCACCGTCGTATAAGCCAGCGGCGCGCCGCGCCCGGCGTTCACCTCCGCGGCCACCTCCCGGACCGGCAGCGGCCTACCGGCCCGCCACAGCACGGCCATCACCTCGGCCTCCAGCGGGCCCAGTGTGGACCCGGCACCACCCTGCTCCGCCACCCGGCCCCCAGGAAATACGCTGCACGACACCGACCCGATTGACTACGATTGTGTAGTACTACGATAGTGTCGTCGATCGATTTCTAGGAGCTTACACCGCACATGGGCAGCCAGCCCAGCCCCGTCACCGGCAGCCAGTCGGCGCCGCTGCTCACGGTGACCGGTCTCGGCAAGTCCTACCGCCGCCGGCCCGTGCTCCGCGGCGTCGGCCTGCAGGCATACCGGGGCCAGGTGATAGCGGTCACCGGCGAGAACGGCTCGGGAAAGACCACGTTGCTGCGGATCTGCGCCGGGCTGGAGACCGCGGATACCGGGACCGTTCACCGCCGCGCCGCCGCCGGGTACTGCCCCCAAGCCCCAGCCCTGTTCGACCTGCTCACCCCGGCCGAGCACCTCGCGTTGTTCGCCGGAGGCCGGGCCGGGGCAGCCGCTGAAGGCCGCGAGCTGCTCGCCTCCCTCGGGGTCTCGCTCCAGACCCGCACGCTGGTACGCGATCTATCCGGCGGTGCCCGGCAAAAGCTCAGCCTCACTCTTGCCCTGCTCGGCCAGCCGGAGCTGCTGTTGCTGGATGAGCCCTACCAGGGTTTCGACCAGGGCTCCTACCTCGACTTCTGGCACCACGCCGGCGCCTGGCGCCGCCAGGGACGGGCGGTGGTGGTGGTAACCCACCTGCTCACCGAGCTGGACCGCGCCGACCAGGTTCTCGAGCTCCGCCAGTTGGCCCAAGACCGGCCGCAGAAATGACGGCCCGGCTGGCCGCGGTCGCCGCCGCACACACCCATATCCTCGTCCGCCGGCGCACCACCGTGGCGCTGCTCGCCTTGCTGCCGCTGGCGATCTATGGCGCGCTGTACCGGCACTCCGCGCACGCGGTCACCGTCGGCGGGGTAGCGTCGGCGTTCTCCGCCGGCGGCGCCGCGATCTTCTCGATGCTTCCGGCCCGAGCCGCCGACCAGCGACTCGTCCTCGCCGGGTACCGGCCCGCCGTCCTCCTCACCGGGCGGCTGATCGTGCTCGAAGCCGCCAGCATCGTGATCTCACTGATCACGGCCGGCGTGATGATCGCCGGTACCGGGCCGGCCCATCCCGCCGATGTCTTCGCCGGAGTCATCCTCACCGGCATCGCCGCCGTTCCCCTCGGCCTGGCCCTTGGCGCCATGCTCCCGCGTGAGCTCGAAGCGGTCCTGGTCCTCATCGGCATCGTCGGGATCCAGATCACCGCCGAGCCAGACACCCTCATCTCCGCCATACTGCCTTTCCACGCCGCCAGCCAGCTTCTCGACGCCGCCGTCGGCGCGCCCACCGCGCTCTGGCCACGGCTGGCCCTCACCGTGGCCTACAGCGCCGGCCTCCTCGCCATCGCCTGGGCCGCGTGGCGGCACCGGACAGGAGCGCGATCACTCAGCACGATCACGCCCGCCCGCCTGAACCACCCGGCCCGGGCGCGGACGGAGGGAGGATCGCACCATGGAAGTTAAACAGGCACCTCTGCTCTTAGCCTGGCCGGCGTCCCTGCGGGCAGGCTGGCCCAGCAGGCATTGTCATCGGGTAGCTGTTCTTGCGGGCCCTGGCTACCACAGGTATGGAATCATCCGCCAGCGGACCCGCCCTTGGTAGGCCCGGTAGGCTGGTGAAGCCGAGAGCAGCCGCTCCTCCGCCACGGCGCGGCAGATGTTGCAGCCGGTCACCACCATGAACACGGCGATGTTGCGCAGCGATATGGCCTGCAGCACGTAGCCGGACTGGATCAGCAGGTAGGACGCATACACCGGGTGTCGGACCAGTGCGTACGGACCGCGGGTTTTCACCCCGCGGTCGGCGGCCACAAATCCGAACGACCGGCCCAGCGCCACCAGCGAGACAATGCAGATCACCAGCCCGGCCAGCTGCAGGCCGAACCCGGCAGCTACTCCCCACCCTGGGTGGGCACCGTCCGGCCGGAACAAGACCCCGGCGAACGTTCCGCCGAATGCCATCAGCCAGCTGGTGAGCCGCCGGCTGACGGCGCGCTGCGGCCGCCGGGCCAGGAACGCGCCGACGAACCAGGCTTGCTCGACGACGAACAGTGCGCCGATCAGCCGGTGGGTATGTAGGTAGAACAGCACGCTGGCACGGGCAAACAGCGCAGCGCCCGCCGCCCCGATCAGGTTCACTGCAATCCTGATGAGCCGGTCTAGCCCGGCGGGGAGCGCGTCCCTCAGGCGGGCATGCCCGATCGGTGGCCGGTGACCGGTGCTGCTGGCATCGAGCCAGAACCTGGCCTTGGCCCGCTTCCGGCGGTCATGGAAGCGGTCAGAACCTGGGTCTGCCAGATCTGGGCCAGACCGGGACGGCGTCTGCGCGCTGCGGGGTGGTGGATGCTGGAAACGAATCGGCATTCTGCGTCCAAGGAGGCCGGCGCGTCGGCCGTGCTGGCAAAGCGCCAACGGGGTAACCGCAGGGAGAAGGCTTGCTGCGTTGCCTGCTGCCTACCAAGTACACGTCGGTAAGAGCGCTGCCGGTTCAGCTGAACGGTACCCGGCTAACCCGATGCTTGCCACGGCGTTGAGGGCCGGGCATGTTATCGCGTGGTCAGGGCGTGGATGGCGTCGTTGAGGTAGGCGCGCCGCCCGGCCCTGGTCGCGGGCAGGACGCCGGGGGTTGAGTGGGCAAGCTGGCCGTGTCCGAGGTAGGCGCTGTAGGCCAGGAGCGCGCGCCGCTGAGCTTCAGCCGGGGGGAATCCAAGGCGGCGGTACACCGTGGCGATCAGACCGAGCCGGGCGGCGGTGACCCGCTCTAGTACCGGGGCGACCGCGGGGTGAGCGGCGCTGGCGAGCAGCGCCGGGCCTACCCGGTCCTGCTCGGCGCGCTCGATCACGCCGGCCACGAGGCGCCGGAACTGGCTGGCTGGCGCGTCGTGGGCGGCGGTGATCTCGGCGACCACGTCGGTGGTCGTCTCCTTTTCCCAGCGCCCGATCGCGGCCTCGAGCAGCGCGTCCCGGTTCTCGAAGTGCCAGTAGAAGCTGCCCTTGGTGGCGCCCAGGCGGGCGGCGAGCGGTTCGACGGCCACCGCGGCCAGGCCGCCGCCCGTGATCGCGGCCAACGCGGCGGTGACCCAGTCGTCGCGGGTGAGCCGCCGCGGGCCGCTTGCCTTCCGCTCAGCCATTACTGTACGGTACCGTATGGAAGTTCCATACGGTAGCGTATGGAAGCTAGACCGGGCGTGGTGCTGCTGGGGAGGGCCGATGCGGACGACAACAGCCACCGCTGGCAGCGCGGTCTTCCTGCTGATCGCGCCCGGGGTAGTGGCCGGGCTGGTG
>Ga0318525_10000743_pt1 | contig 10827 bp, 8 predicted proteins | sample GRESIP052b4f23_FD_203482 | JGI IMG/M metagenome (GOLD analysis project Ga0318525, IMG submission 203482) | Tropical soil microbial communities from Luquillo Experimental Forest, Puerto Rico - GRE.SIPMG.052b4f23 | ecosystem: Environmental > Terrestrial > Soil > Tropical forest > Bulk soil...
TGCACCTGCACGACTACGGCAAGAGCGCGCAGCCGGGGCGCAAGATGGGTCATTGCACGGTGGTCGAGCCGACCGCCGCAGCCCGCGATGCCCGCGCGCGAGCTCTGCTGCAGGATTTGGGGGTCGACGTTCGCATCCCGTAACATCGGCTGCGAGCCAACACCATGTATCTCGAACCCTTCAAACTCAAGGAATTACCGTTCCGCCTAAGCCCGGATCCGCAATTCCTCTACCTCTCGAAACAACACGCCCGCGCCAAGGCGTACATGGAATCGACCATCTGGTTCACCGATGGCTTCGTGGTGATCACGGGCGAGATCGGCTCGGGCAAGACCACCCTCATCGAGTCCTTCCTCAAGGAGGTCCCGGCCGATGTGGTAGTGGCGCAGATCAACCAGACCCAGGTCTCGGCCATCGATTTCCTGCAGGCGGTGCTGGTGCAGTTCGGCTTTTCGCCTTTCAAGATGCGCAAGGGCGAGCTGATCGGCACGCTCAACCAATTCCTCATCGAGCAGTACGCGGCCGGGCGCAAGGTGCTGCTGATCGTCGATGAGGCGCAGAACCTCTCCATGCGGGTGCTGGAAGAGATCCGCATGCTCTCCGGCGTCGAGACTACCAAGGAGAAAGTGCTGCGCATCATTCTCGCCGGGCAGCCCGAGCTCAACCACAAGCTCGATGACCCGGCACTCGAGCAGCTGGCGCAGCGCGTGCGCCTGCGCTTTCACCTGCAGAACCTGACGGAAGCGGAGACGCAAAGCTACATCCAGCATCGCCTGGATGTCGCCGGTGCCGGCGACCGGGAGCTCTTCGCCGACGCCACCTTTCCCGAGATCTTCCGCTACACCGGCGGCGTGCCGCGCCTGGTCAACACCCTGTGCGACACCGCGATGATGGCCGCGTACACCGCCGATCGCGGCGTGGTGACGCGCGCGGACATCGCGAGCGCGGTGGAGGAGCTTCAGTGGGCGGAGTACACGGCACGCCCGCACCGGCATCGGCCGGAGGAGCCGACGCCCGCCGCGCGCGCCGCGGCGGCGCGCGCCGGAGCGCGCGTCCTCGGGCACCTGCTGGTGGCCGCCGACGGGCGCACCGTGCAGGAAGTGTCGCTGCGGCTCGGACGGCTGATCATCGGCCGCACGCCCGACAACGACGTGCAGGTCGACAGCCGCTTCATCAGCCGGCACCACTGCCAGGTGATCACCACCTTGAATTCGTGTGTGATCGAGGACCTCAACAGCACCAACGGCATCTACGTGAAATCGGCGCGCGTGCGCCGCCACTATCTCAATGACGGCGATGTGGTGCTGGTGGGCAAGCACGAGCTGATCTACGTGGATGAGCGCGCCGCCGGGCGCCGCACCACGCTCACCGACGATCATCTGCCGGAGCTCGAGGGTAAGTCCGCGCAGGCCGCGGCGCACGAGACTCAGCACCTGGAAGCCGAACAAGAGGATGACGAGGACCTCGAGGCTACACCCCCGGGCTAGCCGGCCCGCGAAGCCACCCCGAGAAATTGCGCTGGCCGGCGGAGGCTTCAGCGCTCGTCGTCGCGGCTGAGCGAGTCCGGATCGGCGTATTGCGAGCGCAGCGCCCGGTAGTCACGCCGGCGCAGCAGCAGCACGAAGCCCCCCACGACACACGTCAGGCCGAGCATTCCGACCACCAGGCTCAGGGCCCCGCGCGCTGCGAGCAGATAGCTGGCGCCGAGCGCACCCAGCCCGAACATTATGTAAATCCAGGGCAGCCCTTCGTACAGCGGGCGCGAGAAATGCGGACTGGGGCGCGGCATGGCACCCCCATCCTAACTCCTGGGACAGCAAAGTTGGAAATCAGCCCAGACCCAACATTCTCGCCAGCCGCTCGAACAGCGACGGCCGCAGCCCTTCGACGCGGAAGTCCGGCTGGCGCTTACCGTGGTTGCGACGGGCAACCTCCGCCAGCAGGTCGGGAGGCAGATTCAGCTTGGGAACTTCGACGGTGGCTTCTTCTGACAACATCGGTTTTCCTTCCGCGTAACTCTCAGTGCGCCCGCCGTACGTTAGGATCTCGCGGGCTTGCCGTGCGAGAAGAGAATCACACCTTCACAAGCGTTCGTCATTATGTCGCGGAGTAACGACGAGAGGTTGCAGCGCTGCGACGTGCGCAAACGGCGACAACGCTGGCTTCAGCGACACCGTGAAGTGCGCGCTTGCGTGCCGCTTCCTGCGATGGTTCAGCCGGTGCCGCCGACTGTCAGGCCATCGATCCTGAGCGTCGGTTGACCGACGCCAACCGGAACGCTCTGGCCATCCTTGCCGCAAGTACCGACGCCGTCGTCGAGCTTCAAATCGTTGCCGACCATCGCGACCCGCGTGAGGACATCCGGTCCGTTCCCGATCAGCGTCGCGCCCTTGAGCGGCGCGGCGATGCGGCCCTTCTCGATGGCGTAGGCCTCGCTCGCCGAGAACACGAACTTGCCGGAGGTGATGTCGACCTGGCCGCCGCCGAAGTTGACCGCGTAGATGCCCCGCTCTACCGAGCGGATGATCTCCTCAGGCGCGTGCGGGCCGGCGCGCATGTAGGTGTTGGTCATCCGCGGCAGCGTCATGTGCGCGAACGATTCACGCCGTCCGTTGCCCGTCGGCTGCACGCCCATGAGGCGCGCGTTCAGCCGGTCCTGCATGTAGCCGCGCAACACGCCGTCCTCGATGAGCATGGTGCACTGTGTCGGCGTGCCCTCGTCGTCGATGTTGAGTGAGCCGCGCCGCCGCGCGAGCGTGCCGTCATCGACCACGGTGCATTCCGCAGCCGCAACGCGCTCGCCGATGCGGTTGGCGAACGCGGAGGTGCCCTTGCGGTTGAAGTCGCCCTCGAGCCCATGGCCGATCGCCTCGTGCAGCAGAATTCCCGGCCAGCCGGGCCCGAGCACCACGGTCATGCTGCCGGCGGGTGCCGGCTGCGCCTCGAGGTTGATCAACGCCTGGCGTACCGCTTCACGCGCTAGACCAAGCGGGCGGTCACCCGCGATCAGCTCGGCAAGCGAGAAGCGTCCGCCGGCACCGGCATAGCCCTGCTCACGGCGCCCGCCCTGCTCCACCAGTACCGAGACGTTGAAGCGCACCAGCGGACGCACGTCCGCGGCAAGCTCGCCCTCACTGTTGGCGATGAGCACGACCTCGTGCACCGCGACCAAGCTTGCCGTGACATGCACGACACGCGGATCGATGCGCCGCGCCTCACGGTCGACCCGCTCGAGCCAGGCTACCTTGTCGGAGGTGGCGAGAGCCGCGGCGGGATCGGCCGGCAGGTACAGGCGATGGCCACTGCGGGCGTGCCAGGCGGCGACACGCCGCTCACCACCCTGCACCGCGATGGCGCGGGCCGCGCGCGAGGCCTCGGTGAGCGCGGGCAGTACGATCTCGTCCGAATAGGCGAAACCGGTCTTCTCTCCGGCAAGCGCCCGCACGCCGACGCCCTGCTCGATGCTGGCACTGCCGTCCTTGACCATGCCGTCTTCCAGCGACCAGGACTCCTGGTGAGCGAGTTGAAAGTACAGATCCGCGAAGTCCACCGAGTGCGTCAGCACCTCGCCGAACACGCGATCGAGCCGGCGATCATCCAGCCCACCCGGTCGCAGAATCAGCTCGCGCGCGAGATCCAGCGGATCGGTTGTCGCAGTGTCACTCATGTCGCTGTTCCTGTCCCCGGCTGTGGTGCGAACACGCGGTGCGCGAGCGCCGGAAAGCTCTCGCGCACGCTCAATTGCGCGGCGAGGTCAATCTCGGCGATTGCACAGCCGCGGCCGCGCGGCACGCGCTGCAGTACCCGTCCCCAATAGTCCACGATCATGCTGTCGCCGTAAGTCTCACGCCCGCTCGCATGGAAGCCCGACTGGGCAGGCGCCAGAACATAACAGAGATTCTCGATGGCCCGCGCGCGCAGCAGGGTCTCCCAGTGCGCGCGGCCGGTCGGACTGGTGAAGGCCGAGGGCACGGCGAACAGCTGTGCGCCGCCGGCACTGAGATGGCGGTAGAGCTCGGGAAAGCGCACGTCGTAGCACACCGAGAGACCGAGCTTTCCCACCGGGGTGTCGAGCAGCGCGGCGCGCGCACCGGGCGCGACGTGCGCCGACTCGCGGTAGCTCTCGGCACGCCCGGGCAGGTCGACATCGAAGAGGTGGATCTTGTCGTAGCGCGCTACGCAGGCGCCGTCGCCGTCGTACACCAGGGAAGCCGCAGCGACGCGCCCATCCGGCCCCGCCTTGAGCGGCACGGTGCCGCCGACGATCCACAGGCGCAGCCGCCGCGAGGTGGCGGCGAGGAACTCCTGTACGGGACCGTGGCCCTCGGGCTCCGCCACGGCCCGCTTGTCGGCGTCCTTCAGCCCCATGAAGGAAAAATTCTCCGGCAGTGCCGCCAGGCGAGCCCCGCGTGCCGCCGCTTCCTCGAGCAGCAGTCGCGCCTGCTCGAGGTTCACTGACACCTCCGGACCCGAGGTCATCTGTATCGCGGCAACCTTCATGCTCACCTCATTCCATCGGAGTCACTATGGGGTCGCTCCACGGACCCCGCAAACGCAGCGCGGTGCGAGCGCGCTCCGCGCGCTCACTGCCGAGCATCTCGCGCAGCGAGAGCCAGGCGGCGGCCACGCGTGGACTCGGACCCAGGCGGCGCACCGCTGCCGGCAATCGCTCCTCGCCACTCAGGATCCAGGCCTGCTGGTCATAGTCGCCACTGCTCAACCCGACGCGCCCGCGGATCAGGATCTCGGCGTCGCCGTCAAAGTGCAGCCCAGGGGTGACGGCCTGACCGTTCTGGAGATCGTAGTCCGCGCTGAAACGAGCGAATCGCAGAGCGGCCTGTGCCGAGTCTCCAGCGTCAGGGTCGATGCCCGCGAGCAGAGCCGGTACCGACAGCAGTGCGAAGGGCATCCCGGTGCCAGCGCCAGTCGAGCTCATGATCCCGTCTTCCAGACGCATATGGAGGTTGCCGCTGAGCGTTGCAAGTGGCCTGAAGGCCCGAGGCACCCAGCGCAGCTGGCCCTCGAGATGCCCTTGTTGCGCGCTCAGCTCCGCCGCGAACCCGAAAGCGGCGAGCGCCGCGGCTGGATCGGTGCTGTCGAGTGCAAAGGACAGCTTGCAGCCCGACTCCAGGCACAGCGCGCTCCCCCGGGTCTGCGTGCTCGCACTCGAAAGCGAAAGATCGCTCGCCTCGAGTGCATGGTCGCGCACCGCGAAGGCCCCGGAAAAACTCCCGACCGAGCGGCCCTGCCACTGCAGGTCATCGACTGCGAGCTCCGCGGCCGGAGCGAGCGCAGCGGCGAGCTCCGCCGCGAGCGCCGCATCCCCGGATTGCACGAGGTCGATGCGCGAGAGGTGCACGAGCGCGGGATGCCCGGCATCGAGCACCGAAGCCCAGCGTGCACTGGCCGTGAGGTCGGGGGAGTGCACCTGCAACGCACCGCCGCCGCCGGCAGCCTCGGCAGTCACGCTCACCTCGGGAAAGTGGCGCGTTCCCACCGAGAGCTCCGTCGCGCTCAGCCGCGCGCGCAGCGGAGGGAGAGCGGCATCGTGTGCAGCCTGGCGCCACAACGCGAGGCTTGCCGCGAGATCGAGGCGGCTCATATTGCCATCGAGCAGCACCACCGGCTCGAGCGGCAGCGCAGGTGTGGCGCCTCCGAGGCGCACCGCACCGCGTTCGATCCGCCAGCTATCCCCGCTGCGGGCGAGCGCCGCTACCGCCGCCAACCGCTCCCCCAATGCGACGTGCAGCTGTGCAGCGTCATCCAGGGCTTCCCAATCCACGTGCAGGGGCAATGCCGTACCCGCCGGTTTCGCAAAAGGCTCCGGCAGGCGGCTCGCGGTGCCGGTAAGGCTCGAGTCCGCGTGCAGCTGCCAGCGGGCCGGCCCATCGCCAGTTGCCACCGTGAGGAGCGCGCTCCATTCAGCGCTGCCGCTCAGGCCGAATGGCTCCCCACTGACGGCAGCGGCCTGCATCGCCTCGCGCGCATCCATTACGCCGTGCCCGGAGACCACGAGTACCGGCAGCCCATGCTCGCGCCGCTCGGTGAGCGTGAGACTCGCGGGACCGCCGAGCCACCGCGCGCTCAGGGTGGAACGCTGCAAATGCCCTCCCGAAAAGCCCAGCGTCCCCCGAAGTGCCGTGAGCGCTGGAACACCTGCAATGGGACTGAGCTGCGCTCCATCCAGCAGGGCAGCAACGCGCACGCGGGGCGGCGCCTTTCTCGCCGTGCTCGCAGGCACGGCTACCGGCACGGCCAGCTCGAGGTCGAGCACTGTGCTGCCTTGTAACTCGAGACCCTGGAGCCCCGGTGCCCACGGCGCAATCTGCGGATGTGATTGCAGCCACGCGATCAGCTCGCCGGCGTCCCCAGCCAGATGACCTCTGAAGTGCAGTGGCTGGGCCGCAGGTCCATCCCAGTCGGTCAGTGCGTCCGTGAGCACGAATCCGCCCGCGCGGGCACGGCCGATGAGCGCGTGAAAATGCGTGCTTTGCCAGTCGATCTGCGACGCGCTCAGGGGCTGCCCGAGGAGCGGGCCCCGCCAACTGAGCTCCGCTCTCTCCACGCGTCCATCGCATAGTGAAGCGGCAGCCTCGCTGCATGCGGCTAGTGCTTTCGGACCGAGGATATTTGCGAGCAAGGCGATGTCGGAGTCCTTCAGCCTGATGTGGGAGTCGATCACCACCGGCGAGCCCGCCGCATGGGAGCCGATCGCACCGTTCGCGCTGAGGCTCAGTCCCCGGCGGTGGACCTGCAGATCGTGCGTTTCGAGCCGCCAACCGCCGGCGGCGCCGATCGTGGCGTTCAGATACGCATCGATTCCCAGACCATCGAGTGGGGAGGCCCCCGCGCGCACCGCGAGCAGCGCATCACGGGCGCGCAGTGCTATCGCCAGAGACGCCTCGGAACCCGCAACGTTCCCCGACAGGCCTGATAGCACGCTCTCCTCCGAGTCATCTGCGAGCGCGAGGGACTCGAGCTCTGCGGAGGCGGCGAGCCGGGTGCCCGGTGTGCGGCGCGCATCCCAATCGAAGCTCAGCTCGCGCGCCTCGCCGGCGAGCACGAGTCCACCGGCCGGCTGCGCCGCATACCAGCGCGCGAGCGACAGAAGCGTGGCGACCGGTGCGTGCTGCGCCTGGCCGCGCACCTGAGTCCCGTCTTCGGAGATGTCCGCAACGAGCGCGCTGCGGGTCGGCGCGAGGCTATCCAGCTCGAGCCCGTCCACGCTCAGCCGCCACCCCGTGCCGCGCGGCTCCACCTGCCATTTGCCGCGCAGGCGCTCGAACGCCAGGCCCGAGCCCGCGGCGGCGGTGGCTGGCCACTCGAGTGCCTCGGCGGAAATGCGGCCTGCGGCGCTGCGCAGCTTGCCGCGGGCAAATGCCGCCTGCATCTCGATGTCGCCGCTTCCCGATCGCGGGAGCTCTTTCCGGCCGCCGATGCCCGCCAACGCACCCCAGGCAGGCAGCTGGAGGCGGCGGCCTTCGAAGCTGAGCGTAGCGCTCGGGATATCGCGCAGGTCCGGGCTGCCGCGCATCTGCAGCGCGAGGTGCATGCTGGCGCCGAGCGTCTGCGGCAGCAACAGCTGCGCCTCGGCACTCCAGTCCGCGGCCAGGCGGCGTAGCTCTGCATGCGCGATGCCAACGGTGACTGCATCGGTTGTGCCCGGGAGCAGCGTGCGCAGCGTGCCGCCGGAGATGTTGATCTGACCGCCGCGCCAGCGTGCCAGGATGCGTGTACCGGCGAGGCGCGCATCTGCGGGCGTGCGCGCCGCAGCGCGCGGTCCGCCGCGCCGATCGCCGGCGAGATCGATGAGCGGATTCTCGAGCGTGATGCGGCGGGCCTCGAGATGGCCGCTGCGCGCCATGCGCCAGGCGTCGAGGGCGACGATCAGCCGCTGCGCACGCAGCAGCGGCGTCCTGGCCCCCGGCTCACCGAGCTCGACATCCTGGAACAGCGCTTCCGGACCGTACCAGCCCCAGCGCACCGCAAGGCTGTTGAAGCGGACTTCGAGCCCGGTCTGATGACGTATCAGCTCCTCGAGCGCCGCACGGTGCTGTGGCACACGCGCCGTTGCCAGCCCGTAGGCGAGCAGCAGCAGCGTGAGCAGTGCGAATGACCCGCCGAGCGCGAGCAAGGCCGTGCGCAGCGGCGCAGCGGCGCTGCGCGCAGCAGTGCCTCCGGCGCCGCCCGCGGGCTGCGCGGCAGCTGGCTCGGCTGGCGTAGCACCCACCAATCAAACACCTCAGACGAGTACGACGTCGTACTGATCAACGCCGTAGAGCGCCTCAACCTGCAGTCGGATCGGCCGCCCGACCTGGCTCTCCAGTTCTCCGAGCGTGGCCGACTCCTCGTCGAGGAGCCGGTCGACGACGTCCTGATGCGCCAGTATCAGCAGCTCACGACTGGCAAACTGTCGGCTCTGTCGCACAATCTCCCTAAAAATCTCGTTGCACACGGTCTCCGGAGTGCGGATGAAGCCGCGCCCCTCGCAGCTTGGACAGGGCCCGCACAGCAGGTGTTCCAGGCTCTCGCGCGTACGCTTGCGGGTCATCTCCACCAGCCCGAGCGGCGAGAGACTGACGATGTGGGTCTGCGCGCGGTCGCCGGCGAGTGCACGCTCGAGAGCGCTCAGCACTGCGCGCCGGTGCGGCTCATCACGCATGTCGATGAAGTCGATGATGATGATCCCGCCCAGGTTTCGCAGCCGCAGCTGCCGCGCAATGCTCACCGCCGCCTCGAGGTTGGTGCGGAAGATAGTCTCCTCGAGGTTACGGTGACCGACGTAGGCGCCGGTGTTGACATCGATGGTGGTCATCGCCTCGGTCTGGTCGATCACCAGGTGTCCGCCGGATTTCAGTGGCACCTTGCGGTCCAGTGCCTTGGCGATCTCCTCCTCGACGCCGTTCAGATCGAATATCGGCCGGGCACCGTTGTGCAGCTCGATGGCCGGTGCACCCTGCGGCATGAAGGCGGCGGCAAACGCCAGCATCCGCTCGTGCTCGCGCGGCGAATCCACCAGCACGCGCGTGACACCGCGCGCCAGCTCATCGCGCAGCACCCGCAGCGTAAGCGGCAGATCCTCGTGCACTACGCTGCCGGCGGGCACCTCCGCCGCGCGGGTGCGCACGTGCTCCCACAGCTTCGCGAGGTAGGTCATGTCCTCGTGCAGGTTCTCGGGCGATGCCCCTTGCGCCGCCGTGCGCACGATGTAGCCGCCGTCGGCCCCCGGGCCTGCGGTGCTGAGCTTCGTGAGCAGCATCTTCAGCCGCGCCCGCTCGGGCTCGTCCTCGATGCGCGCCGACACGCCGATGCCCTCACCGCGCGGCATGTACACCAGATAACGCGAGGGCAGCGCGATGAAGGTGGTAAGGCGGGCCCCCTTGGTGCCGATCGGGTCCTTGATGACCTGCACCAGGATGTCGTCGCCGCAATTGACCAGGCGGCGGATGTCCTCGACGGGGGGAAGCTGGGCGGGCGCCGAGTTCACCAGCGTGTCGGTGGAAGCGCTCTGCGCGATGTCGGCGGCGTGCAGGAAAGCAGTGCGCTCGAGGCCGATCTCGACGAACGCTGCCTGCATGCCCGGCAACACCCGTGAGACCCGTCCCTTGTAGAGGTTGCTTACCAGCCCACGCCGGCTGGTACGCTCGATCTGCACCTCCTGAACCACCCCGCTCTCGAGAATCGCGGCCCGTGTCTCGCGCGGTGCCACGTTCACCAGGATCTCTATGCTCACGGCGTGGCTCCGGCGGCGGGGATATCCGGCCAGCAGGACACACCAGCGGCGGTCAGAAGCTCCGCGGTCTCGAACAGCGGCAGTCCCATCACCCCGGAGTAGCTGCCGGAGAGGTGCTCGATAAACACCGCGCCGTGACCCTGGACGGCGTAGCCGCCGGCCTTGTCCCGGGGCTCGCCGGTGTTCCAGTAGGCAATGGCCTCCGCCAGGCTGAGGTGACGGAAGCGGACCTCGCTGCGGCTCAGGCGATGGCTCACCTCGCCAGAGGCAGCCAGCGCGACCGCGGTAAGCACCTGATGCGTGCGTCCCGAGAGCTGCAGCAGCATGGCGACGCCGTCCTCGGCGTCCGCAGGCTTGCCGTAGATACGCTCACCGAGAAGCACGATGGTATCGGCGGCGAGCACCGGCAGGCGGCTGCTGTGCGGGTGCACGACGCGCGCCTTGGCGCGCGCCATGCGCACGACATAATCCGCCGCTGGCTCCCCCGGCAGTACCGCTTCATCGAGATCGGGAACGGCGAGGACATGCGGAACGGCGAGCTGATCGAGCAGCTCGCGCCGCCGCGGCGAAGCCGAGGCCAGACACAGAACCGGCGCAAGGGATGGGGATACCGGCATCACTCGCGATGATACGGATGATTGGCGAGGATGCAGTGAGCTCGATAGAGCTGCTCGCTGAGGAGTACCCGCGCGAGGGCATGCGGTAAGGTCAGGCGCGACAGTGCGAGCCTGAAATTGCTGCGCGCCAGCACCTCAGGCGCAAGCCCGTCGGGACCGCCGATCAGGAAGGTGATATCCGCGCCCTGCTGCATGCGGGTCGCGAGCCAGGCCGCCAGCTCCTGCGTGGTGAGCTCCCGCCCCCGCTCATCGAGCACGATGACGTGGTCGGCTGGCTGGACCGCCGCGAGCAGCCGTTCCCCTTCGCGTGCCATTGCGCGGGGCGAACCGCCCTCCCGCCTCGACGCCGCGTCGATCTCGGTAAGAGTCACCGGCAGCGCGCTGCGCAGCCGCTGCAGATACTCATCGCAGGCGGTGCGAACCCAGGAAGGCATGCGCGTGCCGACGGCGATCACGCGCACGCGCACGGTGCAGGCT
>Ga0318525_10000755_pt1 | contig 10783 bp, 9 predicted proteins | sample GRESIP052b4f23_FD_203482 | JGI IMG/M metagenome (GOLD analysis project Ga0318525, IMG submission 203482) | Tropical soil microbial communities from Luquillo Experimental Forest, Puerto Rico - GRE.SIPMG.052b4f23 | ecosystem: Environmental > Terrestrial > Soil > Tropical forest > Bulk soil...
CTGTTAGCGGGCCCGACTTTCGTTCGGGCCCGCTGCCGCCCATGTCGGGCGCGGGTGATGCGCAAGATCCGGCGGCGCGAATCGAGATCGTCATCCTAGATCCGATCGTCGTGACGGGCGATTCGCTCGCGCAAGCAACGCCGCCGCTCCCATTGCAGCTGTCCTTCGCCGCCGGAGCGTCTGGAACCGTCAGCATCAGCGTCAACGGTCTTAGCGTGCTCATGAACGGCGGCACGATATCACTCACGGCGAGCGGCAGTGCCTCTCTCGCTGGCGGCTTCCCTGCGTTTAGTTCGACGCCTTTCACGTTCAGCAGCGCACTTCACGTTGCCCCGACTTTCACCATGACGCCGAGCACGATTCTCGAAGCCTTACCGGGAACGGTGCCGGTGCTCACGATGTCGGGACTCGTTGGCGCCGTTGTCGGGTCGATCACTTCCCTCCTTGCTGAGAGCCTTGCAGATCGCGCAGTTCAGCCTCTCGTGGCGCTCCTGAACACAATGATCATGAAGCGGGTCGCGGCCAATCTCGGTCTGACGGAGTTGCCCCCCGGTGCAGTACTCTCGGTGCGCGAGCTGTCGGCTGACAACGACAGCATTACTCTGACACCCGTGCTCGGAGCCTTTGGGACGATCCTGACGGACTTTCAGCCCGCGGCCATGGCCTCGGTTCCAAAGCTCATGTCGCTCGCGCTCGATGCCAGTTCGCTCAGCACGGGGGACTCTCTTAAGGCGAGTACGCAGGGCCATATCTCGCTCGACTCGCCGGCACCTACGGGCGGTGTCACCGTGCTGTTGTCGTCTGATCGCGCCGACGTCATTGCGCTCACTCCCTCGAATCTGGTCGTTGGCGAGGGAGTCTCTGGTGGCTCATTCACAGTGAATGCCGTTGCAGGGCCACTCATGGCTGCCACGAGCATCGATACCACGATCCGTGCGTCCCTTGGCGCTCAAACGTTGAGCGCTCCATTGGCGGTCAGGCCTGAGGCGCCCGTGACCATGATCACACCTTCGGTGGTGGCCGTCAGTCCGCCGCCCGTTTCGACCGACCCAACGGCCCGAGTGCCGGGCATCTTGAGCATCGATTTGTACACCCCGCCGCCACTGCCTCCCGGTTTGGTTCACGGTTGTGTCACCCTCGATGGACTCACCGATACGATCATTACCGGGCTGATCACCATGTCACCGCCTGTCGTCGCGCCCATTCCTTTGATGTTTCCTCCATCCCCCAGTGCCGTGCCTGCGTGCTACTTCTCGTTCACTCTTGGCGCTGCCCCCCACAGCGATTCTGTGCGCATCACCGCAACCACGGACGGGGGAACATCGAAGTCCATCGATGTGGCCGTAGCCTGAGCGAGACGGCTGGACAGTCGTTGTCCCTCGAGCACGGGCAGGTTTTCGATGACCCCCCACCCAAGAGACGACCCCATAGCACCACCGCGATCACCCACGTGCGCGACGTCGTCGGCGAGGCGACCTAGAATCGCTCGCCCGCAAGGGTGAGACGATGACCACCTCCGCCATGGTGACCTACGCCTACGACCAAATCGAACTGGCCCGAGCAGAACTCGAACACCCTGGTTGAGTTGCGCAAGTCGCGTGTCCAACGCGAGAGCGGCGCAGCATCCTCTCAATCGCCTTCAGCAGCCTGTTCGGCTAAGACGCGGTACACCGTCGCCCGGCTCACGCCGAGAGCAGTCGCAATCGTGCTCGCAGACTCACCGCTGGCGTGCATCCGTTGCGCCAGACCGGCTTTCTTCTCGTCAAGCGCCTTGGGCCGTCCGATGTGCTGCCCACCGCCCGACGCGCTTCCTGTGCGGCTGCCCGACGTTCACGACCTAGCTCAAGCTCAAGCTCGGCAAGGCTGGCGAGCACCCCGGCTACCATGCGACCCGTTGCGTTAGAGGTGTCGATGCCTTCCCGTAGGGACCTCAGAACGATGTCACGATCACGAAGGTCCCGGACGGTCGTCATCACCTCAGCGGCGTTACGTCCAAGCCGGTCAATGCCGACCACCACGATTGCATCACGGGGACGGGCGTAGTCCAACAGCGAAGCTAGGCCGGGACGCTGCTCCCGTGTAGAGGTGCCCGACAGCTTGTCGGTATAGACCCGCTTTGGGTCCACGCCGGCCGCGGTCAGCGCATCAAGTTGTTGGTCGAGGGACTGGTGATCGGTGGACACTCGCGCGTATCCGATCTGAACGCCGGTGGCGGGCGTTCATCGGCCTATGCGCCTTCGGTGGCGGTGAAGCAGCGGCGCTCAAGGTCTCCGATGTCGACTTTCTTAAGCGGGAGATCCGAGTTGAACGCCAGGCGCAACGCAGCGTTGGTGGGGTGGTGGAGATCCGGCCACCCAAGTACCGCAGTGAGCGCACGGTGTACGCCCCCGATGGGCTAATGGCGATGCTGTCCGAACACATCCGAGCCTACGGGCGTGACGACTTGCTGTTCCCCGGCGACGGGGACCAGCCGTTACATCAGAGCAGCGTCGGCTACCGGTGGGACAACACCAAAACCAGCGCGGGCCTGTCTTACCGCTTGCATGATCTGCGGCACTTCTACGCCAGCGGGCTTATCAACGCCGGGTGTGATGTCGTGACGGTGCAGCGGGCGCTGGGGCATGCGAACGCCAGCGTCACGCTCACCACGTATTCGCACCTGTGGCCGAACGCCGATGACCGTACGCGCAATGCTGCGGCCGTGTTGTTCGATGATGCGTACGTTGTGCGTACGACCGAGGCTAGATAGTCACTTTGCCGATGGCCATATAAGCCCTATACCAGCGGTTTTCCTGTCTTGATGCGACGGTCGACATCCCACAGCAGCACGTTGAACGGGAACTGCCGAACAAACCGCGGCATCATGCGGTTGACCGTACGCAACACCGCCATCAGCCGGTTGAAGCGCCGTTGCTTGATGGCGTCCCACGGCAATCGCATCTCGTCGCGAAACCGCTGCGGCAGAAAGCCCGTCGTGATCAGCAACGCGAAACCGTCCGACAGCCGCTGCAGTCGGCGCGGCAGGGTCACCCCCCGCACCCGGGCCGCGGCGATGGGGTACAGGTAGCCCCGGACGGCGTCGTCGATGTGCACCTTGGACAGCGACTCTTGCCAGTACCGGTCGAAGGCCGCCCGGTCCGCCGGCCACATCTCCGGAGGCACCTGCAACGTGGTGGCCAGCGTCATCCCCTCGCGGTAGTGGCGGTCTGCGTCCGCGCCGTCCAGTTCACCGATGAAGATGCGGTGCACATCGACGGCGCCCTTGTACAGACAAGCCGCCACCCACAGCTGCAGGTCGACGTCGAAGGCGTTGTACTGCACGGGGCTTTCGGGAGTGGAGTAGACCTGCGCGTGCGCCTGGTTCACCGCCCGGCGGAAGGCCTCCTTCTGGGCCTCGTTGCCGGCCGTCGCCACTCCGAGGTAGGTGAAGGTGGTGCGCGCCCGCTTGATCGGATGAAGGTCCACCCGGCCGCTTTCGACGCGGCTCTCCAGCACGCCGTAGCCGACGCCGGGCCGCGCCAACTGCATGATCACGTTGGCCGGGCCGGCCAACAACGCCACGCCCATCAAGCCCTCGTCGATGCTTAAGCCGCGCCCCCGCCGGCCGCGATCGGAAGGAGAAGGGTCGGCGATGGCGCGTTCCACATGCCGAATCGGGCCGTGAACCGCCTCGTGAATGGCCATGTAAGTCCCTCCCGCGGCGCGTCCTCGCTAATTGTGCGAACATATGTTACCAGAATGATTGGCGGTTTATTGCACTCGTGCCAAGATGGTGTGCATGACTGTCAGTGAGCGGCCGTACCGGGGCATCGAGGCCGCCGAGCGGCTGGCCTCGCGCCGCCGGCGGCTGCTGGACGCCGGCCTGGACCTGCTGGGGGCCGAACAGCGGGACATTTCCGAGCTGACCGTCCGCGGGATCTGCAGCCGAGCCGGCCTGGCCGCCCGTTATTTCTACGAAAGCTTCGCCGACAAGGACGAATTCGTCAGCGGCGTTTTCGACTGGGTGATCGCCGAGCTGGCCGCCACCACTCAGGCGGCGGTGGCAGCGGTACCCGCGCGCGAGCGGAGCCGCGCCGGGATGGCCAACATCGTGCGGACCATCGCCGGTGACGCTCGCATTGGACGACTGCTGTTCAGCACTCAACTGGCCAACGCCGTGGTCATGCGCAAGCGCGCCGAATCCAGCGCCCTATTCGCGATGCTGTCGGGCCAGTACGCCGGGGATGCGCTCCACATGCCGGCAAACGACCGCATCAAAGCCGGGGCGCATTTTGCGGTGGGCGGCGTCGGGCAAACGATCAGCGCCTGGCTGGCCGGGGACTTCCGACTCGGGCCGGATCAGCTCGTCGATCAGCTGGCCCTGCTGCTCGACCAACTCAGCGACCCAAACCTGTACGGGCTCAAGGAAACAGCGGCAGGTGCCATAGCCGCACGCCGGGGTCCAGGAGCCACAAACGCATCATCGTGAGTCGCATGATGCGCTGCGCACCGCGGATCATGAAGATCGCCAACGGCACCTCGATCAGCAGTGCACTGACCATCGATAGCCACACGTCATCCGGCCTGGCGGTCATCATGTCGAACCACGCGTCGCAGATCAACAGCACCCCGGACGTGAAGGCGGCGAACAGCAGCACCTGGCGACGCAGGTACCCGAACACGGCCGTCGCGAGCATGAACGCGACCAACAGAACGTCGAAGCCGACCCAGGTGAGACGCCAGTTTTGTGCCTTGTATTCCAGCGGCAGCGTCGAGGAGAGGTAGACAAGCCACGGAATCATCGCGATCGAGCAACCGATCATCAGACCCAACCGGATGCGCCGTATCCGACTGAGGAGCACCGGGTCAATCACCTCGCTCAGGGGCTGCTCCAGCCGCTGGACCAATTCGCGCCGCTGCTCGGGCGTCAGCGCAGCGATCTGTGCGTCGGTCAAAATGCCGTCGGTCATCATGGGCATCCCCCGGCTCGGTCAGGGTTTGGCGATTAGCGTACGGCCGCCACCGGAGGTCGCCGGTCAGCCGCCGTCTTGGGAACAGCCTTGGTGTCGCTTGTGTCGAATTCCTTTACCCAGCAGGCGAATTCCAGCGTGATGCCGTCCGGGTCCTGAAAGTAGAATGAACGCACGTAAACGCCGGGGTGCACCGTCGCGGACACCTGCATCGCACTCTCGTCGTGGTTGAGCACCGGGCCAACCCGCACGCCCTTTTCCTTGAGCCGCTGCCGGTAGGCGTCGAACTTCTCGGCCGGTACATGGAATGCCAGGTGGTTCATGGTGCTTACCGCGCTGGTGATGTCCCCGATGCCCGGGATGGCGCCCGGCGACGAGACGCCCGGGACTCGATCGGGCGCTTCGGCGAACCAGAAGAACGCGACGCAGTCGCCGTTGCCGGCGTCGAAGAAGAAGTGCTGGCCCTGACCGCCCGGCAGATCGAGCGATTTGATCAGCGGCATGCCGAGGACATTGGTGTAAAAGTCCACCGTCCTCGCCATGTCCGAACACACCAGCGCGACGTGGTTGATGCCGCCGAGATCGAATTCCGTGTTGATGTTGTGCGGCTTGATCATGGTGCGGCTCCTATCGGTCCCGCGGGAATGCCAGTCCTGGCCAAGATCCGAATCTGAATCTAACATCAGGTTCAGTTTTGTTCCAGGGAGGTGCGTCAGGTGTCCACGGCCGCAGCGCGCAATGATCGGCCCGGCCGGCCCGCCGAGTTTCCGACACATCGCGGCCGGCGGACCCAGGCCGCGATCGACCTGGCCGCCCGAACGGTTGTCGCGCGCAAAGGCATCCTGGCGACAACCATTTCCGACATCGCCGCCGAGGCGGGCCGCTCGGCGGCATCCTTTTACAACTACTACGACTCCAAAGAGGCGATGGTCCGGCAATGGGCCCTGCGGTTCCGCGACGAGGCCAACGAGCGCGCGCGTTCGGTGACCCGGTATGGCCTGTCCAATCGCGAGCGTGCGAACGAGGCCGCCGCCGCCCATTGGCACACCTACCGCAATCGGCTCGCCGAGGTGATCAGCGTGTCGCAGTTGGCGATGGTCCACGACGACTTCGCGCAGTACTGGGCCGAAATATGCGCTGTGCCGATATCTTTCATCGCCGAGACGGTCCGGCGTGCCCAGGCCGACGGCTACTGCCCCGACGACGATCCGCAGCTGATCGCGGAGGCGATCGTGGCCATGTTCAACCAGTTCTGCTATCTCCAGCTCAGCGGGCAAGGTGAAGCCGACGATGCGGCCTGCATCCGGACACTGGCCAACATCTATTACCGAGCCATCTACGCCCGCGGAGGGGAACCGAATTGACCCGTAATGCCGGCGCTGCCGGGATTGTCCGTGAGTTTGTCGGGTTGGCGTCGCCCACCGCTGGGCGCGCCGGGGCCGGCGGGCACCCTTGCCAGGGGCTTTACCACCGCGGGGTGAGACGCAAGCCGAGGGTGGCGATGATCGCCACGCACTACCAGATCGACTTCTCCGAGCACTATCTCGCCGACTACCTGGCCACCCGCGGCATCGGTTTCCTCGGCTGGAACACCAGGTTCCGCGGCTTCGAAAGCAGCTTCGTGCTCGATCACGCGCTGGTCGACATCGGTGTCGGGGTTCGCTGGCTGCGCGAGGTCCAGGGCGTGGATACCGTTGTATTGCTGGGTAATTCGGGCGGTGGTTCCTTGATGGCCGCCTATCAGTCGCAGGCCGTCGACCCGAATGTGACGCCACTCGAAGGCATGCGTCCGGCGGCCGGGGTGACGAAGTTGCCCCCCGCTGACGGCTATGTCGCCACCGCCGCCCATCCCGGGCGCCCGGATGTGCTGACCTCCTGGATGGACGCCGCCGTCGTCGACGAAAACGACCCGGTGGCAACCGATCCCGACCTCGACCTGTTCGACGAACGCAACGGACCGCCGTACTCGCAGGAGTTCATCACCCGCTACCGCCGCGCGCAGACCGCCCGTAACCACGCCATCACGGACTGGGCCGAGATGGAGTTCAAACGCGTTCGCGCCGCGGGCTTTTCGGACCGGCCATTCAGCGTGATGCGGACGTGGGCGGATCCCCGCATGGTCGATCCGAGCATCGAGCCCACCAACCGTCCACCGAATATGTGTTACGCGGGCGTCCCGGCCAAGGCGAACCGCTCCGCGCATGGCATCGCCGCGGCCTGCACCCTGCGCAGCTGGCTGGGCATGTGGAGCCTGAGGGTGGCACAAACCCGGGCCGAGCCGCACCTGGCTCGCATCACCTGCCCGGCCCTGGTGATCAACGCCGAGGCCGACACGGGAGTCTTCCCGTCCGACGCCCGGCGCATCTACGACGCGCTGGCCGGCGCGGACAAGGCGCAGGTCGCCATCGACAGCGACCACTACTTCACCACCCCGGGCGCACGCAGCGAGCAGGCCGATACCATCGCCGGGTGGATCGCCAAGCGGTGGCGCTGAGACAGGGCGTGAGAGTTCTCGCCCACTTCGTTCCCGGCGATAAGGTACTCGAATTCGTTGCGCCAGAATCGGATTGGCTTGACGTCCGATGGTGCGCCGAAGACGACGACGCGGGCTTTTACCGGGAGCTGCCGGACGCGGACGTGATTTGGCATGTGCTTCGCCCGCTGTCGGGCGCCGACCTGCGGCGCGGGGTCCGGCTGCGGCTGGTGCACAAACTCGGGGCCGGGGTGAACACGATCGACGTACGGACGGCGACGGAGTGCGGAATCGCGGTGGCCAACATGCCCGGCGCCAACGCGCCGTCGGTGGCCGAGGGCGCGGTGCTGCTGATGCTGGCCGCGCTGCGTCGGCTACCGGCGCTGGACCGTGCGGTCCGTCAAGGGCGCGGCTGGCCGGCAGACCCGGGGCTGGGCGAGACGGTGCGCGACATCGGCGGCTGCACCGTCGGCCTGGTCGGCTACGGCAACATCGCCAAACGTGTGAACGAGATCGTCGCGGCGATGGGAGCGACCGTCCTGCACACCAGCACCCGCGACGACGGGTGGGCCGGCTGGCGGCCGCTGCCCGAATTGCTGGCGGCCAGCGACATCGTCTCGCTGCACCTGCCGTTGACGGCGCAGACCCATCACCTGCTGGGCCGCGACGCGCTGGCGCGCATGAAGCCGAACGCGGTGCTGGTCAACACGTCACGTGGTGGCGTCGTCGACGAAGACGCGCTCGTCGACGCGCTGCGCGGCGGGCGGCTGGCCGCCGCGGGGCTGGACGTTTTCGATGTCGAGCCGGTGGCGCCCGGCAACCCACTGCTGGGCCTGGACAACGTGGTCCTGACACCGCATGTCACCTGGTACACCGCCGACACGATGCGGCGGTACCTGACCGAGGCCGTCGCCAACTGCCGGCGGCTGCGCGACGGGCAACCGCTGGCGCATGTGGTCAACCAACCGACCGGTTGTTAGCTTGGAAGGTGCCTGGCCGAAACGAAATCCGTGGGAAGGCGACCAATGCCGATCGCGATAACTCCTGAGCATCAAGACCTGGCCGACTCGGTGCGATCCCTGGTGGCGCGGGTCGCGCCGTCGGAGGTGCTGCACGCGGCCTTAGAAAGACCGATCGAGAACCCCCCGCCGTACTGGCAGGCGGCGGCCGAACAAGGCCTGCAGGGTGTGCATTTGGCCGAATCCGTCGGCGGGCAAGGTTTCGGCATCCTCGAATTGGCCATCGTGCTGGCCGAATTCGGCTACGGGGCGGTGCCCGGGCCCTTTGTGCCCTCGGCGATCGCAAGCGCGCTGATCTCCGCGCACGACGCGCAGGCGAAGGTGCTCTCCGAACTGGCGTCCGGCGGGGCCATCGGCGCCTACGCGCTGGATTCCGGCCTGACCGCCACCAGGCACGGTGACGCGCTGGTGATCCGCGGCGAAGTCCGCGCGGTCCCCGCGGCGGCGCAGGCGTCCGTGCTGGTGCTTCCGGTCGCGATCGACAGCGGCGACGAATGGGTCGTGCTGCGCGCCGAGCAGCTCGAGATCGTGCCGGTGAAAAGCCTTGACCCGCTGCGCCCCATCGCGCACGTGCGGGCCAACGCCGTCGAGGTCGGCGACGACGCCGCACTGAGCAACCTGACCATGGCAACCGCGCACGCGCTGATGTCCACGTTGCTGTCGGCCGAGGCCGTCGGCGTGGCGCGCTGGGCGACCGACACGGCGTCGCAATACGCCAAGATCCGTGAGCAGTTCGGCAGGCCGATCGGCCAGTTCCAGGCCATCAAGCACAAGTGCGCAGAGATGATCGCCGACACCGAGCGGGCCACCGCGGCGGTCTGGGATGCCGCACGCGCTATTGACGAGGCGAGCCAAAATAATTGGGACATAACCGCTTCCAAAGTCGAGTTCGCCGCGGCCGTGGCGGCGACGCTGGCGCCGGCGGCCGCTCAACGGTGCGCGCAGGATTGCATTCAGGTGCACGGCGGAATCGGCTTCACGTGGGAGCACGACACGAACGTCTACTACCGCCGGGCCCTGATGCTGGCCGCCTGCTTCGGCCGCAGCTCGGAGTACCCGCAGAAAGTTGTGGACACCGCGACCACTACGGGGATGCGCGCGGTGAACATCGACCTGGATCCGGACACCGAGAAGCTGAGGGCCGAGATCCGGGCCGAGGTAACCGCGCTCAAGGCGATGGACCGCGAGCCACGCCGGGTCGCGATCGCCGAGGCGGGCTGGGTGCTGCCGTACCTACCGAAACCGTGGGGCCGGGCCGCCAGCCCGGTGGAGCAGATCATCATCGCCCAGGAGTTCACCGCCGGGCGGGTCAAGCGCCCGCAGGTCGGCATCGCGGCGTGGATCATCCCTTCGATCGTCGCGTTCGGGACCGAGGAGCAGAAGCAACGGTTCCTGCCGCCAACCTTCCGCGGCGACATGATCTGGTGCCAGCTGTTCTCCGAACCGGGCGCCGGATCGGACCTGGCCGGGCTGACCACCAAGGCGACCAGGGCCGAAGGCGGGTGGCGCGTCACCGGGCAGAAGATCTGGACCACCTACGCGCAGTACTCGCACTGGGGCGCGCTGCTGGCCCGGACGGACCCGTCGGCGCCGAAACACAACGGCATCACGTACTTCCTGCTGGACATGAAGAGCGAAGGCGTCGCGGTCAGGCCGCTGCGCGAGCTCACGGGCAACGCGATGTTCAACACCGTCTATATCGACGACGTGTTCGTGCCCGACGAGTTCGTGCTGGGCGAGGTCAACCGCGGTTGGGAGGTCAGCCGCAACACCCTGACGGCGGAGCGGGTGTCGATAGGCAGCAGCGACGCCAATTTCCTGGCGACCCTTCCCGAGTTCGTCGAGTTCGTCCGCAACGGACAGTTCGACCAGGTCGCTCAACACCGGGCGGGGCAGCTGATCGCCGAAGGCCACGCCGCCAAGGTGCTGAACCTGCGCTCGACCCTGTTGACGCTGGCCGGCGGCTCACCAGATCGAGCCATGCCGTCGGCGGCGATCTCCAAGCTGTTGTCGATGCGCACCGGCCAGGGTTATGCCGAGTTCGCGGTGTCCTCCTTTGGCACCGACGCCGCGATCGGCGACACCGACGTTTTGGCGGGCAAGTGGGGCGAGTTCCTGCTGGCCAGCCGGGCCACCACCATCTACGGCGGCACGTCGGAGGTGCAGCTCAACATCATCGCCGAACGCCTGCTGGGCCTGCCCCGCGACCCGTAAACGCATCCATGCCGACCCGGAGGCCGGTCTCGGGTCGGCATGGATGCTTGAGCGCTACCGCTGTGGCGGCGGCGCTAGCTCACCACCACCAGGCCCACCAGGGGCGGTAGCCCAAGCCCGGTGGACCC
>Ga0318525_10000756_pt1 | contig 10783 bp, 4 predicted proteins | sample GRESIP052b4f23_FD_203482 | JGI IMG/M metagenome (GOLD analysis project Ga0318525, IMG submission 203482) | Tropical soil microbial communities from Luquillo Experimental Forest, Puerto Rico - GRE.SIPMG.052b4f23 | ecosystem: Environmental > Terrestrial > Soil > Tropical forest > Bulk soil...
CGTGAGCGGCGTGTGCGCGCTGCTGCGCGAGAGCGCCACGCCGCCGAGCCCGGCGCAGATCGCGCAGTGGCTGCGCAACACCGCGCGCCGTCCGCTGCCTGGTGCCCCTGCGGGCTCGTCGTCCGGCGCCGACCCGCGCTGGCGCTCGACGATCGGCTTCGGACTCGTGGACGCGTACGCCGCCGCGCTCGAGCGCGACGGCACGAACTCCACTCAGATCCGCCGCCTTGCGCTCACGTCGACCGACACCACGGTCACGGCGACGCTCTGGACCGGACGCGAGGTCACGGTGTCGCGGTTCGTCTTCGATCGCTCGCCGGACACGAACGGCGTCCCGCTCGCGTTCGCGCCGGTCGACTCGGTGCCGGCAACGGGGCTCTCGTCACTCAACGGCCCGGTGAGCTACACCGAGTACACGCACACGTGGATCGTGCCGCCCGCCGAGCGGGGAGCGCGGTTCTGGTATCGAGTGAGCATCTCGGCGCCCGGCGTGCGAATCACGGGCCCCGCGGTGGCCTTCACGAGCCCGACCGGCCCGCGCGTCGCGACGCTCGAGGTGACGATCGTCCACGACGCCTACGACAGCGACATCGGGGCGAGCGTGCGGGCGGGCGGAAGCGGACCGGTCTTCGAGCTGCCCGGCACCGCGGGTGCGACGTCCTCCGACTGGCTCGACGGCTCGAGCTTCACCGGCACGCAGGCGTGGACGTTCCAGCTGCCCGTGCCCGCGGGTCCCGCGGGGGCGTTCCTGCCCCCGAGCGACGGCAGCCCCTGGACGCTGACCGTGAACGACGGCGGCTCGATCACGCACAGCGGCCGCGTCACCGACTTCAAGCTCACGTGGCAGGCGTCCGGCGGCGACCAGGTGTTCACCGGCGGGCCGCTGCCGAAGCAGACCGTGGAAGGCGGCTCGATCCAGGTGCGGATCCCGTCCGCAACCTCCGGTGTGGACGGGGCCGGACCGGGCAGCGGCCTGCGCGTGCAGCCGAACCCCGCACGCTCGGGCCACCTGCTCCGGTTCACGCTGCCGCCGGCGGCCGGCGGCGAGGCGCGCGTTTTCGACATCACCGGGAGCGAGGTGGCGCGGGTCCGGCTGACCTTGACCGCGACCGGCTGGCAGGCCGATTGGCAGGCGCGGGGCACCGATGGCCGCGCCCTTCCTCCCGGACTCTACTTCGTGCGTGGACGCGCGGGGCCCGCGTCGCGCGTGGTGCTGCTGGATCCCTGAAAGTCCCCCTGGGGGTCCGCAGGGGCCCGGGCGGCTCCCGTCGCCCGGGCCTTTCGTTTTCCGCGTGCGGCCACGCACGTCGGTCAACTCCTGCTCAAGCCATCAGGTGAACCCTTCACGATGCCGGCCGGATGCATGGGCCGGTCACCGTGCGGAGGCTCCGGCTTCGGGGGAACCGGGCCTCCAACGGTGTCGCTCGAGCCGGCCGGGCGCTCGCCCGGCCAGAAAGTGATCCTGCTGCCGTGATCGGGAGGAGACGTTTGAGGCACGAGGACCCCCGTCGCGCGCAGCCGTGGTTCGAGGCGTGGATCGACGGCATCACGCTCAGGCGCTGACGGCCCCCGCCCGAGCGCTTCAGCGCTTCGCGGGCTTGGCCGCGGGGCGCGAGAGCCGCGACAACGTCACCGCGACGCGCTTCGCCTGCTGGGCGAGCGTGCGGAGCCGGGCCGTTTCGAGCACGGTGTGCCCGCCGCTTCCCTTCAGGCCCATGGCGTCGATGACCATGGGCACCGTGCCCGCGAGGAACGACACGTCGGCCGCACCGGCGCGCGCGGGATCCACGGGCGCGAGCGCGCCGAGTCCCAGGTCGCGGCTCGCCTGGTCGACCATCGCCAGCAGTCGCCGGTTGCCGTCGGTCGGCGCGAGCGGCGGGTAGCTGTCGTCGAAGTCGATGGCGGCGGCGGTGTGCGGCGAGCCGTCGGCGGCGACCCGCTCCATCACTGCCCGCGCTCGGTCGCGCTGCTCGGGCGTCAGCGCGCGCAGGTCGCCGATCACGAGCGTTGTCTCGGCGACGACGTTGCTCTTCCCGAACGAGGTGCCTCGCGTCGCCGACGGCTCGAGCGCGAGCGACGTGCCCCCGAGCACGAGGCCCGGGTTGTAGGTGAGGTAGGGCTCGAGCGCCAGCGAGTCGCGGAAGCGCTCGAGGAGGCGCGCGGTCTCGAAGATGGCGCCCGGCCCGACGTCGGCGCTGAAGACCTGCGACGAGTGGGAGGGCGTGCCGTGCACGCGCAGCGTCCAGCCCATGCTGCCGCGCCTGGACACGATGACGTGCTGCGGGTCGCCGTCGCCGTCCTCGAACCCGATCGCCGCACCCGCGCCCCTCGCGGCGTCGACGAGCGCCGCGCGCGCCGCGGCGGTCGGCCGGCCCGGGCTCTCCTCGTCGCCCGTCATCACCACGCTCACGTGCAGCCGGTCGAGCTCACCGGCGTCGCGGAGCGCGCGCAGCGCGAGCAGCATGATGACGTCGCCGCCCTTCATGTCGATGACGCCGGGCCCCGTGGCCGTGGAATCGTCGAGCCGCTGGAAGCGCTGGAACGGGCTGTCCGCGTCGAACACGGTGTCGAGGTGGCCGACGAGCACGATCTTCGGCAGGCCCGGCTTCGCCGAGCCTCGTTCCGCGATCAGGTGCCCTGCGCGCCCCCAGCCGGCGCCGTCGACCCAGCGCGTGGTGAAACCGAGCGCGTCCAGCTCGACGGTGAAGAGCCTGCCCACCTCGCGGACCCCCGCAAGGTTCGACGTGCCGCTGTTGATGTTCACCGCGCGCTCGAGGAGCTGGAGCGACTCCGGCAGGTGCCGGTCGACGCTCTGGGCGAGCTTCCGCTCCGTCGACGTGAGCGGGCCCGGCGGGGCCTTCGCCGGCGCGGGCACGGCGGCGCACGCGAGCAGCAGCAGGGCGGAGAGGCTCCAGCCGGCAGGGGATGCCATCGAGCGCATCATGCCCGCGCGTGCCGGTCCCGTCACGGCGCCGCCGAACGTGTGAACACGACCGCCTCGAGGCGGCCGGCGCGGACACGGCCGGCGAGCCGGTAGCCCGCAGGCGGCTCGTCGCGCTCGAGGAGCCGGCGCCAGGAAGTTTCGAGCGGCTGCCAGACGAGCCACTCGTTCGTGAGCACCACCGCTGCCGGCTGCCAGCGGGCGGGCCAGTCGACGAGCTGGGCAGGCTCGAGCGGGACGAGCGTGACCGGACGGCCCGTGTGCCACGCGATCCACGGCGCCGCGTCGCTCGCCACGAGCTCGCCCGGCGGGAGGAGCGGCGCCACGTGCGCGCCCAGCTCGCGCCACTCGCTCGCGGTCGGGGCGCCCTCAGGGAGCGCGGGCCGCGCCCGCGCGCCCGACACCCGCGAGCGCCACGCGCGCGCGAGCGGCATCGCGGCGATCGACACCGCGAGCAGCGTCGCCGTGACCACCGCGCGACGGCGTGTGCTCCCGAGCGGTTCGGCGAGCCGCGCGAGCGCCGCGAAGCCGAGCGCGAGGGCCGATGGCAGCAGCGGGAACAACATGCGCGGGTCCGCCACCGTGGCGGCCGCGAGCATCGCCAGCAGCACGAGCATGATCACCAGCACCAAGGCGAGCGCGCGGGCCGCGCGCGCGCCGCGCGCGAGCGCCACCGCCGTGCCGAGTGCCGCCAGCGCTCCCGACCACCGGCCCGCATGGCCCCACGCGCCCAGGACCACCGCGGGCAGGTTGCGCGCGAGCTTGACCGCGAATCGTCCCGAATGCGCGCCGATCCATGCGAGCGCGTCGGGCGGCGGCGTCATGCGGTTCAGGCGCGTCACCGACCACTCGGGCGCGATTCCGGCAAGCAGCAGGTACCCGCCCACGTCGAAGAACGGGTGCCCGGTCGAGGCCCATTTGTAGAGCAGCGTGAGCACGGCGAGCGGCACGAACCCGGCGAGGGCCAGCAGGCCGAAGCGCACGCGCCGCCCGGGCGGGGAGAGGAGCCACACGCCGAGCGCCACCGCCGGCAGAAGCGGCGCCACGACCGGGCGCGCGAGATGGGCCATCCCGAGCGTGACGCCGAACGCGAGCGGCGCGCCGCCCAGGCGGAGCCGCGGGCCCGCGCGCGGGAACTCCGAGAGCAGCAGCAGCGCGCCCGTCAAGAGCTCGGCGAACGGCATCTCGGAGCGGCCCTCCGTCGCGAACGCGAGCGCCCACGGCGACACCGCGAACGCGGCCGCGGCCCCGAGCGCCGCGGCGCGCGAGTTGGAAAGCCCGAGGGCCAGCCGGGCCACGAGCAGCACGCAGGCCACGAACGCGAGCAGCGGCGGCAGCAGTGTGGCGTCCTCGGTCCTGCCCGCGACCGCGAACGCGAGCGCGTCGAGCGCCGGCACGAGGGGGTGGCCCGCGACCAGCGGGAACGGCGGCCCGGGCGCCACGCCGAGCACCGCGGGATGGACGAACGGCGTCGCGAGCCGCCCGGTATCGAGCCAGGCGCGCCCGGCGAGCGCGTACTCCGCGCTGTCGAATGTGAACCGCTCGGCGTCGGGCACGACGATCGCCGTGCGCATGTAAGCGATCGCCAGCACCGCTGCGCCCGCTGCCAGACCCACCCATCCGAGCGGCGACAGTCGTGTCACGGCAGGCGTCTGTGCCAAGGTACGCTCCCGATGGACGAACGGACGCGGCACTGTATACGAGAGATCGCTTGAGCGGCCAAGCGCGCGTGCGCCTGGTGTGGGCCGCGGCCGCGTTTGCCTGCGCCATGGTCGGGGGCGCGCTGCCGGTGCCGCTCGCCGTCCCGGCGCTGGCGATCGCGACCGCAGCGGTGCCGGGAGCATGGCTCGCGCCCCTCCTTGCCGCGGAGGCTCCGATCGAGGAGCAGGCGGCGCTCGCGCTGCTCCTCTCGCCGTTCGTTCACGGCGCGCTGTTCGCGCTGCTGCGGGTGACGGGCGTCGACGGCGCGTTCGCGGCGCGCGCGCTGGCGCTCCTGTGGGCGGCGCTCGCGGCCGAGCGCGCGGTGCGCGGGCATCCTGCGGAGGGGCGCGCCGAGCGCCCGGCGTGGGGCGTCGCGGCCGGCGTGGGCCTCGTGCTGGGGATCGCGCGCCTCGCCTCGAGCGATCTCGCGCTTCGCTCCGACGGCTCGTTCCATGCCGGCGTCGTCGGCGCCGCCGCGCGCGCGCTGCCGCCCGAGGATCCGTTCTTCGCCGGTCTCGCCCTGCGTTATCCGTGGGGCCCGCACGCATGGGCCGCGAGCTGGCTCGATGCGACGCCCGGCCTCGCCGCGATCGTGCCGCTGGTGGTGTCGAGCGCACTCGCGGCGGTCGCGACGCTGCTCGCGGTGCGCCTGCTCGCGCACTCGCTCGGCGCGGGACCGCGCACCGCCGTGTTCGCGCAGGTGCTCGCGCTCGCGGGGACGGCGCCGTTCGCGTGGCTGACGCTCGTGGCGCGTGCAGCGTCGGGGGAGGTGCGCGGGCTCGCGGAGCTCCAGCGGTCGCTCGGCCGCGGCGCCGATCAGGCGCTGCGCGCGCTGGATCCCGGGCTCCTCCACCCGTCGCTCGTCCTGCCGCTCGACAAGTTCGTGGTCGTGACGCCGTTCGCATGGGGGCTCGCAGGCATCGTGCTCGCCGCATTGTCGCTGCGCACGGCGCTCGCGACGGGCTCGCTCCGCGACGCGGTGCGGCTCGCGTGCGTGATCGCCGCCATGGGCTTCGCGCACCCGCTCGCGGGCCTCGCCGGCTGCGGGGCGGTCGTGGCGGGAACGCTCGCTGAGCTCGCGGCCCCTGCGGCACAACGTGTCCCGCTCCGCACCGTCGTGACGTGCGGCATCGCCGCCGTGGCCGGCGTGGTCGCGATCGCCCCCTATCTCTGGCAGGTCTCCGCCGGCGGGCTGGCCGTGGCGACGCACGCGAGCCCGAGCTTCGCGCCGCGCGGGCTCGTCTCGGCGGCGTACGCGGGCGCGTTCGTGCTCGTCCCCGCGTGGCGGGTGCTCCGCGGGCCGAGCGGCGCTCCGCTCCGGGGCATGCTCCTGGTCCTCACGCTGCCGGCGTGCGCGCTGGGGCTGCCGGGGGACAACCAGACCAAGTTCCTGAACCTGGCGTTCGTGCTCGCCGCCGCGCCCGCAGCGTGCGCATGGGCGGCCGGCTCACCGAGCCCCGCGCGCCGCGCGTGGCTCCGGGCGCTGTTCGTCGTTTCGCAGGCGCCCACGCTGGCGGCGGTGCTGTGGGCCTATGCACGCCAGTCCCCGGCGAGCATCGACTCGCCGTCGCGCCCGCCCGCGGCGATCGTGGACGCGGTCCGCACGCTCACCGAGCCCGACGCGGTCCTCGAGGACATGACGCTCGACGGCTCGCGCGGCGCCGCGCCCGCGCTGCCGGGCGAGACGGGCCGCTCGCTGCTCTGGGGCGGCGCGTTCCTGGCGAACAAGTGGGGGCTCGGCGTCGAGGCGCTCCGGCTGCGCGAGGACGCCTCGGCCCGCGGGCTCCCGCCCGCCGCCGCGGCGGGCCTGCGCGCGCGCCCGCTGTGGCTCGTGATGCCGCTCGACACGACGCGCCCCGCCGACCCGCACTGGCGGGTGGCGGCGCGCGCCGGCGGCGTGGTGCTCGCGCGCTGGGAGTAGGCGCACCGGGCTACGGCGTGGCCTTTGTCTCCGGGGCCAGCCGCACGACCGAGTAGTGGTCGGGCGGGAAGTACTTCTTGAACGTGTCGTGCAGGTTCGCGGTCGTCAGGAGGTCGATCCGCTCGCGCCGCTTCGCGATCCGCTTCGGGTCCCAGCCCAACAGGCTCACGTTCTGCATCGAGCCCGTCCAGTACGAGTTCTGCTTGGCGTTCGTCTCCAGCTCGCGCCGCTGCACCTCCTGCTCCTTGGAGACGTCCTCGGGCGAGGGGCCGTCCGCGGTCATCTTCTGGATCTCGGCGAGCGTCGCCGCGATGAGCGTGTCCGCGCGCGCCGGATCGCAGCCGAACGCGATGGTCATGGTGCTGTAGCCGTTGAGCGGCGCCTGGTGCTGGAAGCGCACACTCACGCTGTACGTGCCGCCGAGCAGCTCACGCAGATTGCTCCGCAGGTGATCGGTGAGGATGCTCGCCGCCGAGTTCGCGCGGTGCTGATCCAGCTCCTCGATCGGCTCGCGGGTGAAGTAGGTGATGCGCACGCTGCCCTTGGGCTCGCTGCCCTTCCTCACCTCCACCTTCGTGATGCCGGGAGGGAAGCGCGGGCCCTTGGCGACCCAGCTCGACGAGCGCTTGCCGGTGCCCGGCAGCGAGCCCAGGTAGCGGGCGAGCAGCGGCACCAGCGAGTCGACCTGGAACGTGCCGGCGAAGAAGAACGTGAAGTCGCCGGCGTTCGCATAGCGCTTCCGGTAGAAGTCGAGCGCGTCGGGAAGCTTCACGGAGCCGACCTGTGCGGCCGTGGGCACGCGGCTCATGTAGAAGCCGCCCGTGTTCACCGCGGTCGCGGAGTCCGCGTACACCTGGTCCGGGCTGTTGACGCGGTTCGAGAGGTACGCGTTGAACTGCGCCTGCAGCGCGGCGAATGCCTCGGGATCCACGGTGGGCTTCACGAACCCGAGGTTCACGAGCTGGAGCAGCGTTTCCAGGTCCTCGGGCCGCGTGCTGCCGGAGACGCCGTGCGTGTACGCGTTCGCGTACGGTGTGACGTTGACGATCTTCCCGGCCAGCATCTTCTGCAGCTCGGTGTTCTTGAATCCACCGACGCCGTTGTCGTCGACGATGAACGGCGACATCCACGCCGACACGTACGCCGCCGAGTCCGCGAGCGACAGGCCCCCCGGCGCGTAGGCCGTGAACTGGATCTCGTCCGCCTTGAAGTCGGTGGGTTTGAGCCAGGCCTCGAGCCCGTTCGCGAACCGGACCACGGTGACGCCGATCCCGTCGATCGATCGCCGCGACACGATCTTGCCGGGCGCGGGGAGCTTCGCCATGAGCGTCTGGCCGGCCGCCTTGTCCACCCACGCGACCGGCTTCGCGCTCGCCATCTGGTCGAGGACCGCGCGCAGGTCCTTTTCGGCGGGCAGCGGCGCGCCCGCCTTCTCGGGGCCGTCGCAGAGCACGACGCGGTTCTGCGTGGAGACGAGCGAGTCGGCGAGCGCGTTGACCTCGGCGAGCGTGATGCCGGGGAGCAGCGACTTCGACAGCGTCGAGGAGGCCGCGATGCCGGTCTCCGGCTCACCGTTCAGGTACGCTCGCACCATCTCGGAGGCGATGGAGCGGCTCTCGGTCTTCTCGCGCTCGGCGTAGGCGCGGTCGAGCTCGGCCACCTGCTCCTTCTTCGCCCGCTCCAGCTCGGTGCCAAGGAAGCCGTGCGCGCGAACGCGTGCCGTCTCCTCGAGCAGCGCCTCGAAGCCCTTCGCCTGCTGGCCGTCCTTCGTCTCCGCCTGCGCGTAGTACACGTTTTCGTCGCGCGTGAACTGGAAGCTGCCGGCGAACGCGCTCAGGAATGGTGGACTCGCGCGGTGTGCGATCTCGTCGAAGCGCGCGTTGAGCATGGAGGAGAACAGGTCGGCCTTGAGCTCGTTGCGCGCGGCGAGCACGTTGTTCGCGGGGCGGCGCACGCGCTTCACGACCAGCGCCACGCTCGAGCTCGTGGCCTCCTTGTCGGAGACCACGCTGATGAGCGTCTGGTCGTGCGGCGGCACCGCGTAGCGCGGCACCTCCTTGGAATCGGTGCGCTTCGGCAGGTCGGAGAAGTTGTCGCGGATCAGCCGCTCCATCTTGTCCGGGTCCACGTCGCCGACCGCGATCACCGCCATCCACTCCGGTCGGTACCAGTCCTTGTAGAACGCGCGCAGGCGAGCGTAGGGCACGCCCTGGATGTACTCCGGCTTGCCGATCGGCAGCCGAAGCGCGTAGCGCGAGTCGTGGAACAGCACCGGGAACTGCACGCGCTGCATGCGTTCCTCCGCACCGCGCCCGAGCCGCCACTCCTCCATGACCACGCCGCGCTCCTTGTCGATCTCCTTCTCGCTCATCGTGGCGCGGCCGGCGAAGTCGGAGAGCGCGTGCAATCCGGTGAGCAGCAGCGAGTCGCGGTCGGCGGGCACGTCGAGCATGTACACGGTCTCGTCGAAGCTCGTGTACGCGTTCGCGTCGGCACCGAAGCGGAGCCCGATCGAGCGCAGGTAGCCGACCAGGTCGTCGGCGTCCTTGAAGTGGGCGGAACCGTTGAAGTTCATGTGCTCGGTGAAGTGCGCGATGCCCTGCTGGTCGTCGGCCTCGGACGTGGAGCCGATCGGCACCGCGAGCCGCAGCGACACGCGGTCCTCCGGCCGGTGGTTCGTCTTGATGAACCAGCGGATGCCGTTCGGCAGCACGCCGCGACGGACGGCCGGGTCCCATGTGAGCGAATCGGTGAGCGCCGGCGCGGCCTGCGCCTGCGCGGGCGGAGCCTGGGCGTGGAGTGCCGGCGCGGGCAGCGCCAGCGTCAGCGCGGCCAACAAGCCGGAGCCAAAGCGGATAGCTGTGGAACGGGGACGCATCGAGTCCTCCATGGGTGCGACCGGCGGCGCGGAGGACGCCGCGGGTGGGGCTTCGGGTCGAGTCCGGGGAGCGCTACTTCATGTGCGCGATCACGGCGTCCGCGAACGCGCTGCACTTCACTTCCGTGGCGCCCGGCATGAGGCGGGCGAAGTCGTAGGTCACGGTCTTCGCGCCGATCGCGCCGTCCATGCCCTGGAGGACGCGCTCGGCGGCCTCGTTCCAGCCCATGTAGCGCAGCATCATCTCGCCGGAGAGGATCACCGAGCCGGGGTTCACGCGGTCCTGGTTCGCGTACTTGGGCGCGGTGCCGTGCGTGGCCTCGAATACCGCGTGCCCGGTCACGTAGTTGATGTTGCCGCCGGGCGCGATGCCGATGCCGCCCACCTGGGCCGCCAGGGCATCCGAGAGGTAGTCGCCATTCAGGTTCGGCGTGGCGATGACGTCGAACTCGTCGGGGCGCGTGAGCACCTGCTGGAGCGTGATGTCGGCGATGGCGTCCTTCACCAGCACGCGGCCTTGCGCGAGCGCCGCCTTCTGCTCGTCGTTCGCCGCGGGCTCGCCCTTCGCCGCGCGCGTGCGCTCCCACTGCTCCCAGGTGTAGACGCGCGAGCCGAACTCGCGCTCGGCGAGCGCGTAGCCCCAGTTGCGGAACGCGCCCTCCGTGAACTTCATGATGTTGCCCTTGTGGACGAGCGTCACGCTCTTCCGCTTCTGCGCGATCGCGTACTCGATCGAGGCGCGAATCAGCCGCTCGCTGCCCTCGCGCGAGACGGGCTTGAAGCCGATCGCGCTCGAGCCCGGGAAGCGGATCTTCTTGTAGCTGCTCGGGAACTCCTGCTGCAGGAACCCGAGCACCTTTTGAGCCTCAGGTGTGCCCTCTTGAAACTCTATTCCGGCGTAAATGTCCTCGGTGTTCTCGCGGAAGATCACCATGTCCACCTTCTCCGGCGCCTTGACCGGAGAGGGCACGCCCTGGAACCAGCGCACGGGGCGCAGGCAGACGTAGAGATCGAGGATCTGGCGGAGCGCGACGTTCAGCGAGCGGATGCCGCCGCCGACGGGCGTGGTGAGCGGGCCTTTCATGCCGACGAGGTAGGCGCGAAACGCGTCGAGCGTGGGATCGGGGAGCCAGTTGCCGGTCTGGTCGAACGCCTTCTGCCCGGCGAGCACCTCGAGCCAGCCGATCTTCCGCCTGCCGCCGTAGGCCTTGGCCACCGCCGCATCGAGCACGCGCACCGAGGCGCGCCAGATGTCCGGCCCGGTGCCGTCGCCCTCGATGAACGGGATCACCGGGTGGTCGGGCACGACCATGCGGCCGGCCTTGAAAACGATCGGTTCGCC
>Ga0318525_10000766_pt1 | contig 10752 bp, 11 predicted proteins | sample GRESIP052b4f23_FD_203482 | JGI IMG/M metagenome (GOLD analysis project Ga0318525, IMG submission 203482) | Tropical soil microbial communities from Luquillo Experimental Forest, Puerto Rico - GRE.SIPMG.052b4f23 | ecosystem: Environmental > Terrestrial > Soil > Tropical forest > Bulk soil...
GCCCTTCAGCCGCGCAGCCTCAACCCGGCCCGGCTCACCCCCGGCTGGTGATTCCCTGAACCCTGCCTGAGAATCTCTGTGCTCAGTGAGCACATGCGCTACATTGCTGCATTCCGCGGGCGGGGTTTCCCGTGGCGACACGGAGGAGGCACAGATGCAGGACGCGGGGGCACAGGCACCCGCCGCCCCCTCGCGGTGACGTGCCGCTGACTGGCGGGCACGATCGCCTCGCCGTCCGTGGTAATGTGAAACGCTGCCCGGCGGCTAGCCGGGCCAGCGGGAGACGTGCTGCACCCTCATGCGGCCGCCTCATCCCAGCGGAATCAGCCCGCTGAACCCGTTCGTGCCAATCCTAAGGAGTCACGTGCCGCTCGACACCGCCGCCAAGAAGGAGATCCTGGCGGAGTACGCGACCAGTGAGGGTGACACCGGTTCGCCGGAAGTCCAGGTCGCGCTGCTGACCAGGCGGATCAACCACCTGACCGAGCACCTCAAGGTGCACAAGCACGACCACCACAGCCGCCGCGGGCTGCTGCTGCTGGTCGGCCGCCGCCGCAGGCTGCTGAAGTACCTGGCCAAGAAGGACATCAACCGGTACCGCGCGATCCTGCAGCGTCTCGGCATCCGCCGCTGACGTTCCGCGCCCGGGCCCCGGGGCACCGTCCCCGGCCAGGCACAACTGAACAACGACAACACCGACATCCCGTAGCCCCCGGCCCCGAGCGCCAGGGCCGGTCCTCGGTAGTGGTCCCCGGGTGCGTATACCCGAGGGCTTCGATCGAAGACCGGCCGGCAGCCTCTCAGGCGAGCCAGGCCACATGCGGCACGGCGGCGGGTGGGTGCGGGATCTACCGCAAGGAGGTCTCACCCGTGGAGGGTGTCCACAGCGCCGAAGCCGTCATCGACAACGGCGAATTTGGCGTACACACGATCAGGTTCGAGACGGGCCGGCTGGCCCGTCAGGCCGCCGGCTCCGCCCTGGTGACGCTGGACGGCGAGACCGTGGTGCTTTCCGCCACCACGGCGTCCAGGCAGCCGAAGGAAGGCCTGGACTTCTTCCCGCTCACCGTGGACGTGGAAGAGCGGATGTACGCGGCGGGCCGGATTCCCGGCTCGTTTTTCCGTAGGGAGGGCCGTCCGTCCGAGGACGCCATCCTGACCTGCCGGCTCATCGACCGGCCGCTGCGCCCGTCGTTCGTCAAGGGCCTGCGCAACGAGATCCAGATCGTCGCGACCGTGCTCGCGCTCGACCCGCAGCACCTGTACGACGTGGTGGCGATCAACGCCGCGTCGATGTCCACCCAGCTGGCGGGCCTGCCGTTCTCCGGCCCCATCGGCGGGGTGCGGGTGGCGCTGATCAAGGGCCAGTGGGTGGCCTTCCCCCAGCACGACCAGCTGGCGCACGCCACCTTCGACATGGTGGTCGCGGGCCGGGTCCTGGAGGACGGCGACGTGGCCATCATGATGGTCGAGGCCGAGTCCACCCCGGAGACGCTGAAGCTGCTCGCCGACGAGGCCAGCGGCGCCGTCGCGCCGACCGAGGACACGGTGGCCGAGGGCCTCGAGGCGGCCAAGCCGTTCATCAAGATCCTCTGCGAGGCCCAGCAGCGGCTCGCCGAGCAGGACGCCGGGGCCAGCGGCGCAGGTACCGAGTCCCCGGTGTTCCGCGACTACGCGCGGGCCGAGTACCCGGTATTTGTCGACTACCAGCAGGACGTGTACGACGCGGTCGCGCACGAGGTCTCCGACGAGCTGTCCAAGGCGCTGACGATCGCCGGCAAGCACGACCGCGAGACCGAGACGGACCGGGTCAAGGCGCTGGCCATCGAGAAGCTCGGCGAGCAGTTCGAGGGCCGGGAGAAGGAGATCAGCGCGGCGTACCGCTCGCTGACCAAGAAGCTGGTCCGGGAGCGGATCATCAGGGACGGGGTGCGCATCGACGGCCGCGGCCTGACCGACATCCGGGCGCTGTCCGCGATGACTCACGTGCTGCCCCGGGTGCACGGGTCGGCCCTGTTCGAGCGGGGCGAGACCCAGATCCTGGGCGTGACCACGCTGAACATGCTCCGGATGGAGCAGATGATCGACACGCTCAACCCGGAGCGCACCAAGCGCTACATGCACAACTACAACATGCCGCCGTACTCCACCGGGGAGACCGGCCGGGTCGGCTCGCCGAAGCGTCGCGAGATCGGCCACGGCGCGCTGGCCGAGCGCGCGCTGCTCCCGGTGCTGCCCACCCGTGAGGAGTTCCCCTACGCGATCCGGCAGGTGTCGGAGGCCATCAGCTCGAACGGGTCCACGTCCATGGGCTCGGTCTGCGCCTCCACCATGTCGCTGCTCGACGCCGGCGTGCCGCTGAAGGACATGGTCTCCGGCATCGCCATGGGCCTGATCCACGAGGGCGGCCAGTACGTGACGCTGACCGACATCCTCGGCGCCGAGGACGCCTTCGGCGACATGGACTTCAAGGTGGCGGGCACCGAGCAGGTCATCACCGCGCTGCAGTTGGACACCAAGCTCGACGGCATCCCGGCCTCGGTGCTCGCGGCCGCGCTCAAGCAGGCCCGGGCGGCCCGGATGACCGTCCTGGACGTCATGCGCGGCGCCATCAGCGAGCCAGGCGAGATGTCCGCCTACGCCCCGCGGATCATCACGATCAAGGTCCCGGTGGACAAGATCGGCGAGGTCATCGGCCCGAAGGGCAAGATGATCAACTCGATCCAGGACGACACGGGCGCCGAGATCACGATCGAGGACGACGGGACCATCTACGTCGGCGCCACCGACGGTCCTTCGGCCGAGGCGGCGCGGGCCGCGATCAACGCGATCGCCAACCCGCACATGCCCGAGGTCGGCGAGCGCTTCCTCGGCACGGTGGTGAAGACGACCACGTTCGGCGCGTTCGTCTCGCTGCTGCCCGGCAAGGACGGCCTGCTGCATATCACCCAGATCCGCAAGCTGCACGGCGGCAAGCGGATCGAGAACATCGACGACGTGGTGCACATCGGCGACAAGATCCAGGTCGAGATCCGCGAGGTGGACGACCGCGGCAAGTTGTCGCTGGTCCCGGTCGAGGTGGTCGAGCGCGAGGCGGCCGGCGAGGACCTGTCCGGCGGCGACTCGCGCGGTGACCCCCGCGGCGACCGTCCTCCCCGCGAGTCCAGGGACCGTGACCGGGGCGACCGGGGCGGCGACCGTGACCGGGGCGGCGGCCGAGGTGACCGCGACCGGGGCGAGCGGTCCGAGCGCGACGGCCAGGACGGCCATCGCCGGACCCGGCACCGCAGCCGCGGGCACCACGAGTAGATGGCTACCGAGCGAGTTCGCGGAGTCCGTCGCACGGTCCTTCCCGGCGGCCTGCGGGTAGTCACCGAGTTCCTGCCCGCGGTCCGTTCCGTGGCGTTCGGCATCTGGGTAGGCGTCGGCTCGCGCGACGAGGACGAGGCGCACGCGGGCGCGACGCACTACCTGGAGCACCTGCTGTTCAAGGGCACCACGCGGCGCACCGCGCTGGAGATCTCCTCGGAGATGGACGCGGTCGGCGGCGAGATGAACGCGTTCACCGCGAAGGAGTACACGTGCTACTACGCGCGCGTGCTCGACGCGGACCTGCCGCTGGCCGTGGACATCCTGTCCGACATGGTGACCAGCTCGCTGATCACCCCGAAGGACGTGGACGCCGAGCGCGGGGTGGTGCTCGAAGAGATCGCGATGAACGAGGACGACCCCTCGGACACCGTGCACGAGGCGTTCACCGCCAAGCTGTTCGGCGACACGCCGCTGGGCCGGCCGATCCTGGGCACCACGGACTCGATCAACGCGATCACCAGGGACCAGATCTTCGAGCACTACCAGGCCAGGTACACCCCCGAGCACCTGGTCGTGGCCGCGGCGGGCAACCTCGACCACAACACGGTGGTGGAGCTGGTGCGGCAGGCTTTCGGCCCGGCCTTGGACCGAACGGCCGAACCTGCCGCGCCCCGGCTCACCGGGGACCAGCGTGGCCACCCGGCCGGCACCGGCACCACGCTGATCTCCCGCGGCATCGAGCAGGCCAACCTGGTGCTCGGCTGCAAGGCGCTGGCCAGGACCGATGACCGCAGGTTCGCGCTCGGCGTGCTGAACGCGGCGTTCGGCGGCGGCATGTCGTCCCGGCTGTTCCAGGAGGTGCGGGAGAAGCGCGGGCTGGCGTACTCGGTGTACAGCTTCGCCGGCCAGCACGCGGACACCGGCATGTGGGGCATCTACGTGGGCTGCCTGCCGTCCAAGGCGGACGAGGTGCTGGCCATCTGCGCCGAGGAGATCGCCCGGGTGGTCGACGGCGGCCTCACCGACGCCGAACTCGCCCGCGGCAAGGGCCAGGTACGCGGCTCGATCGTGCTCGGCCTGGAGGACCCGTCGTCGCGGATGAGCCGGCTCGGCAAGTCCGAGCTCGTCTACCCGAGGCTGGAGCCAGTCGACGAGGTGCTCGCCGCGATCGACGCGGTCAGCCACGACGACATCCGGGCGATCGCGACCGAGATCCTCACCCGCCCCAAGGCCCTGGCCGTGGTCGGCCCCTTCGACGACCCCAGCGGCTTCCAGGCCTAGGCACGGCCTTGGCACGCCCCAGGCCCGGCTAGCCGCCGGAGATATCCCGGATCCGGGCGATCTTGCCGCGGCCGGCGGTGTCCGGCACCCGAGCCGGACACCCTCGAAGATGTTGTACGCCACGAAGATGTCACACGGCCAGACTTCTGGCCCACCTTTCCTGAGGCGCCGGGCCGGCCCTCAATACACAGGCGGCCCGGCTCACGACCGCCGTGGCGCGGAGCCCGGTATCGTGCAGTTACCCCTTCGTCGGGGGCGTGCGTACGCGCGGTACACGGAGCTGGGCGGGAGACGGCCATGACCAAGGTCGGAGTGCTGGGAGCGAAGGGGCGGATGGGGCGCGAGGTGATCCGCGTGGTCACCGCGGCACCGGACCTCGAGGTAGCGGCCGAGGTCGACCAGGGTGACGCGCTGGACGCGCTCCACGGGTGCGACGTGCTGGTCGACTTCACCCACCCCGGCGTGGTCATGTCCAACCTGCGCTGGTGCGTCGAGCACGACCTGGACGTGGTGATCGGCACCTCGGGGTTCGCCGAGGAGCGGCTGGACGAGGTGCGCGGCTGGCTGGCCGGCCATCGGGGCGTGCGTGTCCTGGTGGTGCCGAACTTCTCCGTCGGCGCCATCTTGATGATGCGGTTCGCCGCCCAGGCCGCGCGCTTCTTCCCGTCGGCCGAGGTGATCGAGCTGCACCACGCCGGCAAGGCCGACGCGCCGTCCGGCACCGCGCTGCGCACCGCGTCCCTGATCGCCGCGGCCCGGGCGCAGGCCGGCCTCGGCGCGCCGCCGGACGCCACCGCGTCGGCCCTGCCGGGCGCGCGCGGCACCACCGTCGACGACGTGCACGTCCACTCGGTTCGGTCGGCGGGCCTGGTGGCGCACCAGGAGGTGCTCTTCGGCGGGACCGGGGAGACGCTGACGATCAGGCACGACTCGCTGGACCGTGCCTCGTTCATGCCGGGGGTGCTGCTCGCGGTCCGCACCCTCGGCTCTCTCCCGGCCGGCCTGACCGTGGGCCTGGAAAGCCTGCTCGGCCTGGAGTAGGACGGGAGTAATTAGAGTAGGCGCATGTGCCGAAGCATCAAGACCCTCCGCCCCCCGTACGCCGAGCAGGTGACCGACGAGGACATCCGCGCCGCGGCGCTGCAGTACGTGCGGAAGATCAGCGGATTCCGCGCCCCCGCCGGGCACAACGCCGAGGCCTTCGGCCGCGCGGTGGACGCTGTGGCGGCCGCCACCGCGACCCTGCTCGACCATCTCGAGGTCAGGTCGTCCTCCCGGGCCACCTGAGCCCCCGGGCCACCTGACGCCACCGAGCCCGGTAGCCGCCCGGGCGCCGTACGTCATGAAACTGCGGTTTCAGCGCGTTAGAACGCTATCAACCTGCGGTTTCATGTCGTTCGCAGCAAGCCCCGAACAGACGCGCTGTGGTGCTGGCGGTGCTCGCGTGACTGAAGTCCGATCAGCTACGGATCACCGGACGAGCCAAGCGAGCCGGACGAGCCGGACGAGCCGGACGAGCCAAGCGAGCCGGGCGAGCCGGGCGAGCCGGGCGAACCGGAATCCTCCGGATCACCGGGCAGCGGCGCCTCGTCGTCACGGAACCGCCCCGCCCAGCGACGCCCGTCCAGCATGTTAAGCACCCTGACGTGCCGGATCTCCAGCACGAAAGCCGTCAGCAGGGTCGCCGCGGCCGCGACGAGCAGGCGGCCCTGGCCCGCCGCGGCGCCGATGGCCGCCGCCGCGAAGATGGCGGCCGCCGTGTTGAGCCCCACCACCACCTGGCCGCGGCCGATCGCCTGGCGGAACACCATGCCGCCGCCGATGAACCCGATCCCGGTGATCGCCCCGGCCACCGCGTTGGGCGCGCCGTGCGCGCCGATGATGCCGACCACGCCGGACCCCGCGCCGATCAGCGCGAACACCCGGTCCCCGGCGGGCGCGCCGCGCACGGCCCGCTCGAAGCCCAGCGCGTAGGTCAGGCCCGCCGCCACCGCGAGGTGCCCGGCGTCCGCGCCGCTCAGGGCCAGGCTCACGGCCCGCTCCACGGCAGGTACTCGGTCGTCCCCGCGTCGCGGCTGCGCACCGCGGCGGCCACCCGCGCGCTGATCATCGGCGGCAGGTAGCCGTCCAGGCCGGCGGCCGGAACGAAGCGGTATTCGTCGAGCTCGTCGTCCTGCAACTGGATGGGCGCGTCGTCGGCCAGCGCGCCGCCGTCGAAGACGAAGTGCACGACCGGCCGCGGGCGCACCCCGTCCGGCCCGGCCCAGCCGATGACCAGGAGCCGTCCCGGGGCGATGTCCAGCCCGATTTCCTCGGAAACCTCGCGGCGGCAGCCCTCGTGGGGCGGCTCGCCGTGGTCGAGGATCCCGCCCGGCAGCGACCAGTGCTCCCGGTAGTTCGGCTTGACCAGCAGCACCCGGCCCGCCGCGTCGGTGAACAGCGCCGCGGCGGCGGCGAACATGGTGGGCAGCTGGGCGTACCATGCCGCCTCGGCGGCCGCGGAGAAGCCGGCACGGGCAGGATCGGGCACGGGCACCAACCTACCGGTGTAGCCTGAGCCCATGCACACACCGGGTGACGACGCGGCGGCGGCCGACGCCGAGGAGAGCCGGGTCGAGGTCTACGTGACCACCGACACCTCGGGCGCGCCGCACAAGGCCGACGAGCCCATGCTGTACGTGATGTACGACGCGGCCAAACCCGACGGCGACAGGCTCTACTTCACCGAAGCGGAGTGGGAGGCGTTCGTCCTCGGCGTCAAGGACGGCGAGTTCGACCTAGACGAATCGGGCAACCTGCCGTAACGGATGTAACGACTTCGCGGGGCCGCCGTGGTTGATCGTCTGCCCCGGCGAGACCAGCATCGACGGCGGCACCCCGAGGACCGCGGCCATGGCGTCCACCAGCTTGGGCGCGGCGGCGGACGCCGGGCCCGCCACCATGGTGGTCTGCGTCCCCCCGTCCGTCTGCAGCGTGACCACCTGGCACCCGCTCGCCCCGTAGACGAACCTGGCCAGCGGCTGGCTGCCGGCGTAGAAGGTACCCGAGTAGGAGACCCCGAAGTCGGCCGGGCAGTGCATGACCCCCTTCGAGGTGTCCGGGTGGGTGACGGCCTGGCAGAACTGGCCGAACAGCGCGCGCACCAGCGCCACGTTGTGCTGGGTCATGGTCAGGCCGCCCGATCTGACCGGCTCGGGCAGCCGCAGGGTGCGGTGCACGGTGACCGACGTCGCCTGGTTCACGCCGGCGCAGCCGGCCGTGCCCAAGGCCCCGGAGCCGGCCGACCCGGCGGCCGCCGAGGACGCCGGGGCCGACGAGGCGGACGAGGCGGACGCCGCCGACGCCGCGGCGGCCGATGACGTGGCGGGCGCCGCGGCCGGAGCCGAGGCCGCCACGGAGGCGCACCCGGCCAGCGCCGAGCACAGCAACACCCCGAGGACAGTTCCGCGAACCTGGCGAACAGACATCATGCCGCTTGGACGCACCACAGGCTCCATCCGTTCCATCACAGATCGATCACAGCGCGCCCGCCGCGATCACGGCGCCCGCCACGATGAGCAGCGCGCACGCGACCAGCTCGCTGCGCTCGCCCGCCGCGGCCCCGATCCGCGCCCCTAGCTCCAGGCCCGCCAGCGACATGGCCACGCTGACCAGGCCGAACACCACCGCGGCCAGCGCCAGCGCCACATGGTAGGACCCCAGCGCGAACCCGGCCGCCAGGTTGTCGCCGCTCAGCACCAGACCGCCGAGCAGCAGCCGCCCGATCCGCCGGGACTCCAGCCCCTCAACGGCGCCACCGCCGCCGCCCGGACCGCGCCAGCCCCGCGCCAGCCCGGCCGTGCCGAACACGAGCAGCACCCCGCCGCCCAGCCACCGGGCCGCCTGCCCGAGGCTGTCCGCCAGCCCGTGCCCCAGGAGCAGCCCGAGCACCGGCATGCCCGCCTCGAACAGGCCGAACACCACGGCGATCCGCACCCGCACCGCCCCGCCGGCCCGGCCAGCGCCCGGCGAGCCCGGCGCGCCCGGCGAGCCGGCACCGGAAACGCCGAACCCGACCGAGGCGGCCAGGTTGCTCAGCCCGAGCGCGACGGCGAGCAGCAGCAGGGCGACCACGGGCCCACGCTATCCTCACCACAAGGTGACGGGGCCTGCCCCTTCCAGCCGCAGCAGCAGTTCCTTGCGCTCCAGGCCGCCGCCGTAGCCGGTGAGGCTGCCGTCGCTGCCGATCACCCGGTGGCACGGCACGATGACCGAGATCGGGTTGGCGCCGTTGGCCAGGCCCACCGCGCGCGACGCGACCAGCCGCTTACCCAGCGCCGTGGCGATGTCGCCGTAGCTGACCGTGCTCCCGTACGGGATCTTGGTCAGCTCGGTCCACACGGTGAGCTGGAACGGGGTCCCGCTCGGCGCCAGCGGCACGGTGAACTCCTTGAGCTCGCCCGCGAAGTACGCCTCGAGCTGCGCCGCGACCTCGCGGAACGTCTCCGGGCTCGGGGTCAGGCCGTCGCCGAAACGAGACGTGTGCCGCTCGGCGTCGATCATCCACAGGCCGGTCAGCGCGTGCCCGTCGCCGAGCAGCAGCAGCCGGCCGATGGGGGAGCCGACGATGTGGGACAGGCGCGGGGCGTCACGGTCCGGCGCCACGAACGGACTGCTCATGATGGATTCTCCAGGTAGGCCCATAGGTGATGGACGGCGTACGAGCGCCACGGCCGCCAGTTCTCCGCCCGCGCCGAAGCCGAACGAGCCTGGGCTGCCCGCGGTCCCGCCGGTATCGCGCCCAGCCGGGCCAGCGCGTCGAGCACGCCGACGTCGGAGGGCAGGAAGGCGTCCGGGTCGGACAGCGCGCGCATCCGGATGTAGGAGGCGGTCCACGGCCCGATGCCCGGCAGCGCCAGCAGGATGGCCTCGGCCCGGTCCCGTTCGGCGCCGGGGTCGAGCGAGAGCTCGCCGGAGGCGAGCGCGGTGGCCAGCCCGGTCAGCGCCAGCGCGCGGCCGCGCGGCATCGGCAGCGTCGCCGGGTCGGCGGCGGCCAGCGTCTCGGCAGCGGGGAAGCAGTGCGTCAGCGACCCGTCCGGGCGGGACAGCGGCTTGCCGTAGGCGGCCACGAGCCGTGCCCCGAGCCTCCGCGCCGCGGCCACAGAGACCTGCTGGCCGAGCACGGCCCGCAGCGCCAGTTCGCTCCCGTCGACGTGCCCGGGGGAGCGCCGCCCCGGGTGGGCCAGCGCCAGCGGCCCGAGCACCGGGTCGGACGCCAGGTGGCCGGTGACCGCCTCGGGGTCCGCGTCCAGGTCGAGCAGCCTGCGGCAGCGCTGCACCGCGGCGGTCAGGTCGCGCAGGTCCTCCAGCGCCAGCTCACAGTCGACGTGGCCCGCGGCCGGCGCGAGGGACAAGACGCCCGGCCCGTTCGGCAGGTTGATGGTCCTTCGGTACCGGCCGTCCCGCACCTCTTCCACCCCGGGGATGGCCCGCGCGCCCAGGAAGCCCAGCATCCGCTCCGCGTCGACCGGGGCACGGTAGGCCAGCCGGAGCCGGATGAGCCCCGGCACCGCCGGGTCGGCCGGGACCGCCACCGGCAGCCGCCGCGTCCTCGCCGGAGGCCGGCCGCGCGCGGCCCGCAGCTGCGAGGGCGTCATCGCGAAGACCTCCTGGATCGTCGCGTTGAACTGCCTGATGCTGGTGAAGCCGGCCGCGAAGGCGATCTCGGACAGCGGCAGCGCGGTGGTCTCGACCAGGATGCGCGCCGTCTGCGCCCGCTGCGCGCGCGCGATGGCGAGCGGGCCGGCGCCGAGTTCGGCGGTCACCAGCCGGCGCACCTGGCGCTGCTCGTAGCCGAGCCTGCTGGCCAGGCCCTCGACGCCGTCCCGGTCGACCACGCCGTCGGCGATCAGCCGCATCGCGCGGCCCACCACGTCGGCCCGGATGTTCCACTCCGGCGAGCCGGGCGAGGCGTCCGGGCGGCACCGCTTGCAGGCCCGGAAGCCCGCGTCCTGGGCCGCCGCCGCGCTGCGGTAGAACCGCATGTTCGCGCGCTTCGGCGTGATCGCCGGGCATGACGGCCGGCAGTAGATGCCGGTCGAGGTCACCGCGATGAAGAACACGCCGTCGAAGCGCGGGTCCTTGCTGGCCGCCGCCTGGTACCGCCGCTCATCATCAGTG
>Ga0318525_10000773_pt1 | contig 10706 bp, 11 predicted proteins | sample GRESIP052b4f23_FD_203482 | JGI IMG/M metagenome (GOLD analysis project Ga0318525, IMG submission 203482) | Tropical soil microbial communities from Luquillo Experimental Forest, Puerto Rico - GRE.SIPMG.052b4f23 | ecosystem: Environmental > Terrestrial > Soil > Tropical forest > Bulk soil...
CGTCGGCGCGGCCGGAACGCCGGGCGTCGCGGCGCCGGCAACTCGTGCTGTCGGGCAGTGCGCCGGGCCAGGCAGCCCACATGGAGCGGGCATTGTGCGCACCGCGGCCGGCGCCGGACGCAGACCGTGGCGCCGAGATCCATGATGGCCTGGGTGTACTCGGCGATCCGCACGTCCGGCGTGCAGCGCTCGGCAAGCTCCCACAGCCGCGCCTCGCAGGCACGCTCGCCACGCGCCCCGGCCACGGCGAAGTAGCGCGCGAGCACACGCCGCGCGTTGCCATCGAGTATCGGGAACCGCACACCAGCGCTCAGGGCGAGGATCGCTCCGGCGGTTGAACGGCCGATACCGGGCAGCGCTGCGAGCTCGGCGAAACCGGTGGGCAACTCGCCCGCATGATCCTCGAGGATGCGCACCGCCGCACGGTGCAGGTTGCGGGCGCGCGCGTAGTAGCCGAGCCCCGACCAGAGATGCAGCACCTCATCGACCGGCGCCTCCGCCACGGCACGCACCTGCGGGAAGCGCTCGAGGAAGCGCCCGTAATAGCGGATGACGCTCGCGACCTGCGTCTGCTGCAGCATGATCTCCGACACCCACACGCGGTAGGGCGTGGGGTCCTGCTGCCACGGGAGATCGTGTCGGCCCGCATCGGCGTGCCAGTCGATGAGTGCAGCGGCGATGGGCGAGTGTAGCGGTGATCGGGCGTCGGTCACCCGCTCATTCTAACTGCGGTCCGGCGCGCAGACTCTCACTGCCGGTCGCAGAGCTGCACGTTGCCGCTCATGGTCTTCAAGCGGATGCGGCCGGCCCCATCGCCGCGCGTGCCCTCGAGCCGGCTCCCCGGCCCGTATTTGGTGTGCTCGGGACTCGCGTTGAAGCAGTCGCTGATGTTGCCGCTGAAGCTCGACACCTCGTACGCGTAACCGCCGTCGGCGCCGACGCGCACGGTCAGGTTGCCACTCACCGATGAGGCTTCGACGGTTGCGCCGCGCGCGAGCGTGCCCTCGACGCGCACCTCACCGGAGGTCGTGTGGGCGCGCACGGAGCGCACGCCGTCGAGAGAGGCGATCAGCGATCCGTTCACCGTGCCCGCCTCGATATCCCCCCCGCCATGCTCGAGGTGCACATCACCGCTCACGGTGCTCGCTCGGAGCCGCGCGGGCTGACCGTGGCCCTTGACCTGCACACTGCCGCTCACCGTCTTGAGCTCGGTATCCGCACCGGCAATCTCGGCACTGATCTTGCCGCTCACCGCGCTGAGACGCTGGACGCCGAGCACGCCGCTCGTGCTGATATCAGCGTTCACCGCCGAGACATCGAGCTCGCTGTCTTTTGGTATCTTCACCTGCAGGCGTGCCACGCCGTGGCCGGAAAATGCTGGGGTCCTGACCTTGATGCTCGTGTGGCCGCCCTCGCTGCTCACCTCCACACCTTCGACGCCGCCCGCGAGATCGGCGTGCACACCGACCTCGCTGCGGTCCCAGCCGCTCACCTCGATGTTGCCGCTGACGTTGCTGATCTCCACGACGCCGCGGGGCTGCGCGGGGACCTGACGGTCGAATATCTGGTCATTCGCGGCGGTCGCTGCCGTGGCCCCGAGCAGCAAGAGCAGCGCGCCTGTCAGGCCCAAACCGATGCGCATCTTCAGATCCCCCTGCCAGGGTCGCTGGCTTCGTGCACGTCGGTGAGGACGCGCATTTCGTCCTGGTAAGTGTTGACGAGCAGCTCCTGCAGCAGCGCGTTGCTTGGATCGTGGCCGAGTGCCTGCTCCAGGTCCGCCTTGGCCTTCTCGATCGCCTGCAGGCTCGCGGTAACCTTATCCCGCTCTGGCGGCGGTAACCTCGCGAGCCGCGCCTGCAACGCGCGCACGAGCTCCGCGCGCTGCTGTTGGTAGCGTGGATCGCTCACATAGGCGGCATCGAGTGCCGTCGGCGCAACCCCAGGGATCGAGGATCCGTGGCTGGCAGTCGCGGGCGCGGTCCCACTCCCCGGCATGCCGGACAGCAGGCTGCGCCCGATCCAGACGCCCGTGGCGACGCACGCCACCATGGCGGCGGCCGCGAGCCAGCGCATCCGCAGCGCGCGGCGCTGCGCGGGCGTCGCACCATCCGCCGCTGCCCGGATGTCTCCCAGCTGTGCCTGGATTCGCGGCCAAAGGTCGTGCGGCGGCTCGATGGACTGCGGCAGCTCACCGAGCGATGTCACTTTGCGGTCATCGGTGTTGGGGGGACCTGCCATGTCAGTTCACCTCCACGCCGAGCCGCTCGCGCAGCAGCTTGCGCGCGCGATGCAACTGCGCCTTGCAGGTGCCCTCGGCGATGCCGAGCATCTGCGCGGCCTCGATGTGCGAGTAACCGTATAAGGCGTGCAGCACGAGCGCATCGCGGGCCCCCTCGGGGAGCTCGCCGATCGCGGACTCGATCTCGTGTACCTCGACCGGAGTTTCGAGCGTCCACTCGCCGGCCTGGCCTTCCTCCTCCTCGGGCGGAGGCTCGACCCGTCCGCTCTTGCGGCGCTTTGCCAGGCTCACGTTGACCGCGATGCGGTGCAGCCAGGTTGATAGGGAGCTGCGCGTCTCGAATTTCCCGAGCGCGCGCCAGGCATTGATGAAAGTGTCTTGCGTACAGTCCTCCGCCAGCTGAGCGTCACGCGTCATGCGCAGGCACAGACCATAGACCCGACCCGCGTGCTCGCGGTAAAGCCTTTCGAAGGCGCGCCTGTCACCGGTGCGCGCTCGCTGAACGAGCGCCCCCTCCCAGTCGACCCGCGTGTCCTCGGCCTGCGCTTGTGGCATCTGAGCCTTTAGAGCGGCTCACCCACCGAAGCGTTTAAAGCCGGTCGTCGCCACACGGCAACACATTTTTCAGGAACCTGGAGGCCGTTCCGGCACTCATTTCAGGAAAGGACTGATGTCGAGCAAGGAGCAGACCGTGCTTACAAACAGGGGATCGGGCCGCCTGCGGCGGCCGCCGGCCGAGACGCTCGAAGCCCTCGCAAGCGTGATGGGCGCGCATTGGCGCGCCGCCGCAAAGAGTCGCGCGGCGCGGTTGTTCTGGACCGCCAGCGGCAGCTGGCTGCACGGTCGTGCTGCGCTGCGGACTGTGCCCGCACGGGTCACCACTTCACCACGGGCGGCAGGCTCATCAGATACGCGTCGGGATCCGCATCGGTACTGAAGCCGAAGCGGGTTCCCCGGTCGTACACCAGATTGAACTCCACGTAGCGTCCGCGCTGGTGGAGCAACCGCTCGCGCGCGACATCATCGTAAGGGGTGTCCCGGCGCCTCGCGACGATCTGCGGATAGACCGCGAGGAACGCCTCTCCCACCCCGTGAACGAATGCAAAATCCGCGTCCCGATCGCCGCTCGCAAGGTCGTCGAAAAAGATTCCGCCGACTCCGCGGGGCTCCTGTCGGTGGGGGAGATAGAAATAGCGGTCGCACCAGGCCTTGAGCTGGTCATAGGTTCCGGGACGGTAGGCCTCGCACGCGTGCCGCAGCGCTGCATGGAAATCCGCCGTGTCCTCGTCGAACGGGAAGGTGGGCGTGAGATCCGAGCCTCCGCCGAACCAGGCACGGCTGGTCGAGAGGTAGCGCAGATTCATGTGCACCGCCGGGACGTACGGATTCACCATGTGGGCGACGAGCGAGATCCCACAGGCCGTGAACTGTCCATCTGAGGCGTCGGCACCGGTGACCTGAGCGCGCGACTCGGGCGGCAGCACACCCCAGACGTGACTGACATTCACGCCCACCTTCTCGAACACCGCGCCGCGCATCAGCCGCGACTCGCCGCCCCCCTGCAGGCGATGCCCGGGTGGTTTCGCCCAACTGCGCACCGCGAAGCGGGCCTGTGGCTCGAAGGCCTCGAATGCCCGGCACACCCGCCGCTGCAGGTCGTGGAAGTACGCCGTGGCGGTGGCTGCGAACCCGTCAGCCCCGTTCATGCACGTAGTCCACCAGCCGCGCGACCGCCTCCGGGTCGGTGTCGGGCCATATGCCGTGCCCGAGGTTGAAGATGTGTCCGGGCGAGGTGCCGGCTGACTCGAGCACGGCATCGACGTGCCGGCGCAGCTCTGCGGGCGGGGCGAACAATGCCGCCGGGTCGAGATTGCCCTGCACCGCTTTGCCGGCACCCAGGATGCTGCGCACCTGCGCGAGCTCCGATCGCCAGTCGACACCGATGACATCGACGTCCAGGCCCGCGACGGCCGGCATGAGCGTCGCACCCTGGTTGACATAGTAGATGAGTGGCACATCGAGGCGCCGCAGCGCTGCTGCGGCGCGGCGCACGGCTGGCAATGCAAACTCGACGAACTCGCGCGGCGCGAGGAGTCCCGCCCACGACTCGAACAGCATGAGCGCCTGAGCGCCGGCGGCAGCCTGGGCGGCGAGATACTCGGCCATGGCATCGGCCAGGCGCCCGAGCAGGCGCTGCGCCGTGTCGGCCTGCGCGTAGAGAAAGGCGCGCGCGGCTGCAAACTCCTTCGACGGACGACCGCACACCAGGTAACACATGAGTGTGAACGGCGCGCCGGCGAAGCCGATCAGCGGCACCCCGCGCGGGAGCCCTGCACGGACCAGGCGGATGCTCTCGAGCACAAAAGGCACGTCTCGCGCCGGGGCGAGCGGCGGGAGCGCGTCCACCTGCGCATCGCTGCGGATCGGCGCCCGCACGACCGGAGCCGGCTCGAACGCGAGCTCGATGCCCATGCCCTGGAGCGGCGTCATGATGTCGCTGAAGAGAATGGCGGCATCGAGCGGAAAGCGTCGCAGCGGCTGGAGAGTCACCTCCGCGGCCAGCTCCGGCGTGCGGGTGAGCGCCTCGAAATCCACCTTCGCGCGCAGTGCGCGGTACTCCGGCAGGTAACGCCCGGCCTGACGCATGATCCAGATGGGTCGATGCGGTACGCGCTGCCGGCGGCAGGCGGCGAGAAAGGCGCTCCCCTCCGCGCCCGCGCCGGGACGCGCGGCCGCCGGCGGCGTCCTGCCCGAGGGCGTGAGCGCGCTCACGTGCGCAGCCAGTGCGCCACCTGCGGCGCGAAATAGCTGATGATGAGATCGGCGCCGGCGCGGCGGATACCGGTGAGCGTCTCGAGCACTGCCGCACGCTCATCGATCCAGCCGCGCTCCGCGGCGGCCTTGATGAGACTGAATTCCCCCGACACCTGGTAGGCCACGACCGGCACCTGCACGGCATCGCGCACCTGGCGGATGACATCGAGATAGGGACCTGCCGGCTTCACCATGACGAGGTCGGCGCCCTCGCTGACATCGAGCAGCACCTCGCGCAGCGCCTCGCGTGCGTTGGCCGGATCCATCTGGTAGGAGCGACGATCGCCGAACGCGGGTGCGGACTCCGCGGCCTCGCGGAACGGTCCATAGAAGGAGGAAGCGTACTTGGCCGCGTAGGAGACGATGGGCGTGTGGCTGTGCCCGTGCCCATCGAGCCGTGCGCGGATCGCGGCGACGCGCCCATCCATCATGTCACTCGGCGCCACCGCATCTGCACCGGCGCGCGCGTAGTTGAGCGCCACCTCCGCCAGCGTCTCGATGGAAGAATCGTTGTCGATCACACCGGCATCCGTTACGTGCCCGCAATGACCGTGATCGGTGGCGCCACACAGGCAGACATCGGCCCAGACCAGCAGCTGCGGGCACGCCTCCTTGATCGCCGCGATGGCGGTCGCGGCGAGCCCGCGCGCATCGAGCGCGTCACTGGCCCGTGGATCCTTGCGCTCGGGAGCGGCGAACAGCAGCACCGCCGGGACGCCGGCCGCGTGGGCCGCGCGTGCTTCCTTCACCGCCTCATCGACCGACAGCTGACTGATTCCCGGCATGCTCGTGACCGCGTGGCGCACCGCGCGACCTTCCACGACGAACAGCGGGTAGATCAGCGCGTCGGCGGTCAGGCGTGTCTCGCGCACCAGGCGTCGCCAGGCGTCGTTGGCACGGGTGCGTCGCGGTCTCTCTTGTGGAAATCCCATAGCTTTCACGCTCTCGCTTGCAACAGGCGCAGGGTGGTGAGGGCGAGGCCATGCAGGGTCGCGGACTCCGCGACCACGGCGGCATGGCCATGGGCGCTGAGCTCGGCGGCGGTGGTGCGCCCGATCGCGACGGCCGCGGTGCCGGCGAGCAGACGCTGGAAGTCGGACTCACCGAGCGAGCGCGCCAGCTCGCTCACCGCCGATGGACTCGCGAAGGTGACCGCACCGATACCGCCGCGCGCGATCCACGCCCGGCATTGCTCGATGTCCAGTGTCGCGGCCTGCGTACGGTAGGCCTCGACCTGCGTCACCTGCGCGCCGAGCTGAGTCAATCCGGCGGCGATCGTGGGCAGCGCCCGTGAGCTCGCCGGATAGAGGATCCTGATGCCCGCATCCCCCTCGGACCAGCGGGCTGCGAACGCCGCGATGAGCGCCGCCGCGCTCGCCTCCTCTGGTACCAGGTGCACCGGCCAGCCACGCTGACGCAGCACCTGCGCGGTTGCCTGGCCGACCGCAGCGATGCGCACACCCGAAGGTAGCGTCGGCAATCGGTCGAGCACGGCCGCGACCGCGTGACGACTCGCGAATACGACCCAGCCGAAGGACTGCACCGCCGCCAGTGCGGCATCGAGCGCGCCACGATCGACGGGAGCGACGCTCACCGCAGGCCACGACAACACCCTGAGGCCGAGGCCCCGCAGCTCGCGGCTGAGCGGGCCATCGCTGCCTTCCGCGCGTGTCACGACCACCGGCTTCACCGCCTGCGCGCTCACGGTGCCTCCACCGCGCGCGCCTGGCGCTCGCTGGCCATCAGCTCGCCCGCGCCGCGGGCGAGGAGTTCCTCCGCGACGCGCACGCCAAGCGCCTCGGCCCCGGCTCGCGCCGCCGGCGCCGCGGCGTGCGCCGAGAGGTGTCGGGTGCCGTCGAGCGCACAGACGCAGGCGAGGAGAGTCAGTGTGTCGCCCTGGACCGTGGCGAGTGCGCCGAGCGGCACCTGGCATCCGCCTTCGAGGTGGCTGAGCAGCGCGCGTTCGGCACTCGCCGCGAGGCGCGCATCGCGCTCATCGAGCGCGGCGAGCCAGCGCAGCGTCGCCTCGTCCCCGCTGCGGGCGCAGACACCGATGACGCCCTGCGACACCGCTGGCGGGAAGCTCTCCACCGACAGGTATTCGGTCACGTGCCGTGCGAGGCCGAGCCGCACGAGCCCGGCGGCTGCGAGCACGATGGCGTCGTACTCACCGCGCTGCAGCCGCTCGATACGCGTTGGCACATTGCCGCGCAACTCGAGTTGTATCGCGTCCGGGCGCAAGCGCGCGAGGAAGGCCCGCCGGCGCAGGCTGCTGGTCCCGATGCGCGCGCCGGGCGGCAGCGCCGCGAGCGTGGCTCCACAGCGGCTCACGAGCGCATCGCGCGGATCCGCCCGCGGCAGGAGCGCGGCGAGCTCGAGCCCCGCATCGAGCTGCGTCGGCAGATCCTTCAGGCTGTGCACGGCGACGTCCACTTCCTTATCGAGGAGCGCCCGATCGATCTCACGGGTGAAGAAAGCCTGGCCGCGGACCTGCCACAGCGGCCGCTCGCTCTGCGAATCGCCGGAGGTGCGGATGTGCACGAGCTCGACAGCCGGGGCGTCAGGTTGCGCAGCGATGCGCGCGGCGACCTCGCGGGCCTGCCAGAGCGCGAGCGCCGAGGCGCGCGTGCCGATACGCAGGATGGCGGCGCGGCTCACGGCTCCGCCTCCGTCATGAAGCGGTAGCCGACGCCCCACACGGTGAGGAAGTGCCGCGGGTTGGCCGGATCTTTCTCGAAGCGCTTGCGCAGCCGCAGGATGAAATTGTCCACGGTGCGGGTGGAAGGGAACACATCGTAGCCCCAGACGCGCTCGAGCAGATCCTCGCGCGAGACGATCTGTCCGGTGTGCTCGGCGAGTACCTTGAGGATCATCGCCTCCTTCTCGGTGAGCTCCTGCGTCTCTCCGGTCCAGGCGCGTGCCCGGAAGACGCGGAAATCCACTTCGTTGCCACCGAAACGCAGCACCGCGGTGTCGGCCGTGGCGGAGGCGCTGCGATACCAGTCCCAGCGTCGCAGGATGGCGCGCACCCGCAGCAGGAACTCCTGCAGGTGAAAAGGCTTCGCCAGGTAGTCGTCACCGCCCGCCTCGAGCCCGCGCACGCGATCGGCCGGATCGCCGCGTGCAGTCAGGAACAACACCGGGGTCGTGTTGCCGCGCGCGCGCAGCGTGCGGCACACGGTGAGCCCATCCGCCCCCGGTAGCATCACATCGAGGACGACGAGCGCGCAGCCGTGCGCGGCGAGCCACGTGAGGGCCTGCTCGCCATCGCCGGCGAGACTCACCTCGTAGCCTTCGGCGCGCAGGTTTTCCATGACGCCGGCGGCCAGGTTCGCATCGTCCTCGACCACCAGCACGTGCGCGGGCGCCGCGGCGCTCACGACCGCATCTCCTGTTCCGCCGCCGGCTGCCGAGCCGCACCCGCGGGCGCCGCCGGCCAGGTGAGGCGCACGCTCGCGCCCTGCCCCACGCCATCGCTGTGGGCGCTGACGCGGCCGTGTGCGAGCTCCATCAGCCGCCGCACGATGTAGAGTCCGAGGCCGGTGCCGAAGTAGCCGGCACCGCTGCGCAGGCGCGTGAATTTCTGGAACAGCCGCGTCGCCTCCCCGGGCGCGAAGCCGACGCCGCTGTCACGCACCACGAGCTCGACCTCGTGATCGGTCGCGTGTGCACTGAGTGCGATGTGCCCGCCGCCCGCGGACTTCACGGCCGCGAGCGCGTTCTCGAGCACGTTGCGCACCACCACATCGAGTGCGAGCGGATCACTCACCACCGTGAGCGCCGGCGCGATGTCGCTGGAGATACTGATGTGCTCGTGACGAGCGCGCTCCTCGAGCTGCCCTACCACGCGTCCCACCGCTGCTGCGAGCTGCAGCGGCTCGTATTTCAGCTCCACCCGCCCGCGCTCGAGGCGTGCGCTCTCGAGGATCTGCGTAACCATCTGCTCCATGCGGGCGACATCGGCAAGCATGCGATCGATGAGCGGACGCGCCGCCTGTGGGCTCGGCGTGCGCAGCGCCAGCGTCTCGAGCGAGAGCTGCAGGCTGGCGAGCGGTGTCTTGAACTGGTGCGAAACCATCGCGAGAAAACTGTCCTGCTGCTCGCGCACGTGAGCTTCTTCGCGCAGGGCGCGCCCAATCACCGCAATGCAGGCCGCGAGCGCCAGCAGGAAGAACGAGCCTTCCCAGGCGTACTGGCGGTAGCGGCGCTCTTCCTCGGTGGTGAGCGCCCGCGCGAGCTCGGGGGCGAGTGTGGCGCGACCGCCCTCGATCACGATGCCCGGGAGCAGCTGCCGCACGCGCTCGGGAGAGGCGCCCGAATCGAGCAGCGCCTGCGCGGCGGCCGTCTGCTCGGCGTAGGCGACACGCGCGGCCTGCACCTTCTCGACGGTGTAGGCGTGCTGGTCGTACAGCCACCACCCGACCTGCACGGCAGATACCACCACCAGCGCGAGCGCGGTGAGCTGAAAGACACGCGCGGCCTTCATGCGATCGTCGCCAGCGCCTCGCGCAGCGCCTGCGCGAGTTGCGTGAGCTCGGCGCTGCGGTGCGCGAGCGACAGGAAGCAGGCCTCGTAGGCCGAGGGTGGGAGGTAGATGCCGCGATCGAGCATGGCGTGGAACAGCGCCGCGAACCGGGCCGTTTCATCTGCAGTGAGGGGCGCCGCGGTGCGCGGCGCGCCCGCCTCGTGGAACGAGAGCCAGAAGAGCGAACCGACCCTCACCAGGTGCAACGGGAAGGGCGCCTCGGCGAGCACCGGCGCAAGCAGTCGCTCGAGCTCCGCGCCGCAATCCTCGAGGCGTTCCCAACCTGACTCGCGTGCGAGCAGATCGAGCGTCGCCAACCCCGCGGTCATGGCGACGGGATTGCCGGAAAGCGTGCCCGCCTGGTAGGTGTCGCCATCCGGTGCGAGGCGCGCCATGACGACCCGCGCACCGCCGAACGCACCGACCGGCATGCCGCCGCCGATCACCTTGCCGAAGGTCGCCAGGTCCGGCGCGATACCGAGCCGCTCGGCTGCACCCCCGCGGCTCAGGCGGAAGCCCGAGATGACCTCGTCGAAGATCAGCAGCGCGCCGTATTGATGTGTCAGATCGCGCAGCGCCGACAGGTATGCACGCCGCTGCGGCAGCAGGCCATGGTTGGCGGGTACCGGCTCGATGATCACCGCGGCGATGCGTGCGCCCTCGCGGGCGAAGAGCTCGGCCACGGCCCCCTCGTCATCGAGCGGCAGTACGCGCGTGCAGGCGGTGAAAGCCTCCGGCACACCGGCCGAGGACGGCCGGCCGAAGGTGGCGAGCCCGGAGCCTGCCGCCACCAGCAGGTGATCGGCGTGACCGTGGTAGCAGCCGGCGAATTTGACGATGAGCTCGCGCCCGGTGAAGGCGCGCGCCACGCGGATTGCGCTCATGACCGCTTCGGTGCCCGAAGAGACGAAACGCACCTGTTCGGCGCAGGGGTAGGCCGCGACGACGCGCTCGGCGAGTTCCACCTCGGCTGCACACGGCGCACCGTAGGTCATGCCGCGGGCGAGCGCCTCGGAGACTGACGCGATGACCGCCGGGTGTGCATGACCCGCGATGAGCGGTCCCCACGAGCCGACGAAGTCGAGGTAGGCGCGGCCGTCGGCATCGAACACCTGCGCGCCCGCGCCG
>Ga0318525_10000781_pt1 | contig 10675 bp, 9 predicted proteins | sample GRESIP052b4f23_FD_203482 | JGI IMG/M metagenome (GOLD analysis project Ga0318525, IMG submission 203482) | Tropical soil microbial communities from Luquillo Experimental Forest, Puerto Rico - GRE.SIPMG.052b4f23 | ecosystem: Environmental > Terrestrial > Soil > Tropical forest > Bulk soil...
AGGTAGCAGTACAGCCGGACCAGCGACTCGACGAGCTCGTCGGGGGTGGCGCCCGGTTCGTGCTGGATCTCGCGGTGCACGCGCCACCAGTCGACCTCGAGTTCGGCCGCCTTGGCCGGGTTGGCCGGCTCGCCGTAGGTGAGCCTGACCAGCGCGTAGAACCGGCGCATGCAGGCCTGGGCGCGCTTGGGATGGTTGTCGGGGTACGGCGCCCACAGCTGGTTGGCGCGCAGCACCAGCCAGGCGCCGTGGATCGTCCGGAGCCAGTCCATGCCGAAGCCCAGCCGGACCAGCCCGACCGAGGCGCGCAGCACCTGGGGCCACTGGCGCAGGTAGTACCCGACCCAGGCCCGGTACTCCAGGTCGGCGAGCCGGACGGGATCGAAGGACCGCAGCCGCGTCGGCGTGCCCGTGCTGACCTTTCCAGTGCCCATGAGCTGACCTTAGCGGGGATTATTCCTCGAGCGCGCCCAGGTCGGCGGGGACGTCGACGGAGTAGGGCCGGAGGATCTCCAGCGGGACGATCTCGAGCGCGCGCTGGTGCGTCGAGGCGAGCACCACCGGGGCGGCGGCCCCGTCGCGGTGCGCCTGCAGCCAGTTGGCCGCGGTCACGCACCACCGGTCGCCCGGCACCAGGCCGGGGAACCGGAACTGGGGCATCGGCGTGGACAGGTCATTGCCGATCCGGCGCTGATGGTCGAGGAATTCGGCGGTCACCACGGCGCAGATGGTGTGACTGCCGAGGTCCTCGGGGCCGGTGGTGCAGCATCCGTCCCGGTAGAAGCCGGTGAGAGGATCGGTTCCACACGGCTCGAGTTCGCCGCCGAGCACATTACGCTCACCCATGCATGCAGTATCTTGGCCGCGCCCGCCGGTCGCAAGCTCGCATCCAGGGGGTACGGGCGGCCTGGACAGCGGGCGGGCCGGGCGCATAGTCTTGACTGTATGGTCAGTCAAACTTTTCGGTCCGGTATGATCCCTGCCCCGCTCGACCGCGGCGAGCTCGAGCGGGCCCTGAGGCCGTTCGGGGAGAGCCAGATGCTGCCGCGGGCGGCGTACGTGGACCCGGCGGTGTTCGGCTGGGAGCAGCGGCACTTCTTCGGCGGCGGGTGGATGTGCGTGGCGCGCAGCGAGCAGCTGCCCGAGCCGGGCGACCAGCGGGCCGAGGCCACGGGGTCCGGCGGGGTCCTGCTGGTCCGCGGCGAGGACGGCCAGCTGCGGGCCTTCGCCAACAGCTGCCGCCACCGCGGTCACGAGCTGCTGCCGTGCGGCCAGGGCGCCCAGGAGAAGGTGATCATCTGCCCGTACCACGGCTGGACGTACTCGCTGTCGGGCTCGCTGCGGGCCGCGGCGGGGTTCCGCCAGGTGCGCGACTTCGACTTCGGCCGGTGGGGGCTGGCCCCGCTGCCGGTGACCGAGTGGCACGGGCTGGTGTTCGTGGACGGTTCGGGAGGCCAGGCGGGGTCGCTGACCGAGGCGCTGGCCAAGCTGGACGGCCTGGTCGCGCCGTACGAGCCGGAGCGGCTGGTGACCGCCGGCCAGCACCGCTACGACGCGGCGGCCAACTGGAAGACCCTCACCGAGAACTACCACGAGTGCTACCACTGCCCGTCCATCCACCCGGAGCTGTGCCGGGTCAGCCCGCCCAGGAGCGGCGAGAACTACGCCGCCGACCGCGCCTGGATCGGCGGCTGGATGGACCTGCGCGACGGCATGGAGACGATGTCGCTGTCCGGCGAGAGCCACGGCGTGCCGCTGCGCGGGCTCGACGCGCAGGGCCTGCGCACCGTGATCTACGTCAGCATCTTCCCGAACGTGCTGCTCAGCCTGCACCCGGACTACGTGATGACGCACCGGCTGATCCCGGTCGCGGTGGACCGGACCACGATCGAGTGCACCTGGGCGTTCGCGCCCGAGGCCGTCGCCCGGCCGGACTTCGACCCGGGCTACGCGGTGGACTTCTGGGACCTCACCAACCAGCAGGACTGGGCCGCGTGCGAGTCCGTGCAGCGGGGGCTGGCCTCGCCGCACGCCTCCCCCGGGCCGCTGGCCCCCAGCGAGGACGCGGTGTACTACTACGTCACCGCGCTCGCCCGGGGTTACCTGGGGCAATCGGTCTGGAGCCCGGTACCTTAGACGGCGCCCGAGGTGCTCGCGGCCATCGAGGCGAACCTGCCGGCCGGTTACTACCTCGGCTAGGCGAAGGCGGCGGGGCCGCGTTTGGTCATCTGGCGGGCGATGATCATGCGCTGGATCTCGCTGGTGCCCTCCCAGATGCGCTCGACGCGCAGCTCGCGGTAGAAGCGCTCGGCCACGTTCTCGCGCATGTAGCCGCGGCCGCCGAACACCTGGACGGCGCGGTCGGCCACGCGGCCCGCCATCTCCGAGCAGTAGAGCTTGGCCATCGAGCACTGCGCGTGGGACACCTTCACGTCGGAGCCGACCCGCAGCCGGTCGATGGCGCGGGCCGTCTCGTAGGTCATCGCCCGCGCCGCGAACAGCTCGGTGAGGCTGTCGGCCAGCATCCCGGCCACCAGCCCGTGCTCGCTGATCGGCCGGCCCCCGGCCTGGCGCGCGGCGGCGAACGCGGTCATCTCGGCGGTGAGCCGTTCGGCGGCGCCGAGGCAGCGGGCGGCCACCATCAGCCGCTCGAACCTGAACCACTCGTACGCGAACGCCATCCCGTCGCCCTCGGCGCCGACCAGGTTGGCCGCCGGGACGCGCACGCCGGTGAACGCGACGATCGGGTGGTGGTGGCTGATCGTGTGCGAGTAGGCCGGGGTCCTGACCACCTCGACGCCCGGGCTCGGCAGGTCCACCAGGAACATGGCGTGCTCGCCCCGGTGCGGGCCGCCGGTCAGCCGGGCCTGGAAGAAGGCGAAGTCGGCCGTGTTGTACGAGGTGACGTGCCACTTGACGCCGTCCAGAAGATAGTCGTCACCGTCACGGCGCGCGGTGGCCTGGATCGCGTCGACGTCGGAGCCCGCGCCCTCCTCGGTGATCGCGTAGCACTCCTCGCGGTCCCCGGCGATCGCGGGCCTGACGTAGCGCTCGATCTGGCCGGGGGTGGCCACGGCGGGCAGCCAGGACGGCGGGGTGGCCGCCACCCAGCCCAGCGCGTTGGTCACCCGGCCCATCTGCTCCTGGACCAGGACCTGCTGCAGGGACGTGCAGCCGCCGCCGCCGAGTTCGCGCGGCATGTTCGTCGCGTGCAGGCCGAGTTCGCGGGCGCGCTTGGCGTGCCCGGCGGTGATGTCGGCGGGTAGCTCGCCGCCGGACCGTTCGGCTTCATCTTCGAACATGACCAGTTCATCAGCGAACCCCCGGGCCCGCGCCTGGATCCGGCGATCCTCTTCCGACAACCCGTACATCCGGCGGTACCTCCAGGCGGCAGCCCTCGCAGGTGCTGGCCCTCGTATTGACTGAATGTTCAGTCTATGCCAGCATCGGTCGTGTGCCAACGAGTGATACCGCGGACGCCGTGGTCGTGGGCGGCGGGACGGTGGGCGCGTGGTGCGCCTACTTCCTGCGCCGGGCCGGGCTGGCCCGCGTCGTCCTGATCGAGAAGGGGTTCCTCGGCCAGGGGGCGAGCAGCCGCGCGGCCGGGGTCGTCCGGCTGCAGGGCGGGACGCCCGAGGCGGTGCGCCTGGGCCTCTGGTCCCGCCGGTTCTACCTGAGCCAGCACGACGAGATCGGCACCGACTCCGGGTTCACCGAGCAGGGCTACCTGCTGCCCTGCTTCACCGCGGCCGAGGTCGCGGCGGCGCATGCGCGGATGGAGATGCAGGCCGCGCTGGGCGTGCCGGTTCGCTGGCTCGGCCCGTCCGAGGTGGACGCGGCCAACCCGACGCTCGCGCCCGGGCAGACGCTCGGCGGCACGTTCTGCGCCCAGGACGGGTTCGTCGCGCCGCCCCGCAACGTGGCCGCCTACACGGTGGCGCTGATCCGCAGCGGCGCCGAGGTCCGCGAGCACGTCGAATTTCTGGGTCTGACCGCCGACGGCCCGGTCTCGGGTGGCCCGGCCTCGCGCGGCCCGGCCCCGGGTGTTACGGTCTCGACCAGCCGGGGGCCGATCTCCGCGGGCCTGGTGGTGCTCACCGGCGGGCCCAAGCTGGCCGCGGTGGGCCGGCTGGCCGGCCTGCGCATCCCGGCCGGCGGCGCGCGGCACCAGGTGGCGGTGACCGAGCGGCACCCCGACCTGGATCCGGCCCGGGTGCCGATGGTGTTCGACCTGGCCGCGGGGCTCTACTGGCGGCCGGAGGAGGGCGGCCTGCTGTTCGGCATGAGCAACCCGGACGAGCCGCCCGGCGAGAACCGCGAGGTGGACGAGGAGTACCTGGCCATGATGCGGGCCCGGCTGGCCGCGCTGGTCCCGGTCACCGCGGGGCTCGGGCTGCGCCGGGTCTGGGCCGCGACCATCGACTACACCCCCGACCACCTGCCGATCATCGGGCGCGCGCCCGGACTGGATCGGGTAACCGTGGCCTGCGCGGGCGGGGCCGGCATGATGTGGGGTCCCGGCGTGGCGCGGGCCGCGGCCGACGTCGCGCTCACCGGCGCCTCCGACGTGCTCGACACCTCGCTGCTCGGCCTCGACCGCTTCGACGAGGCCGGCCACAGCCGTCTCGCGGCCGACCCCATCGCCCTGCCCTTCCCCGAGAGGATCGTCTCGCCATGACCGACCCGTTCACGCCGTACCTGGCCGCCGCGGCCGACGCGAAGCTCGAGGACTGCCGCGATTTTTCGGGACAGGGCGGGGGTCGATGGTGGAGTCGGATCGTGTGGGTTTCTGGTCATAGCTGTTAGTGCAAGGCTGGGGAGTTATTTACCTTTCGTTCCCTTCCGTGACGATTACGCCCTTCATGCTGAGGCTGGCTCTGAGGGATTTCACAGTCGTTTCCCGGCATCCGCTCAGCACACGTACGGAAGGCGAAAGGGAGCCCATGAACTTGAAACTGCTCACGCGGGTCAGCGTGGTCACGGTGGCCGCGCTGGTCGCGAGCGCGCTCAGCGCGGCGGCCGCGGCCGCGGCGCCGGGCCGGGCGGCGTCGCCCGGATCGGCGGGCCGCACCGGGATCGCCCTGGTCAGCGCCCCGACCAGCACGCCGATCAAGCACGTGGTCGTGATCATCGGCGAGAACCACACCTTCGACAACGTCTTCGCGACCTACCAGCCGCCCGGCCACCAGCAGATCCTGAACCTGCTGTCGGAGGGCATCGTCAGCAAGGACGGCACCCCCGGCCCGAACTACGCGAACGCCACCCAGCTCACCGCGACGGAAAACGGCAAGTACACGGTCACGCCGACGACCACGGGGACGTACAAGACCCTTCCGGCGCCGAACACCACCTACGTCTCCCCGGCCTGCGACGGGCTGCCCGGCGACAGCACGGACACCAGGTTCCCGGCGAACATGCCCGGCGGGCCGTTCCAGATCACGAAGTCGGTGCCGTACTTCGACAGCCACGTGGAGTACTCCAGGCTCGGCCAGTGCGAGCTGTTCGGCGCCTTCGCGGGCGATCCGCTGCACCGCTTCTACCAGATGTGGCAGCAGAGCGTCGATCACTACCGGCTCGCCACCTGGGTGGCCAACACGGCCGGGGACGACAACGGCGCCAGCCCGCCGGCCACCATCTTCCAGGGCGGCGTGCAGATGGGCTTCTACAACATGGCCCAGGGCGACGCCCCGATCTTCCGTGACCTGGCGCAGAACTACGCGATCAGCGACAACTACCACCAGGCCGTCCAGGGCGGGACCGGCGCCAACCACATCGCGCTGGGCACCGGCTTCGCCGCGTCGTACCAGAACTCCTCCGGCCAGGCGGTCCCGCCGCCGGCCGGCGAGATCGAGAACCCCAACCCGAAGGCGGGGACCGTCAACAACTACACCCAGGACGGTTACGGCAGCAGCACGACGGCCGACACCGGCGGCAGCTACTCCGCGTGCGCCGATCACTCCCAGCCGGGCGTCGGGGCGATCTTCAGCTACCTGAGCACGCTGCCCTACAAGGTGCTGAACAACTGCCAGGCCGGCCGGTACTACCTGCTGAACAACTACAACCCCGGCTACAACGCCGACGGCAGCCTGAACACCTCGCCGTACACGGTGCCGCCGCAGAAGACCGACTACGTGACGATCGGCGACTCGCTGGCCGCGCACCACATCAGCTGGGGCTACTTCGGCGAGGGCTACAACAACGGCAGCCCCACGCCGGACTTCTGCGGAATCTGCGACCCGATGCAGTACTCCGCGTCGATCATGACCAACCCGGCGCTGCGCGCCGACACCCAGCACGACTCCGGCCAGTTCATCGCCGACGCGGAGGCCGGCACGCTGCCCGCGGTGTCCTTCCTCAAGCCCGGCGACGACGACGGCCACCCGGGCTACTCCACGCTCGCCGGGTTCGAGAACTTCGCGGCCCGGGCCATCGCCACGGTGCAGAGCAACACGGCGCTGTGGAAGAGCACGGCCATCTTCGTGACCTTCGACGAGGGCGGCGGCTACTACGACTCGGGCTTCATCCAGCCGGTCAGCTTCTTCGGCGACGGCCCGCGGGTGCCGATGATCGTGGTGTCCCCCTACGCCAGGCGCGGCTTCGTCGACCACACCTACACCGACCACGTGTCCATCCTGAAGTTCATCGAGGCCAACTGGGGGCTGTCCCCGCTGACCAGCTTCAGCGAGGACAACCTGCCGAACCCGGCGCCGGGCGCCTACATCCCCAAGGACAGCCCGGCCATCGGCAACCTGATGACCGAGTTCAACTTCCGCAGTCCGCACTTCGGGACCCTGAAGCTCGGGGTGCGGGCGACGCCGGCCGCGGGCGTGCCGCCGGCCCTGATCTCCCGGTTCCGCTGATCTGGTGGCGGGATAGCCTGGCGGCATGGACTATCGCACGCTAGGACACAGCGGCTGCGCGGTGTCGAGCCTGTGCCTGGGCACGATGACGTTCGGCGTCGAGACCGACGAGGAGGGTGCGCACCGGCAGCTCGACCGCTTCGCGGAGGCGGGCGGCAATCTGGTGGACACGGCCGACGTGTACGGCGACGGACGGTCGGAGGAGATCATCGGCCGCTGGTTCGCCCGCCGCCCGGCCGACGTCACCGAGCCGGTGGTGCTGGCCACCAAGGGCCGTTTCCCGCGGGCCGGCGACGGCTCGCCGAACGGCGCCGGGCTGTCGGCGCGCCACCTGACCCGCGCGCTCGACGCCTCGCTGCGCCGGCTCGGGCTCGAGTCGGTCGACCTGTACCAGGTGCACGCCTACGACCCCCTGACGCCGCTCGAGGAGATGCTGCGCACGCTGGACCAGTTCATCCGGGCCGGCCAGATCCGCTACTACGGCCTGTCCAACTTCACCGGCTGGCAGCTCACCAAGGCGGTGCACCTGGCCCGCGCCCTGAACGTGGCCGAGCCGGTGACGCTCCAGCCGCAGTACAGCCTGCTGGCCCGCGAGATCGAGTGGGAGATCGTGCCGGCCGCGCTGGACGCGGGGCTGGGCCTGCTGCCGTGGAGCCCGCTCGGCGGCGGCTGGCTGTCCGGCAAGTACCGGCGCGACCAGCGCCCGGCCGGCGCCACCCGCCTGGGCGACGACCCGAACCGGGGCATGGAGGCCTACGACCGGCGCGGCACCGAGCGCACCTGGAACGTCATCGACGCGGTGCAGAAGGTGGCCGAGGACCGCGGCGTGTCCATGGCCGAGGTCGCGCTCGCCTGGGTGACCGCCCGGCCCGCCGTCACCTCCACCATCCTGGGCGCCCGCACGATGAGCCAGCTGGAGGCCAACCTGCGTTCGGCGCAGCTGGAGCTGACCGCCGCCGAGACCGCGGCCCTGGACGCCGCCAGCGACCCGCACGTGGTCGACTACCCGTACGGCGAGCTCGGCCAGGAGCAGCGGTCCCGCACGCTGCCCGGCGGCCGGTGAGGACGCGGCGATGCCACTGAGCGATTTCCCGCGGTACCCGCTCCCGCTGGCTGATGCCCCTGCGCACGCTGGTGCCCGTGCGTGCGCTGTGATGCGCTGCCCGCCTGGCGCACCGGCACCACGGCAGCCGGAAATCGGACTTCAGTCACGCCAGCAACGCCAGCACCGCGGCCAGCGCGCTCCGGGTCCGCGGGAACGACATGAAACCGCCGGTTGATGTCGTTAGAGCGCGCTGAAAGTGCGGTTTCATGGCGTGCGGCGCGCGGCCGACCCTCACAATCAGCGTAGACCATGTGGCATTTGGGTCTCATGTGGCAGATGTTCGCTTCGCGTCGGCTACCGGGCTTGGCAGCGCCCAGGATCAGTGGTACTGCCTGGCCTACGGGGGCGGACGGGTGACGGCAGGATTGACGGCGCGATTGACAGGGGACACAGGAGTGGATCAAGATCGGTAAACAACGGTCATCTGGAGCCGTATGCTGCCGACTCAGCGCCGCCAGGCCATCCTCGCCGAGGTCCGCCAGGCCAAGGCGGTCTCCGCCGAGGAACTCGCGCGCCGGTTCGGCGTGTCGCTGGAGACGATCCGCCGTGACCTGCGCGGGCTGCGGGACCGCGGGCTGCTGGAGCGGGTGTACGGCGGCGCGCTGTCGGTCCGGTCCACCGAGGGCGACTTCGCCACCCGGAGCACCCTGCACGCCGGGCGCAAGCGGGCCATCGCGCAGCTGGCCGCGACCCTGGTGGAACCGGAAGACACCATCGTCATCGACATCGGCACCACCGCCCTGGAGGTGGCCCGGGCGCTGCCAGAAACCTTCCGCGGCCGGGTGCTGACCAACTCGGTGCCCGCCGCGATGGCGCTGGCCGACCGGGAAGAGGTCGAGCTGCTGCTGTGCGGCGGGCAGGTCCGGCACGGCGACGCGGCCTGCTTCGGCGCGCAGGCCGAAGCCTTCTTCGCCGACTTCTACGCCGACAAGGCGTTCCTCGGCTCCGGCGGCGTGCACGCGCAGGCCGGGCTGACCGACTACCACCCGCCCGAGGTGACCACCCGGCGCACGATCATCGCGCACGCCGCCGCCTCCTACGTGCTGGCCGACTCGAGCAAGCTCGGCACCATCGCCGTGCACCGGGTCTGCCCGCTCAGCCGCCTCACCGCGGTTCTCACCGACCCCGAAGCCAGCGCCGAGGCCGTCGAGGCGCTTTCCAGTGCCGGATGTGCGGTCCGGCAAGCCCTCTAGGGAGTGATGTACGTGGACCAGGCCACCAGGGGAAGCGTCCCCGAGGACGAGGAACTGGGCAGGTTCGGCTACCGTCAGCAGTTCGTCCGCTCGCTGCGCCACTTCGAGTCGTTCGCGGTGGCGTTCTCGTTCATCTCGATCACCACCGGGATCTTCACCACGTACAGCTACGCGCTGACCACGGGCGGGACCCGGTCCATCTGGACCTGGCCCATCGTGATCGCGGGCCAGGCGCTGGTGGCGCTGGTCTACGGCGCGCTCTCGGTCCGCGTGCCGCTGTCCGGCTACTCCTACCAGTGGGCCTCGCGGCTGGTCAACCCGCAGGTCGGGTGGTGGTTCGGCTGGATGTCGTTCGCATTCCTGACCATCGTCACCGTCTCGGTCGACTACGGCCTGGTCCAGGTGGCGTTCCAGCCGCTGATCGGCGAGGCGTACAGCCCGACCAGCGCGGCGCTGGAGACGCTGGTCGTGCTGGCCCTGCAGGCCGCGCTGATCATCGCCTCGACCCGGCTGACCACCCGGGTGAACAACACCGCGGTGGCCACCGAGATCATCGGCATCGCCGGCCTGACCGTCTTGCTGCTCATCGTGGCCGCGGTCAGGTCGATGGGGCACTGGTCCAACCTCGGCGCCACCGGCGCGGTCCCGCACGCGGGCTACTACGCCTGGCTCGGCCCGTTCATGCTGGCCACGCTGCTCGGCGCGTACACCATCGTCGGCTTCGAGTCGGCCAGCAACCTGGCCGAGGAGACCCACGAGCCGCATAAGGTGATCCCCCGGGCGATGCTCCGCGCCGTGCTGCTGTCCGGGGTCGTGGGGTTCGCCTTCCTGCTCGTGCTGGCCTTCGCCACGAACAAGGCGGCGTACGCGAGCACCGCCCCGGTGGCGTCCATCGTGCACGACGTGCTCGGCGGCGCGGTGCAGAAGATCTTCCTGGTCTTCGTGTGCGTCTCGATCTTCGCCTGCGGCCTGGTCATCATGGTCACCAACGGGCGGCTGATCTTCTCGATGGCGCGCGACCGGCGGCTGCCCGGCCACCAGTTCCTCAGCCGGGTGCCGAAGGCCACCGGCGGCCCCGCCTGGGCGACCGTCCTGGCCGCGGTGCTCAGCGGCGCGATCACGCTGGCGCTGCGCACCCACACCGGGGCGCTCGGCACGCTGTTCACCGCGTCGACGATCATGCCGGCCCTGCTCTACGCGGGCACGGTGCTGCTGTACGTGCTCACCTCGCGGCGGCGGGGGGAAAGCCAGGGCGCGCAGCCACGACCGTTCGGCAGATATGAACTCCCGATCGTGGCCGGAGCGGTGATCTGGCTGACCTACGAACTGATCATCCTGATCGGGCCGGGTATTTTCCGCGACGCGCAGTACTACGTGCTGGGCTCGCTCGGCGTGGGGCTGGTGTTCTACGTGGTGCAGCTGGTGACCGAACCGCGGGCGATGCGGGAGGAGCCGGGGGGCGGGTGAACGTCCTGGCGATCGACCAGGGCACGTCGGCGACCAAGGCGCTGCTGGTC
>Ga0318525_10000784_pt1 | contig 10658 bp, 8 predicted proteins | sample GRESIP052b4f23_FD_203482 | JGI IMG/M metagenome (GOLD analysis project Ga0318525, IMG submission 203482) | Tropical soil microbial communities from Luquillo Experimental Forest, Puerto Rico - GRE.SIPMG.052b4f23 | ecosystem: Environmental > Terrestrial > Soil > Tropical forest > Bulk soil...
AGCAGTTGCGCGAGATGGTCCAGCTCGGCGTGCCGGTGGCCGGGCACGTGGCCTACATCGACCGGTACGGGCATGCCGGGCTCGGCCTCCAGCTCAGCGGCGAGGTGCTGCACCGGGTACCCGGCTACTCGTCGAGCTCGGGCCGCGCGCTGGCCGCGTTCGACGAGCGCATCCTGGCCGACACCCTGGCCGTCCCCCGCCGCAAGCACACGCCGTTCACGATCACCGACCCGGACCGCCTGCACCGGGTGCTGCGGGCGGCGCGGGCCGCGGGCTGGGTCAGCACCAGGGAGGAGTTCACCCGCGGCTTCTCTTCGATCGCGGCCCCCGTGCTCGTCACCGGTCATCCGGTGGCGGCGATCTCGGTGGCCGGACCGACGAGCCGTATCCTCGGGCTCCGTAGGGACTTCATCGTGGCGAGCGTGTGCCGGGCCGCCCAGCGGGTCAGCACCCTGATAGGGGACTGCTTATGCAACGCAGCACCGAACGCATCCTGACCACGCACGTCGGCAGCCTAGCCCGGCCGCATGACCTGCTCGAGGTGATGCGGGAGAAGGAGCACGGCCGCCCGTACGACCCGGCCCGCTTCACCGAGATGGTCACCGCGGCGGTCCGCGACGTGGTGCGCAGGCAGGCCGAGGCCGGCTTGGACGTGGTCACCGACGGCGAACAGGGCAAGGTCTCCTTCCTCACCTACGTCAAGGAGCGCCTGGCGGGGTTCGACCAGGTCGAGGGGGAGACCCTGCTGCCGCCGTCCTGGCAGCGGGAGATCGACGACTTCCCGGAGTACTACCACTCCTACATGTCGAAGTACTCCGCGGCGGTGGCGCCGATGCGGGTGATGGTGTGCTCCGGCCCGGTCGCCTATATCGGCCGGGACGCGGTGCAGGCCGACATCGCCAACCTCCGCGCCGCACTGGCCGGCCTCGACGGCCCGGTCGAGGCGTTCCTGCCGTCGACCAGCCCCAGCGGCTTCGGCCGCAACGACTACTACTCCTCCGAGCAGGACTACCTCGCCGCGGTGGCCGAGGCGATGCGGGAAGAGTACCTGGCCATCGTCGAGTCGGGCTTCCTGCTGCAGGTGGACGACCCGTGGCTGATCGAGATCCTGACCGGCGACGGCCGCAGCGACCCGGCCGAGCGCCGCCGCCGGGCCGAGGAGCACGTGGCGGCGCTCAACCACGCGCTGCGCGGCATCCCGGAGGACCGGATCAGGCTGCACACCTGCTACGGGCTCAACCACGGCCCCCGGCTGAACGACATCCCGCTGGCCGACGTGGTGCCGGTCATGCTGCGGATCAACGCGGGCGCCTACTCCTTCGAGGTGGCCAACCCGCGGCACCAGCACGAGTGGCGGATCTGGGCCGACGTGCCGCTGGCCGAGGGGAAGATCCTGCTGCCCGGGCTGCTCGGGCACGCGACCAACTACGTCGAGCACCCCGAGCTCATCGCCGACGGCATCTGCCAGTACGCGGGCCTGGTCGGCCGGGAGAACGTCATCGCCAGCGCGGACTGCGGGTTCTCTTCCCGGGCCACCTTCGCGCCCGAGGTCCACCCGACCGTGGTGTGGGCCAAGTTCGCCGCCCTCGCCGAGGGCGCCGCCCGCGCGACCAAGCGCCTATGGGCAGGAGCGTGACACGAAGACAACGAGGACAACGAGGACAACGAGGACAACGAAGACGCTGGCCGCGATCGTCGGCCCGGGCAACATCGGCACCGACCTGCTGGCCAAGCTGCGGCGCAGCGAGCACGTCGAGGTCGGCTACATGGTCGGCGTGGTCGAGTCCGACGGCCTGGCCCGGGCCCGCGAGCTCGGCCTGGCCGCCTCGGCCGAGGGCGTGGACTGGCTGCTGCGCCAGGATCCGCTGCCGCACCTGGTGTTCGAGGCCACCTCGGCCAAGGCGCACGCGGCCAACGCGCCGCGCTACCTCGAGGCCGGGATGCAGGCCATCGACCTGACCCCGGCCGCGCTCGGCCCGCCGGTCTGCCCCCCGGTCAACCTGCACGACCACCTGGACGCGCCGAACATCAACATGATCAGCTGCGGCGCCCAGGCCACGGTGCCGATCGTGCACGCCGTCTCCTCGGTCGTGCCCGTGCCCTACGCGGAGATCGTCGCCTCGGTGGCCTCCCGGTCGGCCGGCCCGGGCACCAGGGCGAACATCGACGAGTTCACCCACGCCACGTCCCGCGCCATCGAGACCGTCGGCGGCGCCCAGCGGGGCAAGGCGATCATCGTGCTCAACCCGGTCGAGCCGCCGATGATCATGCGGGACACGGTGTTCTGCGCCATCCCGGCCGACGCCGACACCGGCGCGATCACCGACTCGATCCGCCGCCGGGTCGCCGAGGTGCGGCAGTACGTGCCCGGCTACACGCTGCGCGCCGAGCCGCAGTTCGACGAGGCCCGCGACTCCTGGCAGGGCCACGCCCGGGTGGCGGTCTTCCTCGAGGTCCTCGGCGCCGGGGACTACCTGCCCGGGTACGCGGGCAACCTCGACATCATGACCTCGGCCGCCGCCCAGGTCGGCGAGGTCATCGGCCAGCGCCGTTCGGAAAGGGTAACGGCATGAGCGACCACCTGCGCATCACCGACACCACGCTGCGCGACGGCAGCCACGCCATGGCGCACCAGTTCACCGAGGAGCAGGTGCGTGCCACCGTGCACGCGCTGGACGCGGCGGGGGTGGAGGTCATCGAGGTCACCCACGGCGACGGCCTGGGCGGCTCCTCGTTCAACTACGGCTTCTCCCGGGTGGACGAGATCAGGCTGATCGCCGCCGGCGTCGAGGAGGCCACCCGGGCCAAGATCGCGGTGCTGCTGGTCCCCGGCATCGGCACCAAGGACGACCTGCGCAACTCCCGCGAGGCGGGCGCCTCGGTGGCCAGGATCGCCACCCACTGCACCGAGGCCGACGTGTCCATCCAGCACTTCGGGCTGGCCCGCGATCTGGGCATGGAGACCGTCGGCTTCCTGATGATGGCGCACAAGACCTCGCCCGCCGAGCTGGCCAGGCAGGCCAGGATCATGGTGGACGCCGGCGCGGAGTGCGTGTACTGCGTGGACTCCGCGGGCGCGCTGGTCCTCACCGACGCGCAGGAGCGCGTCCAGGCCATCTACGCCGAGATCGGCCACCAGGCCGAGGTGGGCTTCCACGGCCACCAGAACCTGTCCCTGGGCGTGGCCAACTCGGTGCTGGCCTACCAGCACGGCGCCCGGCAGGTGGACGGCGCGCTGTGCGCGCTGGGCGCCGGCGCGGGCAACTCGCCCACCGAGGTGCTGGCCGCCACCTTCGATCACCTGGGCGTGCCCACCGGCGTGAACGTGGGCGGCGTGCTCGCCGCGGCCGAGGAGGTGGTCCGGCCGTTCCTGCCCCGCTGGCCGAAGATGGACAGGTCCGCGATCGTGCAGGGCTGGGCCGGGGTGTACAGCAGCTTCCTCCTGCACGCCGAGCGCGCCGCCGAACGCTACGGCGTCCCCGCGCACGAGATCTTGCAGCGGGCCGGCGAGCTCGGCTACGTCGGCGGCCAGGAGGACATGATCATCGACATCGCCGTCCAGCTCGCCGGCGAGCGCGACCTGGCGGCGACGGGAGCACGGTGAAGTTCATCCCGCACGTCATCGACGGCGAGGAGTCCTTCCAGTGCGCGGTAGCGCTATGAAACTGGAGGTTCACGTCGTTCCGGCACCGCCCCGCTCACGGGCATCACGGCACAAGGCCCCCAGCGACCCGCCCACGCTCGCGCGACGCCTCATCGGCGCGCCCGCCGGCACGCCCGCCGTCACGCACGCGGCCGCTGCATGTACCACTCGGTGAACTCGCGGCACCGGCCGTCGGCGTCGAAGCGCATCACGAAGCAGTTGTCGTAGACCTTCTCCACCGGGCCGCCCGGGCTGGACCGGTAGCTGCTGCTGCCCGTGGCCACGGCCACGTCGCCGTCCACCGCCACCGCCCGGTAGGCCGCGTCGAACGTGCCCTGCTCGTCCCGGGTCGACGCGCCCGCGAAAGCCGCCTCGCCCAGCCACGACGAAACCACCGCCGCGCGGCCCGTCACCGGGTCGTCGTGCGGGTGGTACCGGTACCGCACGTCCACCGCGAACAGCTCGCCGATCTGGTCGCCGTCGTAGCTCTTCCACGCCTCCACGTACGCCGAAAGCCAGCGGTCGACATCCGCCTTGTCCACCAGCGACACCTCCCGACCGCCAAGTCTGGCATGCCGGTCAGTGCTCGGGCTCGTGGCTCACCAGCCGGTCGCTGACCACCACCGTGCACATCGAGGCAGCGCCCGGCCGCGTCGAACAGCCAGCCGTGATAACCGCATCGAAGCCCGGCCCGTTCGGTACATCCGAGGGCGAGAGAGGCCCGGCGGTGCGGGCACTGCTCGGCCAGCAGCCCGAGCCGGCCACCGGCCACCAGTAGCGGCGCAGCAGGTTCCCCATCGGGGTATCCGGCCCGACCGCGGTGAGGCGCTCGTTTTTCTCCTGGCTGAGCATTGTCGGCTCCCAAGCCAAACCCGTAGCGTGCAATACACGGGCGACGCTAGGCAACGGCGCCCACAGCGGGAAAGCGGGCCGTTCGGCCACGCGGAACGCGCCCCGGCGTTCCGCTCCGGGGAACACGCTCGTTGCCAGCGTGAAACGGCAGTGAAACCTGCTGGACAGCACCGCCCAAAACAGGGAGCCCACCCAGCCCGAGGAGACGCAGTGGCCACGGTCATTCCCGTCGACGAGTTCATCACCGACGAGTGGTATCCCGGCTTCAAGCCCGGGTACACCCACGCGCCCTGGTACATAGACCCGGTTCAGACGTTCCGCAAGGAGGACGAGGAGAACTTCTGGTTCCTCGACTTCCACTGGCCGCGCGGGCTCACCCCGATGGGACTGATCTGGAACGAGGACGGCTACAACTGGTCCTCCCAGCTGGCCGCCGAGCAGATGCCGCTCCCGCCGGGCCGCGGGATCACCTGCCGCCTCGGCGGCACGCACACCTACGGCTCGCCGCTGCCGGTGAACGACGTGCGGGAGATCGGCCAGCGGGCCAGGCGGCTGGAGCGCATGCTGCCGCCGTTCCTGCAGAACTTCGACGAGATCTGGGGTCACATGCGGGAGGAGGTCAACGAGAGCTGGGACTACTTCCACGGCGTCGACCTGTCCGCGCTGTCCCTGGCGGACCTGCGGGAGAACCTCATCCAGGCCCGCCAGTACCACAAGCGCGCCTTCGAGATCCACTTCCAGGTGATGTACCCGCTGCTGGCGAACTACGTCGGCTTCTACAGCATGTGCACCGAACTCGGCCTGGACCCGGGCCAGATCGGCAAGTTCCTGCAAGGGTACGACACCAAGATCATGGAAACCGACCGTGAGCTGTGGCGGCTGACCACCGCCGCCCGCGCGGCCGGGCTCGAGCCGGTGTTCGCCGCGCACGAGGCCGGCGGGATCAGGGCCGCGCTGGCCGCCCACGGGGGTTCGGCCAGCACGTGGCTGACCACGTTCGACGACTTCCTCCAGGTCTACGGCTGGCGCACCGAAGGCTCCTGCGACATCGCGCTGCCCAGCTGGATCGAGGACCCGACCCCGGCGCTGGGCATGATCAAGACGTTCCTGCGGAAGGACCGCGACCACGACTTCGAGGCGGCCAGGAACGCCGCCGTCGAGGAGCGCGAGGCGGCCGTGGACGCGGCCAGGTCCACCCTCACCCTGGACGAGCAGAAGCTGTTCGACGGCGGCCTGGCCTCCTGCCGCGCGGCGAACTTCCCGTGGTGGCAGGACGACCACAACTACTACATCGACCTGCGCATCTCGCTGCCCATGCGGTGGGCCTGCCAGGCCATCGCGGACCGGATCGGGGCCGATACGCAAGATGACACGCTCTACCTGTTCTGGGAAGAGATCATGGACGTGTCGGGCGGCCGCAGGCCCTACGACGCCGGGCTGCGCAGCCTGGTCGAGCAGCGCAAGCAGTACTTCGACTACTGGCTGCGCCGGCGGCCGAACCTCCCCAAGGTGGTCGGCACCATCCCCGAGTCGGTCAACGACCCCATCCTGATCGAGATCTTCGGGCTGAACAGCCACTTCCTGCGCGCGGTCGAGGCCGCGGGCGCCAACAGCACGGTCAAGACGCTGACCGGCGTGCCCGCCTCCAAGGGCCTCGGGCGCGGCGTCGCCCGCGTGCTGCACAACGCCGACGAGCTGCACCGGCTCAGCCCGGGCGAGGTGCTGGTGTGCGAGTCCACCTCGCCCAACTGGACGCCGGCCTTCGCCAAGATCGCCGCGTGCGTGTGCGACGGCGGCGGCACCCTGTCGCACGCGGCCATCGTCGGCCGCGAGTACGGCGTGCCCACGGTGACCGCGGTCGGGCTGGCCACCATGGTCATCGCCGACGGGGACGAGGTCGAGGTGAACGGGAGCACCGGACAGGTCACGGTGCTCAAGCAGATGCCGAACGGCCGGGGCTGATGCCATGCCGGACGCCATCGCCTGGGTGGACGAGGTCGCCCCGGACCGCGCGATCGGCGCTTGCGGCGCCAAGATGGGCCGCCTCGCCGAACTCCTCCGGGCCGGGGTAAGCCTGCCGAAGGGGTTCACCGTCACGGTCGAGGCGTACCGGCAACACTGGGCGCGGGCAGGCCTGGACGAGGTCACCGAGGGCACGCTCGGCCGGCTCGGCCCGGACGCCGGGCCGGCCGAGGTGGAGGCGGCCGCGGCCGCCGTGCGGGCCGAGGTGGCCCGCCGCGAGATGAGCGCGGACCTGGCCGCGCTCATCGCCGACGCCTACGAGGAGCTGAGCTCGCGCTGCTTCGAGATCAACGTGCCGACCGCGGTGCGCAGCTCGGCCATTGGCGAGGACTCGGGCACCGACAGCTTCGCCGGGATCTTCGACAGCTACCTCGGGGTGTCCGGCCCGGACCGGGTGCTCGAGGCGGTCCGGCACTGCTGGGCCAGCCTGTTCAACGCGCGCGCGGTGTCCTACCGGCTGCGGTCAGGCACGCACCACCGCGACATGCCGATGGCCGTCGGCGTCATCGAGCTGATCCACGCCCGGGCCTCCGGGGTGGCCTTCTCCGCCCACCCGGTCACCGGGAAGACCGACCGCATCGTCATCGAGACCAGCTGGGGCTGGGGCGAGGCGGTGGTACAGGGCCTGGTCACGCCCGACCACATCGAGGTCGGCAAGGCCGACGGCCGCGTGCTGAAATACCAGGTCGCGGCCAAGAACGTGGTCTCTGCGTTCGACTACGCGATCGGCCGGGTGGTGGAGACCGCCATGCCGCCCCGGCTCGTCGAGCGCCGGGTGCTCGACGACGAGCAGATCGACGCGGTGGCCGCCGCGGTGCTGGCCGTCGAGCGGCACTACGGCTACCCGGTCGACGTGGAGTGGGTACTGGACCGGCACCGCCGCGAGGGCGAGCCGGTCTGCGTCGTCCAGGCCCGGCCGGTCACCGTCACCGCCCCGGCGGCCGCGGCGCCCACCGAATGGAACCCCGCCGCCATGGCCGCCAAGTACGTCTTCGGGAGATAACGGCCGGCGTGACCGTGGACCGCATCTCGCTGCACGTCACCGAGCCCGACCGGGCCAGGAGAACCCCCTCGGATGGGGAGCCCGGGGCCAAGGAGTACCCCGGGGCTGCCTGACCCTTGACGAGTACGTGCACAACTTGACATCCTCCCTGTCCCGAAGGACGGGATTCCAGCCGCGACTTGCGATCGCGCCGTAGGTTCGCGGTTCACCGGCCCGGCATCCCGGATGCCTTCCCGCGCAGCCGCCCTACTACCTGCTCGCCGAGCTCAGCTTCGCCTCGCGCGAGGCGCTGAACGCGGCCCTGGGCTCGCCCGAAGGCGGCGCGGCCGCCGCCGACGTGGCCAACTTCGCCGACGCCGGCGCGACCATGTTCATCGCCTACGACTAACTCGCGCTGTGAGGCATCTCATCGCCCCGGCGTGCCGGGTGCGTTACCCGGCCCGGGTCGGCGGTCCGTGACTGTAGAGGACCTTGGTGCGATCGGGGTTCCACGCGGTGGTGGTGCCGTCGGGGTTGAGGACCAGGGTCCAGCCCCACCTATGGATCACCGTCAGGTGGTGGAAGGGACACAGAAGGACGCAGGTGGCAACACTGGTGGCTCCGCCGTCCGCCTTGTGCCTGACGTGGTGCACGTGGCACGCCCGGGCGGGCTGACGGCAGCCCGGGAAGCGGCAGTGCTGGTCGCGCAGGACGACGGCGTTGCGGATCCCGGCGGGCACGGTGTCGCTGTACCCGATGTCCAGTGGCAGGCTCGGCCCGGCCAGCCGCGCGCCGAGCTGCCGGCGGCGCAGGAAGCTCGCCAGCCCGCCGGGGCCGGACAGGACATCGGCAACCTTGCCGATCACGGCCCGCTCGAGGGCTTCCCGGGCCAGGGCGCTGCCCGCCCCGGCCGCGTCTGGCGGGGCGCTCGCGCTGCTGTCGTCGCCGTTAACAGGGGCGCCATCGTCGCCCGGGGCGCCCTCGCCGTCAGATCCAGCGCCGGCACCGTGGCGGAGCTTGTCGAGCTGAACGCACAGCCGGATGAGATCCTCCAGCGCGTCTACGTTCACGTCCCCGGTCACAACCGGCGCGACTGCCGCGTCGCAGGCGATCGCGGTGGCGGCGTCGCCGTCCAGCCATGCCCCGCCATCCCCGCCGCCCTGCGAGGCCGCCGCCCGGTGAGCGGCCCACTGGGCGCGCACCCGCGCCGTCCATTCCTCCTGCAGGGCGGAGCTGCCATCCAGCACCATCAGGTCGGCGAGGCTGATGTGTGCCCACGCTTTGACGGCCTGTCCGGCGCGGTCGGGGAGCAGGTCGCTGGCGGCCAGCCGCCGCATCGCTTCCTCCAGCCCGTCGTGACAGCGCTGGGCCTGCGTCCGGGTGTCCTCCGGCCCCGCCGGGACCGACAGCGCATCGAGCACCGCGCCGACCAGCGCCGCGCACTCCGGGGTGAGGTCTCCGTGCAGCACGCCTGCGCCGCCGAAGGTGGTCTCCAGCCGGACACCCCGGTCCTCGAACGTCTCGTCCGTCCCTGTGCCCGCGCCGGTGTCCTCGCCGGCGGTGACCTCGGGGCGGGCCCGGTCCATGATCTCCCCGGCCAGCGCGGCCAGGTCCCGCAGCCCCAGCCCGGACAGCGCCGCGGCGACCAGTACCTCCTCGGCCTTGCCACGGCAGGCCTCCGGTAGCCGATCGATCCAGCCGCACAGCGTCCGCGCGTACGACTCCGACAGCTCACCCGCCGCCATAGCCTCCGTGACCTGGGGGTGCGCCGGAGCGCGCCGCACCCAGGCGATGTGGGAAGCGGCGGCGCCCTGAGTGATGCCGGTATGGTGCATCAGCCAGGCTCGCAGGCCGTAATCCCCGTCCGCGCTGTAGCCCTTGCCCGCGGTGAACACGCCCATCACAGAGGCCCGGGCGGCGACTGTGACCGCGTCGGACCGCTCCAGTGCCCTCAGGCACCGGGCCTGCTCCTCTACGGTCAGCTCGGTCGCGTCCACCGAAGCCAGGTGGCCCAGCGCGGCACGTAGCATGCCCAGCGCCTCGGCCGTGCTCGTTGGCGGCTGAACGGTGCTTACCTGGCTCACCTCCCCGGGCTCGTCGCGGATCAGTTCCTGAGTGATAGTTCTCCTATCGTAACAGCGTAATGATCATGTTAGATCGTTTGTTCTAGACTAGCACCCCCCGCGGACATTTCCGGGAGCGCCGCGCCGCGTCGCCGGATTCTTTTCGCGCCCATACCCAAATGCCGACGCTGGCCGGGTTTCGGGCTGGGTCGGTGTCGGCAAACTACCGACTGGAGGCGCAGGTCGGAGTCAGCAGCACGGCGGCGGTGTTCCGCGCCCGCGACGAGCGGCTGGGCTACCCGGCGGCGTTATGGCCAGCAGGAGCTCACTACACCGAGCCCGGTGCCAGTTCGCCAGGATTGACCCGCACTGCAAGGCTGCCCATGCCCGGACGAACTTCAGCGCCCGGGCTTGAGGCTGCCAGCCTTAACCGGTTCGCCCAGCTAGTTCGGTGTCGATGGCACTGATGTGCGCCAGGATCGGCGCGGGCGGGTGAGCTGGGTCGTACCAGGGCCAGGTTTGCGGCCAGCTCACGCCTGGTGCGTTCTAGCTCACTGACGGTCAGCTCGCTGACATCGCGTGGGCGGCATGGTTGCTGGGCCTGGCTGGCTTGGGTGCGTGATTGCTGTTCGGCGCGTACCGCGACTAGTTCGCGCTGCACATCGGCGCGGATGGGGGGCATCGGTGCTCAGAGCTTTCAGGCACCGCGCTAGCTGGTTGCCGTAGAGGTCCAGCTCGCGGGCACTGAGCTGGCTTACCGGTCGGCGGTGACTCTCGGGTGTCGCGGTCACAGCAGTGCTCTGCTGGCCCGCAGGATGCAGGTGCCCGCCGGCCTGCTGTGGCCGCGCGGTCGTCAGCGCGGTGACCTCGTCGTCAGGCATGGGCGATCAGCCTGGTGCGGTCTTCATGCTCGGCTATCACTTGATCCAGCCTGGCTTGCAGGTCACTACGCGCGGGTGGTACGAGATTCATGGTGTCAAGGAACGCGATGGCGCACTCAAGTTGGCGGCGGTAGTCGCGCAACTCGAACGTCGTTAGCGGGTGCAGTCACGCGCTGGATGACGAACAGCCTGGGAAACTGGGTGAGGATGCTATA